>ERZ1292629.1034-Hain-H43-01um-R1-1034-length-29232-cov-11_pt1 | contig 29232 bp, 55 predicted proteins | sample MGYA00564399_ERZ1292629 | MGnify/ENA primary metagenome ERZ1292629 (study PRJEB36523, sample SAMEA6512636) | groundwater metagenome | collected 2019-01-08 | study: AquaDiva: Metagenomics assemblies of 32 groundwater samples
GGGTGAATCTAGAACATCCCATGCCAACCCACCACTGCCAACGGCATAATAAACCCAATCATCCTCATTTTCTAATTTTCTGTTTTCAATATAATATTTCTGAACACCTATTTCAATAAAACGACCATTATCGTCTTCCCCTACCATAGGCTCTAAAACATATTTGAGATCATTTATTTTTCTGTCATCAAGCACAAACCTCATATTGGGTTCAATAAATGGTTTTTGTAAATCCAAATAAGCTTCTTTGACTTTTTTGCCATATTCCTTGGCGGTATCCAGATCCTCGGTAAAGAAAAATCCCATGGGAGTGGTTTCCCACTCATTAAAGAGTATACGACGCACGCCAGGACGGTAATCAAATTCATTAAAATCTTTATTGGTCCCATGATAACCACGCAACCTTTTAGGCTCTTCCATATTAAAAAGATTCAATTGCTCATTTGACATCTTGTATTTAGCTGATGTCGCTGATGTCGCTGATGTCGTTCGTTTCGCTAAAACCAATCTATTTCTCATATTTTGCGCCACAATAGAATTAACCGATACCGGACGGCGTAATGATGCAAACACACCAGTATAGATATCCTCAGGACGAACCAAGACTCTATAGACTGTTATATCCCGTTGTGGATCAAGTGGAGCGTTTACGCCATCCCTGTCACGAGCAGCAAAAAAAGCAGCATCTTCCGGCGTTTCAGCCAACAACGATCCACTACGCAACTCACCAGCAACCCCACTGTCTTTTGGTGTGCCGTGATAAAAAACATAAAATTCTCCATCTTGTTCTATACGATGACGACTAAGCCACTCTGTTGTTTGTTGCGTCTCCAGATTTTGTTCGTCAGATTGTGTTGCTTTTAAAAACTCTGCCCTTAAGACATGAAGATTGTTTCTATTTTTTGCCGCACGAATACCAAGAGATTGAAACTCTTCCTCCCAATCATCAACATCCAAATTTGATAGTTCATCCAACTGATCTTTTGATATGCCAAGATGTTCTGACATCTTACCAAAATAATGAGAAACATTAAGTCCAAGAGTAATCGCAACTGTCTTGTCATGCCAATCATCAGAACCCAAAGCTTCATCGATACGATGGAGTCCCTTCTCTACCGCAGCTTCATTTTCTTCTATGCCCGGAAAATTTTCTTTCCAACGTGGGTAACCATACTTCCATGCCAAATCAACAAATGTATCGAAAAATGGTCCCTCCTCGCCATCTGTATCACCATTTTCATAAATATTTATATCTCGACCAACAAATCTTTCAAACCAATTCTCATCAATATCCTCAATATCACGATCATCGGCATAATTACTAAGATCTTCACCCAATGGATTAAGAGACTCATTGGCTTCCATCCATTCCATAAATTCATACGAATATCTAATCTGAATCATATCACCCAGAGAATCATAAGTATCCTGATCCTCCAAATCTATAGACTGGTCAGATATGAACCGATCTACTTCTGATTTCATTCTAGGGTCATCGGCTATACGTTGAACGTTTTGTAAAAAATAACCCTCTTCGATATAGGGGCGATAGTCTTGTAAATTTGCAAGTTGAGATATTATTGCACTTTTTAATTCTTTGGTTATATCGAAATTCCAAACGTAGCCAGCTTGCATCTTTCCTTTCCCATATGCTAATCCAGGAAGAAATTCTTCTAGCCATCCCTCTTTGGAACTATGACGGCCATGCCACTTGGCAAAACCAACACGCATTTGTCTAAGTATCCGATCACAAAGTCTATTGAGATCCTGGACATACCGGCCCCATAGACGATCATCACGATCACCAAGCCATAATGTTCTGGAACGTTCTTGTTCTATCCTACTTACAATATATTCAAGATGATGCAACTCCATAAGATCATCAATAGAAACATTATCATCTATTTCGTCATATTCTTCGTATTGAGATATTTTGTACCAATTAAACATATTCTCTCCAACAAATATAGATAGTACTATCTTTCTTGTATTCCAAATAATAAATTTAAAAACCTCTCTATGGATATAAAAAAGGCCCGCTATAAATTATTTACAATTAATCATAGCGGGCCAAAATAAAAATCAGAATTAATCCGATTAATCATCTTGTTCTTCGTCTTCGTCGTCATCATCCCTATTTTCATTCTTGATAATCCGGAACTCAGGACTAATTGAGGATATCTTGATATTATTGTAAATACTAATGATAATTCTATAATGATCGGATACTCTCAAATTAGAAGGAATAAGCCAACCGTACTGTCCATCATTACGTGTCTTTACCGAAATTGACGAAACATAACGACCATCACGATAAAGAGAAATACGCACCGATTGATTAGCCTGGTAACTGTAATTCCAACGAATACGATTCTCTGTCCCACGTATCCAAACCGAACTACTATCTGGTCTGGTAATTCGAAGCGAAGAATTCGTTGGTGTCGCAGTAGGGGTAACGGTCGGAATCGGTGTCGGAACCGAAGTGGGTCTCGCCGTTGGAACTGCCGTTGGAACAACGGTCGCCGTAGCGGTTGGTCTAGGAGTTGGAATTGCTGTTGGAATGGGAGTGGGAACCGCAGTAGGAACTGGAGTAGCCGTTGGAGCAATAGTTGGAACCGACGTTGGAACAATGGTTGCTGTTGGTCTAGGAGTTGAAGTTGGTACTACTGTCGGAACCGGAGTAGATGTCGGAACTGCTGTCGGTCTTGGAGTTGCTGTTCTCGTAGCTGTAGGAATTGGTGTAGGAACAACGGTAGCAGTTGCAGTAGGAATCGGAGTGGCGGTTGGAACAGCGGTCGGAACAGCGGTCGGAACAGCTGTCGGTCTAGGTGTTGGTGTCGCAGCCACTGGATGTGCGGCTGGATTGGATGGATCGGTAGAAGCCAAAATTTCTGTCAAGTTGCTGAACGTGTCATTATCCGAATCAATTGGTTCAACCAAACCAAGTCGTGTCGAAATAGATCCACCAACATTAAGAACATCCGTACCATAAGCATTCCAATTGTTGGTATCTCCCCCAGGATGACACAATGAACACCCAAGAGATGTATTCAAAGTTGAGGTCGGATACTTAGTGCGAAAAGCTGTTAGATAACTCGATAGAGCCATCGCATCAGTACAGATCGAACCAATCATAAAAACAAAAAGAAACATAATCGAAAAACGTAAGGTCAATTTCATAAAAATACCTCCATTTGTTAACTATACCTGATCATCATGATCGGTTTAGTCATATACCATATTGTTCCTATTGTATATTTTCTTTTCCTTTTATTTTTATTATTTTGTCTTACTTAATTGTGAATTTTTTAGATATAGTGGCATTATTTGGATTTTCCATTCCAGGCAATAAAACCGCATCCATATATATTTTGTAATCAGATCCAGGAGCAATATAGGTGGGAATAGTCCATGCATACAATCTATCATTAGGAGTTGATATTGCTATCAATCCCTTATAGACCGAACCACGATATAATTTTAGGCGAACCGAAAAACCACCATTAGTCGATGTGATCCAACGGATACTTTGAACCGTGCCCCTACGCCATACGGTCCCACTGGTGGGCATCGTAATACTAAACGAACTAATGGCAAAAGTCTTGGCACTCTCACTCGTATACTTCAAATTAGATGTAACGGTAACCCTATAATCAAGTCCAGGTGTTGTTGTGTTTGGAACGATCCAACTAAATAACCCATTGTTAATCCTATTTGAAGAAATGGTCCTGACAATAGTATTGCCCTTTTTTAATTTAATGGTAAAGGTCGAACCAACCGGACCAACAGAAGACCAACGAATAGGCATTGAAGTCTCTGTTCGAAAAATCTCACCACCCTTGGGAGATACAACCTTGACGGCTGGAACAGGATGACTTGAACTGACCGAAGGATCGGTCGAATGATTAATCTCAACTAAATTAGGGTAACCATCCCGGTCTGAATCAATAGATTCAATAGCACGAAATTTTTGAATAGTCTGACCACTGGCGTTTTGAAACGATAACCCATATGCATTCCTCGTGGCACCCGAAATTCCTCCCTTGTGACAGAGAGCACATCCTAACGTAATATTCAACCTGCTAGCAGGATACAGACTATTAAAAGCACCAACATAACTGCTTTTTGCAAAAGATTGATTAATGTTAAGAAAAAAAAATAAACCAAATATCAAAAAACTTAAATATCTCATAGTGATCTCCTTTACTGATTACAAATATACTACTACTAAACACTACCAAATTAGTAATGTTTTACTAATATATATATTCTATCAATATGCGCACCGAATCCTTTGACAAATAATAAATAAAAAAATGCCCAGACCATTGTAGGACCAGGCATAAATATTTAAATTATATTTGCATCGATATTCAATTGCTAACTACTAGCTACTTAGCGACCAGAATAACCATCTGATGTTCCGAAAAGATCAATTTCACTAGCTTGATTAACATAACCCAGCTGTCCAAGAATCTCCAACCCCTGTTGGGAGGTAATTTTCAAAGTAATGTTCTTGATCTTCTGGGCAACACCAGCTTGACTAAGAATTTGCTCAACTTGAGCATCGTAACCAGTTACATCCGAAATTACAATAGTAAGATTCACATCATTAATTTTCATTTTACTTCTCCTTTTAGCTTTTTTTATTTGCCTTTATTTTGCAAGATATCCTTTATGGATTTTAATTCCGTCATCACTTCCTCGTGATTTCTACGCAATTCAGCAATTTCTGCCGATTGTGTGGCATTGGTCGAGGTAGTTATCGAAACAAAACTATCCAGTTTGTCTTCATTCTTGTTTTTTTCTAAAAAATAATTGCCCCAATAAGTTCCAACTAACACCAAAACAATAGCAAGAATAGACAAACTTGTCTTAAACGAACTTCCCTTGCAACTCCGTTGATGAGCCAGAATCCGGTTCTCTATTACGATGGCTGTGGCCGTGTCTGGAAAATTATCAATAGAATATTCTTTGGCTGTGGCTGGCATCCTAGTTTCTCCGAAATCCGTTTCTCCGAAATTCATTACTCCAAAATTAAAATCATTTTTCTATCTTATCTATTATACCAGTATTGTTTTCACAAGACCTTTATTTTTCACAATTAATTTTGGGCTAAAGCCTCCAAAAAAATTTTGGATCAGACTATTTGGGAAATCGGTGGGACTCCTGAATTATGAGGGCATGTCTGTCTGTAGAGTTGGATTGAGTTGATAAGGCCCAGAATAACGATTACCTTTACTCGAATTTTCGCAAAACCACATAGGTTGAAGATTCGATAATGCCCAGGATTTGCGAAATCCCTCATCTTCGGCACAAGTATACTCAAACCAAGAGTCTGGAATGATGTGGTCTACGGTCCAACAATCAGGACGATTGCCATAATTATCCCAAGTCATACCAGGTTGGAATAGTATTTCCAAATGTTGCCTAAGCTCCACGATAGAATATGTTAAGATATCCTTGAATGTGGCACGACCATTTTTAGAAGATCCCTTTGCCTTTAATTTATCTCGTATAGCTTTAGAAATACTTACACGTAAACGATTGTTTTGTTTATATTTACGATTATAGGCATTAACCAGATCTCTATTTTGAGATTTCCATTGAGTTGTTTTGTTTATTATTTTATCTCTATTATTTTTGTATTTTTCTTTATTATATTTACGATTATATTCTTTTTGTTTTTCTATGTTTTTTTGATAATATATTTTAGAAGATAAAGATACTTTTTCTTTATTGTTTTCCTTGTATTTTTTAGTTCTAATTTTTTTACATTCTTTGCAAGATGGATAACAATCTGATATTTTATTTTTAATGTTTCTTTTAGGGAAAAAGGACAATTCCTTAATGGTGCCGCATTTAGTGCATTTTTTGAGATTATCACCATAATAACCTATCGTATATTCTTTACCAGACGAAACCGATCTCTGTTTTATCCCGATTCCGCATAAAAAGCAATATTCTTTGTTATTTTCGAAACAAGAGAGAAGAAGTAGTTTGCCACATTTTCTGCATTTCTTTAATTTATTTAGACGAGAATTATATGTTTGTCCAGGATGTTTAAGCAGATATTCTTGTCTTTTTATTGTATTGTGACAATGTTTACATCTGTAATGGAAGCCATCTTTTCTGTGAGATTGTTTCATAAAGCATTGTTCGGCTGGTTTAATCTCACCACAACAAGTACACTTTTTAAGCCCATCTCCATAAAAACCAAGAGAATGACTTTTTCTTTTTCCATAAATACGTTTCTTAGGTATTTTAGTAGATGGAGTATAAGAGCATTTTTTACAATATGTTTGATGTCTGTCCAAACTACGATTATCTTTATAGAATAAACGAATATCTAACAATAGATTACACTTCTTGCAAAATTTTTTATTAGTCGAATCCATAGTGAAATATACGATTTTTACTTTCAAAAAAATTTCGGATTTGAAGTCACGACGGTCGGGCACGATACTTCTTTTTCCAATAAAGAGAGATTCTATATAGTTGGTTCTATGACGGGGTAAAAATTCGAAAAATGGGTGTCATTTATTTTTCCGGTTTTAGTATTTTAAAATTCCTAGTGGACCCCCTAAAGTAACCCTGCCGTCGCTTTTAACGGGCAAATATCGTGCCAAGCCCCTGACCAGCGCTTTGCGTATTAGATCATATATTCCCTGCCCTCCCGAGCTGGCTGGCATACCGTCTACCCTCATATGAGGATGTCAATATTGGCTGGCTCATATCGTGGACAGTATCGGCACCCAAATAATACGTTGGGCTCATTGCGGGCTGCCCCTACAGGCATTATCTAATACTCTCATATATATGATCCTCTCATTCGGGCCTAAAACAAACCGATTGGTTTGTACTAACTACTTGAGTTGTTTATTAGTAACGCATGATTGCACCTCCAACCTTTCTGTCTGGTGAAGGTTGATCGTTTGGATTGGTTTTTCTGGGTGCCGACTCCCCGATCTATTTCGGGCAAAACATGAGAAGTTGTCTGGAGTATTTCGGCATTTTTTTCATTGCCAAGGCACGTTGCTTGTCGCTCAACCGTTGCCCTTCGGGACGGTACGATTTCATAATCCATTCGGCGAAGGAGCTGAGGATATGAGCGTCAGTTCCGTTGAAACCTATCCCGTTATTGTGATGGGTCGTGAGGGACGATTGTTCATCGTTTGTCTGGTTTTCCCATATCTTGACGATGGAACGTTCCAACATGATCGGGTTAGTAAGAAGTAACTCTTTGATCCGTTCGATTGTCCATGCCATGATCGTTTCCTCCCTTTTGGGCTAAAGCCTTTGTCTTGATAAGTATAGATAGAACAACATGATTATTTTGGGTGCCGATCCGGTTGGATTGTTTAACGTGAAACACAAGAGCTGGTTGGCATCGGGAGTCGTACTCGACCTATTCGGCATGGCCTCTCAAGGGCATCGGCACCCAAAAAAACAATATAGGTCTTCAAGATAGTATCGGAGGAAAACAACAATGGCAAACAAAGCAATCAAGTCTGAACACAACGGGGCCAAGCATGGGGAAGGTGCTTATTGGGGTCGCAAGTGCGATGCCAAAAGGTATGCCAAGAAAGCTCGTCGTAGCAACGATAAGTTTGAGACGGGCAAATAATCGGCACCCAAAATAATCAAAAGGGTCTTGAGTTAAGTATCCGAAGGATGAAAGGGAGAAACGAAATGGCAAAGAAATTTCACAACACTGGTTCGGTTCTGGTCAATGACAACGAGAAGTGTGTCGCCAGGGAGTTCTGGGGTCGTCGGATCGTTCGCCAGAGTTCCAGCAAGAAGATGCGCACCGACTCCATCCGCAGGGGCCAGGATGATCGACAGATTCGTCGGATCGACCCGAAGCCTGTCCGGGTCCAGACCGAACTTGAGCTTCTCTGCCGGGACCTTGGGGTTGCCGTCTAGGACAATCCCATCGGTCTAAGGCCCCCACGATGGGGGTCTTTTTTTTGCTTTCTCTCATCTTTCGGCACCCGAAAAAAACAAATCATCTTCTTAGGACATATCGGGAAAGACAATAACCGATCAAACTAACAGGAAAGGAAAAAGAAAATGTCTCTCTTCGATACCTACGGTGGCGACAAAGAGAAGGTTTTCAAATCCCTTTACGACCGGCTGGAAAAAGCCGTCCAGAACGATGAAAAACTCACTTGGGACAGTCTCCTTGGCCGAAACGGGTTTCACAATGCCCACTCTGGCCGGACCTATACCGGGTTCGTCAACAACTTCATCCTGTCGATTGCCGCTCTTGGCTACGGTGGCGATCCCCGGTTCGTAACCTTTGCCGGATGCAAGGCAATGGGGGGATGGGTCAACAAGGGGGCCGTCTTCACTCCCATCTGGCGGCCAGTAACGGCACCCAAGAAAATCGAAAAGGATGGTCGAGAGGAAACGGTCCAGGTTTTCACCGGACGTTTCGCCCCCATCCAAGTTCTTCATGTCTCACAAACAACCTTGGTTGCCAAGGGCTTGATCCCTGCCGATTGGGCTGAGAAAAATCCCGAAGGTCGCCCGGACGTTCTGGACTGGTTCGAGTTGATACCAGCCAGCAAGGAGGAGGGTCGTGATCCTCGCCCCTACTACTGCCCCGGCACGGACAAGATTCACGTTCCGCCCTATGAGCAATTCAAAAGCTCTTTCGGGTTCGCTGAGGCATACGCACACGAATTGATCCACTGGACATTGGCACCCAGTCGCTGCAATCGGGACACAGCAGGGCAAGTCTCGAATCGTGAAGCCTACTCGTTCGAGGAACTGGTGGCGTGCATCGGTTCGAGTTTCATTCTCAGTCACTTGGGGATTGACTTGGGGGAAAAGGAAATCGACCGTCAAACGGCATACCTCAAGACATGGCTTGGCCGTCTCAAGATGGATATGGGTCTTCTCTTCGAGGCCGCCACCAAAGCTTCGGAAGCTGCCAACTTTCTCATCAAGACGGCAAAGGAAACACTCAAGGAGCGGGGTGTCGAAACCACAGAGCCGGAAGTTGAAACCGCCGAGACAGTCGCAGCGTAAAACAAACAAGGGGGGGGAGAAAAGCCCGGTTACGGGTCAAATCCCCCCTTTTCCCAATCGAAAGGAATTGACAATGAAACAGGAGCTTTGGCTAGTTCGGTTTCGTACTGGGCGAGAAATTCAGCGTTGGGCTTTCAGTGAAGAGCAAGCTAGAATTCTCGCTCAAGCCGAAGAAATAAACAATGGAAACGATTACCGGGTTTTGAGTGTTTCCTTGGTACAGCTTCCGAAAGTCGGTGTTGTTTTCGGCTCATAAGTTCGGCACCCAAATAAACAACGCAGTGAAGTATAGACACAAGAGGAACGAAATGCCAAAACAAAACAAACCTTCAAGGGCTTGTACTTGCCACGATATAACTTGGGGCGGCAAGGGTTATCAATGTCTCAATTGCGGAGCCGATGCCGATCATTCGTGGAATATTCGACACGCAGAGCAACCGGCACCCAGAAAAACAATTCATATCTCTTATGAGACAGAAAGAGAGGAACAGTGAAATGTTTATCTTCAGCGAATGGGCCGAACAAGACGGGGTGCATGAATGCATCGTGAGTTTTTTCTACGCAGCGGTGGCGCAGCCGATCATTCGCTGTCGTGCTGTCAAAACCGAAAAAGGCGCATATGAGGCGGTGCTTCGGGAATACACTGGACGGGGCGCAGAGATTGAGAGAGGTCCGCAGAGGAAACACCTTGCCGTTGCCAAAGCTGAGGCAATGAATCGGGCTCGGAACTATCTGATAGACAAGAGCCGGGAGCTCAGCGTTCAAGACGAATCGGCACCCAAATAAACAAATAACATAGTTCTTAACTCAGAAAGAGAGGGACAAACAATGGGACAGAGAATTTTCCAACTTCGGTTGTCGGTTATCATTCATTCGGCGGCGGCTTCGATCAGTCGGAATCGAAAGAACCGTGAGGCTCATCTTGCACAGGTTGTGTCGGACTGTGAGGAACTGCAGCGTCTTGGGGTTGAGTATATCATCCCATGATATTTCTGCGATGGGTAATTATGCCAGCCAGCTAAGGCGAAAGCCGGAAAGGAAACAAAAATGGCTAAGCTGATTGCATGTTTGTCTTTGATGGTGTTGGCGTTCATTATCTCCCTCTGGTCTATGATTGCTGGATGGGGATTGACTGCCAAGTCTTGGCCGGTTATCATCACGGCCTTGATTGCCAACATGGTTGTAATGGTTGCCTTGGATTTGGTCCAGAAATCGGACTAAAGACCGGCTACGGTTCATCGGCACCCAAATAAACAAATTCAGTTTCTTTATCTTCAGAAAGAAAGAGAGGAAACAACAATGACAACCGAATACTCTTTTCCTGTTTGGGGAACTCAAGGCGGCGGATTGGTTCGGGAAGCTGCCCCGAATGTATACGTTTTTGTCGAAGCTCCCGACGATTTCATGGGCTTGGGTGTTGGGGATACGATGCCGAGCGAGTGGGGCATTGCACCGGCTAACAGGAAAGCCGTTGTTCAGAATTGGGACATCGAAGATGATCCTGATTGGGAAAGTCCAAAGAAAAAAACCAGCTAATCCGCCTTTTCGATGGATGATGAATTTTGGGGAAGTTAAGTTTCGGCACCCAAATAAACATATCTGTTCTCTTTAGTATCAGAAGGAAAAGAAAAGGAGAAACGAAATGGACAAGAAACCTTCGGACATTCTTTCGGAATACTTCACGGAACTTCAGTTACGAATTGACATGACCAAGTGGGGAAAGAACGGCACAGATCCCCTTCTCCTCCAGGTTCTTGTGGATGCTCGTGACGAGTTGACCGAATTCTCTGCATTTCCCGGACCAGCCCACAAGCCAAAGGAACATCGCCCCATCGGGTGTCGTCTTGCCCAACGGCTTACAACGGCTCTTTGTGGGTATGGTGTTCCTTACGACAAGGTACAGGAAATCGTCTACAAGGAAATCCAGGACATTTCCGACGAACAATCGGAGGGTGATTGGATTGAAGCGCCCAATGGTGACAACTGGACTCGTGGCAAGAAAGTGATGACAGAAGCTGATTTGGTTCGGCGTGGCATCACAAACCTTTTCAATCCAAACGACATTTGATTCGGAGCAAGCTCTTTCGGCACCCAAATAAATCATTAGTTTCTCTTAACAGATAGAAAGAGAGGGACAAGATGAAAACGCCTTACGATGAATGGCTTGAAGAAGCTCGGAAAAACAAACCAGATTTCTTGGTAACGGATAAGGTCTTGCTCAATGGTGATGATTCTGGACCTTATACCATTATCGCCAATTTTTACGAACCCCAGCTTGGCCGAGAAGTTTACACATTGGTTCAAGGCGATAAGGTTCGGTATTCTATTTCGGATAATATGCAAGATGCCTGACCTTCGGCACCCAAAAAAACATATCTGTTCTCTTACTCATTAGGACGAATGACCGATTACGGTTCAAAAGAAAGAGAGGAAACAAGAAATGTCAGACAGGATTTTTCCAAAAGACAAATATGTTGCCTTGGCAGTAACGGCACGAAACATTCTGAGAGACTATGCCAATCGTGTGGTTCCCAAGCTTCGGGAAGTTGTCAGCAAGGCCAAGTTCAAGAACGATGGACAGATGTTCGAGAAGGATCATCGCCGGGCCAACGAAATTCTCCAAGAGGGAAAGCCGAAATTCCTTCGGGCTTTCGTTTCGTATCAGTACAGCCACGCCATCTACGTCCATATGGACATAACCCACGATGTGGGCGATAGCGGTTGCCGATACCTCAATGCAGACTATCAAATCGGTAATCGCCTAAACACGCCGCCAGCTCCTTGGGAACCTCTTCAGATGATCTCTCTTGAAGAGGCACAGCAGAACATTCGGGACTACGAACAAGCTTGTAAAGAAGCCGATCTTGCCACAAGGAAAGAATGGGATGCCCGTTCCTTGGTTGTGAGATTTTGGGAATCGACTAACTAGTTGGGCTCGGTATTGGTAACATTCATTTTACAGCTTACCGTCTATAGCCGGATTACTGTGAATGCAATGTAATTAAATCGGTTTGCCAACGATAGAGTTCGCAATAGATCCAATACCAAATTCTTTTCGGCACCCAAATAAACCGAATCAATCTTTCATATATCATGGAGGAAAACCGATGACTTACGAAGAGTGGAAAGCAGAAGTTGACCGAACGAATTAAAAAGTTTGGTTCGGTGGGTTGGGATACGATACATGGTTACGATTACCATGCCGATTTTCAGAGTGGCATGACTCCCAAGGAATCGGTTACCGAAGCATATCTCGAAGCCAAAGAAGAGGAGGATGATCGCAATGGGTGAAGATATTTTCGGCACCCAAATGTTTCTTCATCATTACCCTGATCCTATCGGACCACTTCTTGAGAAGAAAGAAGAGACAAAGCCTTTCGTCTCTCGTGGGGGATACAGTCACAAGGAACGCCGTCGGAAACATGCCGAGCGCCAAGCCAGACGAATCCAAAGGAGACATTGCCGATGAGAACGTCGCAGATGCGAAGCAGAGCCAGTGTAGTTCACTTTGGGGATCGGATTCGCCATCAAACCCTATGCGCAACGTCTCACGGCCTCCAAGTCACCTTGACAACGGAACCGAAGCTTGTAACTTGCAAGCTGTGTCGGTTCCACCTTGGAGAGTACCAGCCAGCTAGTTCGGTTACGAATGCCACGCCAATCATGCCCAAGACTGAGCAACTCAGTTTGTTTCCTGCATAGCTTCCGGCACCCAAATAAACCTTTCGCATCTATATGTAGACAGAGAAACGAAAGAGAGGAAACGGACGATGTGGAAAATCACGAAAGACTACTTCGCACAGCCTGAAGACAAGCCGGGGACAAACGGCAATGCAGTCGGCATCGAATCCAACGATTGGGATGAGTCGAGAGCTGACCGTGCTACGATTCAGTTTCGGATGTTTGACGATGACATGAACCTTGTCTATGAGGGAGTGATGGACCGTTACAGCCACGCACCTCTTGACGATTTCGGAACGCCGAACTTTGGTTGCACTGAGCTAAGGTATCTCACGCCCGGAAAAACGGTTTGGGAATTGCTTTGATCCCAACTATTCGGCACCCAAAAAAACAATTAACTCCCATCTATCATTAGGACGAACGGAACAAGTTCAACGAAAGAGAAAGGGAGAGAAACCGATGTCGAAAAAGAAACCACTTTGCCTTTGGAAAAACGATTCACCTCAGCCCGATTGGTATGACAAACATGCCGATCCTCTTCATGGTGACTTTGCCGGGAATGAAGTCGGGGATTCGTTCGGCAAGCGTCTTGTTCTGGCAATCAAAGCTTGGCTCTCAAATCAAAATAGTGTTTCCTGTGATGAAGCCGTTCAGTCTATCAAACTGGATTGGATTCGTCAAGGTGGGAGCATTGAAGTCTACCAAGGTATTCTGGAACGTGCCTTTGTGGCTTCGGGCTACTACCGTCAACTGATGAAAATCTGAAGATTTATCTTCGGCCCAAAAAGGAAATTACCATGCCAGATAGAACACGCCGATGCAGTTCTTGCGACAACATTGTTCCTTTTCTTTCTATGTATCCCGAATGGGATTTGGGACATGTTTTCTGGTATTGCCCGGATTGCTATACTTCCAAGCCAATGGCAAGAACTAAAAAAGAACGAGACAAAAGTGTCGAATTGAGGGAGAAACTCCTAAAGGATAATTAGGAAGAAATCTTTCGGCACCCAAAAAAACAAACTACTTCTCTTTTACTTCAGAAGGACGGACGACCGATTACGGACGAAACAAGTTCAACGAAGGGAGAGACGATCATGCCAGTTTATCAAGGCAAGGACAGACCGGCCGAGTATGTCGGTTGTGTGGTCAACGAAACGGAACGGAACGGTTACAACGACAGCGATTTCTACTGTACCGTTTGGGACCAGGACCGCCAGACTTTCCGGTCTTTCGAGTGGGGAACTACCCGCTTCGCCTGTCTGGGCAATGGCTACGGCTGCCAAGTCGATGCCACCGATGAAGTCAAGGCCGCCTATGAGTTCTACGAGGCAACCAGAGCCGAATGGCACAATCTGATTTACAAGCTTCAGAAAGAAGCTGAGCCTGATCGGGGCAAGGTTGTCCGGGTAGTAGTGGGACGAAAGCACCTAGGCAAGGTCGGTGAGATATTCTGGCGTGGTGCAAATAAGTTCCGCACCTACTACCGGAACGGCTACAACCGCCCCGAATCCCTTCACAATCAAACCGTTGGAATCAAAACCGAAAACGGCGACAAGTTCTTTATCGCCCTCACACAAGTCCAAGTAGTTGGACATTCGGCTCCAGCTACTATCATTGGCTTGGCATAAATCCTTTCGGCACCCAAAAAAACAATTCATAACTCTTCATAGGTAGAAAGAGAGGACGATGATGAGAATAGACAGGACGAAAATCAACATTGCCTTGAAAGTTCTTCGGTTGGCATCGAAACAACTTCGGAGCATCAAGGGTTATGGCATGTCGGCATGGGTTCACAGCTATGCCAACTGCCGGGAACAAGGGCTGCATCTTCATGTTTCGTTTGGCGGATTGAGTGGGGTTGCATTCTCTTTCGCCGAAAATCGAAACTCCGATGACATTGTTGTCTATTGGGGGCCAATATGGAAAAAGAAAAAGGATGTCGAACCCACAACGGAAAGCAACACGCTTGGGAAAGCCTTTGACAATTACGAACCGGAACCGTTCAATAATCAAACCAACATTCCCAGCGAAGAAACCTATCGCAATCGACGGGCATTCTTTCCTTGGAAGCGTGAGGATCAAGCTGCCGCTTTCATCGTTCAAGTTGTCCGGGAACAATACCGTGTCTGGCTTGAGGATGGGGGTGAAGAGAAAATCAAGGAGTGGAAACGAATGGCACGGCAACGGAAGAAAGAGAATGGATGCCGTGTTGTGAAGTCGTAGTAGTAAACCATCTTGATATTGTGGAGTAACGACACAACTCTACATGGCCACTTGGTGGGAATGTAGGTCAACACAAGAGCATCTGGCAAGGTGGCTCAGCGAGTTGACTTGGGGTAAGAATCCTCAATCTTGCCTGCTCTAATCTTTCTAAAGGAAACGAAAATGGAAAATCCTTACTTTGCGCCAAAACCAGGTGTCTATCACAAGGTCGCCATCTATCCTATGGCTGCAATGCCCGCTATCAGGGCGGCTATATACCGAACCGATGCCCCAAGGGTAGCCTTGAGAACTGCCGAATGGCCAGGGCCAGTCTCGAAGCAAGGCAACCAAGGAACCTTTGAGGTTTGGCTTGGGGGCAACCAGGAACTTGAGCCATTCTGGCGAGAGTTTTATTTCCTGTACTACGGAAATGAAGACATAATGAAGGTCGATCTGAAAAACCCGCAGGGATACATGAACGGCCAAAGCTGACTGGCTGGCTGGCATCGAGGCTTTAGCCCGTATCGGCACCCAAATAAACAAACAACTTCCATTCCTCATTAGAAGGGGAAAGAAACCATGGATAACAAGATCAAAACATTGTTGGATAAAGCGAAATTATCCGCAAACGAGATGCGCTCCGATGCAGGTAATTACTTGTGGCTTGCTAAGGAACATTTCGACAAATCATCTTTGAAGGGTCCACTAATAGAGTGGGCACGCCGAACGGAATCTATGGCTCTGGCGTTGGAGAAAGCGATAATGGAAGCCGAAAGCTAACTGGTCTAACCATCCGGCACCCAAATAAACCAACAGTGTCTCTTACTCTTTAGACGAACGGAAAGGGAGAAACTCAAATGGAATTTCAACTTCCCAAAAGATGTATCTCGGAATGTCATCACATGGGAGACTGCGATTCGGATGTGGCACGGTGGCTTCGAGACCGTCGCATCCGAAAAATCTTCAAGGATATTCCCGATTCGGTTCTTCGGGATCATCTCAGAGAATTCGGGGCATGGAGTGCCGAGGAACTCCAAGATAGATCTGCGAATTCGGCACGGCTCCTTTTTGTTGCCGCTGGGCAATGCCAAGACAACAATGATACATGGTACTATTGCTGATATTCTTTCGGCAAGGGATTAAGTAATCGGCACCCAAAAAGATGTAGTCTGTCTTTTTAACTCTGGGAGGAACGAACAATGCCAATCGAAATCATTCGTGAAAGCCGAGAAGTTGAGACGGTTCGTTATGAGATTCGGTTTCATTACCGCAATGATCGCAATTGTGGATTCAGTTTCGACTGCGATGAAAACGGTGTGGTGGACACCAAAGAGCTGACCCCGGCTGGCCAAGCCAATTATCAAAGCTGTCTTGACGGAACCTACAATGTTGAGTGTCAAGGAATCCGTAAAGATGAACGGGCCTATGTGGAGCCAGCCATAGGTCGCTGCTCTTGTGGGGAATCGGTGGAGCTTGGAGGATTCACTAACACTTGCCAATGTGGTAGGGATTACAACTGGAATGGGACGTTACTTGCCCCTCGTGAGCAATGGGGTGAGGAAACAGGGGAAAGCTGGCAAGACATTATCGGGATATGATAATTCAATCGGCACCCAAAAAAACAAATGAACTCGGTTTAGTATCACAAGGACGAAAGAAACAAGTCTGAACAAAGTTTCAAGTCCAAATTCAGAAAGGGAGGAAAAGAAAGATGGAAACGGAAACGATGGAAGGAACGGGAACGGTTGAGACCGTCGTGACGGTCGAGATTCCCAAGCAGAAGACGGTTCAGGAGCTCATTGCCGAGCTCAAGGCCGCCAAGGCCGCCGAGAAGGCCGTAGCCGAGTTGGCCGAGGAATTCGGAGCCAAGTCGGAACTCGCTGGCAAGATCAAGGTTCAGCTCGTTCTCGTGAACGACATCAACCTTGACACGACCGATGTGGCCGAACTGGCCGAGAACATCGCCAAGGTCAAGTCGGCCCTCATCGAAGCTCTTCAGCTCTTCAAGCGCCCCACGACCGGGGAACGTGCCAAGAAGGGTGAGCTTGAGACGAAGATCATGGAAGTTCTCAATGCCAATCCCGGCACCGAAATGACTCGTTCGGAAATCGAGTCTCAGGCTGGCCTCAAGAATGTCTTCTTGAAGCTTGGGGAGATGGTCGAAGCCGGAACGATCAAGAGCCGCAAGGAAACCCCGGATGAGCACAAGGGGAAACGTGGCAAGCCCGGCAACTTCTACTTCCTCAAGGGGGGCAAGAAGGCCGCCAAGTAGTTCGGGATGGGGGAGGAATTCAAACTCCCCCTCGTTTGGGGCATCGTGTACAAACACCGTGACTTCACCGTGGAACTCTGGTGTGCCTCATTAGATTAAAACGATAGCAACGGTATTTTTTCAATTGAAAGGAAACGAAGATGCAAAACAACGGATATGCTTTGGCTGGGCTTCTGGTTGTTGTCCTTATCATAGCTCTTATTGTGATAGGGCCATTGGTTACAATCTTCTGTATTCGCCACCTCATGCCCAATGTCGGTTGTGAGTACAGTTTTACGAACTGGTTTTGCGTGGTTCTTCTTGGGATGATTGCCAAGAGCAAGTTTTCCATCAAGAAGTAGTGCCAGCCAGCTAAGGCGAGCGGCGACAAGACAGTTTTCGGCACCCAAAAAAGTTATTTCAATTCTTCTTGTAGTATAGAGTATAAGAGACAGAGACCGGAATACGGTTCAAGGGAGAAAAGAAATGGCTAAGGACTACGGGAAAATCACAATCGAAATCAAACCCAAGGGCAACCCGCTGTGGCGTGAGCTGCGCCAGACTCGCCCAGCGGTTGTTCCGGACAAACGGAAAAAGGCAAGCCGGTCGGCTTGTCGGAAACGGACAAAGCCATGTCAAGAGTGAAATGTCGTTCCGGCCTCATGGGCTTTCAAGCCAATCTTCGGCAACTCTATGCCAATCAAGCTGAGTTTGAGGCTTTCTCTGAAATGTATAGCCTTCATAGCCGTCTTGGATTCAAGACCGCTGAGGCAGCTTGGCAGAGAAATCCATTAGTTCAAGGTTCGGTCAATCCCAGTGATTACAGAATCGTTTCGGCACCCAAAAAAAGAATCTGTGTCTCTTAGGTAACAGAGAGAATGAGACAGAGAACGAAAGGACAGACCGATGGACATTGAAATCATTGGTGATCGAATTGAGGAAGAGAGTGAGGCTCGCAGAGAGATTCAAGAGGAAGACGATCAGCGAGACCGTGAAATCGAAGCCGACATCGAAGCAATTTGCGATGAGTTGGAACTTAAATGAAGGGGGATAGGGTTTCGACGGAAACTATCTATGGCGTCTAGAAGCCTGTGATTTCTATCCCCCTCCGTTTACGTTTCGACTTCATTCGGCACCCAAAAAAAGATTACAACAAACAAAGAAGATAGAGACGACAACAGAAGTAAAGTGAGGGGTGGGACAACAAAGCCCACCCCCACAAATTTCAACGCAAGGGAGAAAAGAAAATGACGACAGCAGCCAACAACAAATCGACGGCAGTTGAGGTTCTGGCCAGCGAGGCCCGCAAGGACATCGTGGTCTGCCGGGAGTACGAATTCGTGTCGGTGGATCGGGCCATCCGATGGGCCAAGGAGCCGGGCACGGTTATCACGGTCGCCCGCTGCAAGTCTGGAGCCAACGCTATGTGGGTTCGGTTCGTGGATTTCATGGCCCGGCCCAAGCCGCAGCCGATTGTGGAAACAGCTCCGGTAAGTCCGGCTCCGATCGCTGAGCCGACGATGGTTGAGAAGATTCGCCAGTTCATTACCAAAGCACAGGCTACTTCGGTGGCGGTCAAGATGCTCTTGGAGAATGCCAAGGTTGAACTGGACAGGGAAAAGGTTGGCGCTGTCAACCGTTACGTTTTGGTCGGGGCAAAAGAGGACATCGAAGCAGCCCTGACGGCATAAGATGCTCTCCCTGGGCAACGTGGGCCTCGTCCCCCCACACAAAAGAGGGTCTCGTCCACCCTCAAGGGGGCCGGTTCCTTCCCTCCTTCAAGGAGCCGGTCCCCACACTATTCTTTAGGGCTAAAGACTGTGGACTTGGACTAACAATTCAGAAAAAATTCTCAGACACAAAAGTACAGAGTATGTTTGATCTGACGTAAAGGGAACAGCTAAGTACCTTCGGGGAAAATGCCAAGTACGCAATAGCGTCTATACTACAGAAACGGAAATTGTGTCTGAGATGTTTTCTTTCAACCAAATCATTTAGGATGGAAAACAAAATGCCAAACTGGAAAACATCACTAAATATCAAGCCAACATTTGATAAGTTTCAAGAAGGAACGGATGAAGAGTTTCGGACAATCCGAGGTGAGTTGTCATCACTGTTGAAATCGCATCCATTCTACAAAACAGACATAGAGCTGCGAGACATTGACGAAGCTCTTCTGGAATGCGAATCAATGGGGGGAATAGATGCACTGCTTGACGAACTCTATAATTGGGGCGATGAAGATCACCGATGTTTCTTCGGGATCTGACTTGCTGGCTGGCATCATAGCTGCCATTGGCACCCAAAAAAGAACTTTAATACTATCCTGAGATAGAAAGAGAGGACGATCATGGAACAGCTCATTGGAGTCGGTTGTTTCGCAGCACTTGGCCTGATGTGTCTGTTGACCGCAGAGCGTCGGCCTCAAGTGGTTCGCATCCCTATTCAGCACAACGATACGGAACAATTCAGTGGTTCCCTAGCTGAGTTGAAGAAAAGAAAGGAAGAACTTCGATAATGAATCTCATTCCAGCTAAATACAAGACAGTATGGGACGGTGGGGTTGAGATCGTAACCAACTGTGAGTATGACCCTCAGACCGGGGCCATCATGTTCACAGAAGTCTCTGATGATGGAGTTGAGGGACTTGATTGTCTTGACAGGGAGTATATCGAACTCGAATCTGGCGAGGAAATCGAAGTATGTCGAAACTGTCACGAATACACAGTGAAGGCGGTGATGGTTCCTGATCGTTACAACAACACCTTGATTGAGGAAATGGCTTGCCGGGATGTTCAATGTGAATATGGTTCTATAGATGTCCTTTGACTTTCGGCACCCAAAAAAATAAAATACATCGTTACTGTCTTAGGAGGACAGAACAATGGCAAATCGAATGAAGAAACTTCAGAAAGAAGCAAAAGCATCGGCCAAGTTCAGAAACCACGATTTAGCTGAGTTTACACAGCTAGGTCCACACTTGGCTGTAGCTGAGTGTGTTCATTGTGGCATGGAAGTGGCTACGAATACACATCCACAACCAAACGAAATAGACATCGGCGGTGAAGCCGTTGCCTTGGATTGTCCACTTGCCTACAAACGGCATTAAGTCCAAGACCGTGCCAGTCATGCGCCAAAGGGAATCCCTTGCATGAATACCGCTGGCTAGTGGGGTGGTTCCCCATGATCGAAGTGGAGTGGTGTCCACAACAAAACCCTTGGCAAGCTTGGATACGTCCAAGAGCCCGGATTTTAGCACTTTTGACGTTAGCCGGTAGGAGCCTGAGCCTTTAACGGCTTGCAAAGCACGGGCGGCTGAGACGGTGACCCAAAGCAAAAGTGCAAAGTTTTTCGGCACCCAAAAATATGTAGTCTGACATTATCACGATATACTACGGCGGAGGAAACAAAATGCCAGAATCGAAGATCGAAACGAAAATCGAATCAAAACAGTATCTTGCAGCATCGGACTTGACCAAAGCCAAGGCTCAGGAGATCCATACTCTCGTTGCCGATAAGGTTGCCAGTCTTTATGATCGGTGGCTTGACGAATCGGAGTATGAGGACATCCGGGACTACCGGGACAACCTTGACCTTGCCCTTCAGCCCTATGGGACAAAATGTCACACAATGTCCCAAAATCCATTTGGGTTCACTTTCCTTGTTGATGGGATTGAGTATCAGATTTGGGCAAGTGGGGATTTCGTCAAGCTTCGCCAGTGCAAACAGTAGTCATTCCGAAAGGAATGTGGATTGAAACGGCACCCAAAAAATCACACAGAATGGCAATAGTGTTGTAGAGGGTAGTAAGTAGAGGCAAGAGGCTCGTCTTGGGAACAAAGACTCCGAACGTGCGAAGTACGCATAGTGGGGAACCGATCATTTCGCTATGGTTTGAAAGCAAGCTGACGGCTCGGAGAACAACCTACCCACACCATTAAAGAGGGAACTTTGTTCCTCAGTACCTTCCGGGGGCTTCGGCCCCCGGAAGGATTCCAAACAAAGGACTTGACCATGTTGAAGAAAATAACTATTGGATTTGTCATTCAAGATTTTGACGACAATGGACGTTGTATTCATCAAGAATTCATTGCCGGGGATGAAGTCAATTGGGAAACCGAAGATGGCGAAGCTATCGAAATCGAAAACCAGCCGGACAATGATGATTGGTATCATCCCTTCAACATGGTACAGCCAGTTGTTCTTGAACCGGCATGCGATTCTGAAAAATGGGATAATCCAGATTTTGATCGAACTGAAGCTTATTCCGATTTCTCTATCGATAAGGATAAGCCAAAATAGTCGGCTTGACAACAAATCTCCAAAGGAGTAAAATGAATTATGAAAGGTGAAAACAAACCAGAAACATTTCTTCAGATTCGTTTCTTCAACAACCCAAAAGGCAACCATAGAGCGGCATATCTTCAAGAACTCGATGGAAATGCTGATTTGGTTTCAACCACTAAAATTTCCATTCAAGTTGCTAATAAGCTAATTGAGCATGGAATGGCCTATTGTTCGTAAAGGGAGATCGGCACCCAAAAAAACAACAAGACACTCATTGGTATCAAGAGGAACATGGTTCCTAATCACAATAGATGATCGGAAAGGATCATAAAGATGAGTAACACGTTAGAAGTTCCAGCCTTCAAGTCGATGTATGATGTTCTTCAATTCATTATCGACAATCCCAAGATCAACATGTTTCATTTCCCCAAAGGCAAAAGTGAAGCGCCAATCAGCGCCTTCATCCGCACCCAAACAGGGGAAACTCTCAAGGACGAATCGACTGGACATAGCCGTCTTACTTCCAAGAAAATTGTTGGCACGGAAAAAGATAGCTTGTTCATTACCGTACCAAGGGACAAGTCAAGCCGCATCCTTGACAATGGGGAATTCAGCTTCAGAACAATTCCCATCGCAAGCCCCTATTATGGGCAACGTGTCCATTCGATCAGCATTCTTCCGAACTTCTCTTCAGAATGGATTGAGATTGATCTTGAGAACATGCCGGTATTTCCCAAGCTTGAGGGCAAAGAAGCAGAATGGTTCGGTGAAGGAATGGTTAAGCTTTACCAACTTTTCGCCGAAAAAACATTCCTTGCTGGCCAACTTACCGCACTCAAAAAGAAACTTGGCAAAGACAAAGAAGTTCTGGCCAGTGGTTTTCGTTACCATTGGGAAGATCCTACCGGAACCGTTCAAGGTGTTTTGGATAAGGACGGCAAAGAAGTTGACAAAGTAGGGAACCCATTCGATAACGGGGTTATACTGGAACCCGAAATTGAACGACAGAAGTTTGCCAAGATCGAAGATACCTCAAGGATAGTCGAAACCCATCTCAAGAAAGAAGAGATTTCCGAAAAGGCATCGGCTCTACACCAAGAGCTTCGGCCTTTTGAATTGGGTATCATCGAACGAATTGGAATCTTCGAGACAATCTGCATCGGTGGGGTCAACTTTCGACTGAAACGGTCAAGTGTCAAGTCATACGACTTTCCAGCCGACGCAGCTGAGAAAATCAAATCCGGTGAATACCGAATCGCCGATGTGCCAAAGAAACTTGGCAGATGGCTTTGTGATCCCATCGCAGTCCCGGCCTCACCGGCTCCGTCAACAAAAACCCTCGTGCCAACCAGCTAGTAGGGCCACCGTGGGATGGGGAGAACCTCCCCATCCCACAAACCAATCAAACCTTTCGGCACCCAAATAAACAGATACATCATCTTTGTTCTTACGAGACAGAGAAAGGAACACTTCAATGAAAGAAGTTTATTTCGCCCAAAACGATCATTTCTCCGAAGCAAGCATCAGCACCTTTGAGGGGAAACAGCATCTTCCCCTTAGCTGCTACGACAAGGTTGCTGAGTTTCCGCAAGAAATAGATCAAGAAGAGATTTTCTTCAGAACACAGAACATTGATGAGCCTTGGTCGCCGTCACGTTTTCGCTCAATGTCGGTTGGTGATCTTATTCACGATACCGAAACAGACCAAACCATCATTTGTTGTGGGACAGGCTTCGCACCATACACAGGGGAGAAATAACAATGGGCGCAAATTTCTTTGAGACAAAGGCAAAGGGCAAAACCGCCAACGATGCTTTCAAGAAGGCTCGTGAAGAAGCCTTGTATGAAAGCGGACATGGTGGCTACAGCGGAACCATCGCAGAGAAAAGCAATTTCAAAATGATCCCATATCTTGAGGGAGATCGAATCCTCTTCCCAGATGTGGGAAACTTTATCAGCGCTATCATGGATAAGAATTACGCTGATTTTGCTGATAAGTGGGGGCCAGCCTGTTGTATCGACCTAGGTGATGGAGAATACATCTTCTTTGGATATGCTTCCAGTTAATTGGCACCCAAAAAGATGTGCTCTGTTATTTACACTCTGAGTAGAAGACTAATGGAGGAACAGACAAATGAAACTTGAACTCGTCAAAGTAGAAGTGAGAACGGAACGCAGCAAACGGTTCAATAGCCGTGGAACGAAGCCACGTATCTATGTCTGGGAAGATGGCGAATCGGTGTTAGACAATCTGGTAAACCGTCGCAGCCGCCCAACACAGCTCTATAAGGAATTCATTCCTTCGGCGCTAAAAGAATTGGGCCTTCCCTTGGATACCAAGGTAGTTTGGAATCAGCAAGCCGGTTGCCGTTGCGGGTGTTCGCCAGGTTTCATCGTCCAGAAGTATTACTCATTCTATGATCCGATTCCCGTTGTCAGTGTAACAGTCCGATGGATAGCAGACTAATCGGCACCCAAAAAAACAAATAGTTTCCCTTTATCTGTAGGACGAAACGGAAGACCGATTACGGTTCAAATGAAAGGGAGAAAAAAATGACAACTATTCACGATGTTAGATGTATTTCATCCATTACCATTTCGCCGGGCAATTCCAAAATAGGAGATATTCCCAACATATCTCTTATCCCTTGGCATAGTTGCCGAAAAGACATTCCTTGTTTCAAAAAATGCTACGCAAGACGCATCTATCAAATGCAACCATCTTGCCGGATATCTTGGACTAGGAATCTTGAAGCCTATCTTTTCAATCCCCAGAAGTTCTTTGCCGATATTGACCATTACTTTAAGTTGAATAGCCCCCGGTTCTTTCGCTGGCATGTAGCTGGCGATTTCCCCGATCAAAACTATTTCAATCAAGTAATCCGACTTGCCCGGAAATATCCCAAAGTCAAGTTCCTTGCCTTTACCAAAAGATTTGACTTACGATTCCGTGCGGTTCCAAGCAACTTCAAGCTAATCATATCGGCTTGGCCAAACTATGATGTTCCGGCCAATCTTCAGAAACGATTCAAAGTAGCTTGGATGCAAGATGGCACCGAAACAAGAATTCCAAAAACAGCAATCCGTTGTTCTGGCGATTGCCAAAACTGTCTTACTTGTTGGAGCTCAAGCAAGCGCCACGTCTATTTCAAACTTCACAAGTAAGAAGTTGTCTTTCGGCACCCAAAAAAACATCATCCCAAATTTATGGGATATGAATAAGACCAATCGGTTCTAAATTCTTTAGAAAAGGACAGACAAAAATGATGGACGCTATCGAAACTTTTGAGGTCAATGGGAAAACCGTTGAGATTCATCTTGATGATAATCCCGAAAGCCCAAGAGAATGGGATAACTTGGGAGAAATCCTCTACACAAGCCATCGCTATGTTCTTGGTGATCGAAGAGTTGATTCGGAAGAAATAACCAAAACTTTGGCCCGAAAAGATGTTGTTTCTCTTCCTGTCTACGCCTACATACACAGCGGGACATGCCTTAACACCACTGGATATAGCTGTCCGTGGGATTCTGGCCAATCGGGAATCATCTTTGTAACCAAAGAACAAATCCGAAAAGAATACTCATGCAAAATCGTCACAAAGAAAATCCGTGAGAAAGTGCTGAGCGTTCTTCGCAGCGAAGTGGAAACATATTCCCAATTCTGTGAAGGCCAAGTCTATGGATATCAAATCAAAGAAAAAGATGGCGAAGAAACAGATTCCTGTTGGGGATTCTTTGGATTGGAATACTGCAAAGCAGAAGCAACACAAGTAGCAAACTACGAACCGAAAACAGCATAGACAAAATTTATGTGATCTGAATAAAACAATAGTGGCGCAGCAACGAGGCCACGACCGGCGCACTAAGTAGCACACAAGAAAGGAAATGCGAATGGAACACCGCTACGCAATGACAAATCGAAAAGAAGGTATACATGTTGAAGCTGAGTATACCAACAAGGGATTGGAGTTTCTCAAAGAACTTCGCAGAAAAGAACCATGGCGTTTTAGACGCTGTGTCATTCGTGATGTTCTTCAAACAATGCCAACATCTATCGTCACACGAGTTATCTATCACAGAGAAGACTTTCTTTAAGATGACTAGCTGGTTGGCATGACCGATAGGACAGACGTACTTCGTCCGTAGCGGCATCGTGCCAGTATAAAGATGTGCATCCGTAGCTCAGTGTGGAAGAGCGGGCGGCCTATCGTGCCGCTGAACGAAGTCGCAGGTTCGATTCCTGCCGGATGTACTATTTCGGCACCCAATTCGGCACCCAAAAAAATCATGTGATCTGAACAGAACTGTAGTTGTGGCAGAAGGCCGGGTGAGAGCCGCTGAGCCGCTAAATCGGAAAGGAAACCGAAATGGAAATGACATTGAAAGAAAAAGCAGCGCATGAAAAACGAATGCTAGCCCTAGAAAAGAAAGTTGCCAAACTTGTTGAGCGCAATGGACATATCAAAGTAAACCTTGTTGATACAAAAGAAGGTGATGAGGGACTTTGGGCTACTCCATGCACCAAACGAGATCATTCGATTTACGAAAAGAACACAAGAGGAGATCAAATCCGTGTTCGCCTCTGTAATCAGCCCCTTGATTTCAGATTTCGTTGGGGTGATGAAGTAGTTTGCACGACGCAGGGTCTTGATCGCCCAACATTTGAGCCCGAAGAACGAGGCGTCTAGTAGCTGAGTTTTCAACACTCAGTGACAATCACGCCTACAAAGCCAACTGACACTTGGCTAGAGAGTTGGAGGAAGTAGAATCAACTACGCCCCACTAGCTCAATAGGTTAGAGCATCTTGGGAAAGCATTGAGACTAGTCATCTCAGCCCAAAACAAAAGAACCAGATAGACTGTCCGGGAAAATTGTTGAGGGATTTGCTTCGACAAGAAGATGGAGGTTCGAGTCCTCAGTGGGGCAGCTCCAACAGTAGGGTTTAGTCTTTATCGGCACCCAAAAAAACAGAAACAGTATCTTTCATAGAGAAGATTTCCGAACAAGTACAATAATGTCGTTCAATGACCTCATTCTTCTACTCAAACCAGATATGCCATTAACCGAAGTAGAACGTGTTGAGGAAGTTGAACTATCTATCCACAAAGTTCGAATCGACGGAAAGGAAATCAACAATGCCAATTAGGGTTAATTTCTCAAGGATAGACTCGAAAGGACTACACCGACATCTTGGATGTCTTGAGTACCAATATGCTCATGCGGTATCTCAACTTACGCCCGATGAAAAACAATTCCTCAAAGAATTGATTGCTTTGGGCCAAAACTACCGTTGGAATATCGAATTCACGAATTGGCTGAATTCTGGTAAAGAAGTACCAAAAACACAATACCTCAAAGAACTGGAGACAACCTAATGTCTGGAACTTACATCGAAATCACAATCAAGAAACGTATCAAAATCCAAGACCCCGCACCAACAACCGAAGAAGTACAGGAAGCTATGGACAATGCTGAAGTAGAAATACATTTCCCAGAAACAGATTATGATGATCTTGATACCGAAATCAAATGGAGGTACGAAGACTAATGTTCGAAACAATCATGTCATTCAGAACTTGGATTACATTCCACGAAAAAGGATCGGGAATCAAGATAACTGTATGCTCAGAAAATATTCTTGGCTTCTCACAAGGTCCAGCAGGAACAAGAATTTGCTTCAAACAAGCCATCGATGACCAAAAGAGCATCCTGACCGATACCAAAATCGACGAATTTATGAATGGTCTGGCCGATAAATAATATTTCGGCCCAAAAACTTTATCTCAAAGGAGAACTAACAATGACCCGATCAATCGTGTTTCTTATGTCAAAACCCGAAGAACTACAAGCTCTAGCAAGATATATCTATGAGCTTACTCAACTCGGAGCACAATACACAATCACCCAAAACTGTCTCTCTGTATTCGTAACTGTCACTGGGTTTTAAGATTTATGTACTCTGAATAAGACACAGCGTCGGTGGGGCCCCCGGCCTAACGCTAACAGCAAGGCTGAGCCATGGGCCAAGCCAGCCAGCTAGGCTAAATTCGGCCCAAAGAATTTATGTACTCTGAATAGAATTCGAAGCAGCAACCAGGCAAAACTTTCCTACAAAATCGTTAAGGAGAAATCGAAAGGAGTTGAAGACCTATGGGATATTACACAAAGTATACAATCATCGCAGAAACAGAGTGGAAAGACCGAAACGATGCCTTTTTCGCAGAGATAGAACGACGGCTCTGTGATCTTGGCATCGGTTACAACCAGGATACCCATTCAACCGAACCAACAAAATGGTATGAGCACGAAGAAGACATGCGGAAACTCTCCAGCGAATTCCCCACAGTCATGTTTAAGGTGTATGGCAACGGGGAAAACGATGAAGACATTTGGGTTCGATACTACATTGACGGAAAAATGCAGCATGAAATGGCTGTGATCCAATACCCAGACTTCGATAAAAGGAAACTGAAATGAGACACAATGTCACAGTTAGCGGTCCTCAAGATGCCAAGGTCAATGGTGGCTGTAATAACTGCCAAGAACGACTGGATATCTACGAAATCAGACTACACCCCAATGAGAACCAAACTCTGTCATTCCGTCTCTGCCGATCATGCCTTAATGATCTCCGGGCAATCTTAAAGGTAATTAAGTAACGGTATGCCACCAATCAAAGTCACAATCCCATTTGCCATCTTCTATTACCTAATGAAACTATACCAAGCAATTAGTTTTATTTGGCGCAAAGCAATTTCCCTCCTATACCGAATCCTAAGTAAATAATTTTTGGGCCCAAAAGATTTCCCTCTTCTTTTACTTGTGATTGCAGACCCATAAGCGCTACGGCACCCAAAAAACCAATACAACACCCTATCTGAGCTTTGCGTACTTCGCACTATACACTCTTTGAGATTGCCTTTATCGGCACCCAAAAAACCCGTTCGTCAAATTCATGTAGTATGAATAGGAAATGAGACTTCACCTTGAGCTCATTATTCGTATTGAAGATTTTGAACCAATAGACTAAAAAGGAGAAAACCAATGGGACTAGATAGTTTCTGGAAAATGCCTGAAGAAACCAAGGATAATCATCCCAAGCATCCCGAATTCAATCCCCCTCTTCAACTTTGTGGGGGAATGCTTAGTGGCTCTGGTCAAAGTTCTTTCCGTGGAAAAGTTTATGCCGGGTTAATTCACAGCGTTACTGGCGTGGATATATACCAAGAAACAATCTCAAATGATACCATTAAGAAAATGGCTGAAAAACTGGATAAAGAAGATTTTGATTTTATCCATGAATTCAGCGATGAAGAATGCAATGATATGGTAAGAATGTTTAGGGCATACGCCGATGCTGGTGCAACTCTTCATGGATGGTGGTAAGTCCACCCAATGGTGGTGATATTTACCACAAAAATACCAATAAAACAGCTATGTTGGTGAAAAATACCAATATTTGGTGAGATATGCCAATCGGAGGTGTGACAAATTGTCGCAATGGGTCCGATACCCTAAAAAGTTTTTGGGTTGTCGTGTCCAAAAGGGCTTTGCCTCGCTTGACGATATTGTTTCGGCATAGCCAATCAAGGGCTATGCCTCTAATCGGCACCCAAATAAATGGGAAAGGCATCTATAGGGATAGAGAGAACGGCACAAGTGAGTCAAGTTGACGCACTAATTCTCAAAGAATTCACAAAGAATTTGTTAGTAAGAAAGGAAACGAAAATGGGAGCTGATCTTTACATTAGGAGTATCTCGGCTGCAATGAAAG
>ERZ1292629.1035-Hain-H43-01um-R1-1035-length-29205-cov-11_pt1 | contig 29205 bp, 22 predicted proteins | sample MGYA00564399_ERZ1292629 | MGnify/ENA primary metagenome ERZ1292629 (study PRJEB36523, sample SAMEA6512636) | groundwater metagenome | collected 2019-01-08 | study: AquaDiva: Metagenomics assemblies of 32 groundwater samples
ATCCGATTACTGGAATTAAAATGGCTGGCATATTTTTGACCTCGTTGGTTTTGGTTACTTTCTTTTTTATTCTAAGAGGACTAAGATTTCGTTATTCTTTATTTTGGACTATTCTTTTATTTTTTTCCGTGCCGGATGTTCATTGGCGGCTGTTGATGGTCAGGCCGCATATTCTAACTTTTATTTTGAGTATTTTATTGTTTTATTTTTTAACCAAAAACAATCGCTGGGGTATTTTATTTTCTGCTCTAGCCATATCTTTTTTCCACTTAGCGCTTTCTTGGATTGTTGTTTTGGTAGTCGGAACAATTTTAGTGTCACAAGCGCTTACCAAAATCAGCATTATTCCAGCAATTTACGCTATCGCGGGAGTTGTTATCGGTTGGCTGGCGCGGCCCAATCCACTGGGCGCGATTAAATTGGTCTATATTCAAGTGGTTCAATTGATGATTGAAAAGTTAAACGGCGTGTCTTTTCAATTTGGTTCTGAACTTAAACCCGGCGACCATTGGAGCGTTTTAATTACGGAGTTTTTGCCTATAGCGGCGCTTTTGGTTTTGGCCGTTTGGGCTTGGCTAAAAAATAAACCCGCTACTGAATCAGAAAGTGTTCTCTTATGGAGCTCTTTAATTTTGGCTGTAATATTCGGAGGAATTTTCATCTTTATTGCTCGCCGTTCAGTGGATCTCTTTGCCGGATTTAGTTTGATTTTTATAGGATTAAATTGGAGTTTGTTCGGTTCAAAAATAAGATATTTCAACATTTTACTAACCGTCCTTTTTACGGTTCTTGCAACTAATACTTTCTACTTTGCCAATATCTATAAAAAACAAGCTATCTCGCCAAACACATTCAAAGAATCTTCGCTTTGGTTGAAAGATAATTCCAACTCCGGCGATATTGTTTTTAATACTCATTGGGATAATTTTCCCAGTTTATTTTTTTGGAATCAAAACAATTATTATATCAACGGCATGGATCCGATATTTGAATATGCTTTTGATAAAAAGCTATATTGGGAACATTATTATTTGGATATAGACGGGCTGGCTATTAAAAACAATATCGGCTATACCTGTCGCAACGCAAGATCAGAATGTTCCGACAATAACATGGTGGAAGTGTATAACGCGCTAAAAAATGATTTTAAGGCCAGATATATTTTTATTGAGCCGTCTAGAAACCCAAAATTAAACCAGTATCTTGAATTTGATAAAAGATTTAAAAATGTCTTTAAGAACAATAATCAAGAATCTATTTTTGAAATACTCTAAAGTATTAACTGTTGGAAGCATTTTTTTATTGCTGGCGGTTATTTTCCAATTTTCATCGCCCAATATCCCCGATCCGGATAGTTTTTACCATCTGGGTCACGCCCAATTGTATAGAACCGAGGGATTATTTTATAGCGGTTTTCCCTGGGTTCAATATTCTGTCATCAGCCAATTTAAGTCGGATCTTTGGTATGGTTTTCATATTTTATTAATTCCGTTCACATACTTAAACCCAATTACCGATATTAAAATCGCGGGGGTGTTTTTAACCGGCTTGGCCCTGTCTATTTTTTATTTTGTTTTGAAAAGACATCAAATTCCTCTGCCGTTTTTATGGACGATACTATTTTTTGTTTCCGCCCCCAATACTCTTAATCGGTTGCTAATGGTTAGGCCCCATACTTTAACACTGGCGTTAAGTTTGTTGCTTTTATCGCTGCTGATAAAGGGAAAAAATCGGCAGATTGCCTTGATTGGTTTTTTATTTTCCTGGGCGCATCTAAGTTTGGCTTGGATTCCCATCTTGATCGGACTGGTGGTGTTAACTATTTCACGAACCAAATCCGATATTATAAAATTAACCTATTTATTTGGCGGTATTTTGATGGGCTGGCTAGCCCGGCCCAATCCACTGGGCGCGATTAAATTGGCCTATATTCAGGTGGTTCAGCTGATGTTGGAGAAACAAAAAAATATTCCCCTACTGTTTGGCCGGGAGCTATTTCCATTAGCGCCGCAGACACTTTTTGAAAATTTTACTCCACTTATGATCATTTGGATATCAGCCATAGCGGTTACGGTTTTCTATATCTTAAAAAACAAACAAGCCGACCAAAAAATCATAATTTTGATCTGGAGCAGTTTGGCGCTGTCCGCCATATTTTTTCTGATGGCGCTGTTGGTAGCCCGCCGCTCCTATGATTTTTGGGGACTCTTTACCATTCTTTTTACCGCGTTGGTTTTTGCTTTGATAAAAGAATCAAAACTTATTATTGCCAAAAACATTTTTACGACGGTCTTGATAGCCGTTCTAGGTTTTTTGATTTTTTACAGTCCGATAAAAAATGCCCGCAGTTTAAGAGAAAACGCGGTCAAACCGGATTTATATCAAGAAATTTCACTCTGGCTAAAAAATAATTCTCAATCCGGTGATATTGTTTTTAATGTCCGTTGGAGCGATTTTCCGATGCTATTTTATTGGAATCAAAATAATTATTATATCGGCGGCATGGATCCTATTTTCCAATATGCCTATAACCCGGCGCTTTACTGGAAATTTCATTATCTTTCCAATGACGATGTTACCCAAAAAACCTGCCCAGCCATGGAATGCACCGCGGCCATGCTGGAAGATACTCACACGGTTTTAGTTCGCGATTTTAAGGCCAAGTATATTGTTCTAGAAAAACAAAGAAACCCGCTGGTTTATTACTATCTGGAAAATGACCCCGGCTACGAGAAAAAAATGGACACTAAAAGAGAGGCCTTATATCTAATTAAGCCGTGAGATGATGTTATAATAATCTTATGGTTGATTTAGAAAAAATAAAATTGATTATAAAAGGAGAGGTGACGGTTGATGCTGAGGCCTTGGAAAAATATAGTCGTGACGCTAGTTTGTTTCAAATAAAACCGGAGGTGGTTGTTTTCCCTAAAGATGTGGCCGATATCAAGGCGTTGGTTAAATTTACCGCTCAAGAAAATTCGCCCCAAAACCCGGTTTCGCTGACCGCCCGATCGGCCGGCACCGATATGACCGGCGGACCGCTATCAAATTCCATCGTGGTTGAAGTAACCCGTCACCTTAACCATATCAAAGAAATTGGCCCCGACTATGCCGTGACTGAACCCGGTGTCTATTACCGCGATTTTGAAAAAGAGACCTTAAAACATAATTTAATTTTTCCCAGTTACCCGGCCTCGCGGGAACTCTGCGCCATGGGCGGAATCGTGGCCAATAACTCCGGAGGAGAAAAAACTTTAACCTACGGCAAAACCGAAAAATATGTAGAAGAAATAAAGATGGTCTTGCGGGACGGCAACGAATACACCTTTAAACCGTTAACCATGGAGGAGTTAGCATATAAAAAAAAGACACCGCATCTGGAAGGTGAAATCTATACTAAGATTCATAATCTTATAGAAAAAAATTATGATTTAATTCAATCGGCCCAGCCCCAGGTCTCAAAAAATTCCGCCGGTTATTATTTGTGGAATGTTTGGGATAAAAACAAAGGTATTTTTGATTTAACCAAGTTGATAGTCGGTTCCCAAGGCACACTGGGTATAATAACCCAAGCCAAAATTAAGTTGGTTAAACCTAAAAAATATTCCGACCTGCTGGTGATATTTATGAAAGACATAAAACCCTTGGCCGAAGTGGTTAATCATCTGCTTAAGTTTAAACCCGAGAGTTTGGAATCGTACGACGACCATACTTTTAAGGTGGCGCTAAAATTTTTTGGAGATATCGCCAAGCGTCTCAAGGGCGATTTGTTAACTTTGGCCATAAAATTCCTGCCGGAGTTTTGGGCGGTCTTAACCGGCGGAGTGCCTAAACTGGTTATGCTGGCCGAATTTACCGGAGATGATCTGAACGAAGTCGGAATCCGAATCAAAGCAGCTCAAGAGTCCCTTAAAGAATTTAATTTAAAAACAAAAATAGAAATCGGCGAGGAAGCCGACAAATACTGGGTGGTGCGAAGGGAGAGTTTTAATTTATTGCGGCACCATGTAAAAAATATGCGCACCGCTCCGTTTATAGACGATATTATCGTCCGCCCCGAGAAACTGCCCGAATTTTTGCCGCGGCTTTATAAAATTCTGGACGAATATAAAGATCTGACTTACACACTGGTAGGCCATGTCGGCGACGGCAATTTTCATGTTATTCCTTTAGTTAAACTTTCCGAAAAAAATATTGCCGGCATAGTCACAGAACTTTCCGATAAGGTTTTCTCTTTGGTCTTAGAGTACGGGGGATCAATTACCGCCGAGCATAATGACGGTTTAATCAGAACGCCTTATTTGGAAAAAATGTTCGGTTCGGAAATATATAATCTTTTTGGCGAAGTAAAAAAGATTTTTGATCCGGACAATATCTTTAATCCCGGCAAGAAAGTCGGTTTAACTTTGGAGCAATCGTTAAAATACCTAAAAGTGAATTAAAAAATGAGGCCTTAGAATCTCTCTTGACTCATAAATTTCTCATAGACCATTTTTTACTCAGATATCTTTTACTAAAACATATCCTTTCTCAAACTCAAACAAAGTTTAAATAACCTAAACAAAACTTAAAATCTCTTTTCTCTTTCATACATATTTTTACGATCGTAAAGAAATGATAGAAAGAGAAAAAATCAGCGAGAACAAAATATTAAAACTAAAACTCCGATAAGGTTCCTCTTTTGTTGATACTGACTATATGAACCTTACCCCCAAGACCCATATCTTTTAAGGTTTGTACAAATTCTTCCGGCAACGGACAGTAACCCAGCCAGACGCTCCGCTGTAGTTGTTTATAATTGCAAGCCAGAAGTTCATATCTTAATAGGTCTCTTTTCTTTCTTTCCTTTTCGGGAATATCATACATAACCAATCTGGGGATACCGTCGGGCTGGGCTGGTTTCATACTATACGAATAAGATTTAAGTTTGTCTTTACCTTTCTGGGTTATACGCCATAAAGCGTACCTTTTGCCTCCCGTTCTTTTAACAAGACCATCTTTTTTTAACCGGCTTAAAATTAATGAGAAAGTTGGTTTGGAAAATTCATATCCAATTGGCAAACTTAACATCTCCCGCCATATTCTGCTCTCGGATCTGTTGGGGGGAAACAAACCGTCTATAGCCAGTTCACCTATTTCCGATAACTTTTCTAGAATAAATTTTGATACCGTTCCTTTTTTTCTTCCGCGATACATAGGCAAATAATTTTAGCTCTAATTTTATAATTCTGCATCAATTTATGTTTATGCATGAAATTTTACTAACACTAAAACTAATCAATTCTATTTCATCATATCTATCATATTTATTCTATCATATTTCTACGATCGTAGGGATATGATAGATATAAAAAATAAAAGAAAATACAAAGAATAAATTATAACTATAGATTATACCGGATTATGTTTAGGTTTTGAGAAAATAAAAAAGGCCGAGAGCGTGTTTTGCTCAAGGCCTTTAGATGGATGATGCTGGCAGATAGAGGTCTGCGGCATCTGATTTCTAGAGCCGTCCACTCGACTTCTGATGGAGAAGCTCATTCATATCCCTTGTCAATAGTAACTAGCAAATATCAGCCAATTATGCGGTTTTTATGAACTTTTCATAGACCATTTTGGCGGTGTTGAGGTCTTGAACGGCCAGACCGGTAAAGTAGCCGACTATTATGCCATCAGCAGGTTTTAACTTGCCAGTGGCGGCATCGCCAATATTGGCTACACGGCCTTCAATTTGAGCAAAGTTGATTTCGTTGTAATAGCCTTTCTCCAAAGCCAGTTTGAACTCCCCGCTTTTGCGGCATTGGTCCAAATTATCCGGTACAACCATTCCCCTCTTTAAAATTTCCGCATCCAACTGGGCGGTGCGGGAGTCGCCACCCATAACGGAAATATAAATCCGTTGGGGTAAATCTTTTAGAAAAAGAATCGGCTCGGGCGTGGGCACGGCGGTTAATATGGCCTCCACGCCGGATACGCATGTGGAAATAGAATCGTGCAGAACAATATTATCAAACACCGAGTGTTTGATAATATCCTGCTTGAATTTTTCCCTGTTTTCTGGTTTTCGGCTAAAGACATGGATGGTTTCTACCCCAAACTCAACCGCGCACAAGGCCAAGGCCTTAGCGATTTTGCCGGTGCCCAAAATGGCGATATTTTTGGCCTGCGGTGCAAAGTATTCCATTCCCAAAACCCCAGCCGCACCGGTGCGCATATTGGTTATAAACTCCGCGTCAAGTTCTACTTCCTCGGTGTTAGCTGATTTCAACCGAATCACCGCTTTTCTTTGACCAAGCTTACCCGCCTCTGCTGACGGGAGTTCTTCTATAAACTTATAGCCCTGATAGCCGGGAATTTTAGCCGGCATTTTCAGCGTAAAACGCCCCGACTCATCCACTTTTTCTTCTCGCAGCGGCATGGTGAACAAACCCTGGCCGTAACCGATAAAAGCCTCATGGCAATTTTTAACAAAATCCGCCGGAGAAAAATTATGCTCTATGAAATCATCCGTAATTTTTATCATTCCCATCCTCCTAGTTTTTAAGGTGCTAACCTTGGTTGCTTCTTAAATACAATGTACTTCATACCCAGAAAGTTCCAGGTGAGCACTAGCAACAAAGAACTTAAAGCGGCGATATTGTCCCAAAGTTTGGGAGAGATGTTGGCGGGATGTCCAATGACATTCACCATAAAAGAAGCGATGCCGACATTAAGCAAAAAACTGCCCAAAACCACTAAAAAGAAAAGAAAAAAGTTGCCGGATTTTTGGAAAGTCCAATATTTGTTCCAAAAAAAGCTGTTAACCACGGTAATGACAAAAGATATCGCCTTAAAAACCGAGAACCAAATACCCATGGTAATATCAGTAACCAAAATCAAAAAATTCAGAATGCCCAAATCCATGAAAGTGTTGAGCCCGCCCACCACAAAAAATTTTCCAAATTGAAAAATAAAAGGCCGCCATACTAAAGATATTCTATACAAAACATAAACGCCAACGAGCGATAATATGGGAAAGGAAACGGGGATAATATATTTGTTTATCGGCAACGCTATTTCCAAATTTTTGATTACGGAGAGCATAAACACTCCCACCAAAAATCCGACGATTAAACTTAAAAGAACATCTTTTTTGGTAAATTGCATAAAAAATTAATTATAAATTAAATTTTGATTCGTTGGTTATCGGAGTAGCTTCGGGCAAATTAACGCCCAGTTTGGCTCTGGCCAAAATTTCGCCTTCCACCAACTCTCTTTCTTTGCCAAAAGTCATCCGAGAAAGATTTTTAACCACTTTGGCTGTTTCGGGATTGCCGGGCGCGGGCGGGTAGGTTTTCATATTAAACGGCCGCGAGGTCTGACCGTGAACCATAAGTTTAACATAGCAGTTGTGGTTGTCTAAATTTATTAAATCATGAGCGTTAAACAACGGCGCCAATTGCTGTTTTAAAAATTCAGCGTCGTCCACACCCACCCGAAACATCACCATAGTGCCGGCGTTGCCAAAAACCGCCGTTTTTATTTTATCGCCTAATTGAGCGATATATTGGTGCGCCATCACTAAATCAAGTTTGTATTTTCTGGCTTCAGATAAAATAGTGGCGATAGAATCAGTGGTAAAATTTTGAAACTCGTCCAGATACAGATAAAAATCCAGCCGTTCTTTTTCGGAAACATAAGCCCGCCGCATGGCGGTAAGTTGGAGTTTGCCCACAATCATCAAACCCAACAGATTGGCGTTAACCTCGCCCACCTTGCCTTTGGAAAGATTGGCCAAAAGAATTTTGCGGCTGTTCATAATTTCGGAAAAGTTAATGCCGCTGTGCGATTGGCCGATGATATTGCGCATCATGGTGTTTTCTATGAATCGCCCCACTTTGGAAACCAGGTAACCCAGCATTTCCGATTTATGAAAATCGCTGGTTTGGGCCATTTCTTTTTCCCAAAAAGCCCGCACCACCGGATCGGTGACTTTGGTTAATTTTTCTTTTAGGAAGTCCTTATCGGTAAAAATTCTGGGAATCTCCACCAGTGTTCCCGGGTTTTCCGAATCGGCCATAAGGGTGAGCATGGCGTTTCTCATATTATGTTCAAACATCGGGCCCATGGTTTCGGGCGGGAATAATTTATAAAAAATAGTAATCATTTCCTGAACCACAAAATCTTTTTCTTCTATGCTATAGGCCTCCAGCATGTTGATGCCGATGGGGCGTTCCAGATCGGCCGGATCAAAAACAACTACATCATTCCAACGCTGTTGAGGAATGTGATTTAACGCGTATTCAATAAGATCGCCGTGCGGATCCACCACCGCCACGCCCTCGCCGGCTTCTATGTCTTGTCGCACCATTTCCTGAATTAAGGTGGATTTGCCGGTGCCGGTTTGTCCCACAATATAAATATGGCGGCGGCGGTCTTCGGGCGCGATTCTAACGATGCTTTGTTGGCCGCGATATTCGTTCCAACCCAAATACGGCCCGTCATTCATGCCCCACGGCGCCGGCGCGCTTCTGGCCTTAAGCCATTTTATTTTGGGAACTTTCAAGCCGGGTACCGGAATATGATAAACGCTGGCCAATTCCTCGGAGCTTAAAATCATTTTTTTATTTTCATCAAACAATCGAAAACTGAATTCGTAAATAACTTCTCTGATTTTTTCGCGGCTGGCCGAAAAAGAATTCAAATTGGGCGAGCCAAATTGGTTGAAAGCCGTTTCAAAATCAGCCAAGATCGCTTCGGCTCGGGCTGGGGTTGGCGCCACCGCCACCAAGCGGATATTCGTCTCAAAATTAATTTTAGAAGCGTTATGTTCAATCGCCTTTATTATTTCTTGATCTTGCGGAGTCACTGTTTGGCCGGTTTTTTCGTGTTTTATTTTTAACGGCACCAGTTTATTTTTAGTGGCGATATGATAGGCCTTTTCAAAAGACATGCCCTCCTGCATTTTTTTAGTTACTTTCATGGCGGTCTGGCTGAATTTTTGGGAAGTTGGCCGCACCAAAACCTGCATCACCGCGCTTTCTCCCGGCGCTAATTTAGAAAAATGAGTTGCAATTTCGCTTAGGGGGTCAACTTCCAAATTGCGATAGGTTCGCACTGGTAAAAGCGAATTGCGGCTAGTCATAACATAAGCAGCCGCCACACCTTCGGCACCATTGACCCCTTCGGCTTGGGGCTGGAAAATATTATAGTCAGCCACCGGTTCCACCACGGCTTCGGATGAGACCGAATGAACCGCCCGAATAAAAATATCGCGGTAACGCGACGGCACCGAAACATAAAAAGAGATCTCATTATTAACATAAGCGATTTCCCAAACCAGATAGGGTTGGCCGAATTCAAAATTCCTCCAGAAATCCTTTTCCTGAAGCGAAGAAAAAACAGAGTAAAGTTGTTCCATCGGCTGGATTTTTTCCAAAACCGTTTTGGGTTTTTGTTCCGGTTCCAGATATTCATCTTGCGGCACCAAAATCAAAAAAAGTTCCATATTAAGCCCGCGCATCATCCGGCCGCGATTGCGAATAGATTTAAATACAAAATTAAAAATAACCAGGCCCACCAAAAACAGGCCCAGCAACAAACCCACACTAAAAAGAAAAGTTCGTAGTAACTCCATATCTAACACTAATACGCTAATGACTCACGAATGACACTAATCGCATCAGACGCGACTAATAACTTTCTTTATTTGTGTCATTAGTTTCCATTCGTGTATTGGCGTTATGTTATAGCTTCTCAATTTTCCCCAAGGCCTCCAGTTGCGCCCGCCATTCCGGATCGTCCATTAGATCGTCGTGAAATTTATCTTCCAGCCAAGGATCATCCATTTTTTTTAACACCGCAATCGCCTTCTCCAAACCATGGTCTCGAGCCATAAGTTTTAGATTCCAAAGTTTTTCTTCTTCGGGCAACGGCGCGATATGTTCAACATGCTGTCGCAGTTCTTCTTCGGTTGCCGGAATTTGTTGGGATTGAATATCAGCATCATCAGAAACCGGCTGACCGCCCAAAACCGGCGGCGGTTCTAGCTCCGCTGATTTTTCTGTTTCCACGCTAGAGGGCGGAATTATTTCTGGATTTTCAACTGGCCGGCTTTCAGGATTGATTATATTTTCTTTTTGATCTTCCATATCAAGATTATACCACAAATTTGAGCGAGGCCTATAAACACATGCCAGTCATCAATACCGAAATTCTTTATTGGCTAACCCTTGTTTTATAAGGATAATTTCTATATTATTTAAATATGTCCAGGCCTACTAAAATAGACGGAAAAAAGATAAAAGAGCTGCGCGGGGAATTTCCCGAACGCATCAGCGTGAAAGCCAGCCGTTCCAAAGACGGCGGATTTGTGGCTGAAATAACAACTTTCCCGGGCTGTTTTACCCAAGGCGATACTCTTTCCGAACTAATAGACATGGTCAACGACTGCGTTAGAACTTATCTAGAAATCCCGACTAAACTTTCTCCATTCATGCCTACCTATCTGCCCCCCGTTAATATTATGTACGATCTTGATCTATTTCCCGCTCTTAAAAAAGAAGTTAAATTGGAAATGCATTTGCCTTATTATGCCGGATCTAGAAGTTAAGACCGCTGATTGTTCCTCGGACACGCTGATCAAAACCGCAAAGAAATGCGGTTTTGTTATTGAACAAGGTAGAAAACATTACAAAATCAAAACAATCAACGGCCAATTTATTATAACTGTTCCCAGACATACCAGATTAAAACGAGAACTCGTAAAAGGTGTTATAGGTAAACTCAATCAATTCAGTATTACAAAAGTTGTCGCTAGATAAAATTCTCTACTCATATATAATAAGTGGTATATGCAGAATATGTCTAAAAACAGTTGGCTGATTCTATTGCTGATATTGGCAGTCGCCATATTCTTTCGGTTTTATAAAATAACTGAAATACCGCCGGGGTTGTATCCCGACGAAGCCACCAATGGCGTTAACGCGCTGGACGCTTTAAGCGCAGGTAAATTTAAGGTTTTCTATCCCGAAAACAACGGCCGAGAGGGTTTGTTTATGAATATCCAGGCCTTAAGCGTGAAGGTTTTTGGCGCCCAGCCCTGGGCCTTAAGAATTGTTTCGGGCGTCTTTGGAACTTTGACTGTGTTGGGTTTGTTTTTTTTGACCCGATTGCTCTGGTCTGAAAGGATCGCTCTAGTGGCTAGCTATTTAATGGCCGTTAGTTTCTGGCCGGTTAATTTTTCGCGCATCGGCTTTAGAGCCATCATGCTGCCCTTTATTTTGGTCTGGGCTTTTTATTTTTTATGGAAGGGGCTTATTGATAAAAAATTATCATGGCTGGCCATCGCCGGCTTAATTTATGGAGTGGGATTTCATACCTATATTTCTTGGCGTGTCTCCCCAGTGCTTATAGTTTTGTTTTTTTTGATACTCTTGTTTAACCGAGAATATAAAAAAAGTTTTGTTATAAAATCGTTTTTGGTCTTAATCATATTTTCTGTTCTGGCGGCTTCGCCTTTGCTGATTTATTATCTGAAAAATCCAACTGACTTTTTGGGGCGAGCCGCGCAGGTTTCTATATTCAACCTGCCGTCTCCGGTTAAGGCGTTGACGGAGTCAGTGATTAAAACACTAAGCATGTTTAATATCTATGGCGACGGCAACTGGCGGCACAATTTAGCGGGGCGGCCCGAACTTTTTTGGCCGATTGGTATTGGGTTTCTGATAGGCCTTATAACCAGTGCACGACATCGCATGTCGTACAAACATATTTTTCTCATGGGCTGGTTGTTAGTGATGTTATTGCCGAATTTTCTGGCGCCCGAAGGCGCGCCTCACGCCCTGCGAGCGCTCGGCGCCCTACCCGCGGTTTTTATTTTTTCGGCTTTGGGACTTAACGCGATTTACGAAAAAACCCAGCGGCATTTCAATCGGGCTCTGTTAAATCCCCAAAACGATCCGTGGTTTAATCAAATAAAAAGAATAAAAAAAGAACTGTCTCTGCTGGCAATGTTACTGCTTATATTTATCGGCGTTTGGGAAGGCCGAACTTATTTTGTGGTTTGGGGCAATAAACTTGAAGTTGTGAATAATTTTGAACAGCGCCTCACGGATATCGGTAATTATCTAAAAAATTTGCCGCCAAACACTAAAAAAATTGTGGTGGTTAACGAAAACGGATCAATAATTAAAAATGTTTCCATCCAAGCCCAGCCGATTATGTTTTTAAACTATGCCGACACCAGTATCACCTATATTACAGGGGAAGACCTAAGCGCTTTGGCCGATAATTTAGAAAACACGATCATTATCCCGACTAAGACAGACAATGAAGTAATAAATAAACTGACCCAAAAATATCCACAAGCCCATCTAGCCAACTATATTTCGTTTAAGGCGTTAAAAATAAAATGAAAACAAAGATATTGGCCGCTCTAATAATTTTATCGGCATTAATACTGGCTATATTTTCCGTTAAAAACGATAGTGTTACCACCGACGAATCGCCCCATATAACCGCCGGATATTCTTATCTTACTCAAAAAGATATGCGGTTAAATCCGGAACATCCGCCGTTAATAAAAGATCTGGCCGCGCTGCCGCTATTATTTCAAAAAATAAATTTTGATATCAATCATTACTCTTGGAAAACCGATATTAACGGCCAGTGGTCGGCCGGGTCGAATTTTCTTTACGAAAGCGGCAACAATCCCGATACCATCGCGGGAGCCGCCCGCCTGGCCATTTTAATTATTTTCGCGCTGTTGTGTCTGATGGTTTTCAAATGGGCGCGGGCAAGATACGGCGATAATACCGCTTTATTTGTTTTAACACTTACGGCTTTATCGCCCAATATCTTGGCGCAGGCCCGCTATGTCACCACTGACATCGGGGCTGCGTTGGCTTTTATTACCGCGGCTTACTTTTTTGTAAGACAACTTAAAAATCCCTCCGGCAAAAATATCTTTTACGCCGGTTTGGCTTTTGGCTTGGCCCAACTTTTAAAATTTTCGTTAATTCTACTGATGCCGATGTTCTTTATAATCATCGTGTTGTTGGCTTGGTCTGAATATAATCATCGATTCAAAATATTCTGGAATCATTTTAAGCGACTGATGGCGGTGATTGTTATTGGCTATCTGCTGGTTTGGCCGGTTTATCAATTTCATGTTTGGAATTATCCGCCGGAACGGCAGAAAAACGATACTGAATTTACACTCTCATCGTTTCCGGTAAAACCTGTGGCGCGACTTGTAGTGAACATGACCGATAAACCACTACTGCGGCCTTACGCCCAGTATCTTTTAGGCCTACTGATGGTATTTCAACGAACTGGCGGCGGCAACACCACTTATTTTATGGGCGAGATTTCCGCTACCGCCTGGAAAAGTTATTTTCCTACGGTTTATATACTTAAAGAACCCTTGCCGATTCTGATACTGATGTTAATCTCGCTGATTCTGGCCTGGCCTAAGCTTGCCTTAGGCCAAATGACGGTCCGCCTTAAAAAATGGATTAAAAATCATATCGATGAATTGGCTTGGGTTGTGATAATTGGAATATATTGGGCCAGCAGTATTTCGGGCAATCTTAATATTGGTTTAAGGCATGTTCTACCCACTTTCCCTTTTATATATCTTTTGATTTCAGGAAAAATTAGCCAGTGGATAAAACCGGAAAGCCAAAGATTCCCAAGTCCAATAAAATTATTTCTGGTGGCGATATTGGTATTGTGGTATGTAATTGAATCGGTCCTAACTTTTCCTTATTATCTCGCTTACTTTAATGAACTGGCGGGCGGGCCGGCCAACGGCTATAAATACGCGGCTGATTCCAACTTGGATTGGGGGCAGGACTTGAGGCGTTTGACCAACTATGTGGAGAAAAACAAGATAGAAAAAATAAAACTAGATTATTTCGGCGGCGGCAGTCCCCAATATTATCTGGGTGATAAATATGAAAAACTGGACGCCAACAATTCTGATCAACGCCACGGTTGGATTGCGGTATCCGCGACCTTACTTCAAAGCGGTCGCGGCCAACCGGCTAAGGGTTATGATCGCGACACCACTTATTACAATTGGTTAAACCAATACCAACCCGTAACCCAGATTGGTTATTCTATCTTTGTTTATAAACTAGATTGAGAAATAAATTAAATCATTCCTCCATCTATTGACCTCTAAACTTATAATAAACCTTATTAGTAATTCTTAGATCAATATAATCCAACAGCGGAATGTTGGATGGGCCGATTTGTTCCAGGGTTCGTTTTAGAGTTTCCACGGTCTTATAAGCATTCTCGCGCAAGGTTACCCGCGCAACCCAGTTTTGATCGGTCATAAAATCAAAATCGGTTAAATTAGAATCTTGAATTTCGGCTGAAGTTAAACCGATACCCAAGTTCTGGGCCACACTGGCCTTTATAAAATAAAGTTTGGCCAGTGTCTCCGCGTCCAAAAATCTATCGCCCAGTTTTAAATTTCTCTCGGTTTTATCCTCTAAAGTTAAAATAAGATTACCCGACATCCTGCCGGTGGCGGCGTAAGCCACTCCGTTTTTATCTAAAGAGAAACAATTCTCGTTGCGGCACAACACCGCGTATAGACCGCCTGTGGCAGTGCTAACCCCGACCTCATTGATAATATTTTTACCCGTAAGTTTAGATAAATTTTTGTAAATAAAAAAACTGCCGACTAAAATAATAATAATTCCACCGCCGGCAAAAAAAACTGTCTTAAACCGAGGCGAAATCCGCCAGGGTTCTTTATTTATTCTCCTGATTTTTTCCGACATTGTTTATCATAAACAGCATCAATTTGAACGACTTCAGGGAGGTTCAATTTTATAAGAGGGAGGGTGAGGTGCTCCTCCATGCAGGAGTGAAAATTGATGCTGTTTGATACTCTACCCGGATATAATTTTAAAAGGCAGGTATTTATGCAAGGCCTTGGGCATGGCTACCTTGCCATCGGCTCTTTGAAAATTTTCCAGGATAGCGACCATCACCCGTGTGGTGGCTATAGCCGTGCCATTTAAAGTATGAGCAAAGTCCACTTTGCCGTTTTTGCGGCGGAGTTTGATATTAAGATTGCGGGCCTGGTAATCGGTGGTATTGGAAGTTGAAGTTACTTCGCCCCAATCACCCCGCCCCGGCAGCCAGGCCTCTAAATCATATTTTTTAACGGCCTGCGCGCCCAAATCGCCGGCGCAAATTTCCAAAACCCGATAAGGAATTTCTAGTCCTTGAAAAATTTTTTCCTCGGCCTTTAAAAGTTCTGCGTGAATTTTAGGCGAATCCTCCGGCGCGGTATAACAAAACATTTCTACTTTATTAAATTGATGAACGCGATACAAGCCCTTGGAATACTTGCCGTAAGCCCCGGCCTCTTTTCGAAAACAGTGCGACCAGCCGGCGTATCTTAAAGGCAGGTCCTGTTCATTCAAAATTTCGTCGGCATGATAGCCGGCCAAAGTTACCTCGGCGGTAGCGATTAAACCCAAGTCCGAATCAGCGATTTGATAGATTTGAGCTTCGTCGCCTTTAGGCAAATAACCCGTGCCTAGATAAAATTTTTCTCTAGCCACATCGGGTGTGGACAAGATGTTAAATCCGCAACCTCTTAAAATCTCCAGCGCGTAATTTACTAAAGCCAGTTCTAACAACGCGCCCTCGTTTTTTAAAAAATAAAACTGACTGCCCGAAACTTTAGCCCCGGCTTCAAAATTAACAATGTCTAAGCGTTGGCATATTTCTAGATGATCTTTCGGTTCAAATTTAAATTTTGGTTTCTCGCCGACTTGCCTTAACTCTTTATTATCAGCATCATTTTTTCCGTCGGGAACATCGTCTGACGGCGGATTAGGAATTTCAAAAATCTTCTCGTTAAAGTTATTTGAAACAACCTCCAGTTCTTTTTCTTTTATTCGCGTTTTTTCTTTAAGTTGAGAGCCCTTTTCTTTGGCCTCGGCGTCCACCATTTTACCGATGCCGGCAATTTTGTTGGCCTCGCGGCGCAAACCGTCTATTTCCTGTATCAGCGCCCGGCGTTTTTCATCCAATTCTAAAACAGCGTCAATATCAACTTTATAGCCCTTGCGTTCAGTCCCTTTTTTAAAATGTTCCGGATTTTCCCTAAGTTTTTTAATGTCTATCATGGCAATCTGGGGATGTTTTATTCTTTATTTTTGGGGCGAAGGAGAGGAAACAATATCACATCTCTTATGGAATGATGGTCACCGATTAAAGCCGTCAAACGATCCAGGCCAATACCCAAACCGGCGGCCGGCGGCAGGCCATACTCCAAGGCCTCCAAAAACTCTTCATCCAACCGAGAGGCCTCTTTATCGCCAGCCCTAAATTTATCTTCTTGCCGTTCCATTTGCCGGCGTTGGGCCAAAGGATCATTCATTTCGGAAAAACCCTTAGCCACTTCAACTCCGTTAACTATCAACTGAAAACTTTCCGTTAATTTAGGATCGTCTTCTTTAAATTTGGCTAAAGGCATAATGCTTTCAGGATAATGCGTTAAAAATAGCGGACCTTCGATTTTAGATCTAACCTCTTTTTTGTAATATTCCTCTAGTTCGTTGGGATTTATGTCGGTATATTTCTGGCCGGTTTTTTCTTTAAAAATTTTAGAAAAATCCTTGGTCTGCCATTTACCCTTGATGAATTTTTTTAACATCTTCTGGGTAAATTTCATCAAGCCCTTGTAATCCTGATAAGCCCAATAAACCTCCAGCATGGTAAATTCCGGGTTATGCGAAGCATCAATGCCCTCATTTCGAAAACAACGGCCGATCTCAAAAATTTTCTCAAATCCACCCACCAAGAGGCGCTTTAAATAAAGTTCGGGCGCGATCCGCAAATAAAGATCAACATCTAAGGTATTAAGATGGGTTTTGAAGGGCTGGGCCAAAGCGCCGCCCGGCAAGGGTTGCAATACCGGAGTTTCCACTTCCATGAAACCTGATTTGGCTAAAAATTTTCTGATATCAGCTACTAAGCGAGAACGATTGCGAAAGGTCTCCTTGACCCCTTTATTGAAAATCAAGTCCAAATAGCGATGGCGCAACCGTTCCTCAACATCTTTAAGCCCGAACCATTCATCCGGTATGGGACGCAGGGATTTTGAGATAATTCTAAACGAACCAACTTCTAAAGTTTTTTCATCTTGTTTGGTTTTGAACAATTGGCCCGAGACCTCCACAAAATCGCCGACATCGGCATTATTTTTAAAAATCTGATAATTTTCATGACCCAATCGATTCTCTTGCAAAAAAATTTGGAATTGCCCGGTATCGTCTTCCAGGTCCAAAAAAGCCGAACCGCCATGGCCCCGAATGGCCCGAACGCGGCCAGCCAAAAAAATCGGTTCAACCACGCTCGCCAGTGAATCAAAAAACTCCCGAACTTCTTGAGCCGAGTGAGTTTTCTTGACTCGGGCCGGATAAGGATACTTACCCGCTTGAATTAAGGCCTCCAGTTTTTTGACGCGAATACTTCTTAATTCTTCAAAAGACGCCATAATTATTTTATGCTTAATATCTTATATTTTACCTTGCCGATGGGAGTAATAGCTTCTACTTGTTCTCCTGGAATTCGCTGTAAAAAGGCCCGGCCTAAGGGCGATTCGTTAGAAATTTTACTTTGAGAGGGATCGGCCTCGTTGGAACCCACGATGGTGAAAATCATTTTCTGGCCTTTTTCATTTTGAACCTCCACGGTATCACCCACATCCACAGTGGTATTGCCAACTATGCGGCTATCTTCGATAATAGCGGCGTTTTTTACTATTTCATCCAGTTCTCTAATCCGGCCTTCATTAAAGGCCTGGGCTTCGCGGGCTTCGTTGTAATCGGCGTTTTCGGAAAGATCGCCGAACGATTTGGCCTCTTCTATCCTTTGAGCGATTTCTTTTCTTTTTACGGTCTCCAGTTCTCTTAATTCTGTTTTTGTTTTTTCCAGACCTTCTTTGGTTATGTATTTCATATTTTGTTCGTGAGTGCTAGCGAGCGACTACCCGCCCGCCTTGAGTTTGCCGCTACAATCACAATTGATGATAATCACCTTATTCAAATATCAATCATTTGTGATGATAGCGCGCTCAAGGCAAAGTCGGGCAGGCAAAATATTTTTACCGTTTATTTTCATAAAGCTTTACGACATTCTTAAAAAGCAGAGCCACTGTTAGCGGACCGACCCCACCGGGCACCGGAGTTATTAAAGAGGCCTTATTTTTGACCGAATTAAAATCTACATCACCCACTATATTATTGTCAATCAAAGAGAAACCGGCGTCCACAACCACAGCGCCGTCTTTAACCATATTATCCTTGATCAAATTGGGCTGGCCCACGGCACTAATAATAATATCAGCTTTTAAAGAAAACTCCATTGCCGCCTGAGGCGGTGTATCTTTTTCTATAATGATAACTGTCGCTCCTCGACCAATGAGCATCGGCGTTAAAAAACGGCCGACCAAACGCCCAAAGCCAAAAACGGCGATCGTTTTGCCTCTAAAATCTACATTTGATTTTTCTAAAATATATATAATCGCCGCCGGCGTGGGCGGATCAATAAGCGATCGGCCGTTAAAAAAAGAACCGACGGCCCGATCCGACAACAGATCAACATCTTTTTCTGGTGGAATAATGTTAAACACCGAGTGTTTAACATTATGAGGTAGAGGCAACTGCACCACTATCCCATTTATATCTTCTCTTTTAGACAATTTATTTAACTCATCGCCTACTTTTGAAGTGGTTAGGGGCAGATCAAAATGAAAATGTTTAAAACCAAAACCAAGTTCCAGCGCTGTTTCTTTTTTTTGTTTGATGTAACTGGAATTATCGGATTTTTCGCCCAAACTAAATACCGCCACGGTCGGTTTTGATTTCCAACCAGCCGTTTCTTTTTTTATTTCAGTTAGTATTTCTCGGGCTAATTTTCTGCCGTCAAAAATCATGTTTAGAAATTAGTAATTAGAAATTTAGCGAGATTTATCTCGCTAAATACCACTCCAAAACATCCCGGGCGATGGGCGCGGCGATGCTGGAACCCTCGCCGCCGTTTTCCACCAGCACCGTTAAAACAATTTTGGGATCATCATAGGGCGCGAAAACGGTAAACCAGGCATGGGTGTTATTGCCAAGGCCGGTCTGGGCCGTGCCGGTTTTACCGCCGGCTGATCCGGGAACTTTTGAAAGCGACCGGCCCGAACCGGAAGTTATGGTCTGGTGCATGGCTTCTCTGATTATAGCTAAAGCGCTGGAATCAACAAAATTTTGGCTGATAATTTCGGGCTGGGTGGAACTTATAACTTTACCCTGATTATCGGTAACCGATTTTACCAAACGCGGTTTTAATAAAACGCCCTTGTTGGCGATAGCCGCCGTGGCCACGGCCATCTGCAAGGGCGTGACCTGCACATCGCCCTGGCCGATGGAAATGTTATAAGTGTCGCCGATGAACCAACTTTCTTTTTTGGCTTGTTTTTTCCATTGCGGACCTGGAATCAAGCCCACGGCCTCGCCCGGCAGATCAATGCCCGAGATCGCGGCAAAACCAAACCGCTTGAAATAATCGCCAATTTTTTCCGGTCCCAGGCCTTTGATGTTGCCATAACCGCCGCCCACCGTGTAGAAAAAAATATTAGAAGACATGGCGATGGCTTTATAAATATCCACTATTCCCAAAACTGTCCAGCCCTTAAAAATCTGATTGCCGACACTGATGCTGCCGGTGTCGGTGATCGTTGTTTTATCATTCACCACGCCTTCCTGCAACACGGCCACTCCCAAAAACGGTTTGGCGGTTGAGCCGGGCGGATATAATCCAGAAATAGCTCTGTTAAAAAGCGGCCGATCGGCATCCGTAAAAATATTTTTATAATCATCATCCTTCAATCGACCGCCATCAAACAAAGGGAAACTCTGCAAAGCCAGCACACCGCCGCTTTTGGGATCAAGCGCTACCGCCGCGCCTTTGGTCAGACCCGTTGCCGCCAAAGTTGCTTTCATAACCTGGGTAAGTTTTTCTTGCAAATCGGCGTCTATAAATAAAACCAGATTATCGCCGGCCCGAGACGATTGGGAACTTATAATCTTGCCGACGCCGCCGCGCGCTTTGGTTTCTATTAAAGTAAGGCCGCGGCCGCCTCTTAGATTTTTATCATATTGATATTCCAAACCGTCTTTGCCGACAACTTCGGTCAAAAGATAGTCCTCATTTTTTTTAATATCGGATTGCGAAACACGGCCGGTATAACCCGCGATATGACTTAAAATACCTCCCGGAAAATAAGCGCGCTTGAAATTATGCTCCAAACGAAAACCCGGCAGATCATCCAGTTTGGCTTTAACCGCCAAAAGTTCTGCGCGGCCCAAGTCCTCCAAAACCAAAACCGGCCGGAAGGAAAACCGGTCAATATCGCCTAAGATATTTTTTAACTCTAACGGTTCCAAGCCGACTGCTTCCGAAAGCGTGGCCATTATTTTTTCTTGAATTTTTCGGTCGCGGGGCAGTTCAGCCGGAATAGCCACCAAATTAAAAACCGATTCATTTTGCGCCAGCGGCTTGAGGCGGGTGTCATAGATAACGCCTCGGGGCGCGAAATCCCAGACCTCTTTAATATAGTTTGATTCTGCTTTGGCTAAATAATAATCTGTCCTGATTAAAGAAAAATAGGCGCTGCGGGCTAAGGTAATTAACAAAAAAATAAAAATAACTGCGCTTAAAACCCTGATGCTGGCCCGGGGAACGGGCTTCTCTAATTTATCGGCCCACTTGATGTCGCGGCCGGTTAATTGGTGCTTATCAAAAAAAATTTCGTCCAGTTCCAAATCCTCGGATATCTTTCTTTTGAACATATTTGTGGACAAATCAACTCTTAAATATAAATTTAGCGGCCATAACATTAAAACCCGCCGACGCCGCGACGGTCAGCGCGATGGAGATTAAGACGCCGCTATTAAAAGATGGGGACACGGAATTAAAAATAGAACTCAAACCAAAAAGTATGGCGTAGAAAACCGCCACACCACCACCAGAAAAAACTAGGGTCTGCCAAGCGGTTTTATGAAAAAAATTAATTAAAAACCATCTTTCATAAGCCAGAAAAGAACCCAGCGCCAAGAATAATAGGCCTAGATTAAAAGAACTGGCAACCCTAAAATAAATCAATAACAAAATAAACAGATAAGTTAAAACGCGCCGGTCTTCCAGAAATAAAAACAAAAAAGGCAGAACCACAAAAGTAAATTTGAACAGCCAGCCCACGCCAAAAATCCACGGCGTTAAAATCAAATCCAAAAAAATGGCCCCGGCCAAAATTAAATAAATATGTTTAACCGGCAGTTTCATAAAGATAACTATTTAATAACATTAAATCGGACAAAAATAAACCCCGTAGTAGAACTTGGACAATTTTTGCTTCGCAAAAATAATTTGCTTGAAGCAGTCCAAGTTCACTACGGGGTAAACCCCCTCCAATATCGTGTCGGAGGGGGGTTAAAGAACTAATTCTTATTATGATGACTTATTCTGATGATAAGATGCCGCGAATATGCGATCGCATATTCGCGGCAGAATTCCACTACTGCAGTCACTACTTTTTGATCTCCTTTCCAAAACTTTCGGCAAAGATAAAGAAATCGTTCAAGCTAATCCAGCCGTTTCCGTCCAAATCAAATTTGACGGTGGAAGATTTAGTTTTCTGGCCAAAAGCATCCACAAACGGCCAGAGGTCGTCAAAATTCACCCAGCCATCGCCGTTAAAATCGGGCGTGAGTTTTATTTCTGGGATTACCACAGAAGTACCTCTCAACTTTACCACCGCGGGACTATTGGGAGCGTTGTGATACAAAAATAATCTAGCTCTTTTTTCCCCGGCGGTTTGGGGAGCGAACACAATACTTACCTTCCCCACATTGTTTTGAGGCCCTGGTTTTTCAACCTCAATCATGAGATTCACAGGGCTTACAGAAAAGTCCAACGAATCCGGACCACCAATCACAATCTTGGTAATCTCCAACGGCGCCGAACCAATATTCATGACAGCTATGCCTATTCGAGTGATACCATCGCTCCTAAAATCCAAGGAATCACTGCTGACATATATTTTTGGCTCAAGGCGCGGCGGCGGGATAGTCACCGGTGGAGGTTGAGTGACAGATTGAGTGACGGTGATGAACTTCTCTTTGGTCTTGATGATCACTTGCCCTGACTCGGCAGTTACGGTCACCGTGACGGTGTAAGCGCCGCCGGCGGCATAGGTATGTTCCGGATGCGGTTCTTTGGAGGTGGCACCGTCGCCAAAATCCCACTTAAAAGAACGCAACGGCGGCTGATTGGTCAGTTGCAAAGTGAATCTGACCGTAAAGCCACCTTGATCCAGATTCAACTGGCCGGCGGTGTTGGTGACAGCAAAATCAACCGCGAATGTCCCCGAAGAAGGCGGAGGTTGGGTCGGAGGTGGTTGGGTAACAACCGGAGGCGGTTGAGTGACCACGGGAGGTGGAGTTGTTGATATACCCACTGCCGTGCCAGATAAGGGAACAAATCGCAACCAAAAACCTGTGGTGGTTACACTCCCTTTAACATTGATGTCCACAAGGCGATTGATACTTAGAATTGCTGATTTCATCCCTTCAGAGGTTGGCGCAAAAGTTACTAAGACATTCTGATTTTGCCCCGGCGCAAGCAAAAAATTTGAAGTGGGTGTCTTGAGTTCCTGGGAATAGTATGATCCCTCTCTTGCCTCGACATGCACATACAAAGTATCGCTACCAGTGTTTGTGAGAATAAGTGTTTTTTGAACACTTTCTCCAACTTTTATGTTACCAAAAGCGAGTGACGAAGTTGAAAGTTTTAACGGCGGGCCGCCGATTTTCATTCGCCGCACTCTATGTTTAGAACCCTCGGCGACATACATTACTCCATCACTGCTAGTGGCTATAGCTGAAGCAGCTCTCTTGGCGAAGACAGCTGGAATACCATCAGCCGACGATAAAAGGTCATCTCCCATATTAGCGCCCAAAACATCCGTAATAATACCATCTGGCCATACACAACGGATACCGCCCCTATGAAGTATAAAGACATTGTTTTTGGCATCCACTGCTACCTCTTCTGGGCTCAAGATAGCTTGCGTAGCCAAACCACCTTCTCCTTCATATCCTCCGAGCTCAAAAAACTCCCACGCCCTACCAGACCCGGCAAAAGTGGTAATTATCCCATTGATATCCACCTTTCTGACGCGGCGGTTATCAGTATCGGCAATATAAACATTGCCACTGGCATCTACCGCGACACCACTGGGTCTATTCAAACGCGCTTGTGTGGCTGGTCCGCCGTCACCAGCAAAACTGCCTAGTGATTTCCCAGTAGAGTCAACTCCAACAGGGCCACTACCAGCTATTGTGGTAATAATACCGTTTTTCACTTTGCGGATACGGTGATTCCAAGTATCGGCAATGTAAATATTGCCGTTGGCATCCACAACAACATCTACAGGGTTGTTAAGTCCAGCTTGAATTGCCGGACCGCCATCGCCATAGAAACTTCCGATCGGTATCAAACCGCCCGGTGTTTCTTTATAAACCAACTTGCCAGCAATGGTTCTTATTATTCCGTCCGCGCCAAAAAAACGAATACGATTCGTGCCTGCGTCGCAAACATAGACCTTGTCCTGCCAGATAGCTACTGCCGTCGGATTTTCCAAATCCTTGTTTGTGGCAATGCCATCCTCCCATATAGGATTTCTAGAGCGACCTTTTCCGGCAATAGTGGTTATAAGACCATTCTCAACCTTGCGAACTCTATAATTTTCAGAGTCCACAATATAAATATTGCCAGAAGCATCAACAGCGATACCACTGGGTGAATTCAACCTTGCCTGAATAGCTGGGCCGTTGTCGCCAGAGAAACCCGCTTCTCCCGTGCCAATAATCGTCGTCAGTACCCAAGGAGAATCTTCTGCCGCTACCAGCGATCCGAAAACCGCGAGCGACACCGCCATAATACCCAGAATACAGATTACCCGCTTCACAACACACCTCCTTTTATTGAGTTTAGTTATCAGCTTATCACGAAAATGCGATCGCATTTTCGCGCTGAATTGAATCAACACTAACAACTTGTCTTTTACTCTTTTGAGTTGTAAAAGAACTTACTTTTACGATACAATAAAACAATAATTAAAGCAATAAAGACCCCAAAAGGGGTTTTGCGGTTATTGCGGAATTACTTCCTTAAACCGGGGAATGCCCCGTCCCACACCAAAAGCCGGACAGGCATCATTATTAGGATCGGAATCATCAAGCTTGCATACCTGATTATAAGTCCTAACGCATTGGAGGTTGTCCGAATCAACCACTGTCAACTTTATATTGGCTCCAATGTTACTAAGCTGTGAGCTAAATTTAACACCGGTAGGAAATGTTGAATTACTATATGGAGAAACAAAATTAGCCCCCAATGGGAATTCCCATAATCTGGAAATGACCGTGGCCCCACCGGAAACAACTGAGAGATCATTAAATATTACCAACTCATCCTTGGCCGGGCGGTTTGAAGAAGCACGGAAATTTACGGCCGGCGCGGTATGTTTGATAGTGGTAAAGTTGGATCCGCCGACAGCCGAACTAGACAAGATATTCCAGCCATCATTATCCCAGACCTTTATCGTCCAAGAGTATGTTTTGTTAAAAGCCAAAATACCTAAAGGAATGCCATAAGAACTGGAACCGGAATTAATCCGGCCGGTATCGGTAATTACTTGACCGGTTGAAGTGTCGGTAATGGTTAACTGGTAAGCCGATTGTAATTGTCCAGGATCGGAAAAATTCCAACCCAGAGTCCAACTAAAAGGATTTTGGCAGTAATCAGCCGGCGCTTGCGGAGTGGAAGGGGTAACCGTAGGCGCGGAATTGGGCGGCGCTTCAACATTAACAGTGAATCTTTTTTCCGCGGACAAAGAATCCCGTTCAACAATCACCTTAGCCGCGTACGCTCCCACAACGGGATAATAATGATTCACTAATTTTGTGGTTTCGCTAATAGCATCAAATTTAACGCCGTAACGGCTGTCGGTAGGATTACCGCACAAAGTTATAATTTCTGAAACGCTGGCGCTGGGATAAGCGCAATCCCACCACATACTGTAATTCATTGTACCCGGCGCCGATCCGGAAACGGTGGCGGTAAGATCGGTGGCTAAACTACCGTTTTGACTGGATGCCGGATTAGCCGAAAGCGCTACCGATAAAGTCGGAGTGCCGACAGTCACAGCGGTTCTTTTTTCCGCGGCCAAACCCCCGCCTTCCACAATAACTTTGGTGGTATAGGTACCGGCGGCGCTGTAATTACAAACATCTACGACCATTTTGGGATTATCGGTAATGCCGTCAAATTTGGCGGCGGCGGGCAAGGTAACATTGATGCCGCTGTCGGATCGGTTGCAATAAAAAGTGTAATTTAAAGTTCCAGGCAGATTGGCCGAAGGGGTCGCCGTCAAATCAACACCATTAAGTGGCCTGTTTCCCGAAGCAGGGCTAGGCGTTAAACTGGTAACCGAAAGTGTCCGGTCTTGAACATTAACAGTGCAATTAGCTGATTGAGATGAACCACTACTAACAGTGATTGTTTTGGCGCCAGCGGCGCTGAACTTGGTGGTAAAAATATTTTGGCTGTTTCCCCCACCGGTACTAGGAGTGCCGCCCGTGGCCGCCCATTGATAATTACCAGTGCCGCCGGTAGAAGTAAAGGTTAAATTTTGATTAGTGAAAGCGGGACTGGGATTGTTGGAGTCGGGAGCACAGGTCAAAACCGGTTGGGCGGTAACCGAGAGCGCGCCCGCGGCCGACGAGGTGTTGTATGAGGCGGTAATGCTAACTGCATTACTAGGTGACTGACCAGTGACCAAACCTTTTGAGGTGGTGTTATTGACCGTAGCTTTTTGGGTATTACTTGACGACCAATTAGCCGAATTGGTTATTTCCTGACTGGGTGCCGGACCGCTGGAACCATCGGCGTCATAGTAGGCCCTAAGCTGCAAAGTATTATCAACCATAACATTGCCCAGCGACGGTTCTATAGTCATTGAGGCCTGGTAAACTGTCAAAGTAAATGAAGTTGTTTTGCTAAGTGGTGATCCAGTCACGGTTACAGTAAAAGGCCCGATATTGGTATTAGAAGTTGTAGAAATTGTAAGTGTAGAAGTACAAGAAGTGCTGACGCCGGTGGGTGTGCAGGATGTCGGCGAGAAACTGGCGGTAGCTCCCCCACCGAAAATTCCAGTGGGCAAGCCGCTCGCTGAAAAAGAAATCGCTTGGGCTGTGCCGTTATTTTTAGTGGCAGTGATAGTGACGCTAACCTGATTGGGTTTAGACACGCTAACGTTGCCGCTGTTGGATAAAGAATAATCAAAACTAGGATTAACTGTCAGGGTGAACGCGGTTGTTTTGCTAAGCGGTGAACCGGTTACCGTGATTGTTGAGTTCCCCGTCGGTGTTGAGGCCGATGTGGAAATAGTTAGCGTGCTGGCGCAAGTCGGATTACACGATGTTGGTGAAAAAGAAGCCGAGGCGCCGGTAGGCAAATTGCTGGCCGAAAAAGAAACAGCTTGAGTTGTTCCGGAAGTTAATGTCGCTGTAATAGTATTGTTACCTGATTGACCTTGAATAACAGTAATTCCACTATTATTAGAAATAGAATAATCAAAAGCCGGTGGTTGGGTCACATTAACAACTACCGTATCGCTAACGCTCCCAGCCGGGTTGCCACAAGTTAAAGTATAGGTATATGTTCCCGCGGCAAGAGCTCCAGTAGATTCTCCGGTAGAATTATTTAAGGACTTGCTAAAAACTCCCCAAGATCCAGAAGAAGTACAGGTGGAGGAATAGGTTGAAGTCCAAGTAAGATTGGCTGATTGACCGCTGATAAGAGATACTGGCCCATTAGAACCATTGGCTTTTATATCAACTGATGATTGAGGATAAGCATAAACTCCAGTTAAACTACCAACTGACTGCCCTTGTCTAGTAACACTCACATTAGGCGCATAACTAGTACCCAACGGATCAGTAGATGTATATGATGAACAATTAGCCGTTTGTTGAGTATTAGTAGTGGTAAATGTTTGTACCGGAGTGCCGTTATTACAATTAAAAGTATAAGTAATATTCCCGGTGGCTGTCCCTCCGACATTGGCTGTTAAAGTAGTACTTAAGGGCGATAATCCGGAACTTGGTGATGGCGTCAAACTTACACTAAGAGTTGGGGCGTCCACGGTTAGAGTAAAAACCTGATCAACAACAGGATTAAAAACGGCCGGAGAAAGATCAACCAAAACAGAAGTATTCCCCAGAGGAGCATTGGCGGCGGTAGAAAAAGTTATATTAGCCCAACATTCATTGCCCCCAGTGACAAGGGGACAGCCTGTCGGAGAGGTCTCGTTCGCTGTCAGCCAGGATGGCAAGTTGAGGGGTCTAAAAGTAAATCTTGGACTTCCGGGTGTCGGTTCAAACTTGTAAGTCGCTCTTACCGTCACTGATTGTCCTTGAGTTACGTTTATAGAACTTGGAGATAAATTTATGCAGACTTCTTCTCCTGAACTTGTAAATCCGCAATTGTCAGATGAGGGTGGAGGGATAATAAGTGTTGTGGTAATAGTGTTGCTCGGCGGCCAACCGCATGAACCCCCGCTGTTGCAGGATATAACCTCCGTGGCCAAACTGGTATTTGAAAATGAAGTGGCAACAGATTTTGAAGTGCTGGTTATTTGTCCGTTGTCAGAAAAAAGTCCCCAGCTTCCGCCGTCCCATTTATAGCGAATCATATAGTAGGAGGTGTCAGTGGTAGAGGTCCAGGAATAAGTTATCGTGCTTCCTTTGTTCGCTGTACTCGGACCGGAAAGACTGGGAGATACCGGAATCGGTGGATCTGTAGGAGGAGGCGGAGGATTGGAGATGGTTATCACGTTGTTTCCGGTGCTCAATACTCCGGAATAGACATAACTGGAACCGTTCCACCAAGTTAAGTACGCGTCCCCAGAAACGGTGTAATCCCCCGCGCTTAAATTGCTAAAGGTAAAAATTTGGTCGCGTCCCGTTCCCCAGCCATTCAGCCAGTTGGAAAACTGGGTTGACGGGCCGGCGGTGGCGACAAGATAAATAGACCAGTAAACCCCCGTGCAGACGTCGGTGGTGGCTACGTTTATGCTTATGGAGCCGTTGGGACTGGTGCCGGACCCAGAAGCGCTTTTAGAAATACTTACGGTTTCTCCGCAGGTGGAATAGCTAGAAGGGCCTCCGTAATAGCTTCCGAGGGCCTTGGGTATAAAATTGGGATTCAAAAGAAAAACAGCGGATAAAATAAACGCGCCAAGCATCAGCGACCAGAAATTTTTCCTATGAGTGTTATTTTTTATGTTTTTAAACATTATGTTTAATGCGCCGAGCCGATGGGAAGCTGGAAATTATTTAATATCTGGACTTTTTCGGCTTGTACCTCGCTGGAATTATAGGTGTAATACACGATTACGCTACTCTCCGGGAGCAAATCTTTGAAACTCGCCGCACTTTCCTGTGTTTTTGAAATAGTGTTTATTTTTGTGAAAACGGTGCCGGAGAGCACTTTTATTTTATGGGTTTGCCTGTTTTCGTTTCCCGGCTGGGAAGAAACAACTGTAAATCCGTCTTTGGCTAGATCTTTAACAACACCGCCGATAATTTTCCTTTGTTCGGATAAAGAAATATCAAACTTTTTATGTGGATCGGTCGCCGTCACATTTAGTGCGTGAGCGATAACCCCCTCCGCCACCTCGCGATATTTAAAAAGTTCTATAAAATACCCGATTTCCGCTTTTTTTATGTTTATAAAATACGGCTCCACACCCTTGGGGACATAGATAGTGATTTCTTTTGACGACTCCAACTCTTGGCCTTTAAAAAAATTATCGGCGACTTCGGTGATTTTAAAAACTTTTCTTTGTTCAAGCAAAGCAGGAGGACCGAGTTCCTCGGTCGCAATTTTACTTTTTTCCTCCTCGCCCTTATAATTTTTAACCAAATATAACCCCACACCAATCAAAACCACCGCGCCGACAGCAATCAAAATCTTCTTCCGATTATTGTTATCTTTAGGAAGTTCTGGTATAGTCGGCGTCGGCCGGTGAATTAAATTACCAATATTATTTGGCTCCATTAGGAACTATTAGAA
>ERZ1292629.754-Hain-H43-01um-R1-754-length-35431-cov-157_pt2 | contig 29202 bp, 36 predicted proteins | sample MGYA00564399_ERZ1292629 | MGnify/ENA primary metagenome ERZ1292629 (study PRJEB36523, sample SAMEA6512636) | groundwater metagenome | collected 2019-01-08 | study: AquaDiva: Metagenomics assemblies of 32 groundwater samples
AGTTGTTCTGTTGGCGATTCAGCCTCCCCTTCTCCTGACAGGTTCATCTCATTGGGTGGCTCCTTCAGTGACTTTTGTTCCTCGATATATTTTTTTTCTTCCTTCCACGCTGTAGTGGAAGCTCCTTGTCTTGGTGCTCTTTTTGCCACCAACGGCTTCTTCTTGCCCATCAACCTCTTTGCACCAGAAAACACCTTGCCGCCAACACCCACCCCAGCAGGCATCACCGCACCCAGCAGAGACATCTCAGCTGCCCTTTCTATAGGATGCTCTACAGGACGAGTTCCCTGCGTTACCCCGCCAACAATATTCCTTCCAACATCCATGGTTAGCTGTTGCCCACCCCATTCTGCCGCACTCTTTAATGGTGCATGGACAATACGAGGGATATACTTCACCACCCCAGGGGTTAATGTCTTGGCCGCTTTCAACGCAAGGGATGTCCCCTTTATTGCAGGTATAAATGCAATTGCCTCCCCTATAGGCTTGCTGCTCTCTCGTGCCATTCGATATGCTTCTTCAACTTCTTTTGGCATAGGTGGGGGTTTCATCCTATATCCAGTTGCACCCTCGACAGCCCCTCCCACGAATGCAGATGTTGCGATAGCCAGTGGTTTGACAGTATCAATCTCGGTTCTCGGAGATGAAAGGTATTGTTGTAGCTCCCCTGCCTTAGCAAAATTGAGAATAATTTCCTTTTGTATTTTACGTCCAGCAGCACTTGCTGATAATTTTTTAAAATCTTCCCTTTGGTATAGCTCAGCTACAGTTAGCATTTTGTCTTACTCCTTCTTCTCTAACCCATACTCTTTGTAAATATTATTTTTGATTGCCTCAATCTCTTCTTGAGTCATGACTTTGTTTTCAGTCGTCTGTTTGCCTTGTCCTGCAACCTTGCCTTCAGGAACTCGTACGTTGCCCTTCCCCAACCCTAAACTTACAGGCTTCCCGTTGCTTTTGCTTTTTCCGCCAACCACCAACCCTATCCCTTCTATCACTACTTGATTATCGGCAGTAACTATCCCAGCGTTTAAGCCCTCTTGGTATCCCTCGGCATTGGTATACTTAGGTAATCCTTCCCAGCCTGATTTCTCGCTCCTTTCCCCTGTATGCCCTGGTGTCCAGTTTGCTCGATGGATATATTTCTTATATGCTTGTCCTGTTGGAGTATTAAAAAATTGGGCTACATGCTCCTGTGGGTAAAGGCTAAAGTCATAGTTTTTTATTAATTCAACCTGTTTTGCAAAGTCTCTCAATGTGCCATCCGCAGATGTCGTGAACGACTTCTCCAATGCAGATATTTGGGAGTGCGGCAATAACTGAACTTTCGGGGGAACTATGGCTTTCCCACCTGTGGTTGGAGAATGATATGGTTTCCCTAAATTATATGCTATCTCTTTTGCCTTTGTGGCTGCTATTCTATTCAGCTGGTCAGCCTCTGCTCGGGTAAACAATCCTTGCCCTACAACAGAATCGGGTAGGGCTTCCCCCGCATACGCTGCTTTAATGTGGAAATCCCGCCGGGTGTCAATGCCTTTCCCTCGAATTTCTTTCTCTTTTAGCAGTCTATCCTGCCGTTCCTTCTCGGTTTCCCTCGCAATCTTCGCCGTTTCCTTTGCCTCTTCCCTCTCAAGCTCTGCCAGCTTCGCTTTCTGCTGGTAATAGCTCCCCATGCCACCCAAAATCCCTTCGCTGTATTCAGGATGTTTGCCCGCATACGCAGCAGCTATCCCTGATAATGCTAAAGGGATAATAACCTTCTTCGTTACATCTTCAGATGGTCGGTGCTGGTAGAGATACTCCCCAGCTGTTTTCGCTAATGGCTTTACATAGCCACCTACTTTAGAAACCAACTCCTTCAATCCTGATTCCGCATATGCGTCAAGGATTGTTTTGGGTCTTGCTGGAGCGGCAGCTGGTGTTGCGGGTAAATTCGATGGACCCTTGACTGTGGGCAGTGATAATTTTACCTGTGCATCCTTGTATGGAACACGTGGTCCCACACCAGAAGAAGTCGGTAAGGCATAAAAAGGCTTTACTACCTGAACAGGTGGCTTTACTACCTGAACAGGTGGCTTTACTACCTGAACAGGTGGCTTTACTACCTGAACAGGTGGCTTTACTGCCTGAACAGGTGTCTTTACTGCCTGAACAGGTGTCTTTACTATCGTTGCCTTTTCTTTTTCTTTTGTCAGTTTCGTGTTCTTCGCCATAATCAGCACCCCTACTTAAAAAAATTGTTCATGTCTGGTCCCAAAACAAATTGCTTTTTATAATCAAGCCTTTGGCTTTTTATCCCTGGCTGTGCGAAAGGAGTCTTTGCATACATCCCTTCTATGCTTGGAGCTTTAATTGCAAGAGGCTTCAACGCATCATCAGCATTGCCAATGCTTTTTGCTGGATTAAAGTAAGAACTTAATGATTGCCCCAATATATTCCCAATTCCTGCATATATAGCACGCTTCTTCTCTTTCCCTGATTGCTTCATTTGCTCATCCCATCCCAATCTTTCAGCCGATTGCCTTGAATATAGCTGTCTCATTGCTTGCTGTTTGGCACCCTCAACATCAGATAATCTCCGTCCAACAGGAGTCCCTGACATCCCTGACGCTGCCGCTGATTCGCCTATTTGCCTATCAGCCAATCCTTGCTCATACTCCAACTGGCTTGAGGTTCTTTCCCTCTCCAGCTCTTGCTGCTTCAAAGCATTCTCATAAGCCTTCCTTGTAGCTGACTCTTGATTCCGACCGCTGATGTAACTCGAAACACCAGAGACAATGGTTGGGATATATGGAATTAATGCTGGCAACATATTACTTCCTCCTTAATGGGATAGCAGACATGTCTACACCAATAACCTTATTGGTAATATTCTCTATCCCTAACTCAAAAAACTCTCCATCAATACTACATGCAATACGTTTGCAAACAATGCTATCAGGCATATTCTTTATATGCGTTTGTATGCTAAAATCCTTAAACATCTTGTCCGTCTTTACCCACACCTTCACATCCCCTTGCAATGTTACACGCAGTTCCCTTACCCTCATTTCCCATGTAGGCATGATTTGAAGAACGCCAGACTTCCATCTGCCATCCGATTTATTCGTCCATGTAGGGTCAAGAGTGTCATAATATCCTATCTCTACACAATTGTCTCCCCCTACTCCGCCCCCAACAAAAAAAGCGTTTGTCTCGTCATCTACGACCGCAGACATAAGCTTATCGGTAGATATTGGCAATGGAGGAGCACCTTGTCCATTAGGCGAGAATACTGTTCCGTAATCCAGTTCACTATCCAGCCACCATGACTTCCGCCTCCAATCCAATATCAAACAAATGCTCGGATGTGCAGCAGATTGGTTAGATGATGGGAAAAATAGGTAATACTTATTGTCCCATACAGCACCAAAAGCGTTGCTTCGCTCAAAGGTAGGGACAAGACTTTTTATCTTTTCCGACAAGCTGTCTGCCTTGATGTTGTCAAACGTAAAGGCTTCTGCGTGCCCCATTTCTCCCGCAATATAATGGATGCCTATAGCACTGCAGAAGAAAACTGTATCCAAGTGTTTCACTATGCTTCTGGGTGCTACGCAGCCATAGGGATAAGCCAATGGCTTCTCGCCCCAATTGGCTGGACTATCCCCATATAGCAAGAGGATGTTTTTCTCTGTTGTAATAAGCAAGCTGTCAAACATTGCTGGGATTAGCCCTGTTATCGGTGAACCATTTCCTATATCCTCATAATTATCAACCCATGCAGCACTTATTGTTGTTTGCCAATCGTGTTCTCCTTCGATTGATGCCTCTCCACGAGCGGTTACATTGCAATAAAATAACCTTGATTTTTTACCATCGGTATCGTAAGCACCAAACAGCCTGCCTTTATGTGCTGCAATATATTTCACAGGATGCCTTAGCCCTGTTATGCTGCTCCATGTTTTCCAACTATCGACTGCTGTTCCTCCGTTCCATGTAACGCAATACCCGCCATTTGCAAAAATTATCTTCTTCTTTTGCGTGGTATCTACTATCTCGGCAGTTGACCATGCGGCATCAGAGGCTAATGTATGTAAAAGAACCCAAGCACTACTCCCTGCTTTAGTCTCTTCACCGCCTAAAGCGTATCTTATGTCTTTATTGTATCTATTAACAGTAATCTCCGAGAATGTAACATTGCACAACTTGCCATATGCACGAATACCCGGGCGTCTATCGTTCACAGCACTACCATTTGACTGGTACGAACCTGCCACTAATAACTTATTATCTGCACCGAAGACTTTGTTTGTTACCAAAAAATCAGAGCCAATAAATACCTCCATGTAATACCAATTACCTTCAACGTAAGATGTTGTAGGGAAGCTGCTTCCATCATAGTAACGTGCAATAGTAAGGACTAAGCCAAAATAACTCTGTTCGTCATACAAACATATACCCCCAGAAGTGTGTTCTGGATACGCTGAGTACCAATAAGGTGCGGTTAGCTTTATCTTGATGCTGCAGGGGGGTCTTACCGCTCTGGGAAAATAGCCTCTAAGCTCGCCATCGTGATCCCAAATATGAGCATAAAGTCCATCGGCATGTAAATCCCACCGCCCGTCCCAACCCTTTTGCACAAAATCACCTGACCCTAATGCCTGCGTGAGGTCACGATAAAAATGGTAAAACTCACCAAGAGATTGCGCTCCCGACGTCTCCACACCCGGATTCCCAAAATAAAGGTAAATTGTTTTTGTTGATTTTGGACCAATTGAAAACTTTACAGCGATTGAGGACTCGGATGTTACTGGTGCTTTCCAGTATTCTATCCTGTAATCTAATTCCTTCAGTCCATCTAATGCCCTGACATCACCGCCATTTGTCTTGAAAAGACCATATGCTGTCGAGGCTGGCAAGATAATCTGCCCTATATAATTAGTCTCGGTAATATCGCTTAGGTTGGTTATTGTGATTGGTATCCGATATAGCCACGCAGCATTCCACCATGGGGCATTCGCTATCTTCCGTCCCCAGATTTTATCCCCGCATCCTGCAAGCATGTATTTCTCATCAGCAGAAGTAGTGAATATCCTTAGAGAATGGATAACTGAAGTCTCCCCTGTAATTTTATCATATATTGCCACCTCTTTTCGAGGCATCAATACCCCGCCAACACTACGCAGGTTATACGCAACCGCTGCCTCTGAAGGTGTCAATTTCATAACAGGCATTTCCGTGTTTAGCCCTTCTCCAAAATCTGCAAATGTTACTGGCAGCATCTCGCCCATATTCATCCCTCATCTTGTGCTCCGTATAGCCTTGCCTTTGATATGTTCAGGGAGTTTCTTCTTAATCGTCTCTGCCTCCCATTGTGCACACGTCCCCTTCTTTATTTTCCCCTGCTTCTCTAATTCATACATTTTTTTGCGTTGTGCTTCAGATTTGAATGGCATAATTATCCCTTCCCTCTATTCCCTTTAGCCGAGAACTGGGACATCTTCTTTGCCCCATATTTCTTCCTGCCAATAGCAGCAGCTACCGCCTTTGGGTCTCTACATCCCTTAGCCTGTAATACTGCCACAAGTGCGGCGAACCTTGAGCCTTCTCCTGCTGGTGTTTTCTCCGCTACTCTCTTGTATGCCAACAATAATTTTGCTCTTCTGGTTTTGCTCTCTATCTTTGCCATTTCTGCTACCCTCAAATCGGCATGGATGCCTTAAAAATCACTCAAAAACTCTTTGCCATAGAAAACCATTGCCTTTAATATTTAATGCCAAATCAAAGCGTTCTTACTATCAAAACTGGTATCTCACCCCAACCCTCATTGTCCGCATAACTCCTGCTTGCTTGTTTGTCCCCCTGATTATCACATCATAATCTACAAACACAATAGACGGAGAATACTCAATGGTGATCGGCAGTTCAAATCTATTCTCATCTAAATCCCGGATAAATATATCTGCATTCCTGATAATCACAGACCACTCACCACGACTAATTATGCCGTCCAATTCGCACAAAAGCCCTACACTATCACCATCATTCGTTCGTTGATAGGACACTGATGATTTCGCAACATACATAATCCTGACAGGCTTAGTAGACTGCGTTGCCTTTTTTAACTCAATCCCATCAGCTATTGCCACGCCATATTTATAATTCTGTGTATATTCCCTTGACTTGAAATGGCTTAAGTTCTTTATCGACCAGCAGGTCTTGATATTTCTTTTCAATTCTCTAATAACATCTACTCTAACCTTAACATCATCAGCAGATACCGTTGTATCATTCCCATTCTCTTGCTGTGAATACTGAATGTCTCCAACAAAACTAATGGCAGTATTCCTTACCTTAATCCCTTTCTGGTAGTTAGCAACCACACCTACCACCGTGCTATTCTTTTCTTGCCCCTGCCAATCGGTAGTAGCATTGACATCACTCAATGCCAGCTTGACCTCGCCTGTGCCAAACATTGCAGCAGCAGCCAAATCACAGCCACTAACAGATAATCCCATTGCTATCAAAACGATAAACATCCTCATGCCATAGACTCCTTTTGAATATGTGTATATTTTTTGCCATCATAAACCATCATTTCGCCGCTGCTGTCCATACTCCGATATGGATGCCCCAGCGATATATGTATCCAGTTTGGCTCTAAAATCACTTGTCCAAACCTTAACGCTGACCTCGTGATATAGTCGAAAATCGAAAGCAGATTTACGCCATCAATAATAAAATCTGCTGCCTCAAACTTACAATGTTGTGAGTTAGCCGCCCCCCTGACTCTCTTGTTTAATACAAGGCATCTAAACCCTGACGAGATTGTTATTGGTTTTTTGAAATGCTCCCTTATTGGCTCAAGCAAATCCTCACACAATCTTTCGCCTGCTTCGTATAGCTCAGGTGTAACTGCCTTTCTGTTTTTCTCTTGTAAACCTTTACGAGATGTCTTTGTCATCTCCGCTAAGGTAAAGTGCTTAGACATTTGATTAATCATCCTATGCCCCCCTTTTTATTTCCCTGCCTTATCTACAATTTGCGAGAACAACCACCCGCCAAAACCCAGTATCCCCGCCCCGACTATCGAGCCTAACCCTGCCAATAGTTTTCCCATAAATCCCATCTTGATATTTGCCTCTATCTTCCAGTTGTTCAGAGCAATAAGCGTTTCCGATATTTTCTCCATCATCAGGTGTATATCGTCTAACCTCTTGTGCATGTGTGGCAAAGAGGTGTCTCGTATTTGTGATATTGCATTTTTTAGTTCATTAATACTATCTTCTGCCATCATTTCACCTTCCGTTGCTCCAGTGAGGATACATATCTCTTTATCTCATGCCCTTTCCGAAACAGCTGGAATGTGCAGGCATTCTTTATGCCCTCACGAAATTTGTCCCACATCATCCTTTTTAGCCCTTCTTTGCTACCTTCTTCGTCCACAAGGATATTGTCTTTTGTATCGATATACACTAAATCCTCTACATGCTGATATTTCCCAGTAGGTAGGTATGTAACCATGTCGCACCCATGCACTATCCTGTATGTCTGCTCCTCCAATATGCGGTTATACTCCATGCAGCTATCTTTATCAAAGACTTTCATGCTGCCAAAAGTGTAAACACCTGCAATGGCTTCTATCCCCACAACCAGAGACATTACATATGCACACCATGTCGCTAACGCCCCCCCGAGTGAGTGCCCGCAAATCCAAATCTTATAGTCTTTATGATCGTTGAATACTTTCACAACAAACTTCTCGATGTCATCCCTTACGGCTTGATATGCTGCATAAACGCCTCCGTGCATACCGCCAATCCTGCTATATACTATTTTGCATTGTGCATTTGTTATCCAATCCTTGAAAGAGGATGTCCCCCTGAATACAATATACAGTTCCTTTTCCGCTTGGTCTACCACTATCATAGCCTGCGTATCATCCCGCTCAAAAAACTCCCATTCTATACCAAATAATGCGTCCTTCGCATATGAGTAACCCTTATAGATTATCTCGCTGTATTTGGCTATCTTTACCGCTTTGTCGAGGTTAAACATGGTGTCTCCTAATATACAGTCATTGTTACGCCTGTAGCTGTTCTATACATTTTGCCCGCTGTTAAACCACCTGTTATCGCAGCTGCATTATCAGCGTAAGTGGATAACCCTGGACATATTAATCCTTCAATAGCCACTCCTAATGGTTGAGCGGCACTACATGCAACTAATATATTAGAATCAGTCGCTACCACAGGTCTCACAAATACACTATTAACCCAAAAGTCGCCTCCTGGGTCTGCCAATGGTCTGTTCCATACATCAGCTAAAATAATATACTTCTGTGCCCCCATAGTATATGCCTGAGAACCTATTTGAGCTCCATTTTGATGTATGTAATAGCTACCGCTATAGTGCCTTATAGACATATTTACATCAACGTCTAACGCCCAGCTACCTATATTTTGAATACCCCAATCCACAACCCCATTAACTAATTTACTTACATGAAATTTCTTCTCAGGAACAAATGCTGGGTATGCTCCTTGGCAAGCCATTGTCCTGTCTCCATCTGTCATTCCAACCCCAGGATAATAGCCATCCTGAACGGTCATCTTCCCTATCCAATTTACGTCTACATCCCCAGTGACAGAGACTATCGACTGTAATGTTTTCCTATTCGCACCCGCCGTTTCATGGACATGAATATATCCAGCCTCAATAGCTGCTGTTTCCCCCGCATCACCCGCATTTACATGCCACTTACTCAAGTCTCCCGAGAAGTCGTCCCAAAATAAATAGATAGTAGCATTGTTGGCAGGAGGTAACCCAGATGATAAATTGTTAAATCTCAAGCGATAGTGCGTGCTGTCTACTGTGGATGTTGCGATTTGCGACTGTAATGCAATATCTACCTTTATAGAATTAGTAGCATACTCCACTATCCTTCTATTTATCTCTACCCAACTCGTGCCATTATAATACTCAACCCGGAAGTCATTACCAGAAGATAGGCTGTGCTCATATATATAGGTAGATGTTAACGTGGTTGTTGTGGTCGATATTACCCTTAGCACATATCCAGCAGTTAAAGCATTTGTACTGCTGGTTATCGTTATGTTTGAGCCGTTTACCCATGCACCCCCACCATTATTTATCAGGCTACCTGCGTATCCACCTGAAATATATCCTACCGTTAGCTTCGCTGTTGCAGCATCATACGTAAGCCCTGTGTGCCCGCTAAATGTCCCCGCCTCATTATGATACTGCACCTGCGTATTCGTTCCGCCAGGCACACCAGCACCACTACCGCCACCGCCAAACCAGAAGGCATTGGCAGGGACACTGCTGATACTAATCATACATATTATCGCCAATAACCTCATTATCATTTTACAATACCATCCTTCAAGAGCAGTTTCAGCAATCCATTCATCTGCTGCCTATTCGCTTCCTTGATAACCTCTGCCCTTCTCTGCAATATCAGGTAGTGCCCCCAGCAAATGACTTGAAATTTGTCAATGAAGCTGCCCTCATAAAATTTATCCATTAAATGCTCTGGTACTTGAATCCTCTCTATATTTGCAGGCATAACAGAATAAGCAACATCAATTATGCTCCTATCAAAATCTATTTTACTAATCCGATAGTCTGCCCAAGCAGTTACTCCCTGATATGGCTGTGAGAAATCAATGGTGATTATCTTCGTCCCCACAATATCCCCATATTTGGCAGTTACAGTATAGCTGCCACGTTCGAAAAACAAGATGTTATCCCCATCTGCAATATACCCTGTCTTAATTATCGGTGCTAATGCCTTAAGAATGGGATTTGTAGCAACACCTGACCCTAATTGCTGCCCCAATATCCCCAGTGTGTTTTTCTGGATATGATGCGTGGCTTTCTTCTTGTTCATGTCGATTGGATTGTCATATTTATCGTAGAGGCTATAATCTAATAGCTTTGCTGTTGGATATGCAGACCCATAATTAAAGGTATCTGCCATATCAATCGTGAGCTTATGAGGAGGGGCAGGGAGAACCGAGACGGAGGCTTGCCCTGTAACACCGTTACAGTCAAGGGTTATATTTGCTCTCCCTGCCACGAAAGATGAATAACTACTACCACTAAAAGTGCCTAAATCACATACAAAACCAGATATAACCTCTATAGTTTTGCCTGTGTTGTAATATGCCGTTGCGAAGAAGGACATGCTGTCGCCTGCATTGATAACCGCATCTGTTGGAGATATGTCTACCCGCACGATGTATGGCTTCATTTCCACTGGCTCGGTAATCGTCTGTGTCCCAATCACAACTACCGCCGCAGTCCCTGTTTTCCCATCAATCGAATTACTAATAGTGAATGTTCCTGTTCCCGATGGAACAAAAGTCCCATAGTCGAATGTCCCACCATCAGACATAAACCCATCAACAAATTCTATCTGTTGCCCATTATCATATGACGCTGTGGCAACAAAGGATACAGTCTGCCCTACTGTTGCCGTTGCAATGGCTGGAGCAATTGAAACTGATACGACTTGCGGGGTAGCCTCTGCCATCCCACAACTTAAAATTGCCAACAAAGCTATTATGTATCTCATGTTATCCCTCCTATGGTGCGATCAACGAATAATGGATTGTAACAACGCATGCACAGGGAACGGTTATCCATACACCATCAGTATTAGGTGCATGAACATACATATCATCTCCCATCCCGCAAGGAGCAACACCAATATATCCTTTCGCAAATGGATTTGCCCCTGCTACATCGAAACACAGCTTAAACACTCCCTTGTTTACGGTGTCCAATGAAACTATTGAGTATTTTACAACGTAAATATTGCTATAGGGAGTGGTGTCTATTATTTGATGGTTGGAAATTGCCGCTGTTTCTTCGTGGAAAACAAATGTTGTGTCTTTTAATGCTACCTTACTGGAATAATCATGGACTATAGTCTCGCCATCCCCATTCCCCTTTTGTGCAGACCATGTATCTTCCCCAGTCAATATCATGCTACGAGAGGCAACTGTGCCAGACACATCTTGCTGTCCGCTTTGTGCAAACGATAGGTTTGTAATAAATATAATTGCAAGCAGTAATGCATATCTTTTCATCTACTCTCTCCTAAATATACCAGCGGCAGATTATCTGCCGCTGGTATAAAAATCTCATATTTAGTATTCGAACATCTGCAATCTAACTGTTCCTCTATTACCAGTGTCATAGCTTCTGGCATAGATGGTTATCACTGTCTCTGCTGCCTTTGACTTTGGATGGCTTGATGCCAACACTGTCATCGGGCTTGATGGTGATGTCTGCAAGTAGATGTCTTGTGCGTCTGTGCCATCAGATATTTTTATCTCGTTGTCAAATCCGCCAGTAGCTCCAATCTCAAACACCTTACAAACCTTACCTGTGGTTACAGTATAGCTTCCTACTTCTACCCATGCGTCGCCAATTGCAATGGCAGAGAATGCAACTGTTTTCTCAATATCCGTTCCTGCCACTGTAGAGGCAATGGCATATATCTGACCTGCGGCATCTGTTTTAACTGCAACGCCCATATTGCCCAACATAGTTACAGAGCCTACAGTGGTAAGACCTGTTGCTATACTGGCTATGTCTACATCCCCGACATTATTGTTGCCAGTAGGAAGAGGAACATTAAATGAACTAATTGCCACAGAGCCCACGATGTTTCCTCCGACAGGCAGACTGGCTTCAATATTGACCTTTCCGATATTGTTGCTTCCTGCCGCTATCGGCATGTCTACACTAACGCTCTGGTGGCTATCATTACTTGCAAACGCTGGCACACCACCTAACAAAACAAATCCCAAAGCCAAAACTAAAATCTTTCTCATTTCACTTGTCCTCCTAAAATTTTAATATTGCCATTAATATGGCTGTTCAAAAACCGTATCAGACACTTTCCGCACTGATACGATGCAGCTAATTTTAATCTTTTGTTCCGCACCTCCCTTCTCTTGTAATGTTAATTTGCAATCAGTTACAATCAACGGTGTCGGCGGTGTGAACATACTCACTGTGTGTGCAGGTGCTACCTCCCCACCAATCAACAGCGTATCCTTAATTGCATCAATTAACTGCAAGCTCATATACCCTAAAGGCTTCGCTTCATCTCTCACCATCGTAACATACTCAATGAATGCCCTGTATCCTGCTACTGGTGTTCCAATCGTGAATAGTGTTGTTGATGATCCTAAAGCTGTCAAATTGATTGTAAATTCATACGCTTTCGTTGGGGGTGTTGCCTCCCAAACAGTATTCTCTATTGTCAAAACCTTCAAAACTTCGTCTATTTTTGCCCCCTCTATAGTTACTGTCCCTAAATCAAGAGTATACTCACCGCTGGCAAGTTGTTTAGTTTTAACAAAATGCCACTTCCGACTCACCTCATCATAAGCGAGTAATGAGTTGAATTTAGAACCAACGCCATCTGATGGAATAACTAAATTTTTGAAAGTAACATTAGGAGATGCCATAACCCTATCTGCCGCCATTAAACCCATAAACACTAAGAATAATACCGCTATTTTTTTCACTTAATATCCACCCCCTGGCTCAAAGAATAAACTTGGTCTCTGCGTTTGTGCCATCTTATGCACAGCTACTATCCTCTCGTTGTAATCTCGCTGAACTATCCTCGACTCGTCCCATTGGTTCAGCTTTTTATATACCCTTTCCAATAAGTATAAAACTGCCGTCTCTATCTCACTATCAGGGATAGACACAATATCACTCTCTGCCACCATCTTCGCAGGAGCAGAGACATAATCAAGCAACAAACTCCCTGTTTGCACAGCATTAAGGATAATTAAATTCGTATTGATGCAATACTTGTAAGGTATCCCCTGCTCAACATTTAATAGTGGCTCAATCCTAATGTCCTTTTTCTCTGTATCTACCCAGACATATTTCCATTTTAAGTCTGTCTGCCTTGCATATTTTTCTTGCCATACCGCAGATTGTATCGGAGGGTAAATAATCCCATTATATTCCGTTCCCCACTTGTTTTTGCAAGTGAGAGCAAACGCAAAGTCCCCTAATAGGAGAGAAGAGTTAGGAGTAGTATAGCTTCCATAAAATTCAACCCCATTAGCATAATTAGTACTCTCTCCCAATGTCGCTGCCATTTTTTTCAAGGAATGCCCCGCAACGTCATTCCCTTTATAAAAGGTATCCACCCTGGGGTATCCAGGATAAGGCTTATCTCCCTTAAGGTGTTGGTAGACTACCCTATAATTAAAAGTAATTGTCCCATTCTCGTTGACAACATGGGCAACATACGAGTTTTCAAACCCTTCACCACCAGCATAGTGCAAAACAGGTCGCACCGAATAATAAAAAACATGGAGCGAACAAGGTAAACCTATCGCAGCGGTTGCATAAGTATCTGTCGCTGTGAACTTATACGTAAATAGACCTGATGACGAACCCCCTGTGGGGAGTAAAACGCTTTTCCTGAAAATCATCCCAACCGATGGGCTGCCACTGACAAAGACCATCATGTCCTCATAAAGAAGCTCCCCAGTTGTATAATCATAGATATAAAGCATCACAACGCCATCTTGAGGAGGGTCATTATTCATGTCGGTGTATTTTACCCTAAATTCAGAATACTCTCCTACAGCGGCGTTACTATTAAGAACACCCCCACTCTCATACCCAACCTCACCTGTCCATACAAGTTGAGGAGTAGCATTTACACCTGTAACAGAGATTGTCTGCTGTCCATCCACCCTCGCACGGTCATACACGTCATTACTGACTTCAAACCAAAAAGTATATTCCCCACGGTATGGCAACATACACTTATACTCGTATGCCTTGCCATCCGTGTAGGTGAAATCCATAAATTCTACTGGCGACATCAGACCGTTCTTTATCTCTTTCTCACCAAGCATGACATGACATTTTGGGTAATAAGTCCTTGGTCCAATATTCGCCGTATCCGTATAATTCACAGAAAAAGTGAATAGCGTATCGTTGGTAGCCCCAGAAATTAAGTCAACAAGTCCATCAGACAGCCAGCATGTCACTGCTATGACAAAAACCTCAATCTCCGTTATATATATCCGCTCTGGGGTAGAACTCGTAACACCTGTAATCCTTACATATTGAGCTTCCACAGAAGAAAAGCTCATCACCCCCCCTGTAGAATTTCCTAAATCCGTCCAGTGCACATTGTCGGTTGAATACTTGATGAAAACCTCAGCCTCACCCTGAGACAAAACAACATTAATACTGCCAATAGAGGCTATTTCATGGAACTTAATAGTGAATGCCCCACCCCATGAGATTTCCGCTGTGTTACCGCCAGGCGAAGACACTCCATTAATAGCATTCCCAATATTTCGTGGATTAAGTCCAATAATATCAATTATCGTCCCGCCATTAGCGGCTAACGCAACGTTTGTACTCATCATCTACCTCGTCAACTCGCTAATGAATAACCCCCCAAACCTTATCCTCGAAGGCTTCGGTGTTTGAGATGACAGCCGCTTTATCGCATGAGAAGCATACATCCCTGTGGTAGAGTTCCTCAATGTATACGTAACATCCTCCTGATACCCTACCAACTCAAAAGACATCTCATCCCCACTATTGCAAACCATGCCATCCCCTATCCCTGCAATTGAAGGCAGTGCCCCATGTCCAGTATTCTCTATGTTTAATGTAACCCAAACATCTCCTACTGAACCTATCTCACCAGAATACAATGTGAATATCGTATTTTTTGCAGTTGTTCCTTCTGGCTGATAGATTGCAGGAACGGTGAACCTTCCCGATACTCCCCACCCCTTGTTCTCGTCAAAGATAAAATCTTTGTCCCATAGAAGATGTTCCCCTATAGGGCAGAAACCATCAGACTTGAAGTCGATACTAACCTGCCCGCTCTCCAGTGTCCCCTCAATCGGAGTATACATCGAATTATCCACAACCTTTGTCCATCCTTCCTTGTCGGGGAAGTTATCTGCACGCCAATATACCTGCCCTGCACTTAGGGAGAAAATCGTTTTTTTGGAAAAATACTCAATTTCTGTAGGATTCATTGGTGTTAAGGTATCATACGTATTATTGTTAGATGAATACTTAACATCCCTTATCTCCAACGCTGTGGCTGGTAAAATAAATGCGTTAAATCTCGTGTCTATCTTTATTTCAGATTGCGAACTCCAATATTTTGTCCTTTTAGCAAAATCAGTTTGTGCCATACTGAGAAGATGTAGCAGCCATACACGGCTAAGTTTATTCTCTTCATCATTAACCCTATGCAAAACATCATCAATTATTTCTCCTGCTGTATATGCCATTAATTCATCCTCTGCTATTTAGTAAATATTTTCTTCAATGCTGCCGCCGCTTCCTTCTCATCCTTGCATAAAATGGTTTTCCTCGTGCCATCATATGTGCACCCTTTTGAAACAACAAAACCATTAGTAGCCTTTTCCACATGTGCTTCGGGATTCTTGTCTTTAACTGGTATCGGAATTGCTTTTGACATTTTACGTTCTCTCCTTCTTTGCATCCTCTAACATAATCTGCTGTGCCGTCCCGCCAAGTATATCCCCATACATCTTGGCTTGCATAGTCTCTACATTTATGGCAGCGTCAACTCTTCCAAGTTTCCTCAATGCCATTGCCTCAACATAGTCCACTATCAGCCCATGATATTCTTCAGGGATTGATGGGGTGCTGCTATCCTCAATCATCGGGACTATTTGTTTCAATGAGAACAACTCTATCACGCTCTCTACGGTAAATCCTACCACAGGGAATATCTCAATGGTATTCCCCCATTCCAAATAGACAGGATTGGCTGTTGTTGCAGCCTCAAACCCTTCCATAACCGAGTCTATCTCGTCAAAGGTTTTTCGCCTCGCCTTCTTACCAGCGATTAAAACCCTTTTAATTTCTCGATTTGCAGGGATAGTAAAAGAATATTTCCCCCCAATAATTGCAATAGAGATAATATTTCTTTGGACCATCTTGATGGAGAGAATGGGCAATAACTGGTTGTATATAACATCCTGTGCAATGTTAGCCCAATGTGTCAATACTCCAGAGGAAAGCTTCATCTCCTCATCACTTACCCTGCTACGAACATCTGATCGTATCTGATTTAGCGTTATCGCTGCCATGCTCCACCCCTTGTAATAGTATCACCCAAACATGTGAAATAAAGTGTCAAATATGTGTTCATCTCTGGCTGCCTATCCCTGCCATATGCCTGAAGAAGCACATCGTAAAAAATCAATTCAAAATAGTTCGGTAAATTAAGGTTACTCCCTTTTGTTGTTAAAGCAATGGGCTGTTTTATATACGTCAAAGAAAATGTGGGCGTAGACTCTGAATCAGGGAATACCTTTATTTGATTCCCTTTAATAATTACAATAGGCTCGCTTGCATCCGCCGCAAAGTCCATGTTTTTACCAATCAGACATTCTTTGTATACGCCTTCGATACGGCAAGCCTTGCCGTTATATTCTGCCGAAATTACTTTAATAAAATCATCAGGTAAAAGATATTTACCTTCAGTTAAATTAATTTCTTTTGTGGTTGCCAACTCTTGTAGCAAGCTCGCTGGCAGCTTCTCGGTTAAATTCTTCTCTGCGATATTAACCCATAGTATCTTTTCCGCAAGGGTATATGCCCCCTCCTCATCACCTTCGTTAAAATGTGTGTTTACTCTTGAGATTATATCCCCAACGATTGCAGCCATATCTACAACTCCTTAATCCGCCTGCAACAACAATGTTATCTGTTCTTTTCTTTCCAACGGAATACTCTTTGCCATTACATACATCGCCTTTTTCCAATAACTCTTGTCAAAATTCTGGGGAGATAATACCGACTCCCATTTCTTCCCTGCGTATCTCCCGCCAGGGATAACAGCTTGATCAGGGACATTGGCTACAACAACTTTTTTGGCAACGGATACATTTTGCATAAATACACTTGCTTTAGGCATGGTTTCGTAGACAGACAATGTGGGTGATACCCCGCCTCTGCGAAAAGATGCCCTCATCTTGTCCTCTGCTGTCCCATCCCCTGCTAAAAATATTGCTTCATCATAAGCCATAGGCAAGCACTCGTTAGCCTTAATAACTACCTCTTGCCCATTACAAGCGTCGACATAGTCATCACACCCATAGTTGTGGATATAAACTATTCTCGTAGCCACCTTGTCCCTCCTTTTTTGAGGCTGTGGCAACAACCTAAGCTGCCACAGCCCCCATCTACAATTAGCTTGCCACTGTCAGCCCGATATGCCTTCCTTGCAATCTCGGCTCAGGGCAATATAAACACAAAGAAACTTTCGTAAACAGTTGCTGTGCGTGCACAACCATCCCTGCTTGCCCCTCGGTTATCCCAACCACAGGCTGCCATTCTCCTACTGAAAAATCATATGCAGGGTCAATATACATCACCAACGCATCTTCATTGAGATGATACCATTCTCCCTCTGGACAATAAATGTCAGGAAGGACAGGCGAGCCGTTGACCAAAACATGCTCTATCGACCAGTCTGCCAGTTTTGGGTCAGTCTCAATATAAGCATTCGTACTTCTAATTTGAGACTTTATCCCACGATACAACGCATCGGTTGTTATTTGCACAGTAGGTCTTACCTTTACCCCCATTGTCAGGGTGCCGTGTAAAGCGTCAATCTTATCCAATGTAAGCAATGAGTTGGTTACTGGATACCTCACCGCCTTCGCACCGAAAAACGCATTGCCTGCAAGTGACCTGTTAATCGTGCCATAAGTGTTGCCATCATCAACGACTTCGCCCAACCCATCAAAATCATTTGCGTTGCCTCCATTTGCACCCTTGAGCTTTTTACCCTTAAAAAGGTCTTCGGCAACATCCTGCATTAACCCTTCTGTCATTGCCTTTATCCGGGTTGACATGAGTTCAAATATCTTCACCCCAGTAGCATTCGCACTTTTATCGGCATCGAATAGAAGAATGTCTCCTACCCGCCATCCAAAAGATACACTCATCGGCACTTCAGCAGAAAATTCTTTGGCAACGATAACAGTTTTCCTGCCATCTGTCTTGGATGACCGCTTATTGCCAGTGCCAACAAGTTCATGTAATTGGTCCCCTGTCCGATACCTCTCGGCACCACGACCGTCCTTCCCTCTTTCTCCACCTTGCCCCTTACGCCCCCAATACAATCTTTCCATAAGCACTGATACAGTCGATACTTGGTCCCTTATGCCAGATCGCATTTCATCAACAATCCCGCTTCTTAATTCCTCCATAGATAGTTGCATAACGAATCATCTCCTTTTTCATCTAAACACATTCGGATGAGCCTCCGCAGCTTTAGCTGCTGCATTCCTCCACCCATTAAAAGGCTTTGTCTCTTGATACACTCCACCACCAGACCCAATAGGTGGGACAATCGGTGGCTGTTTTTTCTTATAGCTTTCAATTGCTCCATCACCAGCCACTTTTTTGTAGTGGTCAATGTGCTGTGCCCTCATTAATAAGTAGGCTTCGCTATAAGTCTTACCTTTATCTTCTGCTAATCTCTCCACATCATCAATCGTAAAAGGATCTGCATTCGTAGTAATTGCAGCAGCAACATCCTTCATGTCTGCAAACCTCATCTTATCTAACTCTGACATCTGCATATCTACGACCATCTTCTCTAATGATGCGATTTTCCCCTCCATTGCCCTCGTAACATCAGAGGAAGAACCAAAAATCTCTTCTTCGGCAGGCGACAACGATTCCCCTAAATAAAGCTTATCAAATGCTACCGCAAAGAGGGGGTCATCAGTATACTTTTCCCCTACTTTCAACCAAGAAGCTGCTACTGTCTGCTCATCTGCGAACTTTTTCCTTTCATCTGCAATGGATTGAGCCTTCTCTGTATTCGATTTTTCCCATGCTTTTTTGTTGGACGATGCCAACAACCCTTCCGCTATCTCTTGAGCAGAGTATTCTTTTCCCCCGACAACAATCTTTTCGTCCTGCGTCGCAGTTTCGTCACCAAAAAGCTGTAAATCAAAATCATTTACAGGGACAAACTCATCAAAAACTCTTCTATCTTTCATTATCATTCTCCTTTTGACACTTTTTATTAAGTTGGCTTTTCAGCACTTTTTCGTTAAGTTGGTCTTTTCAAGAATCGATATTACCTATAATCATCATCCCCCTTGCACTAACCTGCGACTACCTCGCCATAATCTGGTGCGGTTGCATCTCTGGCGACATTGAGTTATATGCGGGGACGACGCTCCCCCCCATTGCTCGTGTGCTATGATATATCTTCTGATCTGACGGTGCTTCTTGAGGAAGCATATCCTCGACACTCTCCCCTTCCGCCACTTTCGTCAATAGCTCCACAACAAAAGACAACGCATCATCAATTACGGTATCCCTTATTTTGCTGTCCGTCCTGACAGACACTATTAGTTTAATTGCCTGCACCAGTTTTTCCGCACTCGATATATCCACCTCCGCCTCTGCCGCTGCATTTACAGGCATTGGGGGCATCTGAAACTTTCCCTCACGATAAACGTTTGGATTCATTAACTATCCTCCTCTCTGCATTTGCTGCAAATATTCTTTCAACTGCTGGTTTTCTGCCACCATCTGCTCCATCTGCATTTTTAATTGCATAACTTCGCCTTTTTTCTCTTCAATTTTAGCCGCTATTGCAGTGGCATTTGGCCAGTCCATGGTCTTTAATCTTGTCTCTAAATCTAATTCAGGTAGTTGCGACATTTGAGAAATCCGCATAAACTTTGAACTCGCAACCGATGCCCCTGTCATGATGGACACATTCAAATCATCTAAAATATCAACATCCTTAAAGTCTCGTCTGATAAGTTTGCCATCTTCATTTCTATAGGCTAAAGCGTAACCACTTACCCAATGCTTCTTAATATATGTCTTGCATTGTTCCGCCCAATCAACCCAGCATTTTTCCATGTGCCTTATCTTAGGTCTTATCCTCTGCTGCTGGGATTCACTAAACATTGCAGCTTGAGTCGCTGACCGCACAGGCATCCCCACTCTTTGCCCTGTTATGTCATCTATTATTTTCATCATGGTATTCAGCAATACCAGAAATTCATTTGGTAAGGCGGGAACTCTCATAAAATCCACCTTATCAAAAAAACCTCTATTGACAGTAAGAACCCCACCAGGTAAATTCGTCCAATTCGCAGGGACACCCGCACCGTCCTCCTGCTTAATTTGAGGGTTAGCAACCATGTCCATGTAGTTGCAAATCTGACTAATAAATTTATTGATAAGGTATTGAGGCGAACTCATCCAATCGATTTCACCCATCCCCCAATATCCTTCCGTAACATAATCATCCATTTTACAAAAAGGAAGGAATGAGTATGGCCACACATCTTGGACAGAGGTTATCGTTGTATCCTCTACCCTCACGTAATACCGCCATGAAGGATATTTCCTATTACCGCTAATATCTTTCGCTAAGTCCTTTACCCAATATTCCCTAAGCAATAATCTCTCATTCCTCTCTGTAGAGGAACCGCTACCCAAGGCATACCCTAACCCACTTGATGCTTGACGGAACATATCTTTAACCCCTGCGAATACTCCCTTTGCAGCTTCTTTCTCCATGTCAGGGAGATACTCATAGGTTTTTATAATGCTTTTTTTAATATCCTTTATTTCGTCCCCAAGGCTTTCCTGCAAGGTTATCCGTGGGACCTGCCTTGCAAAAATGAAACATGTCATCTCTTGTAAATCTGCCTCATTAGGGGCAGGGAAACAAGAAAATGGGCTTGAGAACTTTGACTTAATTTGCCTTGTTTCTGCATCACAAACTGTCCGTAAATGCCCCGACCCAATAATAAGGCTGCTCCGAACAACTCTTTCAGAGTCAATCTCCATCCCGCTCTTTTTCCATAAGGATTTGTTCAGAACATCTTTGAGAACAGTTGACTCTTCATCATATTTAGGGTCATTCCCGATAACATCAAACAATGGGGGACTATCAGTAATCTCGCTCAAAATATCTTCAACCGTAGCACCTGTTTGGTTGATGACAATTGCAGCCCTGCCTGGCTTCACTTTGGCTGCGTCCCAATGCAACCCTGCATACTTCTCATAGAACTCAATGCCTCTTTTCCCAAAAGTCGTTGTCTTTCTGTAATTTAGATGGGATTGCCACATCTCATCCAGCATACTGTCTCTCTCGCTGTCTGTTCGTGCATCTTCTATCTTTCTCTTTTTAATTGTGTTCAAGGGTTACACCGTTCCTTTTACCCCATTCTTTTGCCTGTTCCCTGCTACATATCTTGCCACGCTTACCATCCACATCAAAAGATTGAGTAACGTATTCGCTATGAACCTTTGTTGCGGGTGGTGTCAGGAATGCCCGCTGTATCTCACCCCCACAATCGCAAGGTGCGACCTTCTCGTAAGGGTGAAATATCTCTTGAACATCTTTACATGCCTTGCATTGATACTCATATATTGGCATAATTAAATCTCGAATGCCCCCTCTTTTGCTATCTTTTCCATTATTTCTTCATTTGTCTTTTCAACATCTCGGCTCAATAACCTTTCCACGAAAATAGGTTTGGCTTCTTTACATCTCCATGCTATATATGCACCAAGCAGAACAGACAAGAGGTTGCTTGTTACTAATACAATAAGGGTGCTTATATGTATAACCATTTTTCAAAATCCTCTTTTGTTAAAGAATCCCTCTGGTATGAGACATCAAGGTTCTTGACGCTGCCATATCCATAGCATTTCCCTTCATTTATCTGCCTCAATGCCAGTAGAAGAGCAATGACCCTGTCATCCTTGCTTCCATGTCTTGCCCCTGTGGAATTATCCTTTCTCCTGACATACGATTGGAACTCCACAACTGTATCAAGGTCTCTTATGCACCCCTCGGCATTGACAAACCTTTTCCCATCCATCAAGAGTATGGGTTTCGTTCCCCCATCACCCGCTCCACCTTTAGTTTCCCATCCAAGCAATTCCTTTTCTACATTCCCATGTCTATCGTAACACTCTCGATGATACAGGTTGAAATATTCTTGCATTACGTAATTCTGGACAGCACGTCCAATCCCGCCTGTTACCTCGATAATAACATTGGCATTATTATAAAAACGTGCGACACGAACAATTTGCAGTGCAAGGCTTTCTTCGTCAACGTAGTTATTATAGCAAGCAACTTGCTCCCTTGTTATCGCATCCATTATCTGGATGCAACTGGGGTCTTCCGATGTCCCTGTAGATGGGTCAGCACCTATCGAATATATGCCACCCTGTTTCGGCATTTCCCATATCTTCCAGTGGCTATCAACATCACTAACAAAGCTAACCGACTTATCTTCTTGCTTGAATTTCCCCACATACATGGGGAGTTTGCAATACCTTTCTTTTATCGCAGTCAGTCTGTCAGGATTGAACAACCCTTCGCCGCTAAAGGCAGCGAACATCCCCATGATCCGAGATTGATACTCTGCCCCATGATACTCACCTTTCCATTCTTCCACTTGATGGGTATCCAGCTGGACGTTGTCTTCCATTGTTGCAGTAAAAACATCAAAATTCTTTTCCCCACGCTTTTGAAAAATATCCTTGTAAAGATAAGTTCCAAAACCGTTATAGGGCAATGCCGCTCCCCAAATATAAAACCGCTTACCCGCACGTCCCCTTAGCCTCGCTTCTTTATAAACGGCTGCCTTAATCTCTTCATCGATCTGCAGCCAATCTAATGTTGCAGCCTGAAATTTTGTTGGACCACTATCGGCTGACTTGAATATAGCCGTCGAGCCATTTTTAATTGCAAGCTTCCTGTCTGATTTATGCCACCCTTGAGACCCTGGCAACATGTCTGCTGGGGGAATTAGCTCCATGATTCGAGGTATTAGTGTATCCCTAACAGATGGCCAGTCCACGCCTACAATGTAGCCGTGGTTAGGTGCTGGAATTAACTTATTCAACCCCAGCATAGTCAAGACTGTTTTTATGTGGCACACCTCAGACTTACCAGATTTATTCGCCCCGATAATCCATGTATTCGTCTTCTCTGACATTAAAAATTTGTATTGAAATTCAAAGGGTGCATACCGAGTATCCTTCTTGCTACGTCGGATATACCCCTCTTTTAACGATTGGTAAAATTGCAAGATAGGTCTTTTCCCTATCTCCATGTTTTTTAATTCTAACAGATCATCGTCTTGTCCTTGACTGATAGCCCTTGCACACATAACATTACTTTATCCCCATTAGAGATGATGATGATACATTTTCAAAAGATACATTTTGTGAAGAATCAGGTCTTTTTTGTGTAGCTTTAAAAACTTCAAGAAAAACCTTCGCTGCTGCAATGCTATCTGCTGCCCTAATTTTATCAGGAGGCAACGATTCAAGTCTGGCTACAATCTTTAACATGCTTTGTTGCACCATTACTCCCGCTGATGTTAATGCAAGCATCGAATTCAAGTGCTCAACTATAACCTGTTGGGTTATCCCCATCTTCTCGGCGATGCTACTCACAGGGAAGTCTTGTGTTAGATATTGCCCCAAGACAACAGACTTATCAACGCTATTGCAAAAAACACAACTATCCCCATGAAACGAAATAGCATTCATAATTTCACAGTTACTTAGCATAATCCCTCTTAGCCTAACAATAAAGATGGTTTATTCATACAATATAACAATAGCACATATTGTTGCCTTTGTCAAGCATCACAAAAAAATAGTTATAAATCGAAGAGCAGTATATACTTGTATGGGATATATACTATTAGTGAAAAAATAAATTAAAAATAACTGAAAAAAATACTTGACAGGCTGAAATAAATATGGTATTATATGAAGCAGGAGGATAATTCAAATGATGAAAAAGGTGTCTCGCATAGATCCAAATCTGTCTTGAGGAAAAATAAGCCAGATTGGGCAGTAGGTGTGTCGCACAGATGCGTTTGAGCAAATTTATCTACAAAAGGAGGCAAGCAAAAATGATAAATGAAGTATTAATACAATCGTTAGGGGTAACAAAGGATGAGCAAGAAATACTTAAAAGCACATGGCATAAGTGGGTTGAGGTTAAAAGCGGTGCGGTGGTGTTCTTTGCCAAAGAAGGAAAAGCCCATTTCTTGGCGTATCCAATCCCATCATTGCCGAGCGATGCAATGGTGGAATTTTGGCAGGCAGTGAGTAGACTGCCAATGGTGATAGAGATTGAGAGCAGATTTTTCACATATAATCCTGTGAGCGAAGAAGAGCTGCAGAGCTAAGGTCTTTTGTGGAAAAGTTACAAGACAAAGAACCGAAAATTTTGGTGTAAGATAAGCTGAAATTAGCCTTTTTCATTTTAAGTGTCTTGTCTCCCCTATCTTTGCAGGAAGGTAGGGGGGGCTGGAGGCTTAAAGATTTTTAATACCCTGTATTGGAAAAATGAATACAGGATTTTCAAGAAAGGGCTTGACAAATATAAAATAATAGTGTATAATTATAATTGATTAAAAATAGTAAAAGGGGGTTGTATGGGAAAAGATAATGACGAATTAATGACATTGCGGGAAGTTTCCGCATATTTAAGGGTGGACGATTTGACTGTCCACACATTCATCAGGGAAGAGAATAATCCTCTTCCTGCTTTTAAGGTAGGCGTCCAGTGGAGATTCTATAAAAACACTGTAGATGATTGGGTAAGAAAAGGACATGCGTAAAATAAAGACGGCAAGACAAAAAAGCCTATATTTTGCGGTTACTCCAGAGAACTCACCTTAAGTTAAGATTAAGATAGAAATCCATTCAAAAAACGGAGTGAATAATAATGGTAAAGAAAACACCGAAAAATGGTAGCGAGCGTGTCCCTGCGTTTTTGTTTTATCCTCTCGACTGGTTAAACGATAGAGCATTAAGCATGTGCAGTAATAACGCAAAAGGCATTTGGATAGGGATGCTGTGCTTAATGCACGAAGGAGACGTTTACGGAAAAATGATTTTCAAGGGGAAAAAACCTACTGAAGAAAATATTGCAAGGTCAATCAACTCTTTTTATGAAGAATATGTTGCTGGTCGAGATGAATTAATCGGGAGCACTGTTCTTCGTATAGACGGTAATGGTGTATATTATTCAAAAAGAATGGTAAGAGAGGGAGAAATAAAAAAAATAAGGGCAACGGTAGGGTATACAGGTGGGAAAAAAACACAAGAGAACATTTCTTTTGCTAAAGCAAAAAGCGAAGCAAATATTAATTTTGGTTGTGATTTTGCTAAAGCAAATGTTGAAGCAAACGCTCAAGCAAAATTCAAGCAAGATGCTGAAGATGAAGATGAATATGATAATAGTATTTTTAGTAATAAAAATACAAGTAAAACAAATAAATCAAAGATACCTTATAAGGAAAAAACTGATAAATTCGATTCTCAATTCAAGCAATTTACAAAAGAAGAATTTATCCAGATACTAACAGAAAAGTTACACTGGAATGTTTTGGATTGGAAAGAAGTTTTTCTGTCAGCATTCAATTGTCATCCAGAAACCAAAATATTAGAGCTTGCAATAATGCACATGATAATCACAGGGATAGACCCAAAGTATAGGTCGCCTAATCCAAAAACACAGATAATAAAATTATTGGTTGATGGCAATATTACCCTTTTATCAAAGAATGAATTTGAAAATAGTCTCTATGGTAAGCTGCAAGGATATTCACAGAAACCTCAAAAAGAAGTATTGCCTCCCGGATACGTTCGATATGGTAGTTTCGTAATCCATGAGAAAGATTGCATAAAGGCAACTATCGATAGAATGGATGCAGAAGCTGAAAAAAAGAAAAAAGAGTATGGAGAAATAGCAAGGGAAAGGAAAGAAGAGCAAGATGCAATTGACCGTGAACGTGAGGAATTAGGAGATTTGCCTTTTTGATGGGAGGGGGTGTTGATGTGTCTGAAATATTAGACTATATCATGAAGAATGGGTGGGAGCATAAGCCATCTGGCAACCAATACAACATAAAAGTTTGTCCTGTGTGCCATGATACCAATTGGCACTTTTATATTCACAAAGAAACAGGGCAATGGAAATGCCACAATGGAGGATGTAATCAATCAGGGAATTTATACTCTTTACAGAAAATGAGCGGGGACTTGCCTGCGATCGTGCGGATGCAGGATATTATGCCAGAAGAGAAGAAGTATAAAAATATAACCCAATTAGCCTATAGTAAACAACATCAAGACTTATTGGGGAACAAAAAGGCAATGGATTACCTAATGTCCAGAGGGTTTAGGGTAGAAACGATTAAGTATTTTAGTTTGGGATATTTCATGAAAGGCGGCAAAGAGTATGTTTCGTTCCCAGCTAAAAGGAATAACGAATTTGTAAATGCAAAATATCGGCAGTTGCCACCCTGTGGGAAACATGAAAGGTTCACGCAGATAACAGGAGCCATGCAGATTTTATTTAATGAGGATGGGATAATTGATGGGGATGAGGCTATCGTCGCAGAATCAGAAACAGGGGCAATAATTCTTTGGCAGAATGGATTTAGAAATGTGGCATCAGTTACTGGCGGTGCATCCAATTTCAGGGCTGAATGGATCGGGAAATTTGCAGGCAAGAAAAAGATATATCTTGCATATGACATGGATGAGGCAGGGCAAAAGGGGGCAGGAAAAGCTGCTGAGGTTTTGGGAGAGGGTAGATGCTATAGGATAAGCCTTGATTTTGAAAAAGAATCAGGGCTAAAAGATGTTAATGATTACTTTGTGGTTGCAGGAAAAACGAGAGCTGATTTCCAGAAGATAATGGAATTAGCAATGCCATTCAAGGATAACCATGTGTTTTCCATGAAAGAAGGGATGAAGAAACTGGAGAAAAAGCTAATGTCTGCGGACGTTGATGGCGATTATATTGATTTTACCCCCTGGCAGAACGTAAATCAATTGTTATCAAAAATCAAAAAAGGAAATTTAATCGTCCTGTTAGCACCAGCTAAAACAGGGAAAACTACGTTGGCATTAAATATAGCTGCCCATAATGCCAAAAGGATGCCTGTATTATTCTATTGCATGGAAATGTTACAAGAAGATATTTTGCTAAAAATGATACAGTCCGAGATGGAAGTTACGGAAGATGGTATCACCGCTGACACTTTGAGCGAATTTAAGAATAGAGAAATATTTCGTAGACCATTTTATTTTGGGTATAACAGCCAATATATCCAGCACACAACGATGATTATGGCATTGGAAGAGGCAATTAATAATTACAATATCAAGCTCATGGTGTTTGATAATCTCCATGTTATTTGCAGAGACACTAAAAATCCTACCGCAGAGATTACCGCAGTGTCGGGGATGTTTAAACAGTTAGCTATGAGGACAGAGATACCGATAATTTTAATTTGCCAACCAAGAAAGACTGAGCATAATGCGATATTGACATCGGAAGATGCAAAAGGGAGTGGAGCAATAATAACGGATGCCGATATTGTTACGTCTATCTGGCGGAAAAAAGAGGTATCAAAAAAAGAAGATATTGCAAGGGGTGAGATTATGGACGATGATACTCAATCTCCAGTAACATTGTTCAAAGTGCTGGATAGTAGGTATAGCAAAACAGGAGAACGGTTATTGTATTATCGAGGAGAACATTCCAAGTTTACGTTGATGGATAAAAGCCAACAATATATGACACGATAAAAAGAAACATAAGGAGGTCGAATATGGGAAATTACGTCAAAGAATTGAGACAATTGAAGAGATTGATTATGTCCGCAAAAGACGAATTGGGGGTTCGCTGCATTGATGATATGCAAGCATTTGAGGAAGTCAGAAAAAAACGTACAGCGATAGAGCAAAGTTTCATGCAAGGCGACGATGAAGTATCCTCTGGAATCGTAATTGGTTGGCTCGATGTTTATATGGATGAAAGGGCAACATTGGATGGTATCGCTTGCAATGATAAATTCGTCCGTGATATAGGGAAAAAAATAAGCATGATTGATAAAGAAATAGAGCTTGCAGGGAGGCAGCAAGAGCATGTATAGTTTTTATATCCCTAAAACCAAATCCCAACTACTCGATATATTAAGGCAGTTGGGCGTCAAGAAACCATCAATATTGCGAAAGATGGAGAAGCGGCAATTGTATGGGATATATTTCAGCGTCAGGCAACGGCTGATGGGGGAATGCTCTGGTGAAGGGGGCAGGACAGTGTTATGATGGCAGAGATTCGGAAAAACCGAATTTCAGGGCATTAGCGGTGGATATTGTATAAGGAGGTAAAATGAAAAGGTATACCGTAAGAATTGGCGAAAATTGCTGGCTTGCTCCTTGGCATGGCGACCCTGGACGCACGACTGTGAAAGAGAATGCTCGAATCTTTCACAGTAGGCAGGCTGCGGATAAGGCAATTAAGGCTGCCTATAAATTTAGACCACTTTTGCTGACGAGCATAGAGGAGGAGTTAGATGAATGATTATAGTTGAGATGTTTGATGACGGAGCATTAAGGGTGGTAAATGTAGGTATTTTGAGAAAAAAAGGAGTCATGAAATGAAGTATAGGTGCGGAACGTATTACGGCTCGGCAGACTGTGATAACTGCGGGGAATGCCAAAAGGAAAAAGAGGAGCCGAATTATGACGAAAAGCATGACGAGGTTGAGGAATATGGGGAATAATGGAAACAACATGTCGAAAGTTGTGTATCAATTCTTACAGGGAATAAGGAGGTATCTGATATGAGTAGGGATATATTATTTGCAATCAAGCCGAAATATGCCGAGATGATTTATGTGGGTGAAAAGAAGTATGAGTTAAGAAAAAAGATGCCGCAACTATTTGCTATAGGAGAAGATTTATATTCCTTACAGCGGAATATGAAGTATAGGGTTTTTATCTATGAAAGCTCTCCTGTCCAGAGAGTTACGGGATATATGATATTTGATGAGATTATGTATGGCGATGTTGACTCCGTATGGGAAAAGTATCAGGAGTTTTTAGGCGTAACCCTTAAAGAGTATACTGAGTATACTGATAACCAGCGGTGGATATATGCCGCAAGGATAGCCAAAGTGTTTGAATTTGATGAGCCATATCGGCTGGAACGTAAGCCCCCGCAGAATTTTATGTATACGGACAGAGATATATACCCGCAGACAAAGGAGGTGATCAAGAATGAAACAGCAGAGATTGGTTTGGAGTTGTACT
>ERZ1292629.349-Hain-H43-01um-R1-349-length-48658-cov-29_pt2 | contig 29193 bp, 38 predicted proteins | sample MGYA00564399_ERZ1292629 | MGnify/ENA primary metagenome ERZ1292629 (study PRJEB36523, sample SAMEA6512636) | groundwater metagenome | collected 2019-01-08 | study: AquaDiva: Metagenomics assemblies of 32 groundwater samples
GGTGAACCTTTAGATGTTAGAGTCATCAACCCTATAACCATCAAAGAGCCTTCAACATCGTTTGCATTACTTAGTGGACAACGGGCTACTTATGCCCACGATTTTCGTTTGAGTGTAGTAGGAGGCGTTTTGGTCTAGTGCCAGTAAATATACCATATGAAAACAGAAACAAATTCCTTTATGTAGATATACTGCTAGGTAAAAGTGCTTTAGTCACTGAAACTATTTCAGAAGAAGCACCTTCTGGTAGTCAATTATATTATACACAATATAATCCGCTACAAACATTAATGACATACCCTATTGGCTATGTTTCTCCTTCTTTTGATGAAGTTGGCGTTTTAGGTGTAGATTGTACTGCTCAATTTGCTATAGTACATGATCCTGTTATTATTAGTGGTTCACCTAGCAATGATGGTAATTATGCTTTAGCGGAAAACTCATTTGGCACAGGTGCAGCATACTTATCTGGTTCTGATACTATAATACCTGTTACACCAAACACACAGGATGCACAGTCTGGCGGTACTGTAGCAGTAGTACAAAGCTCATCTCGTACACGCATAATAGGACAGGATTTAAAGGTTTATACTTCAAGTGCTAAAACACAACGTATTGTTGATTTTGAGTATGAACCTTTACAGGGTATCTTCATATTAAATGAAGATACTCCATTAAGCTCAATTTATGTTGAGTATTATCGTTATACTTCGCGTATAGATTTACCTATAGGCAATGTAGAAATAGATATGCCAGAGCCACAACCTACAGATGATATCTATGCACAGCCTATCTATTTTGACCAACCAATATTTCCTAGAAGTATAAGTTTTGATGCCATACACAGCGATGCTGAATTGGGTAAGCTATTTATACAAGAAGCTGTGTTAGACAGACAGTTTTTTATGTTGATAGATAATAATCCAGATTTAGTTCTATCTAATTCTGTAACAGCTACAGTGCTAAGACGGGGTTTGGTTTATGAAGGACCAATACAATCACCAGATGTGTTACACTACTTCCGTGGTGGTTCTTTAACGCCGAGAGTTAAATTGTTTGTGCATAATTTTGGATTCTATTATCCTACACGCATGTATTGGTGGGGAAATTATATCGAAGCTATTGAATTCCGAGCAAATCAACCTTTGTAGGAGTTACCTAAAATTCTCGACTATAGCAAGCCCAACATATTGGTCAGATTCAGTTCACCGGAAGCAACTCCGACACATGGTTATTTAAAAGTACAAAATTGGGAATTGCAATCGGATCTGAATCAGCTTTCTGCAACTTTTGGTTGTGTGATTCCTAATGCACAGCAATGGTTTGACCAGTTTGGTTCTACTAATCTAGCACAAGCAGGTTCTAAAGTAGAACTTTTTATGGAAGATGAACGCAAGTTTGTAGGATGGATAATAGAAGACGGAATAAAATTAGTCAATGAAGGTAGAGATTTGGCTATTACAGCCTGTGATGCAATGTGGGCTGTAAGAAACTCTATAGCTAAAGTAAGAAAGAACAGTAAAGTTTTACATGCAAGTGAACAATTAACCGATGTTACTTCAAAAAAGTTAATCTATGAAAGTACAGCAGGCAATATAGAATGGTCCCCATATCATATACCTGTTATTACTAGGGTATTTGAAGATAGTATAACAGGAGAAGTATACAGAAAAGATTTTGTACAGCCGAGCGAATATCAGATTCAATACCGATTTGGTTTAGTATTTTTTAATAAACCTCAAACCCCATTAAATTATATGACAGAAGATGAAATAGATGGAAATCCTAATTTAGTAGCATATGTTTATGCTAATTATTCTTACTTTGATTTAACTAACACATTCAACACCGATGATGCTATATATGAGTTTCTTAAATATGATGCAGAAGATGGCGGTGCTGGATTAGATAATGATGATTTTGCAAACGATATTGTTCAGGCTATAGACTTGGGTATTAAAATTTCTCGCATAGATTGGGAACCCGATTCTGGCACATTTGAAGACTATATTCAATTTCTGAGAGATTCTGGTTTAATTCCTGAAAACTATAAAATCTACGCAAATCCTATAGCATTACCGGATGTTCCTGGTGAAACTCCTACTATAGGAGCTACACCTTTAATCATGGCTACGCCACTACAACAGCAAACAACTGCTGAATTTAAAATAAACCATGAAATTGGTGTAGATTCTACATTTTCGTTAGAAGATACCTTTGCCCGTATTGAAATAGATGCACAAGCTACTATGGGTCAAGCAATCAAAGACATAACCATAAGTCCATCGGTTACTGGTAGTTGGGATGTATATGATTTGCCTAACGGCAGACCCGAAGGTGGAATGTACAGTCAAGGTGTGGGTTTGTGGGATTTTATAAAGTATGATCCACCAGACAACGATATTTTGACAATGAATCTAACAGATGGAAATTCACATACTGTATGGGGAGCGGTATCTATATCGTCTAATTATCCGCCTGATACATCTTTTCCAGATAGAACACAGCGTATGGATCAAGATATAAATTTTGTAGATATAGACTTAGGTGCTGTATATGATGTAGAACGAGTAACTTTAGCTATGTGGATAGCTTCTGGATTTCCTTATAACTATAAGACAGGTAAAATAGCTACTGCTGACGATTTTCCCATAGACTATTGGGGAAACCACATAAACAATTTCTACGTATCACATCATCTACCTATATTGTCTTTGTTGGCTAGAGACCCTGCCGATGACGCTCAACCAGTTCCTAACTATTATCCTTTTGGTAACGACAGCATGTATTTTACTCTTGATCCGTTGGCTGGTGGAGACGGTTCTTTACACACAATGTCAAACCCAAACTTTAAACAACTCAGGTACATGCGCGTAATGTTTCATGCTCCGTGGTTTGTGCGTGTAAGTGATAATACTGGAAGTAAAATATACCGTGCCGCTTATTACTTTTTAAGTGATATTTTTGTAATTAAACGGGGAATAGTTTTAGATTATTTAGATAAAAGGCCAAAAGCAGAGATTACTGATTCTACAACAGGAACACCTTTATCTGGTTCTCACACATATCCTGTAGGAACTGTTTTTAGTGTGAGTGTTCCTGGAATTATAAATGTAGGCACTGATTTAGGTGAATATAATTATTCTGGTATGCAAATATGTGTGCCAACTCCGTCTGGAACACCTACACAGCCCTATGTTGGAGTTATAAATAAAACAGATGATGATTTAGTTTATACAGAAACAAACGATGATCTCACAGGAGATGCTTTAGCTGCTGGCGTTCAAACCGGAGATTTTTGGGTAATCAACAGTTTAAGATACGGAAAGGATATTTCTTACAACATTAGAGATTTCTATCGGCCTAAGTTTGTTAAAAAGTTTGAGAATATAAGGCTACCAAAAAAGACATCTATCTTGAAATCAGAGAAGGTGTATGACTATGACTCAGCCTTACGACTTGCAATCTCAGAACTGTGGGAAAGAATACGCAATATGGATACTTTTCATGTCACCGTTCCCTACAGACCAGACATCAATATCGGAACAACTGTGGCTTCGACTGTTCGCAATGTCATAACTCAGACTTATATGATAACCTCTGTTAGATACAAAGGTGATAGCACAGGTGTTTTTGTGGACATCGAAATGACTAACTACAACAGAGACATAGAATAATGCCAGACGAATACACATACTTTAAGCAAACTCCTAATGCTCAGTTAAATGATACTGACTATGAAACCATTCTCAAGCTTCAACGTAAGTATGAGATAAAAAAGGCCGGTAAAGTTAAACCTAGACCTAGCCCTGCATCCTATGGTGGGGGTACAAACACTAATATAATAGACGATATACCATTACCAGTATTAACTAGAACACTTCGATCTGGAATAGGATTTGACAGTGATGCAGCATCTCCTCTTGGCGACTTGCCTTTAGGTACACTTTCTACTATACATCAGGGCGGAATGTTTATAACTCCGCTAAATGATTCTTATTACATAAACCCTCCCGGCGCTAATACTGTTGAAATGTCTAACTATTCTATGTATGTTGATTCAGACGACCAACAGTTTTATTTAGATGGAGTACATGTATTTGGTGAAACTACGGAACGTGGTTATATCAGACTTCTTTTTCAGGGTTTAGATGCGGGTGATGATAGTAGAACACTCTATTATGTAATAGACAGTAATCATTTTAAACTCTATTATGATGATTCGGATAGTACATTAAACTTTAACCCAGATGCTCAGAGCAACAACAAACTACTTACTGTAGAATTGCCTGCTGGAAATGACGGTTGGTTTGGTTATGGCAAACATGACATATATCTTGCATGGGATTTTTCTACTCAAACATTTGAGTTGTGGTGGGATAATCTTAGAGCTACATATTCTGTAAATAGTGGAAACGTAGATAAACCCTTATGGATAGATCAAGATTTCATAGCTGTAACAAACTCAAATCGATTTGACACAAGCAATCCCGATGCTGGATTGCAGAACATGTATGGTATCATAGATGAAATCCAGTTTGTAGGTGATTTTCCTGCTTTACGTGTTGTAACTAGTATAGACGGTGGAGTTACACAAACGCTATATCCAGTAGAACAAGGGGCTACCCCAATTAATTTAGGAGAAGCGGCTAATCCTTTTGGTACACTTTATGTTACAACTGTAGATGCTGCAACTGTGCTTGGTGCAGGAGCAACATATACAGATGAAAACGCTCGTGATGCTATAGGAACCGCTTTGATTGGGGGTGTGGGTGTTAGCATTACAGTTAATGATCCTGCCGATACTATTACAATAGCTTCTACTATTACTCAGTATACTGACGAAATGGCTCAAGATGCTGCGGGTGCAATGCTTGACGATGCTACAGTAGGCGATATTAACTTTACTTACGATGATACTACACCTAAACTCAGTGGAACCATTGCTGCGGATAAAATAAAAGATACAATGGTGGATTGGGGTAGTGGTGCTGAACAGATCAACACAGATGATTTGCCGGAAGGCACAATTAATCTCTATAATTCATACAAGAAAAAAACCTATGTTATTACTTATTTAGATGTAACTAAAGCTACTGATGGTGTTGTTAGAGGATCTGCTGCCATTGCTGATGGCACATATACAACAGGAATTACAAACCCCGCACCATGTCGATGTATTTCAATTAAAATTGCACCTACACCGTCTGTAACTGGTACAATAACAATTAATGGAACAGATGCGGATGGAGCGAGTATTGCTGATATTGTAACAATAACATGTTCATCACCAACAACATTCATATCAGTAAGAGCATTTTTGACAACTGTATCTTTTGTGATTAGCATTTCTGCTGGTTCGGGAAGTTGGAGTGCTGGAACTACAGATATTTTAGGGTTTCCTAATTATCCTTGGAATGCAACAAGCGACATATTGTTTGTATCCCGAAATAGCACTGCTGCACTTCCCGGAACAATTAGTGTTACTTATGGTACAATTAATTTCACCACGGCTATCAGAAACGGAGAAGATTTTGTAGTAACTATTCGTCCGTTTGCATAGGAGATTTTATGGCTGTTACACGATACATACATAGAGTAACATGTGTGAGTGCTGAATCTGGCATAAGCACCGATATTCCAATTCCCAATATCGGAGAATTGGCATTTGCAGATGATACTCTAGTGCTGTGGAAATGGGACGGTTCGGCATGGACAGCAGTAGAGACCGGAAGATTGCTTTCACGAACACTAGTTACAGCAGGAACTACAACATATACTACACCAGCCTATTGTCGTAAGATTCTAGCTAAATTAGTTGGTGCTGGTGGTGGAGGGGGAGGAGCTTCTGGTTCAGCAAGCAATATTTCGCTTGGTGGTGGAGGGGGAGCAGGCGGATATGCAGAAAAAGTTTTTGTGGTTGCAGCATCGACAGGTTATACTGTAGCTGTCGGCACGGGTGGTGCTGGTGGTGTGGCTGCTGCAAACGGTAGTCCTGGTTCTGCTGCAACCACACTTACTGTCGGTGCAACGACTGTGACCGCTAATGTAGGTCAAGGTGGTATCTATTTAGCAACCGGCAATACAACTACATTTGCCCTTGGTGGTGCAGGAGCAACCATAAGTACAAACGGAGATTTAAATGCAGGAGGACAGCCTGGAATGTGGGGGCATCGAGAGAGCGGGTCTATAGGCATTAGTGGAATGGGAGCATCTTCAATTTGGAGTGGTGGAGGGCAAGCATTGACAGCAACCAACACAGGTAATGCTGCGGTAGGAATTGGTGCTGGTGGGGGCGGGGCTATGACCACTTCCAATACGACTCGCAACGGCGGTGCTGGAGGAAACGGTCTAATAGTTGTATATGAATTTGTGTAAATAAAGTGATTTTTTATTAGATTTAAGACTAAACTCTTGTGTTTTTTGGTTTACTATGATATATTTTAATTGTTAAAGGAGTGATGCTATTATGGCAAAACAAAAAATAACCAAATCTGTTCCAAACAACAAAAATGTTTGGATAGGTAAAACAACCAAGATGACGAATGTTACACATCGTATGCAGCCGCCTAAGATGCGTACCATGATGGGTAAAACCTAATGCCGGATACAATACACTATAATGTATCTGTGCTTTTTAGCACCAACACTCCGGGTGGTGGTGGACCTTCACCACAAACATATTATCTTCTGCTTGAAACAGGAGATTATGTGTTGACTGAAACAGCAGATAAAGTATTCTTAGAGACTGCTCCGTAGTAGAGGAGAATATGAGATGCCTCTTATTAAGTCTACATCTAAAAAAGCCTTTGGCAAAAATGTAGCTACTGAAATGAAACATGGCAAATCTCAAAAACAAGCTGTAGCGATAGCTTTTGCTATCAAACGGAAAGCAAGAAAAGGGCATAAACGCCAAAAAAAGAAAAAGTAATCGTTGACAAACTGTTAAGGGTGATATATAGTGGCAGATGAAAAACTCTCGGCAATGCTAACCCACATAGCTCAGGATGCAACCACAAGGTTGTATGCTGTTAAAGCTACTACACATGGCTATTTAGAAATACAAGATTTACCGGATGATGATGAGTCAGCTAAAGTATCCGCTAATGATACTACAGCAGGGTACTTAAACGGTAAGTTGGTTGCCGGTGCTGGTATTACTTTAACAGAGGGTAGTGATGGTGGGAACGAAACACTCACAATAGCTTCTACCATCACCGATACTGATATTAAAGCTAAAATATCTACCAACGATACTACGGCAGGTTTTTTGAACGGAAAGTTAGTTGCCGGAACAGGCATAACATTAACAGAAGGTAGTGATGGTGGGGATGAAACACTTACTATCGCATCTACTATAGTGGATACCGATATAGATATTAAAGCTAAGGTATCTGCTAACGACACAACGGCTGGATATTTTAATGGTAAACTTATTGCTGGAATAGGTGTTACTTTAACTGAAAACAACGATGCTGGTGATGAGACACTATCAATCATAGCTAATAGTGCTAGAAACACTATTACAGCAGAAATGGCTGTCGGTGTTATTAATAACACATATTCTACTGTAGCACCATTTTGGTCTACTATTAATACAGTAGATACGTCTAATAATCAAGGTGCTGCTCAACCACGAGCGGGTAGTATTACTGGCATTACTTTTTCTGCCGATTCTATAGTAGTAGATGGTGCTACAAATGATCTACTCAAATGTGATGTGTATAAGAACGGTGCGGCTATAGGTTTGGGTTTAACAATGACTGTAGCTACCCCTAGTAGCGGTTATGCTGTACAAGCTATAGGAACAGACACTATTGCTGCCGGAGATAAACTGACCGTTGGTATATATTATTTTGATGGTGGTGGGGCTACAAGAAATTTCACTTTAACCAAATGTATTTTTGAGATAGAAGTTTATTACAATTAATTTTGGAGGCATTTTAAATGTCTATATCTAATTATGAAAGTGCTATATTCTTAACAGAAGCCACAAACAATGAAACTATAAATGTTAATGCTGCTTCTAGGCTTTACTGGAAACTCACACCCACAAACGATGTGCGTCTTTATGTTTATGGGCTAAGAATATTTGCTGGCACAACCGGAGCTATCTCTACCTATGCTACTTTTTTGGGTGTATCTTTGACATCTGATACAGAAATTAGAATTGAGATCAGCCATGATGCATCTACAGAACATGGTTTAGGTGTGAGTACTACAAGTGCATTTGACTTTTCCGATTCTCATTTATATGGTTTAAGAAGCATAGGAGATGCTATTGCTAGTTCTGTGATTCAGCCTACAGTTTTGTCAGTTAATCCTGGATGTGTTACATTTGATATTAGTTTTGGCAAAGGGCTTGTATTAAATGGCTATGATGTAGCGGCTGGTAAAACGTCTGATTATATAGCGATATCACACAAAGCAAATCTAAGTGGATTAAACTACATGAAGGCATGTGTGTTGGTAAGTAGATTATCGTTACCGTAAGGATATACTATGGCTTTACACATAGATTCAAGCGCAGATAGAACCTATTGGACTATTACACCGGATAATGATGTTCGTGTATGGATTACGGGTATCCGCTTAGTTGCATGTTCTGCGTCTGGTATAACATCCTTTGCCAATTTTTTAGGTGTTAATTTAAACAGCACATCCCAAATAGTTATGGAAGTGTCTATTAATGGTACTTCTGAATTTTTGTTAGGCAAAGGGGACTATGCTAGTCAATACGGATTGCAGAGTATAGGGGATCAAATTACAGCTTCTATCGGACATAAAACAATTCTAACCACTAATCCTGCGTGTATTGTGGTAGATATTCCGTTGAAAGTTAGAAATCATTTAGGTGTGTTTCTGAATGGTTATAACACTGCTACGGGTAAAGCGTCGGATTACATAGCAATATCACATCAAGCAGATTTAAGTGGATTAGACTATGTAAATGTAGGTGCTACGGTTAAGAGGGTCTTTTTACCTTAAAGGAGAGCTATCATGAGCATACTTGGATGGAGAAAATTTGGTTTGGTCGGTTTGGTTGAAGCGGCTTTGTATTATCTTCTATACAAAGGTATAGTTATAGACCACACAGAAAGATTGGCTCTTATCATAATTATGGGCTTACTGTTAGTTGTTTATATGTGGATAAATAAAGGCATCCATGAGCTTTTTTATGATGAAACGGATACAGATGGAGAGGCCACTATACGTGATGCTAAAGACATTACAGGAATCTTTGCATCTAAGGATATTATTTCTACAGAAAAAACCGGTACTTAGCCTTGACTTTTATGTCAAACTATGCTATAATGTAAAGATATACTATGTGAGGCAAACATAAGTGTCAAAACGACAAAACGAGTATACCATAATATACTTCTCTGGAACTAGGGGAATTCTTCCTAATGAATAAATTTAAAGATTTAACAGGAAAACGTTTTGGTAAATTAACAGTTATTACACGAGCGGAAAATAACAAGTATAATCAAGTTAGGTGGCATTGTTTATGCGGTTGTGGTAATACAAAAATAATTACATCAAATAGTCTTAGAGTAGGAACAAAAAGTTGCGGGTGTTGTCATTCTCACAATCAGCAATTATTTAAGGATTTGACAGGTGAAACATTTGGTAAACTTTATGTTATAAAGCGTGTAGCAAACGACAAACTTAATAAAACACGTTGGTTGTGTAAATGTAAATGTGGAAAAGAATTTATAGTTAGGAGCAATGATATTACCAAAGGTAGAACGCGATCATGTGGATGTAGTAGAAAATTGCAGCTACAAGGCAAACGTTTTGGTAGATTGATAGCTATAGAGATAACAGATCAAAAATCTTTGTTTGGTCAATCTTATATTTGGAAATGTCAATGTGACTGTGGAAACATTAAATACGCTTCAGCAGCTAAACTGACAGCTAGACAGGTACAAAGCTGTGGCTGCTTACAAAAAGAACGTAGCGGAACAACAGCCAAACTTGCTTATGGTGAGGCTATGTTTAATCAATTATATAGCAAATACAAAGCTAGTGCTAAACAAAGAAACCTGGAATTTAACTTATCTACAGATCAGTTTAAAAAATTAATTGACCAGCATTGTTTTTATTGCAACAAAAAGCCCCAACAAGTTACAGGCAAAAAACGTAAAGCAAACGGTGTGTATGTGGCTAATGGAATAGACAGACTTGATTCTAAAAAGGGTTACACAATAACTAACTGTGTACCATGTTGTAAAAAGTGTAATTGGATGAAAGGTAGAGATTCTGTACAAGATTTTTTACAGCACACAAAAGATATTCACACATATCAAGAAAAGAAGGCAGAACACAATGAAAAATTCAAATTGGCGTAACGGATATACGGTGTGCTATCCTCACAACCTCGGATATTTTCGGATGTACCAACGCCCTCAGCAGATGTGCAAGGCTTTAGCCAAATTGGGCTACAAAGTTGTATTCTGTGATGGTTGCTATATAGCCAACGGTAAAACAATTCTGTTAGAGAAATACGATTCTGGCGGTAGCTTATGGATTTGCTACAACATCAACAACTATGTTGAACAGCTTAAAGCAGACGGTATAGAGGAACAGCGTATAGCTTATTTTTCTTATGGCAAACATTCAGCCTTTGGTGGAGCTATTAAATCGACTATCAACATATGGGATTACTTGGACGATTTTCCAGCTAATCGATCCTATGACAAAGTAGCCTTTCTGAATTGTGATGCTACTATGGCAACATCGGATAGACTGTTTGAGAAGGCTATGGATTTGTCAGCAGAATATAAAACAGGTGCTGTTATTACAAAAGTACCAAATGCATGTGATGGTAATATAACCTACAACGATGAAGACACCCATAGAACGCATGAAAACCCGAATTTAACCTATATTGGCGCAATAGCTACTTGGATAATGTGGAATGAAGTATTTGAGTTTGCTTACAAGAATTTTGATAAAGTTACTATCAATCTAATAGGGGATCGCTATTTAATGGGAGATGAGTTTAACGGCCTCGGTTTTGACATAATGTTACAGAAATATCCTAATATCAAAGAATGTGGGCATTTCAGACACCATATGCTTCCTCAATTATATAGTGTAACAGATGTTTATTTTCTACCTTTTACCGCACCTTCCCATACAAGCGATAAGAACATAGCCGATATAATGCTTGCTACTAATCCAATCAAGTTTTGGGAATACTTAGAAACAGGTAAACCTATTTTTACATCGTCTTTACCCGAAGTGTTTAAGTTATGCACAGAAAATAATTTACCTGGCGTGTTCTTTGCAGACACAGAAGAGGAATTAACTGAACAATTACATAATTTGGATCGGTTTAAGCTGTACCCAGAACATCGTGAGTTTGCAAAACAAAATACATGGATGCATAGAGCTACACAAATGGATGAGCTAATCACATCTCTACTTGATGCTGGAATTAACCGTCAAGCTAAAAAGGGGATGACTCAACTCATATGAAGATTTGTGTAATAGGTAATTTCTTTATATTCTTTCATAAATATGCCTTTGAAGAGTTTGGCATTGAATACGATGTCTATGATGGCTTTGATGCCGAGATTTGCAAACAGATTAATAAAGCTGAATATGATTTAGTTCTAATTACAAATGCATGGGGGCCGGTTTTATACCCCTATGATAGGATAAAGCATAGAACTGCGTTTTGGACCAGCGAAGACCCTAACCATTTTGATAAGTTGAAAAGCCATGCTATTCAATGCGATCATATATTTACTACTGCGGAAGAGTGTGTAGCTAAATATATGAAGCTACAGGGTAGGCACAAAACAGTATCGGTGCTACAATTTGCTATGGCTCCTGAAATACATACAGCACCCGATTCCGATAAGCCAAAAAAGTTTGATGTATTGTTTATAGGCAATCGTTATACAGATTGTAAAGTTAGAATAGACGGAGAGAAAGCTATTCTGTTGCCGGTTTTAAAGTCTAACTATGGATTACACGTTTGTGGACATTGGGATAATCAATATGGATGGAAGGGTCATATACCGGATGCTAACTTTCATGGTTGGGTTCCATGTGACAGAGTAGCACCTTGGTACAACCAAGCACATGTTGCGTTGAGCATGAATGAACAGACTGAATCAGAAACCATGACTTCTATGCGTGTATTCGATGTTGTAGGTTGTGCTACACCAATGTTGTCTTACAAATCCAAAGCTACACAGAATCTTTTTGGAGATTATGTAAATTTTGCCACAAATCCAGAAGAGACTATAGCCTTTTTAGATAAGTATTTCACTAATCCAAAACCCTATATAGAAAAAGCTAATGCAGGACGAGAATACGCCTTACAGCACCACACATATCAGCACAGAATACGAGAACTACTAGATACTGTCCTTTAGGAGATTATTATGGCTAATACTGATACAACATGTACAAACGGAAATGGATTTTGGAGGGGCATGAAAACATTGATACCCATTATTGTGCTTATGTTTGGAGCAGGATCAGGATGGGGATTATATGCTGCTACTGCTTCTAGTACTAAAATAGAATGTGCTACTAATAAAGAAGATATCAAGGATGTTAGTTTACGTCTAACCGAGGATGAAAAAATCATTATTAGAGTAGAAGAAAGGTTGATTTCAATTTCTGAGAAGTTGGATGAAATCAAGAAACAAGTAGATGATTAATGGTACTGTAATTTGTTTTCCTATTGTTGGGTATAACACCATTCGCCAACGCTCACAGCAGATGATGTCTATATTGGGTAAGTATGGCATTACTGTGTATCATGTTAATCCTCATTTGACAAAACAAGTATTGATAGCAGTGTCAACAACAGACACTAATGTATTAGAGGTTTTTCTTCCTGTATCTCCCTATCCAACTAGAGGTATGAATCCTATCAATGCTGCTTCTGTAGCAGAAATGCTATGTAAATATATTCATGGGTATCCTGTGGTTCTTTGGGTAAATGCTCCTTATTGGTATGATTTGGTGCTTCATATTGTTACTTATTTGGGTAGTGCCGGAAAAGAATATAAATTAGTCTATGATGTTATGGATGCCTTTCAACATTTTGATGATCTGAAACAATACCATGATATTCTCATAAAAAATCATAATAATTTGTTGTCTATAGCCGATCTGTGCATATATACAGCAAATCAACTAAAGGATGTTTTGCCCAACATAAATAAACATAGACAGTTATTACACATACCAAATGGAGTGAACATAGAAGAATGGAATGTCCGTTAGCAATAAGCACTAAGCCTAAAATAGGTTTTTTTGGGGCTATTGCTTCATGGTTAGACTTAAAGCCACTACTGGTTTTAATGGATAAAAACTATCTTGTAGAAATGGTTGGTCCAGTATCACATGTAGAATTTCCAGTTTTAACACAACATAAAAACTTTAAATACTTTGGTATATTGCCGCATAAGGATTTAGCTATAATAGCTTCAACATGGAAATGTGGTATGATTCCGTTTGTAGAATCTCCTTTAACGCAGTGCGTTGATCCTGTAAAATTATATGAATATAGTATTTTAGGTTTACCCATTGTAGCTACAGACTTAAAAGAAATACACTATGTAGCAGACACAATGCCCATTTTGGCTAAACCATATTTAGTACCAGCAAAACATCCAATTACTTTTTATCATAATGTCAAACAAGCTATAGAAGAAGACAATGATGAAAAACGCAAAAGCCGTATAGCATGGGCAAAAACACAAACATGGAAGATGCGTGTTGATGCTGTGCTATCTGCATTGGATTTAGAAAAATGGATTCCATATGATACATAACCGTAAAATATCTATATGCGCTCCTATGCTTAATGAAGCCTTTTTTCTGCCTATTTATCTGAACGGAATAAGATATTTGGCAGATCAACTTGTATTGACTGATGGCGGGTCTAGGGATGATAGTATAGATATCATTGATAGATTTAGCTACACATACCCTCATATTGAGTGTAGCATTGCTGTAGAACAGCAACAGGGTATGCCCTATTCAGATGATTGGAATGAGGGTAGCGTAAGAAACAAGTTATTAGATCGATGTACTGGTGATTACATATTTATATTAGACATAGATGAAGTTATAGATATTGCGGATGCGGTAAGCACTGTTTTGTTGATGGAACAAAGTGCCAGTGTAACCTTAGCTTCTTTTAGATTAATTCCGTTTTGGGGAGATTTACACCATATTAGGTGTTCTACACAAGATGATAATAGATGGTATGGAGTAAATCTAGCTCGTGTGTTAAAAAAGGGTATGTGGAAATTTGATGATACTCCTCACCATTGTGCTTTGCAACACAAAGATTTTGGTCGAACAGCTACAGCGATGAGCCAAAACATAAGCACTGGATTACCTGTGTACCATCTTCATTATGGGTTTGGTGAAAAAGGGGTTAAGGTTAGAGATAATCGTAGAGGAGATTTGATAAACGGTTCTTGTGGTATAGATGTTGTAGATGAACCTATATTCAATAAACAAGGTTTAAACATTAAAAACTATATTGGTCCATATCCAACAGTCTTAGAGGAATATTTATAATGTATGAGAATATCAGCCAAGTGAATATTGAGTTATCTAATATTTGCAATATGGCACATGCTCATGCCCGTTGTCCTTTAAACTTTGCTACTGTTGCTAGTGATGAGAAAGTAATTTTAGAGTCTAAAATTGTGTATGATACTATAGATAATCTGAAAAGCAATGGTTTTAGAGGTCTTATTTGCTTTAACATTTACAATGAGCCTTTAATTGATCCACGATTGTTTGAGTTTATTAAATATATAGACTCTCCTAATATAAGGCCATTTATTATCAGCAATGGGTTTTATTTAAACCAAACAATAATACATGACTTAGCTTTGTGTGGCAACATGGTTTTATGGTTATCATCCTATAGCAAACAAGATGAGATTAGATTCAAGTCATACTTTTATCCTTCAAATATCGAGTTAAACATAATACCGTTTAAGCCATTACAAGATTTATCTGAAACTTATATACGAGACTTCAAAGATTTGCATAAACCATGTCATGAGGTAGGTCATTTGAGTATGCGTTGCAATGGGGATATTGTTCTATGCTGTAGAGACTACAAAAGCAGACATGTGTTTGGAAATCTACATCAAGAGCAATTAAGTGATATCATAGCTCATAGCCAATTAATGCCAATCAAAGCCGATCTGCGTTGTGGCATAAGAGAACTAGACATTTGTAGGAGATGTGATAACTGATGGGATTTAATGATGTAGGACCGATTAAAGACAGAGAATCATACCAGAGATTTTATGATGCAAATTCTCATTTTTCAAATCAAAATGTATGTAAAGAAACAGGAAGGATACATTGGCTCTTGCCATATGTTACCTTAAACATGCCTGTATTAGAGGTTGGTTGCCAACATGGAGGAGTTACACAAATCTTATACGCTTTAATGAATGGAGTTGGTGACGACCTCACTGCTATAGATATCACAGATAAACATGTAGAAATTACACAATCTCTTTTTGCTAACTGCACCGAAGGACATAAACCTACAATTTTTAAATGTTATATTGAAGATTTTGAATCCTATACTAAATATTGGACTATAGTGATGTTTGAGGTTTTAGAACATGTATTAGATGATAAAGCTGTTTTAGCTAAATGTAGAGATTTGTTAGCCTATGATGGGAATTTACTCATATCTGTACCGTTTGAAAATGATGCACCGGAACCGGATCATCTTAGAACATATACACCAGAGAGTTTAAACAGTTTGCTACATCAGTATTTTAATCATGTTCAATTAGCTGTATCTTACAATCATTGGGATACTGTTATAACTTTTGGTAGAAGAAGTATTTTAGTGGTAGCAAATAACAGAAGGAAATAATTTTGAAGATATCGGTAATTACAACTATATTAAACGAAGAATTTTTTCTGCATTATTATTTAGCATGTATTGCTACCTTTGCTGATGAGTTTGTAACTACAGATGGAGGCTCAAATGATAAAAGCCTAGATTTATTACATCTGTTTGCTAAGAAATATCCAAAAATCAGAGTAGACATCAAAGAAACACAACAAGCAGGAAAACCCTATACAGAAGATTGGAAACAGGGTAATGTATTAAACGATTTGTTAGATAGATGTACAAATGAGTATGTTGTTCTACTTGACGCTGATGAATTAGTAGATGCCGATGAAATACTTAGCACTGTACAACAGCTTTCTACTACAAACAAAAGCCTAGTCAACTTTATGCATATACCTTTTTGGGGAGATTTGCATCATGTTAGATGCTCTACCCCAAACGATCCTAGATGGTATGGTACACCCATTGCTAGAATTATCAAACGCTCAGAGTGGAAGTATATGGAGGTAGAACACCATTCTGCTCCTTGCCACAGAACACATGGACGTAGTGATAAAGCATGGCAAACTACAGTAGAAAGCTCTATTAGGTTATACCACCTACATTATGGATTTGGCAATCGAGGCATTAAAATCAACGATAACAGAGCCGGAGATTTAGGGGATTCTAAATACAGACCAAAATTTGATTTACCGGATTTTAATAGGCCAACAGGAATATTCGGATCTATAGTTGTCAAACCATACATAGGACCGTGGAACAGGTTACTTATGCCGGATGTACGAGGCGACAGATGCTAGTATTTTGCTCAGATAACTTTTGTAGGGATATGGCAAAATCATACATTTCTGCTTTATCAGAATATGAAACATGCATAGAATTTTTTATACCTCCAATCTCCGATGATGATTTACTGTTACATAACTTGCCATATGAAGAAGATGCTCAGAGTGATGTTGTAATAAAATACAACATTCCAAACATAGCTCAGTATAGTTTAACTATGTATAAAAATGAAGAGATTGGTATATATAACAGTTTGTATGGTAATTTTATGGCCTATGAGCCTGGTTTGTATAGAATTAAAACCTATTTACAATGGCTGTATATAACATTTAAACAATTTCTATTGTCTCTATCATCTGATAATACTGTGCTTATAATGCCAGAACCGGTTTTAGCTTCCAGAAAATTGTGTTTGTTTATAGCAAAAGAATTAGGTTTTAAAGTTGTGTCTATTAGCACAGCCCCTTTTTATGGATTTGTTTTGATAGACAATGGCCAACCGTATCAAACAGGAACATTGGCATCTTTACAATTTAAAGACTACATAGATTGTATAAATCCTACAGAAGATGAAATAACTACTTATTATCAATGGAAAGAGGTTTTTATATCATCCAAACAAATGAGAGGCTGTGACTCTGAAATAAATTTAGATGAGGCTAATAGTGTGGCGTTACCCTCAGAGTACATATTGGTTACAGGGCAAAACCCCACAGATGCAAACCAGATTATACACCAACTAGATATACGCTATGATCCGATTCAACTTATCCATTTGTTGTTATGCCATAGAACCTATATGCCTATAATGTTTAAAAAACACCCAGAAGATACATCTACTACAGCAGATTTATTAAGATGGACTAGCAGAGTCTACGTTATAGAAAGCAATGTCAATATACATGATTTGTTGCCAAAAGCAACACATGTGCTTACTTGGAATAGTAATGTGGGTATAGAGGCTTTAGTCTACCATAAACCTGTTATCGTCTTAGGACAAGCCTTCTATCGTAACATTGGAATCACTTGTGACCTTAAAAACTATTGCTGTTTGCCAGACGCACTAAGGTTTCAACCAGATATAGCTAAGATAGATAAATATCTTTGTCTTTTGACAACAAGATTCTTGACTTCTGTTGAAAACTATGGTATAATGTATGCTAGGATTAAAAGCATATCAGAAAGAGGTTTGCTGTGAATGGTTCATCTCATATGTGGCTGACGCATACTGATGAAGGCGCACTAAACTGGTTAGTGGATACACACGATATTCATTCCTTCTTTGATCTTGGTTGTGGTACAATGGGAATGATAGAGTTATCCTTAGCACGAGATTTATATGTTTTGGGTCTTGATGGAGATAAAGCATTATTAGGCAAAGTACCATATCCCAACAATCTCATCATGCATGATTTAACTACTGGCATATATAAGTCACCAAAAAAGTTTGATGCTATCTGGTGTGTTGAAGTACTAGAACACATACCACAAGAGTTTGTACCTAATGTTATGCAAACTCTTCTGTATGCAATTAGTATTAATGGCTTAGTAATTATGACTCATGCGCTTCCTGGAACTGAAAGTGCAAGCCATGTCAACTGTCAAAAAGAAGATTATTGGTTAGACATGTTTGATGTTTATGCTTTTGACTATCTTCCTAAAGAGACAGAAGAATTAAAAAAGCATTCTACAATGCAAAGAGAATTTATACAAAAGACGGGAAAGGTATTTAGAGTGAGGTAAAATATGCATATTCGCGTAGTAATTCCTGAATACGGAAACAGGCATTTGACTGAAAGGTGTATTAAAAGTATTCCACAACCATCAGCATATGCAGATACTTTTGGTTGCATACCGGATATAGAAATATATATTGGTGATGATGGATTCTATAATATGAAAGAAAGCTCTACAATGTTTTTGCCGTACGGTCCACATGTTAAAGTTATTAACTGGTCTAATAATGTAGGATTTGCTAGAAATGTAAATAGAACAGTATCAGAAGCGTGTAAAAATATTAGCTTAGATGAGATCGGTGATACTGTACTATTCATTTTAAACAGCGACATATACTTTCCAAATTCCAGTGACTTTAAGCTATTGAACACTAGAGCAAACGACTATTATGAAATATGCGGTCCATCTATACTGGTTCCACCTAATTTTGTTCATGCTATGGGATGGGGGCCACACCCTCAACATTTTAGTCCTGAGCGATATAAAGAAGAATACAATGCGCCGCTTCCGTTTGCTGCATATAAGAACAGACAAATGACAATGTTGAGCGGATGTTGCCTATGTATGCCAGCTATGTTTTGGTTTACATTAGGAGGCTTTGACTGTAAAAGTTTTGTAGCTTACTACGAAGATGATGATTTTGGTATACGGGCTAACCTAGCCGGATATTTAGTTAGAGTAGCTTTTGAGGCTAATATTATCCATAAATGTGCTCAATCTATGGATCAAGAACTGACTGTCCATAAGGAATGCCGTGAGAAGTCTGAACGCAATTTTAAGATTAAGTGGCCTGAGATTACTTGGAATAGCACAGGAAATTATGAAATAGCCGATACAATATCTCCGTTAGATGCCAGAATTGTCTATAGCGGAGATGGAAGGAGTGAATTTAAATGCTAAATACTAAACAATTTCCGGTATTATTTAAGGTAGAAGACCTTAATCTAACAGAAGGAACCAAAAAGAAGCAATATATTATACTGCATCATTCTGCTACAGATGTAGGTTCTGCTGAGATATTTCACAAATACCATGTTCAGCATAATGGATGGAAGGCTTTGGGCTATCACTTTGTAATCAACAATGGTAGCCAGTTAGCCGATGGGTTGATCCAATGTAATATGGCTAGAGATTGGGATAAGGATTTCGACTTTGTAGAAGAAGTAGGCGCACATGCACAAGGATTAAACTCTAAATCTATAGGTATATGCTGTGTGGGTAATTTTGATACACATTTTCCATCTATAATACAGGTAACATCTTGTAGACATCTTATATCTTATTTATGTGCAAAATTAAGCATACCTATAGCAAATGTTATAGGCCACAGAGAAGCAGGACAGTTTGGTGGTTCCCCTGTACACAAGTCATGTCCTGGTTCTTTGATAGACATGGATGAAGCAAGATATTTCTTTGGTACTATGAGAGTTTATGCTGGTGATGCTATTCAATATTCTAAATTAATAGATAAACAATCGGATGTTATATTTTATGATAGAAAGGAGTAATAGCTATGGATGATTGTTGTAATAAAAAAGAACCAACTTGTACTACTGAAACACACAGATGTGCTAAATGCTCTTTTGCTGCCACATGTCAAAACCCAAATAATCCCTATAGGATTCCGCCTTGCTATGAACCGTACAGCCCATCTCCATATTATCCAGCACCTTTCGATCGTTATCCATATGTACCTAAACCGTGGGAGCCCTATTATACAGTATGGTCAACCATCTTTGATACAATACAACTTTAAGGAGGTTGTTAATGAAAAGAATCTTTGTACTGTTCTGTATAGCTATTGTGCTATATCTATTTCCTGCAATGGCATATGCCACTCCTATAATTGATCTGGATAGCCAGACAGACAAGGAAGCAAACGCCATAGAAGATGAATCACCCTATGCTTTCTATTCAGTATTTTATCAAGAAATCGGAGCAACCACGTATGGTAGTGAGTTGTTCTCCTTTGATATTCATACTGAACTGAGTCCAGAGGAGGTTGGGCTATTAGTTACTCCTCTCCATTTTATCAAGCTACAGCCTACGAAGATTTGGGCCGATGCTAGATACAAGGCATCTTACGACGGCACACAAGGAGATTTGCTTGACTATGAACTAGTAGCTGTAGGAAATATTGATTTTGCACCAGAATGGCTTACTTGGCGCATGTCAAAACGAGACTACTCCAATATGAATGATTGGGGATTTGGTCTGGGATTTGCCTATGAAGATCTGTGGCTAGGCTATCTCAAAAACAATGCCGGTCGAGATCGCGTTACCTTTACAGGGTATTATCCTGTGCAGGATAGTTTTGCTTTTGTAGATGCTAATTATCTTGTCAAGGATAGTAGATTTGAAGGAGACATTGGATATGTATTTCCTGAGATGAGGTTTCTCGGTGGTAGCCGTCCTGCCGTCAAGATAACAAACCATCTTGATGATTGGATTTACTCAATAGGTATTCTTGTTGAATGGCCTAAACCTTAGCTTTTTCTGTTTGCCTCCTCAAATATGAAAACCCCCCTTAATCATAGGGGGGTTTTCCATTTAATCCTTTTAATGTCTCTTCTCACATACTGCATTACTCTATGCAGGTGTAGCCTCTGTTTCGGGGTCGAGTGAAAAGTTAGGCTTCCAATCAGGATCAAGATCGAAGATTTGGATAAGCCGCTTTACAACAGCAACACGCACTGCCTTTGAATCTCTACCGGCAATCTTGAAGACTTTAACTACGTTGTGTCCTACCATATTGGCAATAGGTTCTGCCCATGAAGCAGGAAGCCCTGCCAACTTCTCGGCATAGAACAATGCCTTAAATACCCAATACCGTACTTTGTCTTCAAGATTTTTAGGAAGAAGCTCAATAGCCTGAAGCAAATCCTGAATTTCATCATTGAACATATGTTTATCACCGCCTTTCATTTAAGAATATACCAGATTAAACTAGGACAGAGCAAGAGAGTTGAACTCTTTGGCATAAATTAATACGCTTGCTAACCTGCTGCTCTGTCTGCGTTTCTCCTTAATTGATTTTAGATACTCCATTTTGTATCTCAATATTAATGATATTGTCAAAATGCTTTTCCATCTCGACGTTGTGTGACACTACAAAACAGATGTCATTAGATTCTGCATACTCATCATGCAACAGTTTAGCTACATTGTTATATCCTGTAGCATCTAGGCCATCAAACACTTCATCAAATATACCTAATTGAAGTCGGGTGGATTGCGGTATGGAATTTAGAGCTAATTGTTTTAGAGCCAATAGCACACATATGTTTACTCTACGTTTCTCTCCACCAGATAGTTCATTGTAGTCAAACACTTTACCGCTCTTTTTGATGTCTATAGTAAACTGATCTCTAAACTCACCGCTTTTCAATTTGGTTAAAGTGTTAAACACAATTTCTATATTATTATCCATAAGCTGTTGGCTATACTCGGTTGCTTTGTAGTTTAAAAATGGAGTGACGTTTTGTAGCACCTTAGATTTAGCTCCACTATTTGATGATATAGCAAGGAGATATTCTCTATGCTGTTTAAGTAATTTCTGTAAATCTATATCATCCTGAATGTCTTTAAGTTGCTGTTTTAGATTTATAATTTGATTCTTATATTCTAATATCTTTTCAGCGTATGGATTTTGTAGGTCTTTAAGTTTAGTCAAATTTAATTTTTTGTTTTCAAGATTAGTTAGGCTAGTGTCCAATGTACTCTTTAGTTGTATTAAATTATTATTTAAAGACAACTCAAAAGATTCAGGTGATTTCATGGTGTTATCTACAAGAGCATCTAATTGAGATTTAAGATTGCTTTTTAAAATTCTAGCTTCATTGTATTTTGCTTTGGAATCGTTGTAAGATTGTAGCAAATCGTTATTAAGTTTTCCGATAGTATCTAGTTGATCTAAATATTTTTGTTTAATTAAAGCAGTATGTTCTAGTGTGATTGCTTGCTGGCAATAGGGACATCCTATCCCAAGATCAACAAAGTCTTGTAGCTCTTGCTGTATAGTATGCAGACTATCTTGTGATATATTGACTTTAGTTTCTAGTTGTGCCTGTTCTGTATATAGCTCATCAGACCTAGTTTTGGCTTCTTCATACTGAGCATTTAATGTTTGAACCTGTTTAGTGTGTTCATTGTATTTGGTTGTGTGTTTTTGGAATAGTACATTAGCCTCTTCTTTTTTGATAGTATAACTTTGTGATTGTTTATTTAATTCGTCTGTTAAGATATCTATAGCCAATTGTTCTTTGTCTATGTTTGTTTGTTTAGTTGTTTCAAAACTATTCGACGAGTGTTCAGCAGAAGCGAGATCAGTTTGGCGCAATGTAAGTTTGCTGGCTAGACTTATACGTTCGGATTCTAAAGTCTGTATTTCTGTATCACATTCTTTGATTAGCAATTTAGTAGCAGTGTTTATGGTGTCAATAATATCTAAATTTAAAAGCTCACTAAGTATTTCCTTTTGGTGCTTATCAGAAAGCTGTGCAAAGTATTTTTCTACTCCTTGACCGAAGAAGAAAGCATTTTGAAATATTTTATAGTTACATCCAATAAGCTCATCTATAAAGGTTTGTTGGTCTACGCCTTCAATCATTTGGCTACTGTTGGCTTCTACACATTCGATTTGTATAGAATTACTATGCTCTTTATGTTTTCGGTATCGAGTAATAGCATATAGCTCAGAACCATTAAACAAAACAGTTTTGATCCAACAATCCTTTTTAGCATCTTTATTGATAACATCATCAGCCTTCATGCCTTTGCTAGTAATACCAAACCAGCACCACATAAAAGCATCCAGCAAAGATGTTTTGCCACTACCATTGCTATCATACGCTGTAGGATTATCTAGGTTGGTTCCAGTTATAAGTATAGGTCCAGTATAGTTGGTGAAATCCACATATAACTGTTGAAAACTTAAAAAGTTACACCCTTCTACAGAGACAAGTTTCATACTGTTTTGGCCTTTAGCTTATCAAACATTTCAAGCATACTTAAACCTATAGTGATTATAGATTCGTTTAGCCCATAGACATAAGGAAAAGGTGCTTTTTCATATATGTCTAAACTGGCATATACCCACTTTTCTGTGCCTTTCTTATACTTGATTTTAAATTTGCTCTGAGCAGGATCGAGCAATGTAGCTTCATCCATTTGCACCATCAATACTAAAGCTACTCCATCCACAATAAATTCAAATTTAGATGCCGTGATATTCATCTGTCTAGTCCTTTCAAGATATTATCAAAATCTGAATTTAATACATCCCTATCATATGTATCGGGTGCTGTATTAATCATACCACGCATAGTCATAATGGGATCAAAACTTTCTATCCCTACATCTATAGGTTGATGTAATTTAATTACTACACTACTCACAAAATCTTGTACAAACTTTTCTTGTTTATCCATTAAAACTGTATTTGATGTGTGGACCAGTTTAACGTAGGGCTTTTCTTGCTTGATATAAGCCATAAGCTCTTGATTGTCTAAATCTTCTGCCAAAATTTCTATGAATTGGGGTGCTGTAGATTCTAGTTGCTTTAAGGTTTGCTTTTCTGTATCTAATATCCACACTCCTCTTGTGCTTCCTGCATCACCAAAGTTTAATTGTGTTGCCGAACCTGGCACTATAACATTTTGAGATCGACAAGGAAAATGATGATGTCCACAAATAATAAAATCAAAGTTATATTCTTTTAACCTAGCCATAGATAGCTTGCTATCTATTGTGGTTCCATCACCATCTACTGCAACATCTGATAATTCTTGATGTATAAATAGAATCTTAAATTTAGCACCGTTATACTCATCCAAAAGAGTTTTACTTAATGTAAAAAATTCATCTACAAGATGGGTATAGCTAATGCCATAAAAAGCTATGTCATCAAAAACAGTTCCGTTACAATCAGGAAATAACTTAACTGTGTGAATAAAGGGTTGTATAGAACGTATTCGACTATCAAACAAGTATTCATCATGGTTTCCGGCTATTACCAATTGTCTTATATCATTTTCTCTATAAGTAAGAATCTCAGTAGCAGCAGAGAGAGTCATAGCATTTATAGCTGTACGAGAATTGAATAAATCACCAGAACGAACAAGTATCCATATTCCATGTTGATCTACCAACCTGTCAATCTGTCGTTTGGCATCATCTACAAGCTCCTGTAACCTTTTTGTATAACCATTACGGGTTACAATGCCTTTGGACAGGTTTTTGTACATATCCAAGTGTTCATCACTTGAAATTCCTATCAACGTCAAAGCTCTTCTTCTCCTAGTTCTATACGCGGAGCAATTTGTAACGCTAAGTCTATAAGCATGGTTTCCATGTCAGGATCAGAAGTCCAAAAGCTACATGTCATTTCGCCTTTGTTTTTGTAAATTATTATGGCATAGGGTGAATCTAAATCTTGAGCAATAGATTCAGCCATTCCATCCGGTATTACCATCATATTGATTCCTCACGAACAGTTTTATCTATCTCTAACGGAAGCCTGTTATGTATACAATCGTAGGTTATCTGTGCTTTAAGTTCTTCTACTACAGGTTGTTCCGGATAGGATTGTACCACCATGTAGTGATCTCCTAAAGTAGCAATATACATTGCGTAATCAGATGTTATTCCAAAGTATATTTCAAACCAACCCTTAATCCTTCTGTTGAGTACACCAGTACCTCTACAATCGTAAGACGCTGCTACAACATTTTCTTGACAGCTTATGCACCCTGGGCATGGTTTTTCTACTATACGATTGATAGTAATAACCACGGAATTATCTTTGCATCCTAGAATGTTCATATTATTATCCCCTTTTAAAATGAGTTATTCTATGCCCAAGACATTCAGCCATACCTTCAAGACAATCCACCATTTTATCTTCGTCAAAAGTTTTTTGGGCTAACTTTTCTTGAATAGCCTTAATCATGTCTATACATGCATATAGGTCTTTAGATGTGTAAGCAAATCTAGACTGTATACACCTTATTTGTGTCAACAATACTTCAAAATCCTCATCCATTGTTTAATCTCCTTTAGGTAGGTCAATCAATCCGTTTTGTGCTAATGTATCTAAACAAACAACCAAAATGCGCTCAAACTGATCATGGTCATATTTTTCATTCATTAAAACCATAACCGTTTCTACTATTTCGTGGATAAGAGTGTGCCATTTTAAGGTAGGATGTAAATCATCGGCAATAGCGATGTAAGCAGTATCCATGCAAGTCATACCCCAATGACGTGTTTTGCCTAAGCTATAATCAGGAAAGTCTTGGTATTTAATGTCAAAATCTATACCTAAGATTTTAACTTTCGTTGGCCATGTCTGCACTTTCTTTTTCTTCTGAGTATTGCTCATACGCTATCTCCTTTATACCAGGATCATTATTGTATATATCATACCAATCAGCCATATGAAATTTCTGTCCGTTCATTTCATACCATGCACCGGTTGTTGTGATAATCCCATTACGTTTTAGCTGATGAAATATGCTCATAGCAATATCTACACCAGCAGCAAAAGTAATCTGAAATCTAGTTCGGCGTTTAGGTGAACAGAACCGAGATTTTTCAACCAAGCCTTCAACTATTACACCATAAGGATAATCATCTCGATTAGTCTTGTTCTTTCTAAGATACTCTTTGATATCAAGAGATACACGAACACTCAAATAATGTCTAAAGCCTGTTCCGCCTCTAGGAATGAGGCGTGGATGCAATGAGCTTGTGTCCTGAATCAGATGGTTAATAATAATCAACATAAAATCGTTTGTGGCTAAGGTAGTTAGAAAACGAGTAAATATAGCACGAATTTTTTGTGCTGCTCGTGTTCCCTCATAGCCTTTAGCTATGTCATCATCGTTAGGCAAACAAGCTGGTAGCGAATCTAACACAAGAACAGCAGGCGACCCTGCTTCAGCACAAGTATTAATAACCTCTGCTATCTTAGCAAATACATCATCAATCACAGGTTTCTTTTCCATCCCAATGACTATGGTTTGGGTTGTATCCAAACTGTTTTTAGCAGCAAAGTCAGGATCAATAGCAGCCTCTGTTTCAATCAAAAACGGTACTGCTCCCTGCTTCGCTGCTTGTCCTAGTATGAAATAACCCAATGCTGTTTTACCTGATTGTTCTGGACCATCAAAGGAAATGATTCTACCAAAAGGTAAACCCTTATCGGAGCTACCCGATATAGCCCAATTCAATTCTGGAATACCCGTGTCTAACCATCTAGTTACAGCAGAAAAGTGGGTATCAATAGTGCCAATATTGATATTGCCGTCCTTAGCAAAACGCTTGATTAAACCCTCTCGGACTTTATCCGATACTGTAACAGAGGCTGGTGTTGGTTCTTTCTTGGTTCTACTCATTATCTAGTTACCTCAATGGATTGCATGTGGGGGAGTGACCATTCTCCCCCACATGCTGTATTCAAACTACTGAGTTTTAGCCTTTTGTGATTGCATCTGCAAAAGTTTTTCCTTTAAGGTTTGTGCTTTTTCTTTTGCGTCATTAGGAGGCAAAACAGGTTCTGGTTCTGTAGCTTTTGGTGTTTCTGGTTCAACTGGCTTTTTTGGCTTTAGAATCTTAGCTTTAGCCGAAACAGGGCTAGGTACTTGTATCTTTACAGGTGTAGGTTCCGGTTCTTGCTCTTGTTCTACTTCTACTTCTTCCTCCTCCTCTTCTGTAACGGCTTCTACTTCACCATCATCAGCCATGATAGTTTGAAGAACAGACATGTCAATATCTATCAATCCCAAATTAGTGAAAAGCTGTTCTTGTGCTTCGTCGTAAGACTTCATGTTAACAATAGCATCCCAATCAGGTGCAGTCTCTACAAGTTTATTGTAGGCCGCTTCATCAAACTTACCATCAGCAGTAGCTATGATTGGGGTTCCGCCTGTATTAATGGCTAAGATATCAACCATTATTTCTACTTCATCCTTCTTGCCTTTTTTGTAATCGCCCTTAGTAACCTTTGCAGTAAAATCACCACCCTTTATTGGATCAAGAATAAGTTGCATTATCTCTAGTGATTTTGAAGCATCACTAGGATAAGAAAGCAATTTGATAATATCATTGCCTACAGTTTTGTTTGCATAGAGACATCGTATGATGGGTGTTTTATCTGATCGGTCAATAGCTAGAAATGCAAAACGTGGAGATACATAGAGCAAATCATGAAGCTGTTGCTGTGCTTCATTTCTGTCTGCCTTCTTCCGTGGCAACTTATCTAGCAACTCACATACTGGACATGGTTCATTGAGTGCCAATCTACGACACTCAACTTGAGCTACTTCCTTCGGTTTGTTTATTCCAAAGTAATGCATTCCGTAGAACCTAAATACATCAAACCTATCGTTTGACGGCAGGATGCGGAATCTATAGGTTCCATCCTTAGAGAAAGTTATGCTAGGAAAACCACTATATGTAGTGTGTTCCTTTGCTCGGTCCATAGAAGCCTTCATTCGTTCATATGCATTAGACATTTTGAGTCTCCTTTGATTTTTTTCTTACTTGTTTTATAGAATTCATCTTTGTCTGAAATTCCTTAATCTGAGCAATCTCTGTGTCTAGGTTAGAGATATGGGTATCTAAACCAGCAAGTTTATCTGTAATGTCATCAGAAATCATTTCTCGTAAAAGCTGTGTGTGGACTTGTTTCATTGCTTGCATTTTAGTAAAAGCAAAAACATTTGAACGCAATTCTTTTTCGGCTAAAGTTTTTTTAAGTAGTATTAATTCCTCTTTGGCTTCCTGTATTAAATCTTGGGTTTTTGTAACTTCGGGATCAATATCAATAGCAGCTAAAATAGCTTTTTCTGTAGGTTTACATTTTGCAGATAAAAGGCGATCTCCGTTTTTATATTCTGTATACAAAGCAGATTCTAAACTTTTAAGTTTTTCTTTTGCCATATCGATGTTAAGGTTTAACATGTCATACTCATATTGTGCTTCAATAACAGCCTGTCCTGCTTCTGCTACTTCTGATGGTAAGTCCATAAAGTCTTTGATTAAGGATTCTTGTGTAAAGGAATAAGATTGAGTCATGCTATAATCACCTTTTCTAAACTTCCCCATGAAGTTCCTATTTCAATATCTACAGCTAATGGCACAGCAAAGTTAAAGTAGTTTGTTTCCATTGTGGTTTTTACTAAATTAATTACATCTTCTGCTTCATCAAAGGGTGTTTCTAAAACTAGACTGTCATGAATTTCAAGTAATAATCTGGATTTAGATTTTTTAGTTTTTAAGTTAGAATATACGTAATTAATAGCATTCAAAGTAATATCGGATGAGAGGCTTTGGATCGGGAAATTTACGCACATGTTTAAAGCATGTTGTTGTTCTGCTTTATTAGGGGAGTTTATTGTGGGTAAATGTCTTATGCGTCCAAACATTGATTCTACATACTCGTTCTTTCTTGCAAATTTCTGTGTTTCAATAATCCATTTTCGGATATTCGGAAACATCTCAAAAAATTTATCTACTGCTCGATAGGCTCTTTCGAGTGGGATATTAATGCGTCCGGCAATGTTGGCTGGACTGTCTCCGTAGAAGATACCGAAATTGACGGTCTTAGCCAAAACACGTTCTTCCGTAGTGATGTCTTCTGGATTTTTATTAAAGACGTTCGCAGCCAGTAAGCTATGGACATCTTGGTCATTTGCGAAGATTTTGAACAGTTCTTCTTCCTCAGCATATTCCGCTCCTACTCGCATTTCGAGTTGTTTAAAGTCTGCTGATATTATAACATAATCTTC
>ERZ1292629.1036-Hain-H43-01um-R1-1036-length-29191-cov-6_pt1 | contig 29191 bp, 38 predicted proteins | sample MGYA00564399_ERZ1292629 | MGnify/ENA primary metagenome ERZ1292629 (study PRJEB36523, sample SAMEA6512636) | groundwater metagenome | collected 2019-01-08 | study: AquaDiva: Metagenomics assemblies of 32 groundwater samples
TCCACCTCCACGGTAAAATCTACGTGGCCCGGAGTATCAATAATATTAATACGGTGCTCACGATTTTTGTTGGCGCTTGCCCCGTCGTATGACGGGGTCCAAAAACATGTAGTCGCGGCAGAAGTAATTGTAATGCCGCGTTCGCGCTCTTGCTCCATCCAATCCATGACCGCTTCTCCTTCGTGCACTTCTCCGATTTTATGCGATACGCCTGTATAAAAAAGCACCCGCTCGGAAACGGTAGTTTTACCAGCGTCAATGTGAGCAATAATTCCAATATCCCGAATTTTTTCTATAGGATAATCCTTCATAATAGTTTATAGTTAATAGTCCATAGTTTATAGTTTTTAAATAAAGATTACAATTTCGTTTCTACAGATTTATTGTGGCTCGCCGCTGCTAATATGAAAATGTAAGTGCTTAGAATCTTGATATGTTCCCAAATTAGTTAAAATTCTGGCAGCTCCATTTTCTTTTTCAACCTTCTTAGCAAGAATTTTTATTACTTCTATAATTTCCAATAATATCTCCGTATCTTTATCAGAAAGATCAGTAAAGGATCCGATATGCTTTTTTGGTACTACAACAATATGAATTGGCCAATGTGGCCTAGTATGATGATATGCTAGTACATTTTTGCTTTCGTATTCTTTTTTAAGAGACGATGGGTCCTTTAGCGCGACATCGCAATAAAAATCGGTGAAATTATTTGTTATATTATTCATTTATGAAGTTCTTAGTTTGTTTAACATTCTCATTATTTCACTTATATCGTTTCCTAAAATAATAATCTTGTCTTCTAATTGGGGAAATAATTCTTTGGAAATTTCTAGCTGAGTTTCTATCTCGGCACCAGAACCATATGCTATTGCGTAAAATTGGTGTTGATCTTTTGATGTGTTTCTTTTTGACCCCTCTGCAATATTTGATGGAATTGAAACGGCTGCTCTGCGCAATTGACTGGTAAGGCCAAATATTTCTGATTTAGGAAATTCTTCGGTAAGCTTGTAAACATTTATGCAAAACTTTTTTGACTTCTGCCATACAATTAAATCTTTATATCCATTCCCCATAAACTATGTACTAATGACTACAAACTATAAACTAGTTAGTTACCACGCAAAGTGGGCAAACGCACGGTTTGCCTCAGCCATGCGGTGAGTATCTTGTTTCTTTTTAATTGCAGATCCTTCGTTTTTGAGAGCCAAAAGGATTTCATCCGCCAAGCGATTTGCCATCGGTTTTCCTTTCTTGCCGCGCGCCGCTCCTACAAGCCATCTAATGGCAAGCGCTAATTTTCTATCTGGATTTATTTCTCTAGGGACCTGATAAGTCGCCCCTCCAACTCGGCGAGGCCGTATCTCCACAGCAGGAGAAATATTTTTTATCGCCGTTTCTAAAACTTGCAAAGGCTCTTCATCTTTGCGAGCCTTTTGTAGCACATCAAACATATCATGCATCACACGTTCTGCTGTGTTTTTCTTCCCATCATACATTAAATAATTGGTTATTTTTGCAACCAGTATTGAATCGTGTGCTGGATCTGGCATTGTGTCTCGTTTTGTATTTCGTTTTCGTCTCATGTCTAGTTAGATTATAGTTTAATAGTTTTTAGTTGATAGTTTGTTTTGTGATTTTATTTATATAAGTGATAGTTTTGTCTACAAATTATAGACTATCAACTATAAACTTTTTTCTATTTCGCTTTTGGCCTTTTAGCGCCGTATTTGCTTCTTTGCTGTTTACGATTTTCTACGCCAGTAGTATCTAAAATACCACGCACAATATGATATCGTACTCCTGGCAAATCTTTTACGCGACCGCCGCGAACCATGACAACAGAGTGTTCTTGAAGCGTATGTCCTTCTCCGGGAATATAAGCGGTAACTTCCATTCCATTGGTAAGGCGCACACGAGCAACTTTGCGAAGCGCGGAATTTGGTTTCTTTGGTGTCATTGTTTTTACCGCCAAACATACTCCGCGCTTAAATGGAGCCGGATAAAATCTCGGACGATTCATAAGTACATTAAAACCCTTCTGAAGGGCGACCGCCTTCGGTTTGTATGAAATTTTTTTCCGCCCTCTCTTGGTTAATTGATTTACTGTTGGCATAAAGCGAATGAGTAATATGCTATCACATAATAATTAGCGGGTCAAATTTGACAGAGAACGAGATAGTATCATACAATCGAATCATGAACGAAGAAAAACTTTTGGAGTTGTTAAAACAGCATTTTCCTACACGAGAAGATCATCATGCTCTTATGCAAGAAATGCGTAGTAGTTTTCTTGAAATGCGCGAGCATTTTAAACAAGTCGATGGGAAACTCGACGATCTCCAAGCGTCCTCAAGAGCGTTAGATAAAATTCTAGAGCAACACCCAATTCCTCGAATTGAGCGAATTGAAAAACATATTGGACTGCCTCAATATATCCCAATCGGCGTAGAAAACTAGAAATCACGCCTAGTCCAATCGGTTACTCCAAAAAGCTAAAAGAGTCGATGATGCTATCGAAAATGTCCTTTTGTTCTTGTTCTCGTTGAGAAGATAAGCTAATTGAAAATTCTGCAAGCATATTTTTATCTTGAGGAATGTAAACCGTTGTATAAGCAGCACACATCCCCGAGTTATTGCGCATATAAACTTGTTTTTTATCCAAGCTGGATAAAGTAAAGATGGTGGTTCTTGTCTGTTGAATCAAGCCTTGCCCCTCCGTAGAATCTTTTTGTATTATTTTAATAAATAAGGAGGCGAGATAGCAATCATGTGGATTTTTTCCTGGGTTATATTCTGACACATCGATTCCATCGGCGCCTTCATTAACATTAAAATTCTTTAGTGGATATTTAAATTCAAACCCATACTTTTCATTTCGATATATTTTCCAATCTGATGGCACAGATGTTGTTTGTTGTGGCAAAGCAGAAGAAGTTGGTTGCTTTTGTTTTACAAAATAATACGCCCCGCCTCCAGCAACAACGACCAAGATCGCAATGAGAAGTGCGAGCGGAATAAATCCTTGTTTTTTGTTATTCATTTGTTATTCATTAGATTTCGTAATTCGATGGACTGCTTCTAAGTTTACCAGGTTTTGATTCTCATTCTACGGCTCGAACTTACATGAACCAGAATAAATCTTAAAAGATCTGGAATCGGCTCCAGCAACTAATTTAATACCGCCCTCAAAATAATAAAACGATATTTGATAAACCCGATTGTTTTTATCCTTAAAATACGAGCTATCACAATCACCGCCAATAAATTCAAGTGTTGCGGCGTCAATATAAAGAGGAATCGAAACAACTTTTGGCGCTTCTCCGTAATTCGTGCTTGAATATAAGTGATAAGTGTCTTTGAAGTAGCTAGTTCCATTGATGGTCGCAAAAGTTGTGGCATCTGCGCCTGGAATAATCTTTCCTTGAAAAAATACATTATTTTTTGATTTTTCGAAATGTTTATCAATAATTACAAATGTAGATATATCTGCGCCTGTGATTATTTTCCCATCTGGACCAAACACATGTTTTGCATCTTTAGCAAAACTATTATCTTCGGCAATAAGTTGAAAGGTGGAAGAGTCAGCATCTATAATAGAGGTATTTTGACTACCATAGTGGTCATAAAAATAAACCTGATTTTTATCTTTGGTATAAAATAAATTTAAAATTACGAATGTGGGCGCGTCTGCTTTATCAATCATATGACCAGCAATCCACACATAATTTTTATCTTTAGTGTATGGGAAAAAACTTTCTGAAAGAGTAAATGTTACTGGATCTGCTTTCAAAAGAATTTTTCCTCCAGCATATACATGATTTTTGTCTTTTGCATAATAAGGATAAACTGAAAACGAATATGGCAGTAGCAACACAGATTCTCCTGTGGTTAAAGTAATAGGTGTTAATATAGTATTTTTATCGAAAATTTTGCTAAGATCTTGACCTGTTTGATAATAAGTTCTAGGTAAAAATGTAAATGTTTTTTGATCTAAATCTGACGGAATCTGAGGATTTGTTGCTGGATGAGCAAGATCACTGTCAAGCATTTGACTAAAATATTCGTTAATTAAATATTGAATGGTTGTGTCTGGTAAATTGTTAGAGTATATACCAATTTTGCTCCATTTAGCGATTTGAGAATCTGAATATGTTGTCACTTTCTCACATTTTTCCTCCCAAACTCTCAAACATTTTTGCTTGACTTCGCACCATGAGTAACCAGCAGAGCCAATACAACCATGTACATCTTTATCTCCGCCAACTAAAAGAGGATGTAAAATATCACTTGGCTTGTCAGTGATATAACCAATTTTTTTGGCGTAATAATATCCGCCGCCTAAAACAGCTACAGCAATAATTAAAATTATGATTGGAATAATAAATCCTCTTTTGTTGTTAATAATCATAAGTTATTTTTGTAGTATAATTTCAACGCCTAATTTTTCTTTTAGAATCTTTTTGATTTGATCTACTTCCGCCTTTAGTATTATAAATTCTTCTTTAGAATCAGTCATCATCTTAACAAAATTGCCCAATGTTATAGCAAGCTGTTGTATTTGTTCTCGTAAACCACGAATTTAACTCTCAATCTGCTCAACTCGCACGCTTAAAGGAGCAAGCTCAATTTTTACTGTTTCTTGTACTGCTCCGAGAATATTTTCTAAATCTTGTTTCGTTAGTGCCATATATTTATGCTGTGCCTTATATTATACGTGTCAATCGCCAGATTCATTTAAATCACAGCAATAATCCGCCAGTAATTAATCCAAATAAAAACTGCGCGGCAGGCAAAATAAGATTTAATAATAAGCCTGGCATTAATATGATTATAAATAGAAGCATGAGCATGCCATAGCGCTCAAGAAATATCTCAAAATCAATCGATGTCCGTGGCAAAAAGGCAAAAAGCACTTTCGAGCCATCCAATGGAGGAATTGGAATTAAATTAAAAATAGCCAGCCCGAGATTTAAAATTACAATCCCCTGCGCGATGACAAAAAAATTGCCGTCTAAATTTGTAAGGATTTCTACATTACGGAAACGAACAAACAAGCCAAAAAATACTGCTACTAAAATATTACTAAGTGGCCCAGCAACACCCACCATCAAAGGCCCCCATCTTCTATTGCTCAAATTATTTGGATTATAAGGCACCGGCTTTGCCCAACCAAACCCGATAAAAAGGGGCATAATAATAGAACCCAGCAAATCAATATGAGGAATCGGGTTTAAAGTAAGCCGTCCAGCGTCTTTTGCGGTATTATCCCCAAGCGCATAGGCAACAGCCCCATGAGATACTTCGTGTATAACCACAGAAAACAAAAGCACTGCTAAGCGAAAAATTATATCGACTACTTGATTTGTGGAAAAGTCCATGTTATATATATTTATACTATGAGCAGAGTATGCGCATTATGCAATAAGGGATCAATCATGATGGGAACGCGCGTTCTCCTTCGTGGTAAGTATAACCCAACCAAACGATCCAGGAAATACCCCAATTTACAGTGGGCTACTTTGCCTACTGGCGGTAGAATCAAAATTTGCACCAAATGTCTTCGTGGCAAAAAACATATTGTGGCGAAAAAATAATAAAATATTTATTTTTTTATTTCGTGAATCTCTTTATCGATTTCGTTTAGCTTGTTTTTAATTTCATCTAGTGTGCTTGCTTCACTACGAATTTCGCTTTCTGTTTTTTCAACAATCTTTTTCTCTCCTTTAAGTCCGGTGATAATTAATTGATCTCCTACAAAAAACGAAACAAAAAGACCAGTAATAAGCAATATAAAAATACTAATAATCAAAGAAACCGGACCGTTTAAAAATGAAAATAGATCTGCAGTACGCTCCACGCCTCGCCAAAAAAGCACCACCCCAACACCACCAACCATTGTGTATATTACAGGATGTCTGCTTAGACTCGCACGCACTTTGTCTTCTAGACGATCAAAAAAATTAATAATTTTTTTTATCATACTATATATTATAGCATGTTAATTATTCTTAGTATTTATATATCGGAGTGGGGAGAATCGAACTCCCACTACAAGACCCCCCAGCCTTGCGTACTACCACTATACTACACTCCGTTATTAGTAACTGTAATAAAAAATTTATCATAAAAATAGTTTTTGCGCGGACATATAGTTTAAATATATTTCGGGCTTTTTTCTTTTCTATTTTTTGCTGTAACACGCGCCATAACAAAAAAAAGGGATGAGAGGCGGTTGAGATATGCGAGAATTTCGGGGGTAACTTTTTCTTTTTTGGAAAACTTTAAAATACTTCGCTCGGCTCGACGCGCAATAGTCCGTGCGTAATCCAACCAAGCGGATTTTTCATTTGTGCCAGGTACAACAAATTTATTTACTGACTTTAATTGTTTTTCACATTTAGCAATTATATTTTCAAGTTCAATAACTTTTTCTTTTGAAAAGTTTGGTAGCTTATATGATTTTTCGAACATCCCTGATGCTACATGCGCTTGGATAATAAAAAGATTTTCTTGAGCGCGTTCGAGAATTTTTAAAAAACTTATAGTATGTAATAATTTATATTCATTGAAACTTCGTCGTTTATTGGTGACGAAGTGATTTTTAATAATTCCGAGAAGTGAATTTAATTCATCCAAATCGCCTAGCGCCGACATCACCAAATTGGTCTTTGCGATTTTTTTTAATCCAACGCGACTTGCCCCGTCATCTCCCTTACCAGTATAATAAATACTCATATGATTATTATAACAAATTGTTTATGATAATAAGATGATTATATTTTTGCTTGTACTGGTTGTGTTAATTGAGATTGCGGTGATTATCGCGACAATTTTGATTTTCGGGTCTCTTATAGCATCGCTATTTTGGGGCTCTCCATATATGGGAATACCGAGAAAAATTCTTAAACAAATTCTTTTATTCGGAGGTCTTACTCAAAATGATATTTTTTATGATCTTGGCGCTGGAGACGGACGAGTGATTATTTCGGCAAAAAAAAATTTCAACGCGCAAGAAGTTACAGGATATGAAATATCGCCGTGGCCGTATTTTAAAGGAACATTATTGATAAAAATGGCCGGATTACAAAACGCCATAAATTTTGAGAGAAAGAATATTTTCTCGACAAATTTATCAAACGCAACATTTATTTATTTATATTTATATACATCATTTATCAATGAAAAAATAGCGCCAAAACTCGCGCGGGAATTGAAGGCTGGAGCAAGAATATTGTCCTGTAGTAGTCAAATCGACCTTGTTAGATACCCAATGTTTGAACTTTTAAAATCTGATCTTTTTGGCAATATTCATGTATATTTGTACCGAAAAATATAAATAGTGTATAATGCTTTTATGGTATCAACATATTCAAAAGGAATTATTTTGGCAGTCTTGGCCGCTTGTGTCAGCGGTGTTTCGATATATATAAATAAATTTGGAATTGGCTTTTGGACAAATGCGACAGCATATACAACAGTAAAAAATATAGTTGCGGTCATATTTCTTACGAGTGTTTTATTAATGTTCAAAAAAACACAAGAATTAAAATTGCTTTCTAAAAAACAATGGTTAAGGCTTTTTATTATAGGAATTATTGGTGGATCTGCTCCGTTTTTGTTGTTTTTTAAAGCTCTTACGCTTATATCTGCATCTGAAGCCGCGTTCATTCATAAAACTTTGTTTATTTGGGTGGCAATATTTGCGTATCCATTATTAAAAGAAAAGATAAATTATTTACAAATTTTTGCATTCGGATTATTGCTTTTTTCAATATATCTTTTTGCCTCTCCATTAAAATGGAGTTTTGGTGTCAGCTCATTGCTAGCTTTATCTGCTACATTACTTTGGGCAATAGAAACAGTTGTGGCAAAAACCATACTTAAAGAAATTTCTTCCACTACTACAGCTTGGGCTAGAATGTTTTTTGGTTCTTTAATATTAATTTTATGGATTTTTATTACTGGTGATGTTTATAGCATAATACCACAAACTTTCAATCAAATATTTTGGGCAACATCAACGGGTATTATTTTATTTGTATATGTTTCAGTGTGGTACAAAGCGCTAGAATTAGCGCCAGCAACAACAGTAAGTTCTATTCTTGTTATTGCCGCTCCTATTACTACAATAATAGACGGACTTGTTTTAAATGGATCACTAAAAACATTAAAATTTATTCCGTTGTTTATTATGCTTGTAAGTATTATTTTAATTTCAAATCAATTTGAAACAATATATTCAATATACAAAAAACGAGGAAAATATTTCTCTTCTTAAACAAGACGGAATAATTCTTTGTGCAAAATACGCATTTGGGCCAAATCGGCTTCATTATTGTGGCCCTGATGCGAATGAAGAAATTTTGTCATATATAAAAGAGGGAATTTCGGATCCCAGCATTGAGACATTGTTGAAACAATTTCAAACAATGTATCCTTATCTTAATTATATAGCCAGAGCAAATAAAATCAGCGACCCTTTTGATGTTAGGGTGGTGGAAGCATATTGGATAGGAAATAATTTGTTAGAAAAAATTGACAAACAATCTTTTTATAGACATCTTTTAGAAGATCAAAATATAAAAAACAAAGTTGGCTCAAAATCTTTTGAAAAAATAAAAGAAAAAATAAAAAACGGTGCTCTTCCGCACCATTCTTTTCACGTTTTTAATATTTGGAAACGCACAGGTCATTTAGAAGAAGCGCACACATTAGAAAGTATGAACGAATGTAGAATAAGCTCTGGCAAAGTAGAAAAAATAGACGGACCATTTATCACTGTTGCGACAAAGTCATTAATTTTTATTAAAAATAAGCTTAAACTGGGAAATATTGAAAAACGCAAAATAGCCCGCTCTCTGGAATCCAGCATTGAAATAGACGATGTGAAAATCGGTGATATTGTTTCTATTCATTGGGGCGTGCCATGCGAAGTGATAAGTGAGAAAAAGGCAAAAACAATTGAGTATTATACGCTAAAGAGCATTGCGCTCGCGAATGAAAATATATGAAAGCTTTGAGTGACAAACAATCACGAAAACAGTATTTTTTTTGGGATTTTTGTAGCTCGACGGAGCGAGCCTGCCTACCGGCAGGCAGGAAGAAGCGAATTTTCAGTCAGAAAATTACGGAACCTTTGCATACCATGCAAAGGTTCCAGAAAAAGTACTGTTGAGTGATGCTTTGTAATTCACACTAATAAAATATAAAGTATGAAAGTTTTTGTTTTTGGCAATTGGGAATTAGACTTTGATTCAACTCCGTTAAAAATACTTCCGGAGCTGAAAAAAATGTTCCCAAAAATTGATTTTGAAATAAAAGATCCAAATGAAGATTGGGATATTCCAGATGGGCTTATTATTATTGATACGGTGCTTGGTATAGACAAAATAACTATATTTGATAGCATCAAAGATTTTTCTCAAGCGCCAAATATCACAATGCACGATTTTGATGTATATGCCAATTTAAAATTTTTAGACAAACTCGACAAATTAAAAAAAATAAAAATAATTGGCGTTCCCTCGACAACTTCTGAAAAAGAAGCAATAGAAAAGATTTTTCCTATTTTAGGCTTTTCATAATAAAAAGCTCTCTTTCGAGAGCATGATGTTTTATTATTTTGCTTCAGATTTTACCCTTATTACCTTATATGGAATTCCAACTTGTTTTGCCATTTGTACTAATTTCTTAATAGTTAAACCTGTAATCAATACAAAACCCAATACGGGCAAAAAAATTACAAATGCTCCTCCCATAAGTGGTCCCAGAACAAGCATGGCTAGTGATGGAATGCGACGGTATCCAGGGTATTGTTCTTTGGGAAATTTACCTTTATATTTAATTATTTCTATTGACCATTTGTGGGGATTAAAAAATAAATCAGATCTTATTTTATCTTTTTTTGTTGCCATTTTAACCCCTTCCTTTGGCGCAGAATTGTTAATGTGCGCCTCTTCCTTCAGACTATATTATTAACTAAAAAAGTCAATTGTATAGTTTTAAAATTTATTTGTCTATTTCCAATTCATTTTAAGAAAGTGTGCGGCGCAGGACATACATGGATAATACATTTATTTTACCGTATATGTTTTTGCGGCAAAATCATATTGGTCAATAAATATTTTTTTCAACGACATTAATGAATTTATTTCATAAAAAACAATTGTTGCTTCTCTATATTCGGTTTCATCAACACTTCTGTATGAAAGTGGTGCAAGCCCATATGCCAAAAGCAATGCGTTTGCCATTAAACGAGCTGTTCTTTTGTTTCCGTCTTCAAATGGTTGAATATAACTAATACCGAGCAACGCAACTAAAGATTTGGCATATGGTGATTTTATTTTCGTAATTGTCGCCGAGAGCGCTTCTATTGCTTCTGAAATCTGACGTAAATTATCAAGTGGTTGGTATTTAGATCCTATGACCCCAACTGGTTTTTGACGCAATCCAATGCCAACACTTAAATTTTGTACCAGAATTGAATGTAGTTTTTCCAAATTTGCATGTGTTAAAATTTTAAAAATATCTGAATTGTCGTGAATAAAGTTAAAGGCGTTTTTGTGATTAATAATCATAGTCGTCTCTTTTTTATCATGACCCACAGCTTCTTCGTTTTTTACAATAAGCTTTTCTGTATCAAGAAGAGTATATGTGTTACCTTCAATTTTGGAAGATTTCCACGCAAGCTCAATAATCAATCTTTCCAGTTCTTTTTTTTGTATAGTAACTGAAATATTTTTTGTTCTTTGTAAATATTGCTGAGTAGAATTATAAAGCTGTTTTGATTCGTCATCTGAAAATATTTGAGATGGAATATTTGCAAAAAGTTCAAAATTAAAATTTTTCATACCAAATCTTTTGTCTGGATCAATAGAACAATACTCATGCGCGTTTATATCAATAAAAATTCTTCCTGTTACAGAAACATCATAATTTGTGGCTCGTCCCCTTCCAGAAACCTTCAAAATGCCTTGCGATTGCATTTTTGATAGAGAGCGCTTTATAGTAACTAATGAAGTTTGTGCGCCACCACTAGTCAGCTCAGCATAAATAGCCGAGGAACTCATGCCTTCCTTTTTAAGAAGAATTAATATGATTTCTTGTTGTTTTTGGCTAATTTTAATCATTTTCGTATCATTTGAGCATATTTATCGTATCATTTTGATACGATTTTGTCATCCTTTTTCAAAATTATTTATTCCCAATTAACTTTCAAAAAATGTGCGGCACAGGACATGCATGGATCGTAAGCGCGAATTAGTTTTTCTATTTCGAATTGGATTTTTTCTTTTGATGTATTAGGGAGAAGATTTTGCACAAGCACAAATATATCTTCTTCAATATTTACTTGATTTTGTCCTGTGGGTACTATTACTTCCCCGCTTTTCACAAGCCCATCTTTTCCTAAATCATATTTATGATACAAAGTCCCGCGAGGCGCTTCTACAACTCCAACGCCAGTCGCTTCCCTAGACTCTTTTTTTATAATCTCTTCTTGTGCAAATGTGTTTGATTTTAAAAGCTCTATTGCGTGGTCCAAAGAATGCAAAATTTCAATTGCTTGCGCGATATTGTTAGCAAAAATATCCGTAGATGGAAAAATATCTAATGTGGTCCACAAAGATTCTTTTGTTTTTTCGTGCAACAAATTTTTTGCAAGATTTATTCTTGCAAGAGATCCTACCATATACGAGCCTCTTTTGTGTTTATACGCAGACGCTTGAGAATACGGTAGTACCACTCTCTCCAAATGATCTCGATAATCTTTTTCTTCTATTGTTTCGCCGTCGTCAGTTTTTATAACTCCGTCAATAAAACCATATACATCTTTCGGCACAAGTGCCATAAAACTTGTTTTTCTATCAAAATGAAATGGTGCTTTTTTGAATATTTCAATAAGACGCAAAACAGCCGGCCTAATGTTTTCCATTTTTTTGATTGCCTCTGCGATTTCTTCAGCGCTTGGAAAATGAGTAAATCCTCCGATTGTAGGATAGGTCGCGTGCACGCTTCGGCCCGCTATGATCGTTGCCAAATAATTTCCTGCCGCTTTCATTTCAAAAGCATCGTGCAAAAGCTGATGTTGCTCTGAATCATTTTCGTCAAAATCCAAAAAAGCATCTTTACCATAAATATCCGGCATTGCAAAAAGATACAAATGCAAAGCATGATCGCGAATATTTAAACCATACATTGTAAGTCGCCTCAAAAGCTTTGTTTGCTCTGATGGCTCAATATCCAAAGCGTGTTCACACGCCTCAATACTGCACAAAATATGTGCATTGGAACATGTGCCGCAAATTCTTGAAAGAAGCTGTGGAAGAGCGATGATTGGTTTGCCTTCTATCGCCTTTGTAAAAAATCTTTTATATTCTTCTATTTTAAAATGAACGTCCTCTACCTTTCCGTCACGGATTTTTACATCCAATGTTGCCGCACCCTCAACTTTTGTAAAATGATCAAATTTTAAATCTATAGTATGCATAGTTTTATTTATTATCTGCGCCGATCGCTTCTTTTATGTTATTAAATCCGTCCTTTCTCAATAAAGACGCAAGTCCTTGATTTATTTGACATACAAGCTGTGGTCCCTTAAAAATAAGACCGGTAATCAATTGTACTAAAGACGCGCCAAGCCGTATTTTGATGTACGCGTCTTCGGCAGAAAAAATACCACCACAACCAATAATTGTAAAATCGTCTTTAAAATTCTTATAAGCATATTGTATCAATTGATTGGACTTATTCCAACAAGGCTTTCCGCTAATACCTCCTTTTGGTATTGCGTTTTTAATTTCTTTTTGCGATATACACGGCGACTCTCTTTGTTTCGTTAAATTGGACAATATAATTCCATTCACTTTGTATTTCTTACATACTAAAAGCAGTGCGTGAAATTCTTCTGTGCTCACGTCAGCCGGCATTTTTATTGCAATAGGTTTTTTGTTTGAAATTTTATACAAAACATCAAGCAAGTCGTCCAGATCTTGCGGTTTAGTAAATGGTTCTCCTCCGTACGCATTTGGACAGCTTATATTTATAGTAATGTAATTGCCCAAATTGCTTTGCACTACTTTTTGAAAACATTTTACATAATCATCAATTCCTGATTGCTTATCGGCGGTGCGCGGAGAATTTGTTTTTGCTATGCTAATGCCAATCGGGAATGAGTGGTTTTTAGCAGAAAGATGTTTTAATATTTTTTCCGCGCCCATGTTGGCAAGGCCATAATTTACAACAAGCCCTTGGCTTTGAGGCAATCGGCTCAATCGAGGACGAGGATTGCCTTCGCTTTCTTCCAAAGTAATCGAGCCAATCTCTTCAAATCCAAATCCCAAAGACGGTAATATTTGGGTAAGCCTTGCATTTTTATCAAGGCCGGCTGCAAGTCCGACTGGATTTTTAAAATTTATATTCCAAATTTTTTGTTCCAAGATCTGGTTTTCAAAATTAAACGCGCGCGCTAAAAGCGAAACCATCATTTTGCTGCCGCCGAGACTCCCTCCAAGCCTTGTCATATTGTCGTGTACTTTTTCCGGATCAATTAAAAAAAATATTGGTTTTGCAATATTTTGGTAAGAAAACGCGGTGAGCCCAGTAATCATATTATTTTGGAGCTGGATTTTTTAAAGTAGTTACAATGCCATTAACCGCCTCCAAAAATTTATTTGGGTCCATTGGGCATCCACCAACTTCCGCATCCACTTTGATAACGTCTGAGAGCTTCAAAACCTTTGGAAGAGCATTAAATCGTGCGATAAGAAATTCAATTTCTTTTTTTTGTCCTTCAGTAAAAAAATTACGCTGACCTGCGGGCATACCTACAACTGCGCACGCGCCAATGGCTACTACAATCTTTGACTTTTCACGAATTTCTTTGACTTTGGCGGTATGCTCATCTGAAGCGATTGCCCCTTCAATAAAAGCAACATCGAGAGAGTCTAAAATATTGTGCGATTTTAAAACTCTGACGTGCCTAAAATCAAACATTTTTTTCCAATCTTGCCAATGGTCGTTCATTATTTCCGTAAACACAATAGTACTGTCCTCACAGCACGAAAAAGAAAACCATCCGATTTTTATTTTTTCGTCCATGTTGTTTTTATTTTATCAGCTCTTGTAATTTACAATCTGGGTTTGATAATTCGGTTTCGTGTCCGGCAATTTTGAAATCTTTTTCTATTAATTTTGAGATGGTCCACAACTCCTGTGTGCGATTAATTAATGTAGCGCCTATTATCTCGCCATCTTTTATAATAATCCTTCCGTACGAACCGATCTCAAAAGAACCTCGTGTGATAATGGAGCGATCCGCGCTTGGGCGAACATCGCCTACAAACGCAATTGTAATACCAAATCCTTGTGTAGTATAAAACGACACCATTTTGAACGGATCTTTTTTGCCCGTCATATTTCCCCCAGCGATTTTGCCCTGCATCTGTGCGTTGACCCAATTGCCCAATTGAACGCTTTCTCCCAAAATAACATCTTTAAATTCTGCACAATCGCCAGCAGTATAAATATCCGTAATATTTGTCTCAAGGTACTCGTTTGCGAGAATACCTCGATTTGTTTGAATGCCTGATGATTTTATTTGTTCCAGCTGACAGCAAACGCCAATGCCGGCGATAATAATTTGACAAGGAATCGTGCGCCCATTATTTAGTACAATACTCTCTACTTTTTCACCTCCTAAAATTTCCTTTGTTTCTGAATTTAAAATTATTTTTACTCCCCCTTTTTTTAAAGCCTCCTCGATAATGCGCCCTGACGGTTCATCCAACAGTGGCTCCCAGTAGTGCGATTCTCTCAGGACAAGCGTCACATCAATCCCCGCCATCTTTAGCATGTCGCACATCTCAAAGCTCACAAATCCTCCGCCTACGCATACAGCTTCTTTGGCTGTTTTAACTTCGGCGATTATTTTTTTGGCGTCATCGAGTGTGCGCAAATAAAAAACTCCTTTTTTATTTGCTCCTGGCGCTTCCCACGCTCTTGTAGAACTGCCGATCGCGAGAAGCAATTTTTCATATTTGATAGTTTTGTCATCATTAAGTGTAATTGTTTTGTTTGTGACATCAATAGAAACTGCTTTTTTGCCGTTTATAAATTCAATGTTGTTTTTTTTGTACCAATCATCCGTTTTTAGCCAAACATTGTCAAATGGAATTTTTTCAAGAAAAAAATTCGGCTTCGAAAGCATTATTCTCGAATAAAGCCTGTACAGTTCGTCCGAAACGATCGCGATACTGCCGTCTTTATCAACACTGCGAATGATTTCTGCCGCCGTGGTACCTGCAACCCCTCCCCCTACAATTAAATATTTAATATTTTCTTGCACAAATAATGTATTTAATGAGTAAGATTTAAATTTATGGATATATATTGCTTCCGTCTTCCGCAATCAAGGTTATTGCTTTTGTTGGACACGATTGCGCCGCGGCCACAATATCCGCGTCTTTCACGGCATCACCTTCAAGATTTGGGCGCTCCGCAGGACCTGAATTTTTTATGTTGTTTTTAAGTTTAATAACTGCTTTGTTTTCCGCATCCAATTCAAATACATCACATGCCGCGATCACACAACTAGCCGCTCCTATACAAAGATTCCTATCCACGATTATTTTTGACACTTTTTTATCCATGCTAAATATTATTAGCTTATAATTATCTACTTTCATTATAATAGCATATTTTTGCCCTCGCCCAGAGTCGAACTGGGATCACCTCCTTCGGAGGGAGATATTCTATCCATTGAACTACGAGGACCAAATATAATCACTTAGTAACTTAGTTACTAAGTATGCCTGTCGGCCACTATAGATGCGCCGAAAGAATACGGCTTGATAACAGCATCAAAGCCGTATCCTTTGACCATGCCGACCATTGCGTCAATTAAATCTCTTGTCGGGCCATTTTCTCCCACATCAATATGAATCTGATCATTCCAAAAAAATTCATCACCCAAAGACTCTTTGAGTCGTCCCCTTAATTCTTGAGCCAATATTATTGATCTCATGGTTTCACGCGAGATCCTATTTCGTAGATTTTTATATCCTTTTTCTGCGGAGCTGGTCCAAAAATGAATACCGCCATTGCCAACTCTCCAAATAGTTACTGCGGTAGCAAATTTTACAATTTCACGCGGAGACGAATCGGTACCAACAATAATTTTATATTCGCGCGTAGGCGCTTTTTTCACAAAATCATTTATCTCGTCTACAACTTCATCTAGGCTGAAAGAGCGGCCAACAATATTAAAAAATTTTGTTTGTTCTGTGTTCACAATAAACTTGTTTGTATATCTTGAACCATTTTATAAGAATTATCGGTAAGGCGAGCCGAAGTTACTCTGTCAATTTTAAAAATTCGCTTTGCCTGACGAAGATGACAATATCCTTCAAAGGTGTCATTTAAAATTTTATGTATGTCCACAACTCTCGCGGGCACTAATTCTCCGTCGTCTTGAACATCGCGCGACACATATTCTATTTCCACGCTTTTGCGTTTATCAAAGCCGTCTTTAAGAATTGAGCGAACATTGACGGTCGTCTCCATCCCCCATCTCACCGGCAATGCTACGCGACTTCTTGAGTCGCGTGAAAAAAACGTTACTTTACCGTTTTTCGCGCCGTATTCATATAAGGCCTTTGTAAGCTCCACATCTTTGATGCAATATTTTTTTATTTCATCTATTTTCCCTTCTTTATACCACCGAAGAGCCTGCATGCCGTCGGCTGATTTTTTGGCACCCAATGTTTCTGTGCACAAATTGTCCAGCGAAATGCGAAATCCGGCCGATTTTTCTACATCATCCATTAAGTCAAGCGTTGGGAGCTCTTTTAAATTCCACGAAATATATGGCTGTAAAACAGGAATATCAAAATTATGAATGTTAAAACCAATTACTCGTCTGCCGTTCGATACAACAGATTTGAGAAGTTTTTCAAATTCTGGAATCTCATGCTCTTCATAAGCAATATATTTGTCACCGCCATAAATATAAGCGGCGATAACAGACACGCCAAGTTTATCAAAAAAATCCCGTCCGCCTACTTCATCGAACGATTTTTGCGTTTCAATATCAAATACAATATCCCCTGACTTCATAATGTCTGTTGTACCACAAAAGAATTTAAATTAAAAGATTATAGTGGTAAGTCAATAGAATACGCGCCGCCGCCGAGAAGGAGAAGGGTCAGCGCCATAATCAATAGTACAAAATCAAATTCCCAGCCTCCGCCAGCTGGCGAAGAAAATCCAACCTTGAATTTTACTTTCCATATCGCGACAATCATATTAATCACAAGCAACATCGCAACTAGTTGAACAAAAAGACCAACTAACAATAAAATTCCGCCAACAAGCTCTACTAGGCCCACTACCAGCGCCCAAAACTTTCCTGGCTTAATACCAATTGATTCAAAAAATTGAGCAGTACTTTCTAGTCCGCCAAATAATTTTGGATATCCGTGGACAATAAATACCGCCGCAAGTCCAACTCTCAATAAAAGCGGGCCGTAAAGACCATAATTAAGAAATTGTGGAAACAAATTTAGACAACCGGTTATTGTTTGAAAATAACACATAATTTATTTATAGCTTGATCTAATAATAACAGAATTTGGTTTATTGGACTCCTTACTAGATTTGTCCTTGAGCCTGCGTATCAATCTTCTTCCCTCGCGAATAGCCTGCGTGCTTTTGTGGCGCTTTTTTAGTTTATAAAGCATATCAGTTTTTTTTTAATTTTTCAGCTTTTTCCGCGTCTTCTGGAAAAAGATCTGGCTGTTCTTTCATATTCATATATTACCGGAAAATGTATTATTTTAACAGCCATTGAATTAATTCGTCTTCAAGCTCTGGATGAGCAGCAAATATATCAGTACCATGTCCTGCGCCCTTGAATATTCTTATTTCTTTTTTGGCAGGCGTAATATTATACAATTGTTGCGACATTGTTGCGGCAGAGCCACTATAACTTCTCATATCGTTTTCGTCTGAGACAAAAAATACGGCTTGATTTGGTTTTAAGGCTTTTGAATAGTTTTCGGTTTTTATACCACGGTAATCAAATCCGGGAGAAAGCAAAATAACTTTTTTTATTTCCGTGTGTTCCGCGCCCAATTGCAAAGACAGATTCGCGCCAATAGACGCACCACCCAAATTAATTTCTGTTACTCCTTTCGTTTTTAAAAATTCTACAGCCGACTCAACATCTTGTATGCTTGCTTGATGTTGTGCATCAGAAAATTTCGTGTAATCCAAATGTTGTGGCATTGCAATGTTGTCATCAACTCGATATTCTATTGATTCCCCGTGCCCACGCAAATCAATGGCAAGAACTTTAAACCCTGCGCTTTGTAATTTTGTAACAAATGACACCCAGCTTTCTTTGGTAGCTGGCATCATATGCAAAAGCACTATTCCCTTTGTGCTAGAAGCAGAATAATAATTGCCAACTATGTTGACACCATCTTTTGTTGTAAATGTTATCTTCTCTCCCATAGTATAATTTGAATCCGATAAAGTTCTTTGGTTTTGCTTATTATTGATCACCTGAAAAAGAATTAATGTGCCAACAAGAACTGTCAATAATATCAAGCAATATAAAATAATTTTCTTCATATTTCGCTTCCTTGATTATATCACAAAGCGATTTAATCTGACTCTATAAGAGCATATAGAGCAATGCCTGTGGCCACCGATACATTAAGAGACTCCTTTTTTCCATGCATAGGAATTTCAATAATTGCGTCGGCTTTTTTTAAAATTGTTGGCGAAAGCCCGCGTACTTCATTACCTACAATAAGCGCGATACTTTTTTTGCCTTTTTTCTTTCGCAAGCCACTATCATTTATGATAGTGGCTTTATTATATGCAGTGGCTGTAGAATGTTGTTCTAACGCAAACACAAATGTGTTTTCTTTTTTTAGTTGCACAATAACATTTGAGATGTTTTTTCTTTGCTCCCACTCAACAAATTTTTCCGCGCCAAGCGCGGTTTTTGCAAAATCATTTCGCAATTTTTTGCCAAAAAAATCGTATGGGCTGGGCGTATAACCAGTCAAATAAATCTTACTTATACCAGCACCATCGGCTGTACGAAAAATAGAGCCAACATTATGAAGACTGCGGATGTTGTGGAGAATAAGGTAAATAGTCATTATTTGATCCTACCTGATGAACCTAAATGTGGAAAGAAAAATTTTAAATACGGCATCAACAATGTGCCGCGATTCCGGTCCTGACCAGCTCATAATTTCAATAACTCGCAATGGATTATATTCAACCAATACCTTGCTAAAATTGTAGTCACCGTGATTATCAATTGGTATATATACAGCAGAAAAGCTAAGAAAGGTGCTTAGGTTTCTTTTCACATCAGGTAGGTTTGATACAAATCCGCTACTAAAATTCAAAAGAGAAATTGATGGGTCTTTTTTATATTCCTGAATACGAATTGCTGTTTTATCTAGTATAAAATCCTCAGGTCCGAATAGAGCCGTGTTCTCTTTCGTTGGTCGCTCAAACAATATAAATTCATCTTTTGTGTTCTCAAAAAAAACTTTGGGATTCCAATCAGGTGGATACTTCACTTCAAACCCATATTTTTCGTTCCGATATGTTTTCCAGCCCGCTGTGGAATTGTGAGAAATCGTTGACGAAGCAACAATTTCTTGCATTGAAATCTCTTCATCAATTTTGAATCGTTCAATAGTGCCCAATAAAAGAAGCGCCATTATAAAAATTAGTGCGATTGTCCAAACAAGATAACGATTTGGAAAGATTAAACGGAACATTTGTTTTCTGTATTATCTCTATTTTAAAGTAATTCAATCAAAAAACATTAAACCGTAATGGTATGCAAGCTCATCTCGCGCGGCTTATAACTTTTGAGAATGTCTCTATTCTCTTTTTCTTCTAAAACCAAATCGATCACTTCACGAATATTGTGCAAAGCCTCATCAATAGTTTTGCCTTGAGTAAAACAACCACGAAAAATAGGGCATTCGATAACATACCATCCATCTATATCCCGCTCAATAAAAACCGGTAACTGCGCTCCTCGATGTTGAAATTCCGTCTTTTTCATATTTCTATCATATCAAAAATCGATTTAAATGCAAACAATGCGTCGCCCCAAATATCGAACCGACATTGTAAAGACTGCGGACATTGTGGAGAATTAGATAAAGAGTCATTTATTAAAGCCTTAAGCTGTGTGCTATTTCAAAAAATTCTTTTATATCAACAAATTGTTTTGCACCCAACGGAGATGCTTCAATTATTATAACTCGTTTTTTTAATCTGTCTTCGAGAAAAATGCTATCGCTACTGCCTGCTTCTGTTTCTTGATTAACATAATACCCATTTAATCCGACAATGCTTATGGTTTTAACCGTAGGTGGATATACTGAACTTTTTATGTAGCCCTGAAATGTTCTAGGGTTATTATTATCAAATCCGTAGTAATCGCGGAGTATTACATATTCAAAATTTTCTTTGTCGCCTAATTTTAATAATGCAACTCTCAATCCATATCCACTCTGCCCTGCTTTGCTAAAAAACATATCATTAGAATCGGAAATTGCACCTTGATCCCCAGCAAATCCCGATGGTAACCAAACGGCAATTGGTGATCCTACATGACCATCGCCAATGGTTATCTTATTACGAGGAGCTGTTATGGTGTTCGCGTGGAAAAATTCAAATTCTTGTTCAATTCCAAAACGTTCTACCGCGCCCCACATGGCAATCCCAAAGATAACAAGAAGCGCGATTGCCCAGAAAAAGTAGCGATTAGGATAAATAACACGAAACATAATTATTTAATCTCGTATGTAATTGTCACATTTATTCTCACTTCATTTTCTCCTGTTGGGATAGAGACATCGCTCCCGCCGCCAACTCCCATACCATACATTGCTTTTTCGTAAAATATCGGTGGTGGTTGAGCGCCACCTGACTCCGAGTAACTTGCAATCTTTACTAATCGCACACCTAAATCACGAGATAGCGTTTTTGCTTTTGTTTTTGCCTCTTCAATCGCGGCGGCTCGTGCTTTTTCTTGCATTGCCTTTGGATTGTCTACGGTAAAATTTAGTGATCCAACTTCATTGGCGCCAGCACCGGCAACCCCACCCAAAATCTCTCCCACCTTTGAAAGGTCGCGAATTTTTACCTCCAATGTTTGGCGAACTTCGTACGCGCGGAATTTTTGAACTCCATCACGATAATCATATTGAGGGTAAATATTAAACGATGTTGTTTTCTGATCTTTGTCGGCGACCCCCTTGTCTTTGAGTACCGCCAACACTTTATCTATCACATCGGCGGCTTCTTTTTGCGCTTTCAACAAATCAACATTTTGCTTTATTACACCAACGCTAATAGTCGCGATATCCGGTTTTATAAATTCTTTGCCCTCACCAGATACGCTAATTGTTGTCGCTGGCTGTGTGCGATTGTATCCGCGATACTCATTTTTGATTTTTACAATATAAAATATCGATACTATAATAAGAAATATTGCGAGCATTTTTGCCACTAGCCCGTGCCCACACATATCCCTCACCCACTCGCATTTTGACTCTGTTTTGTCTTCCATGATATTTTTATAATTAACTTTTAATAATATTACTTTAACACATCTCGTGCGATTTTTCTATCATCCCACGCTGTTTTTGTGCCGTTTGGACCCATAAGCCAAGGCTCGCATCCTTTGCCGGTGATAATAACAACATCGCCGGTTTTCGTGCTTGCGATCGCTTTGGCAATAGCCTCTTTGCGATCAAGAATAGTTGATAGTTGATAGTTGGTAGTTGGTAGTTGCGAAAACCCGCTTTCAATTTCTTTAATAATAGAAAGTGGGTCTTCATCATACGAATCTTCGTTTGTAAGTATAATTTCATCGCAATATATCGCCGCAATTTTCCCCATTTCTGGGCGTTTCCATTTGTCGCGTCCACCTCCGGCGGCGCCAAGCACACAAATCAGCCGACCAGAAATCATATCATTTGTGTTACTTAGTGACTTAGTTACTAAGTAAGTTGATCGAAGTGTTTTATACACCTTTTCCAAAGCATCAGGAGTATGAGCATAATCCACAACAACAGTAAATGGCTCGTGCTTTATAAATTCAAGCCTTCCCGGGACACCATTGAACTTTTCAACCGCCAATTTAATTTTTTCCGGATTTATTCCCAGCAATCGCGCGGCCTGATAAGCGGCTACAATGTTTTCTTTGTTAAAATCACCGAGTAATTTTGATTTCCAATCAGGCGGAAAATCGCTCTTTGTATAAATAATTCTATTTTTTGCTGGAATATTTAAAAAATATGTAATGTTCGCGTCATCGCCATTTAAAATATGATTTGGCGTATGATAAAAAAGCTTTGCTTTTGTGGCGCGATATTCTTCAAAGCTTCCGTGTGATTCAATATGTTCAGGAGTTACATTTGTTAAAACCGCCAAAGAAAATCTAATTCCTTTGTGGCGAAATTGCTTGATGCCTTCCGATGTAACTTCAAGTATGGTATATTTACATCTTTCGCGCACAGCATCGTGCAAAAATTTTTGCATTTTAAATCGCCCCGGCATTGTCATCTTAAGCGTATTTGTTTCTTCTTTGTTGTTTATTCTAAAACGAATTGAAGATGCCGATGCCACCGATTCGCCGGCCTCGGATAATATTGCATGTAGCAAGTCAACAACCGTTGATTTGCCATTTGTTCCAGTTACTCCGATCATATAGAGTTTTCTAGATGGAAATCCGTACCACAAAGCTGCGCCACACGCCAAAAACCAGTGATACATTGGTTGGAAAAATTCAAATATTGATTTTGGGATTATTTTTTTGCCAAAATTTGTTAGAGAATCAATCATTTTTCTATTATTGCTTATTTTTGCCTGTTTTGCTATCTTTTTAGACAGATGTTTATTGGAGGTTGATTTACATGACTGAAAAATGCGCTCAATGCGAAGAAATGAAAAGAAAAGGAATCGCAGTTCAATTCAAACAAAAAAACACCACATGCGATGTTTGTGGCAAAAAAGTTAAAAAAGTTCTTTATTTACATCACACAGGCGCCGATCTTTGTAGTATCAAATGTGAAAATCTATTCTGGCTCAGAATTATGTACGACTAAGCCCTTTTGGGCTTTTTTATTTCTTCGCGAGTCTTTTTATGTCTTGTTGTAAAATACTATTTTTTACTATAAATTCACTCACTGGGAATGACACAATATTTCCATTTCTTTTTATGCTACCGATCTTGCTGGAAAACACAAAATATAATTTATCATTTTTTGATTTTTTGTCTTGTTTCATTATAGCGATGGCTTTATCAATGTTGTTTTTTGTAAATGAATATTTTGTTGGCAAGCCCACAAACTTAAGAAGCGATTCCAGCCTTTCTACATCTTGTTCGCTCATAATTCCAAGTTTTTGTGAGATTTTTGTTTCGTAAATCATGCCTATTGCCACCGCTTCGCCGTGCGAAACTTTATGATTAGATAGCATCTCAATTGAGTGCCCAATAGTATGCCCAAAATTCAAAATCTTTCTGCCCTCTGCTTCAAACTCGTCGTTTGATACAATTTTTGCCTTTATCTCTACTGATTTTGTAATAATATGTTCAAAAAAATCGTGGTCTCGCCGTAAAATATTTTTTTCTAAATATCCAAAAAGGTTCTTGTCAGTGATAACAGCATGCTTAATAACTTCTGCGAGCCCATTTTGAATGTCTTTTTCCGGAAGATTTTTTAAATATTCCGTATCAATCAACACGACCGTAGGTTGATATATCGTGCCGACCAAATTTTTTCCTTCCTGTAAATTCACTCCTGTCTTGCCACCAATACTACTATCAACCCCCGCAAGCAAGGTTGTCGGTATATGAATATATCGAATGCCTCTTTTATATATGGATGCCGCGAACCCCGAAATATCCCCAACAACTCCTCCACCCAAAGAAATAATTAGTGCGTCTTTTTGAGTTTTGTTTTTGGCCAATTGTTTGATTATATTGCCTACAACATTCCATGTTTTAGATTTTTCTCCAACAGGAATTACGATCTTGTCCACCAAAAAGCCTGATCGTTTTAAATAATTTTCTAATTTTTTGGCGAAAAGGTTATCTACGCTTGTATCGGTAATAATAACAAATTTACTTGCTTTTAATTTTTTAAAACTAAACGATTTTATAATTCCCTTACCTATAACAATCGGGTAGCTTCTTTTCCCAAGCTGCACTTTTATTATTTTCATTTGTTGAACAAATTTATTTCTTCCCCAACATTTTTAATGCTTCTTTGAGGCGCGCTTCGCGGCCTTGTAAGGATGCTGGAATATGTCCAAGCACATCGCGTGCCTGCATCATGGAATATCCCAAAGCGACAAGCGCGTCTAAAATATCCGTATCGTATTGTAGATCTTCTCCGCCATAAGCCGTCTTCCCAAATCCCATTTTTTCTTTTAATTCTAAGACAATTTTTTCCGCAGTTTTTCTTCCGATGCCGGACACTTTTGTGAGGTACGATGTGTCTCCAGCGGCAATCGCCTTCTTTATCGTATCAACAGGAGCCAAAGCCATCACTCCCAAAGCAGATCTTGGACCAATTCCAGATATCCCAATCAGCATTTCAAAAAACTCCAATTCACTTGGATGTAAAAATCCAAATAGATCCATCGCGTCTTCTCGCACATGCAAATGCGTCCAAAAGCTTCCGGTATTCCCTATGACTGATGTCTTGAGCGCGGAAAGTGGTAAAAATATTTTATATCCAACTCCATTGGCATTTACCACCACATGCCTCTCCCCTTTAAAAATAATCTTCCCTTCAATATGCCCTATCATTGTTTTATCTTACATTAATATTTGTTTGACAACAAAAAAAGAAGGGTCCCGTTTGGAACCCTTCAAGTCGGTGGGGGGAGAGGCCTCCTCTTTGCTACTTTGCCACACGCTTTGCGCGTGGCTGTAGTCTCATCCTTCGCCATCCGCGGTGGCTAGGCCCTTTCGCTTATTAGGCGATTGGGTGAAGCTTACACCCCTTAAGATCAGAATATCATACCCAGCTTTAAAGTCAAATTATTGTTATATGCATTTTCTTGTAAAACAGCACGCCACATAATATAGTGTTACACTAAAATATGTCTTTATTTTCACTCCACAAACCATATCAGCCGACCGGAGATCAGCCAAAAGCGATTGAAAAATTGACTCGGCTTATTGAGGGAGGAAATAAACATCAAACACTTTTGGGTGTTACTGGTTCTGGCAAAACATTTACTATGGCAAACGTAATAGCAAATATCGGGCGCCCCGCGCTCGTCATCTCCCACAACAAAACACTCGCATCCCAACTCTATCAGGAATTTAAAACATTTTTTCCAAAAAATGCCGTGCATTATTTTGTTTCCTACTACGACTACTACCAGCCGGAGGCATATATACCACAGACCGACACATACATCGAGAAGGACGCAAAAATAAATGACTATATAGACGCAATGCGCCATGCGACCACCACAACCGCTTTAACACGCCACGATTTTATCATTGTCGCGTCAGTATCCTGTATTTATGGCATTGGAGACCCAGTTGAATATTCTAAAGCGGCGCTGGAAATTAAAAAGAGCGCGAAAATATCCCAGAGAACATTTTTAAAAAACCTTGTTGAGATGCAATATGAAAGAAATAATTATGACAAGCGCGCGGGAACATTTCGCGCGCAAGGAGAAATAGTAGAAATTGTCGCTCCTGCTGGAAATGAAATTATAAAAATAGAGTGGGATGGCAACACCGTTGACCATATTACAATAGAACCATTTTCTCTTTTCGGAAATCCAATTGAAAAAAAAGAGGTCATTGAGACAGTCAGAATATTTCCGGCAAAACACTTTATCACCCCGCAAGACAAATTAGAGCTTGCGCTTTCAAATATTGAATTTGAATTAAAAACGCATCTTGCCAATTTAAAAAAACAAGGAAGGGTTCTTGAAGCTGAAAGAATAAAACAAAGAACTGGTTTTGATTTAAAAATGCTTCGCGAAGTTGGTTACACGCACGGCATTGAAAATTATTCTAGACAATTATCATTTCGCTCTGCAGGAGAACCACCGGCAACATTATTGGACTATTTGCCTAAAGATTTTATTACGATAATTGATGAGTCGCATATGTCTCTGCCACAAATTCGCGGAATGTACGCAGGCGATCGCGCGCGAAAACAAACGCTCATTGATTATGGATTTCGGCTTCCATCGGCGTTGGATAATCGCCCGCTTAAATTTGATGAATTTCAAAAAAAAATCGGGCAAGTGGTTTATGTTTCCGCCACTCCAGCAGAATATGAATTAGAATTGAGCAAAAAATCAGCGATTGTAGAACAAATCATCCGCCCAACCGGACTTTTAGACCCGCATATAGAAATACGATCAAGTTCTAATGAACAAATGAAGAATGTCATCAAAGAAGTAGAAAAACGAGTCGAAAAAAAAGAACGCGTACTTATTACAACACTTACAAAAAGAATGGCAGAAGATTTGGCAGAATATTTAAAAGAGCATGGAATAAAAACAGAATATCTGCACTCTGATATAAAAACTATGGAGCGCACAAAAATTTTAACAGATCTTCGTAAGGGCACATATGATGTCATTGTGGGCATCAATTTGCTTCGCGAGGGGTTGGATCTGCCGGAAGCGTCTTTGGTCATTATTTTGGACGCGGACAAAGAAGGATTTTTGAGAAACGAACAAACACTTGTGCAAACAATCGGTCGTGCAACCCGCCACACCGATGGCACAGTACTTATGTATGCAGACAAAATAACCGGCTCAATGAAAAATGCAATTTATGAGACAGAACGAAGACGAAAAATACAACACAAATATAATGTAGAACATAAAATTACACCAAAACAAATCACGCGAGAAATCAACGAAAATATTTTTGGAATTGCCGATTCGAGACAAAAGACATCCGACACCATATTTGATATCGGACGTATAAACCAGAAAGACAAAAAACATCGCGAACTTTTGATTAAAGAATTGACACAAGAAATGCTTATAGCCGCCAAAGAACTAAATTTTGAAAAAGCCGCCGAATTGAGAGATGTAATCAAAACTATTGACGAACAAACAAAAAACTGATAATCTTATTGTCATATATGCCAATCATCAAATCAGCTAAAAAGGCTTTGCGACAAGCCAAAAGCAGAGAAGCAAGAAATCGAAAATGGAAAGACGCTGTGCGTATTGCGGTAAAAACAGTACAAAAATTTGTTGTTGCAAAAAATATAGAGGACTCAAAAAAAGCTCTTTCTTCGGCATACAAGACAATAGACAAGGCGGCTAAAAAACACCTCATTCAAAAAAACAAAGCCTCTAGGATGAAATCTCGCCTCGCAAAACTCGCCGGGAAGCAATAAATATTTTACTTTGGATTTTTCATTGAGAGAATATAACTTTCGATATGTTCGTCGGTGTTTTTGTTATCGCGCTTGAGCGCGGAGTCAGTCAATATCCCTTCCCAAAACGCGTCTAAAATATTTTTGTCGTCAAATTGCACCGCGTCAACGGATGTTTTTTGCGCCACGTACGAATTTAATTTTTTTGTTTCTCCGTTTTTTACAATAAAAATGTTTTTTAATTTCCATAAAAACATTCGGAACAAATCAGCCTCGCCAATGCCCTCTTGTTTAGATTGGCGAAATACAATAAGAGCGCGTGAAAATTTATTGCCAAAAATTCTGTCAACAAATGAAAAAATAAGATTGTTAGTTGTTTGAATTTGCTTTTGATTAGTACCCGCGTTTTTTTCTCCACCAAGCGTTATTTTTTCAAGCGCCTGTAAAAGCGCCCATTCTGATGCTTCGCCATATAAAATAGATTGCTTTTCAATCATTGTTTTGCGCTGTTGCGAGCTTGTTTGAATTTCTCTCGCGTCAGCTTCTTTTCGAAACCATAGATCTAATTCATTAAACGATCTTATATTTGTTTCTTCGATTTTTTCTGCAATTTTTTTAAATAATAACAGAGCCTTGTTGTTATTTGAAAAATTGCGTTCCCAAAATATAAAAACGTCATTTGGCGCCATAAGTTCTTTTTTATTTTCTTCGATGAAATTAATAAGGCGCGGATGCGTTTCGATAGCACGCTTTAAAACAATAAGTCGGCGTGTTGCAAATAAATTGCCGGCTCCAATAGATTCTAATATTTCTTCCATAGATGCATCATACCCGCTCATTTCAACAACAGCTAAATTCTTCCCGCCTTTTTTATAAAACGCGGATTTTATATCCGCGATCTTTTGAAATGCTCGGTATGAATTTTCTCCAAAAAGTAAATAAACCATCCTTTTTTAAAAATATTTTGCCTTGAGCGTGGCTCGTACTTTTGTAACAATTTCGTTTGGTGTAAAGTGTGCTTTCACCATAAAATCTTCTGCCCCATTTTTTAGGGTTCGCTCCATGTCTTCTTTTTGTCCTAGATTCGATAGTACAATAACGGGAATGGATGATGTTTTTTGATCTCCTTTGAGTTGTTTTAATACCTCGAACCCATCAATGCCTGGTAAAATAAGATCAAGCAATACAAGGTGCGGAACCTCCGATTGAGCAACGCGTACCCCTTCTTCTCCATCGCTAGCAACCACGGTCAAAAAGCCTTCTTTGTTTAGCTTTTGTTGAATAAGATCCCGAAGAAACTTGTCGTCCTCAATAATAAGAACTTTTTGTGTATTTGCATTCTGTTCTGCCATATATTGATATTATAATATACTGTCAATTTTAGCACAAATAGCGAGCTTGAGCATGTTAATATCATTGATTTGTGGTATCTCTTATTGATTTAAGTTCGCTCCAGCGCTTCCCGATTTTTACCTCAACACTAAGCGGGGCTTCAATAATAGAAATATTTTCCATTATTCTTTTTATCTGAAAAATGACGCCATTAACGACATTGTCAGAAATTTCGTAGATCATCTCATCGTGAATTTGTAAAAGCGGCCTCACTGTCTGCGAATCAAATTTGTTGTAAACAGCAATCATGGCCTGTTTCATAATATCGGAATCTGTTCCTTGAATAATTGCGTTTACTGCCATGCGTTCCATTTCTGCTTCCAAAAATCTATTTCCTTGAGTGTTTTGCAAATCAAAAAATCGCCTGCGTCCATATA
>ERZ1292629.1038-Hain-H43-01um-R1-1038-length-29185-cov-13_pt1 | contig 29185 bp, 28 predicted proteins | sample MGYA00564399_ERZ1292629 | MGnify/ENA primary metagenome ERZ1292629 (study PRJEB36523, sample SAMEA6512636) | groundwater metagenome | collected 2019-01-08 | study: AquaDiva: Metagenomics assemblies of 32 groundwater samples
TTTCACAACTGGATTTTAGAACTTTCAAAAAAATTTGAAGAAATTTCTGTCATTTGTTTAGAAAAAGGTGAATTTAATTTACCAAAAAATATCAAAATTTTTTCCTTAGGAAAAGAATCTGGTAGGAGTAAGATAAAATACATAAAAAATTTCTTCAATTTAATTCTTAGTTTACATAAAGAATATGATTCTGTTTTTATTCATATGAACCAAGAATATATTTTGCTGGGAGGTTTTTTATGGAGAATTTTAAGAAAAAAAATCTATTTTTGGCGCAATCATCAATGTGGAAATTTGTTCACTAGGGTTGCCGTGTGGTTATCAAATAAAGTTTTTTGTACCTCAAAATTCGCTTTTGTCGCCAAGTATAAAAAAACAGAAATAATGCCGGTTGGCATAGACACAAGTGTTTTCAGTACTGAATCAAGAATTGAAGATTACGAATTACGCAAAAAGAAAATCCTATTTCTTTCTAGGATGAGCTCAATAAAGAAGCCTGATTTGCTTATTGAAGCATTAAATATTTTAAAAAATAAGGAAGTTGATTTTATCTGCGATTTCTATGGAGACTCATTACCTAAAGATGTTAATTATTTTAATTCTTTAAAAAAAAGAGTAACAGAATTGAAATTAGACGGGCAAATAAACTTTTATAAATCAGTGCCAAATTATGAGACGCCGAAGATTTATAGCGAACATAATATTTTTGTAAATCTTACCCCTTCTGGCAGTTTTGATAAAACAATCCTGGAGGCAGCAGCTTGCGGCTGTCTATTGGTGGTAACAAACAGATCTCTTCTGGGAGAAATTGATGAAGGAATGATCATAAAAGATAGTTCTCCAGATAATGTGGCGGAGAGGATTATTTTTTGGCTAAAGATAAGTGAAGAAGATAAAATAAAGGTTTCGGAAAAATTGCAAAAATACGTCTTGGAAAACCACAGTTTAAGTGTTTTAATTGGTCAATTATGTATAGAAATAAAAAAGTAAGCGTAGTTATACCCACTTATAACGAAGCCGCAAGCATAAGGGAGGTTATAGACGGATTTTTCGAAACCGATTTGGTTGACGAGGTCATTGCTATTGATAATAATGCTCTGGGAAATACAGAGGAGGAGATAAAGAAGACTAAAGCGATTTATGTAAAAGAAAGTGAAAAGCAGGGTTACGGGTTTGCTTTGATGAGGGGGATGGAAGAAGCAACGGGGGATATTATAGTGACGGTTGAAGCGGACGGAACTTTTTTGCCAAAAGATATTGAAAAACTTTTGGCATACAGTGAAGAATTTGACGTTGTTCTTGGTACTCGTACATCAAGGGCTGCCATATGGTCGGGGGCGTTTATGCCTTTTCCGGTTCGGTTTGGTAATTGGCTTTGGGCTAAAGTAATAGAGGTTTTATTCAATGGTCCAGTGCTTACTGATGTTGGTTGCACTTACAAGCTTATTTCTCGTGAAGCTTTAAATAAAATAAAAGATCTTTTCCCAATATCGGAAGGAGGAGGCAAGTTTTCACCAGAGATAATGATTTGGATTTTGCAGTGCAATTTGAAAGTTATAGAGGTGCCGGTTATCTATAAAGAGAGAGTAGGGGAATCTAGCTATACTGGAAGTATTTGGAAAGCAGCTAAACTCGGCTTCAAAATGTTGCCTTTAATTTTTAAATATAAGTTCAAGAAAATTTAAAATGGAAGATAGTTATTACAAATCAAGGTACCTATTTGATTCAAGAAGAGCAATTGTCTGGAAAGAAATCGTAAAATTTTTACAAAAGTTTATTCCAAAAAATGGAACAGTTGTAGATTTAGGTTCTGGTTATTGTGATTTTATAAACAATGTTTCTGCCCAAAGGAAATACGCCATAGATATCTCTCCAGAACTAAGCAAATTTGCTGGCGGGAGTGTAATAAAAATAAATAGAGGAGGTTGGAATTTTTATGAAATACCAGATATTTCGGTTAATGTAGTGCATGCCAGCAATTTCTTAGAACACTTTGGTGATAAGGAGCTTGAAAAAATTATGAAAGAAATCAAGAGGATTTTGGAATTAAAAGGTAAACTAATTTTGATGCAACCAAATTACCGCCTGTCGGCCAAAAATTATTTTGACGACCCAACTCATAAAAAAATTTTTAGCGACACTTCTTTGGAAAGTTTTCTTTTGTCTCACAATTTTGAAATTTTATTAAAAATGCCACGCTTCCTGCCTTTTTCCATGCACTCCAATTCTCCTTTAATTCCAGATTTTCTTTTACCTTTGATTGTTCGCGCTTACATCCATTCTCCGTTCAAACCTTTTGCCGGCCAGATGCTTTTTGTGGCAGAAAAATCATAAAAACATAAATAATACTCGTCTTTATTTAAGGCGTATTTTCTGTTATATTTTGGGGGTTGGTACAATATTAATTATGAAATTTTCTAGAAAAGAAATTTTGGTTTTTGTTGGAATAGCAGTGCTTTTTCTTGTACTGCGAATGCCTGGAATTCACTTGCTATACCATCAGGATGAGTATAAATGGCCGATTATTGTAAACCCTGCACTGACAGCTCCGGGAAACATACCTCATCCGCCAGTGGGAGAATTTATATACAAAACAGCGGGGCAAACATTAAGTTATGATAATTTCAGACTCGTACCTCTATTTTTCTCTTTTATAAATTTACTCCTTTTATTTTACTTAGTTAAAAATATTGCGGGTAAAAAAGCCGCCTTTTGGGGCACTTTGCTTTTTGCGGTTTCTTTTTATTCTGTGCTCGCATCGCTCATGGTGGACACCGATGGAGCTATTATGCCGTTTTTCTTTTTAATATCAGCAATTTCGTACTACAAACTTAAAGTCTCAAATTTTGAAATCGATGAAACAAAATGGAAATGGTTGTTTCTATTAGTTCTCTCTATTATTTTAGGGTTCTTGGTCAAGATTAGCTTTTTGGTAGGTATTTCTGCTTTGGTCTTGGATTTTGCATTTGAAAAAGATATCCTTGCTGATAGAAAAAAAGTTTTGAAATATTTAGGTGTTGGTATTGTTTCCATAATCAGCCTTGTTTTGGTACTCATTGCTTCAAGGCTCATCTTTCCATATTTTCAGTTGGAATGGTCTGTTAAGTACTGGAAACATTTCGCTAATTCATCCAGTTTCTTAAATAGGGGATGGCTCCAGACGTTCATACAGTTTGCTAAAGCCATTATGTATACTTCTCCTCTTTTGATTTTGCCGGCACTTTTTTCTAGTAGAGAGATATTTAAGAAAACCAGACCGTTTTTTCTTTTTATTTTTGTAGGTTTGTTTTTCTATTTATTTGCTTTTGATTTTTCCATTGGGGCTTTGGATAGATATTTGCAGTTTTTAATCGTGCCCCTTTGTATTATTTCTGGGGTAGTATTTGCAAAAGTATTTGATAATAAAAAAACAAAGCTGGGAAAAATAGATTTTATTACAACTTCTATAATTACTGTTTCAATTTTTGTTCTTCAATTTTTTAATTATTCCGTGCTACCACTCTATCCAAAAACGGAATGGATTTCACGCGCTATTTCTCTGAAATGGAATTTCCTTTTTCCATTTACAGGGGGTTCCGGACCAACAGGATTTTACATTTCTTTTCTTTTTATAGCTCTTGTTTGGATTTGTTCCATAATTTTTGCTCTATTTCAATTAAAAATAAAAAATATCCAAAAAAGAGCTCTTTTTTGTATTTTGGTCTTAGGAATTTTATACAACGGAGTATTTGTTGAGGAATATCTGTTCGGTAAGATAAATGGCAGCCCATATGAATTGTTTGAAAACGCTAAAGAATTTATTACTGAAAATAAAGATATAAATAAAGTCGTTGTTTATAATGATATCGGAGCTTATGAAATCCAAAAAATAGGGAAGTATGAGAGAAGATTATACGCAATACCTCAATCCGAAGAGTCCTACAAAAAAATATTAACTGATTTTAACGGGCATATTCTTTATATAAATATTCCAAAAATAAGTCAAAATACTTTTTATTCTAATTACTTTGATTCTTGCAAAAATATTTATGAGGGACAGGATAAGTATATAACAGCTAAAATTTTAAATTGCAAAAAATAATATGAAAATATGTTATTTTGGAATTTACGACCCTAATTTAGGCAGGAATAGGATTTACATGAAAGGTCTCAAGGAAAACGGGATAGAAATTATTGAATGCAGAGATAATTCTCGTGGATTTTTGAAGTTTGTTAAACTATTTTTTAAACATTGGAAGATCAGAAACAATTATGATTTCATGGTAGTTGGTTATCCTGGTCATGTGGTGGTTTGGTTTGCCAAGCTCATTTCTGGAAAACCAGTTATATTTGATGCTTTATGCACAATGTATGAAGGGGTTATTCTTTCCAGAGGCCAGTTTGGAGTTTTGGGTATTAGAAATTTGTACATAAAATTTATTGACTGGCTTGCGATCAAGTGTGCCGATATTATTTTAGTGGAAACTGAGAGTCAAAAGAAATATTTTGAAGAAAGATTTGGTAAAAGTCAAAAGTATAAAGTTATCTATACCGGCGCGGATGACAGTAATTTTTATAAAGATAACAGCATAGCAAAGAGAGAAAAGTTCACAGCAGTTTTTAGGGGTAAATTCTTACCAGAAGCTGGAGTGAAATATGTCATAGAGACAGCCAGTATTTTAAAGAATGAAGAAATTGATTTCCTCATAATAGGCAATGGTTTTTTGGAAAAAGATATAAAATTGCTAATAAATAAACTCAAACTAGGCAATCTCACTCTTATATCAAAGTATTTAAGTTTTAAAGAAATAAAGGAGAAAATGCTTTCGTCCAGTATTTCTCTCGGACAATTTGAAGATCATGAAAGGCTGGAAAGAACTATTCCGCATAAATGTTTTGAAACTCTAGCGTTGGGTTTGCCTTATATCACATCTCGCACGCCGGCTGTTTCAGAAATATTAAAAGATAGTGAAAGTTGTTTATTTGTAAATCCGGCTGATCCGGAAGATTTAGCAGAAAAGATATTGATGTTAAAAAATAATGATAACTTGGCTCAGGGCATAGCTAATAATGGACACAACATTTATTTAAATAAATTTACTCCTAAAAATTTAGCCAGAGATATTTTGGTTGTTTTACAAGATAGTCAGAATTAAGTTTTATGTTAATATGTGAAATGAAAAGCATAATTTCAATTTAATGAAGATTTTAAACATTAGTTTAGAAAAAAAGTTATTTTTAGAAAAATCAAAATCCCAGCAAAGGGTACTAGATTATGCTAATTTGTTTGAAAGATTTGACCTAGTAGTTCTATCTAATCGTGGGTACAAGAGCGTTGAGTTTGAGAATATGGTCATACATCCTACTAATTCACTTGCTAAGTTGTGTTATTTAGTAGACGCTTACTTTCTGGGAAAGATGATGATCAATAAATACAAGCATAATGTAGTGAGCTCTCAAGATCCTTTTGAATTAGGATTAGTTGCCTGGTTGTTGGCTAAAAAATATAAATTAAAGCTGCAGATTCAAATTCACGGAGATTATTTCGGCTCTTCTTATTGGAAGAAAGAAAGTTTTCTGAACAGATTAAGGTTTTATTTAGGAAAGTATTTAATTAAAAAAGCCGATTCGATTAGAGTGGTTAGCAATCGAACCAGGGAAAGTCTTGTTGAGCTAGGTTTGACTCCGGAAAAAATTGTGATAATGCCGATTTACTCGCCAGTCAGTAGTAAAAGTTTGGCGGTAAAAAGGGAAAAGACTGATGAAAAATTCGTGTTTTTGACCGCAGGCAGGTTGGTAAATGTAAAAAACATTGCTTTGCAAATTCGGGCCATGAAGGAGGTTGTAAAAATTTACCCTAGAACTGAGCTTTGGATTGCAGGTGATGGGCCAGAGAGGAAAAAACTAGAAACTGAAAGCAGAAAATCAAATATGTCAAATAATATTAAGTTTTTGGGGTGGAAAGAAAACCTGGAAGATTTTTATAGGCAGGCGGACGCCTTTTTGCTAACTTCAAATTACGAAGGTTGGGGATTGGTAGTAATCGAGGCAGCTAGTTTTAGGTTGCCAATAATAATGACTGATGTGGGTTGTGCTGGTGAAGTGATAAAAAATGGAGAGAGCGGAATTGTTATAGAAGTCGGTGACAAGGAAGCTTTGATAACGGCTATGATGAAACTAATTCAAGATAGGAATCTTAGTGAAAAAATTGGCGAAGGAGCAAAAAGGGCCGTATTATCTTTGCCGAATTTAGAGCAAAGTTTGGATTTATATAAAAAATCTTTTGATAATTTTATTCAATGAAAAAAGTAATTTTAGTTCAACCGGAGAATGGGTTAAATGAAGCTATTTATGTGCCGTTGGGCTTAATGAGTTTGGCTGCTTATATAAGAGAAAATTTTGATGTTGAAATTGTTGATTTACGTTTCAGTTCTTTAGATCAACTTTACAACCTTGTTAAAAGAACCGAACCTTTGGCAGTTGGTTTTAGCATGTTAACCGGGAACTGTATTCTACAAATTATTAAGGCCAGCCAAAAAATTAAACAAATTGATCCAAATGTAAAAATAATTGTCGGCGGCATTCACCCAACCTTTTTTCCAAAACAAACCCTCAAGTACCCTTTGGTTGATTTCGTTGTTATAAATGAAGGCGAGAAGACATTAAAGTCATTATTAAATACGTTAACTAATAAATTGCCGTTTGCCGATATTGAAAATTTGGGTTGGAGAGAAAATGGTCAAATCAAAATCAATAAAACTTCTGAAGATTTTCTTGATATGAACAAACTGCCTCGACCAGCTTGGGATTTGATTGATGTGGAGCGCTATATTCGGGCGTTATCACATAATCCCGGTGAGCGAGTGATAAATTTTTATACTAGCAAGGGTTGTCCATTTCCTTGTAGTTTTTGCTACAACTTGTTTTTTAACAAACAAAAATGGCGAGCTAAAACTGCCCAAAGGGCTTTTGAAGAATTGGAATTTTTACATAAAAATTATGGAATCAACTATTTTGTGATCCACGATGATAATTTCGTTGTCGATAAAAATCGTGCTTTGGAATTTGCCAAACTAATAAAAGAAAACGGATTGGAAATTAAATACTCAGTTGATGCCCGGGTGGATTATTTTAATCATGCTTTTCTTGAGCAATTAAAAGAGAGTGGTTTGTGTGAATTACGAGTGGGTTGTGAAAGTGGTTCTAATCGTATTTTGCGAGAAATTATCCAGAAAGGTATCACTACTGAACAGACTGTCAAAGCAATAGAGGTCGCCAAATCTTTGGATCTAAAATTAATGTTGTCATTTGTTATTGGTTGGCCAACTGAAACTATGGCCGAAAGACAAGAGACTATTAATTTGGTATTAAAATTGCAAAAAATTCATAACCGAGCTGCAATCTATCCTTTGTGGATTTATATTCCTTATCCGGGTACCATTTTATTTAAGAAAGCTATGGATTTGGGCTTTAAACCGCCACAGAGCCTGGAAGAATGGGGCAATTACTTCTGGGGTCGAGCCTATCTACCTTGGATTAAAAACCATAAAGAATATGAAATTATTCACGAACTAAGTCCCTTTGCTTGGTATAACAAGAAAATTGGATCTTTAGCTGATAAATCTTTCAAAAATATTGTACGTCATTTACTGATTAAATTGTTTAGAGTATTGATTATTTTTAGATTTAAGAATAATTTTTGGCGCTGGCCTATTGAGGCGCATTTAATCGCTTGGCTGAAAAAATTCTTCCAACTATCAACAAAAAAATACGAAAAATTTTTAGCTGGCATAAGTTTAAAAAATAAATTAAAATCCTCTCTATGATTAAAATATCCATAAACCAAAAAGAATGCATCGGTTGCAGTTTTTGCGAGGGCTGTGTTCCGGAATTGTTTAAATTTGATGAAAAAGATTTTAAGGGCAAACTTATCAAAGATGGGGGACTAGTGGATACCATAACGATTGAATTGTCCGATGAGCAATTAAAAAAGGTGAAGGAAGCCGCCGAAGGCTGTCCCGTCCAAGCTATAAGCATTACAGAAGTCTAACAAACAAAGAATCTTCCGAAATTATCTGCCCGGTATTTTGGTTCAATTTTTCTTGAAGGCTGCCCTTGTAATTAAATCCCAGGGATTTAAGCTTTTCATAAATATCATCAAAAAGTGGCTGGCTTTCATATAACTCCACAAATGAATTTTCAATTATAACCACTTTTGCTTTTTTGAATGTTTCTATACCCCCAGCTATTACTTTGTCTTCAAAACCTTGAACATCAATTTTTATTAGAATCTCTTTATTCAAGAAAAGAGAAGTGGCAGTATCATCAAGTTTCTTTACTTCTATTTGTTCCGGTTTGTTTTCTTTGGTATGAGGAAAAAGAGTTTTATGAATATCTGCCATTTCCAAAATAGAGGAGCTTGGGGTATATGAACTTTTATACATTTCCAATTTCTCGTTTTTATCTCCCAAAGCAAAATTAAAAGCCCTAAAATTTTTGTCCCCAAACATATTCTCATTTAATTTATCAAAACATTCTTCAAGGGGCTCGAAAGAATATATTTTTGCTTCAGGTAATTTTCCTCTTATTTCTTTGGTGAACTGTCCGGTATTGGCCCCAATGTCTAGCACAGTCTGTAAGTCAAAAGTTTGCAGGTAAGAAAATTTATCTGGTCTATGTTTATACCTATGTAAATCAAATCCCGTTTTTTGTATTATTTTACGTATAAAATTTGTCATTCTTTATATTTCTGTATAATACCATACTATGTATAAATATTGATAAAAGTATCAAATAGATCAAATTTTATTTTTATCGATACGATTGACTTCACACAGTTCTCTTGATACCTTTGGTGTAGAAGTTGGGTTTGTTATTTACAAAACGAAAGGGGTGTTCCGTGGAATTAACACAGATTGCTTTACGACAACGTCAAGTTAATGGCGGGAAGACGGGACCACTTTGTCTCATCATTCCGCCATCAAGTTTTCTTTTGGATGAGAGAGTTTTTATGTCTCTCGGCGTCCTCAAGGTGGCGGCAGTTTTGGAGCGTGCTGGAATTCATGTGGAAGTTCTTGATCTCTCCGGAGTCAAGAACTTTGCTGATGTGGTTTACGATTATGCTGAGACGAGACCGGAAATTTCTGCTTTTGGCGTCACAGCTACTACCCCGCAACTCCCGGCTGCAAATAAGATTGCGATAGTCTTGCGTGAAGTCACCCAAGCCAAAGTAATCCTTGGGGGACCGCATGTCACCTCGGTCAACACGGCTTACAAGAATGAGGTTAAGCATGGCATAGAAGGAAGGGCAGTCGAGGCAATGCGGGAAATGGAGGAGAGTTTTGATACTCTCGTTTCTGGGGATGGTGAGAGGGCAATATTTCTTGCCCTACAAAACGATACTCCAAAACTTGTTGACGCTGACAATGTTGATTCGGAGCTTTTCCTAAAAAATCAACATCTAAACGAACTGCCTTTCCCGGCACGTCATCTGGTCGATGTGGGAAGTTACCATTACCAGATTGATGGAGTGCCTGCACTTTCACTCATCGCACAGCTTGGATGTCCGTTTGAGTGTGGATTCTGCGGTTTACGAAATTCACCAAGTTTTCGCAGAATCCGCACGCGCACTTCGGAAAATATCGTGGCAGAAATGGTCCATCTCTGCACAACCTACGGCATTCGCGGGTTTATGATGTATGACGATGAGTTGAACGTCAACCCTCAAACGGTTAGTTTGATGGGTCTCATTGCAGAAACCCAGAGAGGGCTTGGTATGGAGTGGAGACTTCGTGGTTTTATCAAAGCGGAGCTTTTCACCGAGGAACAAGCCGAAGCTATGTACAGAGCAGGCTTTCGGTGGATTCTCACTGGTTTTGAATCCGGGTCGCCGCGGGTTCTCAGGAACATGAACAAAAAGGCTACAAAAGAGGAGAATACCCGATGCTTGGAAATCGCCAGACAGCATGGACTCAAGGTCAAAGCTCTGATGTCCATAGGTCATCCGGGGGAGACCTCGGAAACTGTGATGGAGACCAGAGACTGGCTCCTTAAAGTCGGGCCTGACGACTTTGACCTCTCAATCATCACCTGCTACCCTGGAACGCCGTACTACGATCAAGCTGTTCCGAACGGCAAACCCGGAGAGTGGGTTTATACTTTCCCCAAAACTGGAGATCGTCTGTATCAGTTGGAAGTGGATTATGCCATCACGGCCAACTACTACAAGGGCGACCCAGATGGTGGATACAAGGCCTACGTCTACACGGATCACCTCTCTCCGGAGGATCTGGTTGTACTTCGAGATAGTGTTGAACGTGATGTTCGATCTCGTCTCGGCATCCCCTTCAATACCGGTGCTCCAGCGACAATCTACGAGCATTCAATGGGACAGAACAGATTTCCGTCAAGTATTTTGCGCGTAAGCGCTTAACATCCCCGCCTAGCAAGCGAGGGGTGTTTTTTTATTTAAAAATAAACAGAATACCACTATAGACATTTTTAACCAGCACCCAATTTGATTTTAAATAAGTTGTTGTTTATTTTACAACATAGTGTGCCTCGATAAATGAAACGCATGATTCTATTCTTATTATTTTTTTAATATGTAGTTATAAGAATAAAGAAAAGTGATAATTTCAAACATACTTGGTATTGAATGTATCCCAATAAACAGCGCGGGCTTTTTTCTGGATGATATTTTCCGCACCAAGCAGCACCTTATGTTCGCTGGTATAAATTCAAAAAATAAGCTAAAATCATCCCATGACTAAAATATCAATAAATCAAAAACAATGCATCGGTTGCAGTTTTTGTATGATCTGCCAACCAGAGCAGTTTAAATATGATGAGGAAAAATTTAAGGGCAAGTCAAAGGAAAATGAAGAACTCACAAATGTCATAACAGTTGAATTAATCAATGAACAATTAAAACAGGCCAGAGAAGCTGTAGAGGGCTGCACGGCTCAGGCTATAAATCTTACAGAGACTTAACATTAAAAATCAATGATTATAGGTTTATATTTTGACTGCTATAAAAAATCTGGAGGAATTTACCAGTATGCTCTAAATCTTCTTGAAGCAGTGAAGTCTCACAATGAGCACTCTTATGTTGTCTTTAATCTTTCTAAAGATTTTCCTTTCACTGAATATTCCAATCTCAAAAATTGGAAAATTATAAATTTAATTCCATTGGACGAAGGATATATTCATTCAACACCAGGCTTAGCGCTAAATTTTTTTTCCTTTAGGAGGAAATTTAATTTGTTTGTGATTAATTTTTTACGCCGGCTTCATCTGTATTCTCTTGAAATTAAGCTGACGAGCTTAAACGCGCGTAGGCGAGCGAAGATTTTCAGCCGGTATAATATAGATTTAATGCTTTATCATACGTTTTCTGAACTGTCTTTTTTGACAGAAATTCCTGGTATTGTGCCCATTCATGATCTTCATCATAAAATTCACCCGGAATTGCCCGAAGTGTCTCAATTCGGTCAGTATAGGATAAGAGAGTATTTAATAAATAACATAAAGAAAAAGGCTTATAAAATTATTGTTAATACAAAAACTTGCAAAGAAGATTTAGTCCGATTATACAATATTCATCCAGACAAAATTCATATAATGCCATTTCCTCCTGCTTCTTACATCAATTCAACCGTGACAGAAAACGCAAAGCAAAAGGTCAAAGAAAAATTCAATCTTCCTAATCGTTACGTTTTTTACCCTGCTCAATTCTGGCCCCACAAAAATCATAGAAATCTAGTTAAAGCCATCGGTCTTTTACGAGATGAGGGCGAAGATGTACACGCTGTGTTTGTTGGTAGCAAACGGGAAATATGGGGTGAGTTTGAACGTATTTGCAAATTAATTGATGAGTTGTCTCTGAGTGAACGTATACATTTTTTAGGTTACGTGGATAATGCTGATATGCCAATTCTCTTTGATCTTGCGACTGCAGTAACCATAATTCCTTTATTTGGGTATGGATTTACATACCCGGTTCTTGAGGCTTGGAAAATGAAACGCCCGCTTATATGCGCTAATGCTCGTGAATCAAGGGAACAAGTTGAAGATGCTGCTTTGTTTGCCAATCCAACTGATCCTAAAGATATAGCCTTAAAAATTAAAATGTTGGTAAATAACAAAAAATTGTCAGAAAGACTTGTGCGAAACGGCCTCAAACAACTGCAATTAAACTCCCATGAAAATCTTAGCAAAAAAATTGGAGAATTAATCACTATGTTTGACAATGAAATTCTCAGAAAAACGGTCAAATCTTGATTGTAGCGGAAACAAGTTTTTTAATTTTCTAATGCACTCTCTTTATTATTTTTAGTTAATAAGTAAACGTTTTTCACTTTGATTTGGGTGGAATTTTTATTTAAAAATAGAAATTGCAGAAAATTCCATATTACTAACAGCGTGATATTTTTTTATGATATTTTTCATATCAGGTATTGTATGATATTACTCTTTTTTATTAACGAGATTCTTTGTTTTACTATATAAGTTTGGAAATTTTCTTTTTAAATAACTTAGTACTTTCTTTCTTAGCCCAAAATCTATACCAAACTGATATCTGAAAGCAAGTAAATCAGCTTGTATATCCTGCTCTATTATTTTTGGATGAATAAGAGGAAAACTTATACTTGAAGTTTGCATCTTAGATAACATACTGCCCAAATCTTTTGTATGCGTTGCATTAGAATTGAACCCTAAATTTGATATAAGGTTAACCGTGGGATTGATCGATAATCCTTTATGGAGCATTAATATATACACCCAGGGTCTATCCCAACTATTTCTTTGCCCGTTATAATATCTATCCCACAAATTTTCCCAATAATCATACACTATCGAATTGGCTATGAGGCCACGCAGTATTCCTTTGTCTTTATTATTTGGCCACCCTGTCATTTCAGGGTCATAGTGTTTCCACGCTCTCCGCCAACTTGCCCAACCCCACAAGTTGGGAAAACTAGAAAAAAAGTAACTGTTTTCTTTTTCAGCTCTTCTGTAGTTTCTTTGAAAAAAATCCCCGCTTATTTGCCAGACTCTCGCATCGTTTTTGTATCGCTCAAGCAATTCTTCACAGAAAGGGAAGAAAGATGAATCTGGCAGGCAATCATCTTCTAGAATTATACCTGCCTCAACATTTTTAAAAAACCATGTAACTGCAGAACTTGGAGCAATTTGACACCCCAGATTTTTTTCTTGGAAGAGTGTTTTAACTTCACATGGCCAATCAATATTTTTGACAATGCTTCTTACTTGCCCACATTTCTCAATGTCTTCTGGTCTATCTCTCCTCGGTCCGTCAGCCGCAATGAAAAGCTTTTCAGGTTTGATTTTGCGTATAGCTTCAAAAACTCGAGTTGTAGGCTCTGGTCTGTTAAATACCAAAAATAATAAAGGAGTTTTCATGTCTTTATGATTTTATCTAAATCGGCTTCCATTCCGGCAATAATAAATTATCCTTATAATTTTTATTCATTGCTTTATCTTTAAACCAATTTTTTGGCGTTATTACTATTTTAGCAGGATTTTTACCTAAATAAGCTACCCACCAGGAAAGGGTGCTGTTTGAAATTATGAAGTGAGAGCAATTACTCATAAGCTGCATATCGTCAGACGGGTCTGCCTCGTTATTTTTGTCGGATACAAAAACAACATCCGGTATAAACTTAAAATTTTCTATACACCACGCTATATCGTCTGAAAATATGAAAAATTTTGCATTAGGCACCAATCCCTCCATCATAGAGAATGCTTTTTTATAGTAATCTATTTCCAAATATCCAAAAACTTTTGACGATATAGGATTAAGGACATTGTCTCCTCTTCTTACATGTATGCAAACAGAGGCCGAATCTTTTATAGCTTTTAAAATCGGTACAAACTTTTCGGAGACGCTATTTTTGAAAGAAAAATCTTTTTTTATTTCATCTTTTATGTCTTTGAAATACTTTTCATTTTGCCAGTAGCCGGAAAAACAAGATCCCTCTATTGTTTTTTGGGTCAAGTTAGCATCCGAATGGAACTCTTCTTCGGTTATTACTTTTCTTTCATATATCGGTTTGATCATAGTTTTAAGCACCTCTTTTGTTTTAAACAAAAATTTTACAAGCTTTGAGTCGGTGCGATTTATAAACAAACCTACTTTTGACAAAAGTGTAAATTTCGGCCTGATTGAAAAAATATTCAGCCCATAAGTTCGTGGCATAGCTCCTACGCGGGGAGCCTGATTGAAGAGAGCTTCCAGGTCCAAAATTACGTCGGTTCGAAATTTTCTTGAAATACTCTTGCCAAAAGCATATTGAAACATCTGGTTTCCTATTCCTCCTCTTATTTTCAGTATTATCATAAAATTACAGTCCAATTCCAAGTGGAACATATTTTACTAATTTTGGTAAATCACCGACTGAAAACTGTCTCCATGGATCAATTATGGTAAGCCTCTTTTTATATTTTTTTTCTTTTAGTGCCTGATTATATTTGTCCCAATTGGCCAAAAAGATAACATCTGAGTGGTCTATGAATTCGTCTAAACTTTCTTTGTAATGAACCGGTTCATTCAGTTTGGTTTTGGCATGGCCATACCCGTTCACGTCAAAAACGTTTATGTGGTATTTTAGATGGTATAGTTTTTTGGTGATATTTAGTCCCTGAGATTCCTCACAGAATTCCGTTTCGGGTTTATAGCTCAATCCCAGAATGCCGATTTTGGATGTTGGGGTAGTATGGTCTAGTATAAGAGCAATCATTCTCTTGGCTATACCTATATTGTAGTTATCGGTTGCCTTCGCATAAGGTACTTTTATGCCTCTTTTCAAGGCTACAGAAGCAAAGGCTCTATTATCGCGGGGGAAACACGGTCCTCCATAACCAAGACCTCCCCTGAAATATTTTGGTCCGACTCTCGTATCACTGCCCAAGGCGTCGGTAACAATATCAACATTTACTTTCGGTATTTCATGCGCTATCTCCGCGAGCATATTGGCAAAAGTAATTTTGACGGTTAAAAAATGGTTGAGGCCTATTTTGGTCAGTTCGGCGCTTGGGATATTCATCCTTTTTATTTTTGCCAGATTGTTAATAGTCTTTGAATAAAAATGCTCTAATATATCTCCGGATTTTTTATCATACTCGCCAATCAAAAAGAAGTCAGGGTGCAAAAGGTCTTTAATTACTGAACCTATGGCTATAAATTCGGGGCCATAGCAGAAGCCAAAATCAATTCCACATTTTTTACCGGAGTTTTTTTCGAGGGCCGGAATAATTCTCTTTTCACAATCCGTTGGCAAGACGGTACTGGTGAGCACTACAAGATGGTATGCCCGTTTTTTCTTTAAGACTTTTCCGATTTCAACACAAGTATTCAGAACATAATCTACGGAAAACCCTCCAGTTTTATCTGTGGGAGTTGGCACAATAATAAAAGTAATAGCCGTCTTTTTTATAGCCTCTATGTAGTCTTTGGTTGCCGAAATTCTGCTGCTATATTTGGTAATATATTTTTCCAAATCAGGTTCTTTTACCGGAGTTTTTTTGTTGTTAATGGAGTCAACAAACGCAGAGTTGATATCAACGCCGATTACTTTGTGTCCTTTGCTGGCGTAGGCCGCCACCATGCAAGCCCCAAGCTTGCCAAGGCCTATTATAGATATATTTTTCAACATAATTAACTATAGTGTATATTAATCAATATCCTAAAGTCAACTTATTATTTTCCAATCATTTTTACAATTTTTCTCTTTATTTTACCTAATATTTTTCTACAAAATTTATAGGGTTTGACCAGTATATTGTTTTTTAACGGGTATAAATATTGGAGACATAGTGCATAAAACAGATTCCATTTTTTTTGCAGTAAAGTTGAATTTTGTTTTATATAAAAAGCATCACCCCACTGCCACGGTGTCAGATAAGTTTCTGTCCGAATAAAGCCGTACTGATGCAAATAGGTGTCTAATTCAAACAATACCGGGCAATTTTTATAAACTTCACCTATATTTATTTCTGTATAAATATAATCAAAATGCCGCATAAGGTCTCCCAAACCTCTCATTGCCAGTAACTCAGCCCCCTGAAGGTCAATGTTTAAAAAATTGTAATCAGAAATGTCTATATTATTGTTTGCAAAAAAAGTGTCCAAACGGTGTGTTGTCAAAGAAATAGTATGATCAACTTTTACATCGGGGCTGTGGTCTTTGTGCGTACCTAATTCTAAAATTGAAGAGGATTGATAATTGTTTGTGACATTAAAAATCATTTTTTGATTATCAGTATCTGAAACCAATACATTATAAACAAGTTGATTAGAATATTTTTTTAATTCTGTTTTCAGAGAAGACATGAGTTCCGGATTGCCCTCAATCCATATCACTTTTGGTACGCCTACCTCCTGGTATGCCGGTGCTTCTTCTGCCTGGTGGGCACCCAAATGCAACACGCCGTTTATTTTCATATCGTATTTCTTAACCAGGTATTGAATTTTTATATACATACGGTCTACTTATTTTTAATAACAGGCTGCTGATTTTCCCTTGCCCATGAGTCATTATCAACAAAAATAGTGTTTATATACGTATCCGCATAAACAAAATATTTTTTTTCTTTCATAAATTCTATTATATTGTTTAATTTCTGTTCCTTTGTATATCTTGCGTATGTCAGTGTTTCTACGCAAAATACTTCCGGACGGTACTTATCAAAATCAAAACTATTTAAAACTTCGAAATCTAGACCCTCTATATCTATTGATACAAAATTCGGTTTATTCTTAAAATTATCGGAAATTATTTTATTAACTGGTAAAATGGGCACTTTAATAATAGATTCTATTTTTTGCCCCTCCTTTTTGGAAAATCTTTCAGCTTCGCTTTTTGAAAAAGTGCTCAGACCGCTTGAAGACATTATGTAAAAATCGGATGTTTTTTGCTCAGGATCTATACCGACACCTACATTCAAGCACACATCCCTTTTTCTTTTTTTTTGGATATATTTAAATAGAGCCGGATTTGGTTCCACGCAGACACCGCTACTGCCATTTTTGTAAAGAAGAGCGGTATTACTCGTGTGAAAAGGATGATGCGCCCCCATATCAAGATATGTCGGTTTTTCTATATCCATATGGCGGAAGGCGTAATTAACTATCAGGTCTTCTCCGCATTGAGAATAGCTAATATTGGGTCTTTTATTAAATTTACTTTTTAAAAAATCTATGTAATTTTTTAAAACAAAAAACTTTTTTATTCTCATATTATTGTCTAGCTTTTTATATTTGTGATAAATATTTTTCATAAAAAAAGCAACCAGCTAGAAAAGTTTTCGACAGTGAGTTCTGTTTGTACTTCTAATATTCTGTCGTTTATAAATTCAGAAGCAATATCTTTCATATTATTTCTTGAAGCATTTTATTATGATTTGAATATCTAATTATTTTGAGAAAGTTTTTATTAAAATCCTGATCTCTTTTTGTGTTATATCTGGATTATTTCCAAAATAAAATCCAAGTTTATGAACATTTTCAGCATTTGGTAATTCATATTTAGTTTTGATATATTTTTTAAAAAATACTTGGTTATTTATGTTTCCAGCGACAATTGGTCGTATCTCAATCCCAGCTTTTTTTGCCAAGCCCATATATTTTTCTTTCAATTTTTTTGTCTTGCAAATAAGAGGAAAAGCAAAATTGGAAACTGTGCTTAAACCACTTCTTTTCATTTTTATAAAATCTGGGTTTCTATATATTTTTTCCATTTGTTTATAATTTTTTTGCCGCCTTGAGACCATTTCATCTAAATATTTTAATTGATTAACCCCAAGAAAACCCTGTATTTCAGTTGGCCGAAAGTTGTACCCTATATCATAAAAAATGTATTTCCCATAAAATTCTTCAACGTTGTATTTTAGTCTAAGTTTCTTTTGCTCATCTGACGATAGATGGCGATCCCACCCATGAGATCTTACTATTCTAAGCATGGTATCTATTTCTAAGTCATTGGTGCAAACCATGCCCCCCTCTATGGTTGACAAGTGATGTCCGGCAAAAAAAGAAAAAGTTGAAGCCAAACCAAAATTACCCAATTTTACCATCTTATACTCTGAACCTAGAGATTCGCAGTTGTCTTCTATGAGCAGAATTTTATTTTTTTTACAGAATTTTTTTATTTCGTCTAAATCATCAGAGTAGCCCATAAGATTTGTAATGAATAAGCACTTGAATTTGTACCTATTATAAGCCTCCTTAATTTTTTTAGAAGAAATGTTTAAGGTCTCTGTTTCTATGTCAATGGGCACCGGATTGAGTTTCAGACTTATTAGGGGCATTACATTTGTTGCCCAAGTTACAGCTGAAAAAGCGACAACGTCTCCTTCTTTTATTTTTTTTAGATTTATAAGAACTTGAATTAAAGCAAGGTTGGCAGAGCTCCCACTATTGAACATAACAGAGTATTTTCTTTCTTGCCAACAAGAAAACTTATATTCAAAATCTGAACACATCTCTCCGATTGAAAGTTGTTTTGTTTTTTTTATAAACTTACACAAAGCCTCTTTAGTAGCCTCCTCTTTGTAAAAGGTTGATTTTATGAGTTTTATCATTTTATATTTTTTATATACTCTAAATCATCTTTAGCCATATATCAAGCGAAGCATTAATCACTCCAACATAATTGGATTTTTCTATATTCACTTATAACCTAATCCCTCTGTTATAAAAAGCCTCTTTGTGTTTTTTTATTTTTCATATATTTACCCAACTTTTTATATTTGTGATAAATATTTTTCAGCAAATTTTTCAGTTGTATAATTATTTATAGCTTTGTTAAAAGCATTCTCTATAATCGGTATATATTTATCGTAATTAGATAATACATCTTTTATTATAATTCCCAGTTCTTTTTTATCCTTATAATATATAAATTCCTTATCTTTCTCAAAAAAATATTCAATCACATTGAAATCATCCTTGAGGCACAGTATTAGTGATTTGCAGAAAGCCGCTTCAAATGTTCGCGTTTTTATTTGAGGAACCGGTGTTAATTTTCTAAATAATGACCAAAAATGTTTCTGGAAAACGTTTTTAAAGGCAAGGTTTTTGTCTATGGAGTTTATTTTTTTAAGATTATTTATGTGGTCTTTCCTTAGAAATAATGAATTATGAACAAGAGTTATTCTGCTTTTGGATATGATATCAAGTTTTTCTTGGTAAGATACGTTCCTATCTGTAACTCTCGAGTCATTACTACGTGATATTAATCTATAATTATATTTTAAGATAGAATCAATTTGCTTAGATATGTCATTAGAGAGAATGTGACCAGAGTAATTTATATCATATATTTTGTTGTCCAATATCGCTGGCATTAATTCTTTGTTGAATGGGATAAATACAAATTTTTGTGAATCATTATTATCTCTTTCATTAATCCATTTTGTGGTGTAGGGACATATTGATAATATTTTATAAAATCTTTTTTCAAGATGTATTCTGTTAAATTCTTTCATGGCAGAACAGAATCTATTTGGTTCTTCCAAATCAAAGTAAACAATTTTCTTGTGGTTTGGTATTGTATCCAATTTGGCGAAGTCAAAAATACCGGCAATAAAAATAAAATCCCCGTATAAATCATTTAATCTTTCAAAATGAAAAAATCTTGTTGGATCCTCGGAGCGTGCTGTTGTCCATTCAGATATATAATTCATAATCTGCATCTTAGCATTTTGAGTAAAAACTGTCCCATCTCTTTTTGTGGTATAATCCGAGAATGCTTAAACATATGCGTGTGGCAGTATTCGGAGCTAGGGGGTTCATAGGAAAAACATTCGTGCAGAGTGCTCCTGTGGGGCATGAGCTTTTTTTGTTCAATCGCCCCGACACAGATGTTCGGAAACCTGAATCGTTCGCAGAGAAGCTTAAAGAAATTAAACCGGATATGGTCGTCAATCTCTCGGCCTTGTTAGGAACGCTTCTTTTATCTCTTCCGGTACGAGAAATGTTTAAAACGAATACCATGGGAAGCTTGAATGTTGCGTATGCGGCACACGACGCGGGCGCTCGCAGTTATATTTTTACAAGTTCTGTAGTTGTTCATGGTGAAAATAAAAAAGGTAAACACCTTGGGCGTTTTTCTAGCTTTGCACCTAAACACTCATATGGGGCATCAAAAGCTGCAGCAGAGTACGCACTAGAGCAGTTCACCAAACAAGAGGCAGATATGTCAATCGTGACACTTCGGCCTTCCTTGGTGGTTGGTGAAGGCACTGAAGTATCTCTTCCTCCAATCGAATTCGTACGAGATGCCTTGAAAGGGAAAGAGATTCAAATCTTTGGTAATGGGCTCCATGAGCGCGAATATGTCTCTGTTTCTGATGTTGCAAAAGGTATTTGGAAAGCGATTGAATGGAGTATTACTGCTGATAAGAGATACCACCCCTTTTTCCTTACTGGCAATCGCATTTCAATGCGAAACTTGGTGGAGAAAGTGGTTAAAAAATTCGGAGGGAAAGTGGTCTATGTACCAAAAACATTGCAGACATTTTCTTTGACTACCGATCCCTCCGATTCGAAAACAGAACTCGGTTGGGAAGTCAAGGACGGCCTCGACTCGATACTCGACGATGTTGCACGTTTTGTTTCTTTAGAGAAGTCCTAGAAAGTACTCGCTCTAGATCAGTGCGAAAAGCATGCATGAAGATTCTTTCTCTTGCTATAATCTCGTGGTCTGAATGAATAAGCGCGCTAATGAAAGCGAGCACATCTTTTTCTTTTATTTTGTTTATTTCCTCCCATACTTCATGGGATTTTAAATATGTTTCTGTTTCAAGAGCAAGGTCACGCAGGTCATTACGTTTGCCTCTATTGGAGAAGTTTACTGCGTCACCTACATGGGCATACATATTATTATTGAACAAGAATTGCTGCCAAACATACGAGGCATAAATATCCTCGGATCTCCCTGCGGTAGACCACATGAAAGCAAGTGGAAAAACTTTTTTAGCAAACATTGTATTTTGTGAGTTGTAAGGAGACCATATATGCTGGAGGCAGTAATTCTTTTCTCGTACGACTGAAAGTGGGGTAGGTTTCGGATAGACAATACGAGTTTTAGCATCTATATCAGGGTCGCCAAGAGTAATGCCTTGAAAGATTCCTATCTGGTTGACAGGAATAGGTCGCGGAGAAGTAACCACTCTTGTGGAATCTTTGTATCGAAAAGGAATAGGGAATCCTCTTGGATATATCTCTATTTCAGCATCAGTAGCAGCTAGATAGTTGTGCCAATGAGAATGATCAATATCCTTGATTCCTATTGCGACTTTTTTGGCTGGTTCGGTTATAACTTGATACCAAAGGTCAAAATAGTCCTCGCTTGGAACATTATCATCGTCGATAGTTAGTATAAAGTCTGGATTACTTTCAATTGCTCGGAGGAGGGCAATATTACGCCTTGCAGACTTGCCCCAACCAATCGCTTCACTTGAGGCATATTTTCCTTGTTCCTCAGCGGTGATGTACTCAATGTTGCAAGTAAATGATGATGTATCGAAAGGTAGAGATTTTTTATCTCCAGCAATGAAAAAACTGACTTCACTGAATTTACTTTTCTTGGCTAGGCGGTCATATAATAGGTACCCCTTCTCTCCGTATATAGTTGTGGATATGATCGCAAGCTTCATGTGGCCAATACTATCATACTTATACTTTCTCTGTCATTCCAGATTCGGTTTGTTTTTTGGTAACAAAAGACATCTCTGCCGTTTTACCACGAGTCATTTTTAATGCCACTCGAGCAATATCTTCAGCACTTGGATAAAAATATTTTTCTAGTGATGGGGTATTAGGAGATGGTACAGGGGCAAAACCGATGCGCTTTACTGGTATATGTTTCCTTGCTCCAAAATATTCAGCAACTCGAGCGACGATTTCTGCTGAAACACCACATGACGTCCATGCCGCATCAGCCACTATAAGCTTTCCGGTTTTTTTTACTGACTTGACAATCGTATCAATATCGAGCGGGGCGAGCGACACAGGGTCAATCACTTCAGCACTCACTTTTATTTTTTCCAGGTAACGGGCGGCATTAAGGCATTCCACATTCATATATGAAATTCCAACCAAAGTTACATCACTACCTTTTTTTCTTATAACAGCTTTTCCAAAAGGAACTGTGTATGGCTCTTTGGGAACATGTTCTTTTTCTGTGTAGAGTTTGAAATGTTCGACGAATATGACTGGATTATTGTCTCGTATTGCGGCAATCAGCGTCCCTTTTGCATCATATGGAGTAGATGGTGCGACGATTTTAAGGCCCGGGATATTTGCGAAAAGTGAATGAAGACCTTGCGAATGTTGAGCCCCCCAGCCGTCCCCTATAAGTGTACGAACTACCAAAGGAACCATGACCTTGCCTCCGTACATATAACGAGCTTTTGCGGCGATATTTATAAGCTGATTCATGGCAAGGGTAAGAAAATCCATGCGCACATGCGTGTGTATTGGTCGAAGCCCCGCAAGTGCTGCGCCAATTGAAATACCAGTCATACCGTCTTCGGAAAGCGGCGTGTCAAAGACTCGTTTAAACCCGAATTTATTCACAAGGCCTTTTGTGGTACCCAGAAGACCTCGGTCATAAGTTACTCCTTGGCCAAGCAATATAACTCTAGGATCCCGAATCATTTCTTGTTCGGTAGCTTCGCATATTGCCTCAGTGTAAGAAATAATATGTTCCATGTTTTAGTGTGCAAACAGATCAGTCCATAATTCTCTCTTGGTAGGGTAGGGGCTCTTTTCTGCAAAAAGAATAGCCGCTTTTATTTCTGCTTCAATCTTTGTGTCAATATTCTTTTTTATCTTTGCAGGTAAGAGACTACCAATGCGCATTAGTTCATCGTTCTTCATCCAGTGTTCGGCTTCCTTTATATCTCGACCACCAGGGCCGAAATCCTCATTAGGGCCAAGATGTTGTCTCCATCGATATGTCATGCACTCAAAAAATACGGGTCCTGAATTGTTTTTAAGTATTTCATTTCGAGCTTTCTTCACCTCCTGATATATCGCAAGTGTATTGTTCTCTTGGATTACCTTTGCTCGAATCCCATACGACTTTGCGCGCTCGGCTATATTTAATTCTGACTGGCGGGTAGATTGATGTGTACTAATCGCATACTCATTGTTTTCGCAAATATAAATAATAGGTAATTTTTTGAGTGCGGCAAAATTTAGGCTCTCATGGAAAGCTCCTTCCTCGGTCGCTCCGTCACCGAAAAAATTAACCACAACATTTCTTTTTTTTTGATATTGCATCCCAAGTGCATATCCGGTCGCATTCGGTATACCTGTGCCAACGATTGCGGACATACCCATGACCCCTGCGCCCACATCGATCAAATGCATTGACCCTCCTTTACCCTTAGCGCTGCCCGTAGCTTTCCCATAGAGCTCAGCAAACATCTTCTTCAAATCTCCTCCTTTTGCGATGTAAAGTGCGTGGCCACGATAAGTTCCGAACACAATATCATTTTGTTTTAATGCGAGGCAGGCCCCCACTGAAATTGCCTCCTGACCAATTGAGAGGTGGATAGGGGGGGGAATACAGCCCTCCTTTACAAGTCTCCCAAGCTCTTCACCGGCACGACGTGCTCGGCAGAGTAGCTCATATATTTGTGCTTTGTTAAGTGGTGAGGCTTTAGCCATACAATTATGATTGGTTGGTTAATTGTTGGTGATAACACATTTAATTACATTTCCCTTGAAAGCACTTACCAGATCAAATCCTTTTTGAATGTCTTTAAAGTCAAACGAATGGGTAATCATCTTCTCAAGTTCAAAGTCGTTTGAGAATAATTTGACGCAGTCTTGCATGGTTTGATTTGAACGCCTTACATTTTGAATTTGAATTTCTTTTGTCCGCAGTCGGTGAGGATTGTAGTTTATAAAGTCGCGAGTTGGAATCCCGATAAGACCGATTGTTCCTCCTATACTTACCAATTCACCGCAGGCGGTAATGGCATCTTCCGTACCCGCAGTATCAAAGGTATACGTAGTACCCCGGCTATTCGTTAACTTTTTTATTTCGGTTATGGCGTCTCGAAACAAAAATGACTTGGTAGCACCCATCTTTTCGGCAAATTTTACGCGGTAGGGCAGAATATCAACCATATATATCTCACTCATACCAGCTTTTTGTAAGATCTTCATGAGACAAAGCCCAATCGGCCCTGCTCCGAAGATGGCGGCGCTCTCGGTGTTCTTGGGTTTGATTAAGTTCGCGGCGTGCAAACCTATACCAAGAGGCTCGAGTAATGCAGCCATTTTAAAAGACATTTTTGCGGGGATTTTTGCTAGCTGACTCTTATGAACGATGGCATAATCTGCAAGTGCTCCCGGAGCGTTTGCCCCCATAAACTTCACGTTGAGGCACAAGTTGTGTTTTCCCTTTAAGCATGAGCTACAGAACAAACAGGCTCTCCCTGGTTCAATCGTAACTCTGTCTCCTTTCTTAAATTCTCCATCAGCTAGAGAGTCTACAACCACTCCCGCAGGTTCGTGACCCATCTCCATAGGAAACTTTTGCTTAAATGATCCCAGACCCCCTTCGAGGAAATAGTGGATATCGGACCCGCATATTCCAACTGATTTTATGGCTACCAAAACCTCATCTTTTTGTAAAGGGGGTAGTTTTTCCTCAAAAATCTTGATCGAACCTACTTTGACTAATCTAGCAACCCTGTTTTTCATAATATGATTTTTTGAATTTTCTGTGTTCATCATTATAGTATTTTTATTCATTTTTTTTAATTACAAAATCCGATTTTATATCAACTAATCCATGGTTAAACCATTTATGATCGTTGTTTTTGTTGTTCTCGACTTCTAATATAAAAAATCCCGGCAGGCGGTATCTGTTTAATACACCCAAACTTAATTCATAACGCCCCGGGGCAAGTCTGTTTTCCAGCTCTACAGATATTAGATATTCTCCTTTTTCTAAGGTTTTTTCATCGCTGTGGATGGTGGATATTCTTTCTCCGCCGGGAGAATTGATGCCAATTCCAAATCTAAAATTGGATATATTTTCTGCAATTTCTATTAAAACCTCCATTTTAATTTTCTCAAGGCATTCTACTATCCAAGGCTTATTGGCATCATTTTTAAATTCTATTTTTTTTATTTTAAATTCTTCATATTTTGTATTTTTGGGAGGAATTATAATTTTTTCACTTTGTGTCTTGCTGAGATATATATCTATAGCTTTTTCTGTTTCTGTAAAATCTACTATTACCCCCTTGTTTAAAACCAATGTTTTTTCACACAACTGCCTGATAGCCCCCATATTATGACTAACAAATAAAATTGTCCTGCCTTCTTTTTTGGTAATCTCATCCATTTTGCCTAAGCATTTTTTTTGGAATTCAGCGTCGCCGACGGCTAGCACTTCGTCAACAAGCAAAATATCTGGTTCCATATGAGCGGCGACAGAAAAAGCCAGACGCACATACATACCGCTTGAATAATATTTGACTGGGGTGTCCAAGAACTTTCCTATGCCGGCAAATTCAACTATTTCATCAAATTTTTTGGCTATCTCTCTTCTCTTCATACCCAAAATGGCTCCGTTGAGGAAAATATTTTCTCGTCCTGTTAATTCCGGATGAAAACCTGTACCGACCTCCAAAAGGGAACCGACTCTGCCTCTCAAAACAATCTCACCCTCTGTCGGTGGAGTAATTTGGGAAAGTATTTTAAGTAGAGTGGACTTGCCGGCGCCATTTGCCCCTATAATTCCTACAACTTCTCCTTTGTTTACATTAAAAGAGACATCTTTGAGCGCCCAAAATTCTTCTTTTTTCTCAAACCCCGCTACTTGTTTAGCTTTTGTCTTTAAGAAAGAAAAAGGAGATTTAATGACACCCATCAAAACATCACGCAAAGCAATATAACCACCTCTTTGATGAGTAATGTTGTATTTCTTTCCCACACCGCTAATTGTTATTATTGGTTTTTCCATAATCTTCACTTAAATAATATCAGCGAAATATCTTTCGGTTTTTTTAAAAACGTATATTCCAAATATCAAAAGCACAAATGTGCCTACTAGTGAGATATCTATAAGCAACCAATTGATTGAAGCAGTGCCGAGTATAGCCGCCCTGGCACTTTGGATGACACCCATCATAGGATTAATGGCTAAGAGGAATGAATACTTGCCGGCAATTGATGCGGGATATATGACCGGTGTAACAAATAAAAGTATTTGTATGAAAAATGGCAAAGCATACCTAACATCTCTGTATTTAACATTTACAGACGCTAGAAAAAGTCCAAACCCGACTGAAGCCATAAATGCTATAAGGAGAAGCAGAGGCAGAATCAAGAGTCCGGAGAGATGCGGCATGTATCCGTAATAAAACATAAGACCTACCAGTATTAAGGTGGCGATGGCGAAATCCACCAATTTTGTTATAACGCTTGAAACTGGCAAAATAAGTCTGGGAAAATAAACTTTAGTTATTATTGCCTGGTTGCTTATAAGAGCCATACTAGTATCTGAAAGGGCAGTTGAGAAAAATTGCCAAAATAAAAGGCCGACATAAACAAAAATAGGATAAGGTACTCCATCGGAAGGCATTTTAGCCAGTCCGCCAAAGAATATGGAGAAGACAACCATAGTAATAAACGGTTGAAATATAGCCCAAGCCACACCTATAAATGTTTGCTTGTAGCGTACTTTAAGGTCTCGCCAAGTAAAAAAATACAAAAGCTCCCTATATTGCCAGAGTTCTTTGATATCTTTCCAGCTGAAAGTCTTGCGCGGCCTGATAACCGTAGTTTCCATATATAAGGAATATAATAACAGAAATAAGAAATATTTTCTACTTTTTACTGTACCAATTAATGGTTTTTCTGAGACCAGTTTCAAAAGGGGTTTTGGCGACGAAACCGAATTCTTTTTTGGCTCTGCTTGTATCAAGCATGCGTCTCGGTTGGCCGTCTGACTTAGTTTTATCCCATCTGATTTCACCTTTAAATTTCATCTGAGTACATATTATTTTTATCAAATTTTTGATTGTAATTTCTCTGCCGACGCCAAGATTTATAGGTTCAGATTTGTTATATTTTTCTGTTGCCAAAATAATCCCTCTTGCAGCGTCTTCTACATACAAAAATTCTCGCGAAGCTTTGCCAGTACCCCAAACCTCGACATAATCTTTATTGGCTTCTTTAACATCAGCTACTTTTTTGATGAGGGCAGGAATGACATGGGAACTTTTTGGATCGAAATTATCCCCTGGACCATACAAATTAACCGGTAAAAGATAAATTGCGTTGAATCCATACTGCTGCCTATAAGATTGGGCCTGCACCAAAAGCATTTTTTTAGCCAGGCCATAAGGTGCGTTAGTTTCTTCCGGGTACCCATTCCAGAGTTCTGATTCTGAAAATGGTACTGGTGTGAATTTAGGATAAGCACAAATGGTTCCTATGGCCACGAATTTTTTAACTCTTGCTTGACGGGCTGCCTCCATAAGATGAGCTCCCATAATCAAATTTTCATAAAACAATTCACCTGGCTTCTCTCTATTTAATCCAATGCCACCAACTTTAGCTGCTAGATGAATAACGATATCTTGGCTATGCACCGCTTTTACACAATTTTCCCATTTTGTGAGGTCATATTTTTCTTTTGTACTAACCTCTATATTTTTACTGGGGACTCCTTTTCTGATTAATTCTTTTATTACGAAAGAGCCAAGAAAACCAGCTCCACCAGTAACAAGTATTTTGCTTTTGCGCAAGTCTATCGAAATATTATTTTTTAAGTTCATTTTTCAAATCTGCTTTTACCATAATTTTAACCAATTCTTTGAAAGTGGTTTTAGGCTTCCAACCAAGAATTTTTTTGGCTTTTGAAATATCAGCGATTAGATTATCAACTTCGGCCGGTCTGTAATATCTTTTGTCTATACCTATATATTTGCGGTAATCCCCAAGCCCGGCTTCTTTGAAGGCCACTTCCAAGAATTCTTTTATTGAATGACTCTCCCCGGTGCCTATAACAAAATCATCGGGTTTTCTCTGTTGCATCATAAGATAAGCTGCTTCCATATATTCCGGTGAATAGCCCCAATCTCGTCTGGCATCAAGGTTCCCTAAATATATTTTTTTACCCAAGCCGGCTTTTATCCGGGCTATGCCCCTAGTTATCTTCCTAGTGACGAATGTCTCTCCTCTTCTCGGACTCTCATGGTTAAAAAGAATTCCATTAACAGCAAAAACGCCATAAGCTTCCCGATAAAGTTTGGTTATATGGAAAGCAAAAACTTTGGCGCATCCGTAAGGGCTGCGCGGATGGAAATATGTTTCTTCATTTTGAGGAGGGGGAGTAGCGCCGAACATCTCGCTTGAACTTGCCTGATAGAATTTAATTTTTTTCTTAAATTCCTGCTCAAAATCTCTTATTGCTTCAAGCACTCGGAGTGTTCCTAGGGCAGTAATATTAGCGGTATATTCTGGAATATCAAAAGAGACTCTGACATGTGATTGAGCTCCCAAATTATAAATTTCATCTGGCTTGACGAAGAAAATAATTTTTCTAATGTTCTCGGCATCTGCCAAATCACCATAGTGAAGCACCAGCCCTCCATTTTTCTGGTGAGGGTCTTGATAAAGATGACTAAGTCTGGAAGTATTAAAAGTGGAAGATCGGCGGATAATACCATGCACTTTGTAACCTTTTTTAATTAGCAATTCGGTCAAATAAGAGCCGTCTTGGCCAGTAATGCCAGTTATTAAAGCTTTTTTCATATCGTTGTGAAATGGTACCACAGGTGGGGTATTTTTTCTATCTTTTCATCTCGTCTTTATTTTTGTTATACTTCCGTCTATGGCCAACAACCAAATCAAATACATCATATTAGCAGGCTTATTTGCTATACCGTTTGTGCCGCTTATAGTGAGTTCTTCGCTTTTCTTTCCTTTTATCACCGGCAAAGCTTTTGTTTTCAGAATTATAGTTGAAATAATTTTTGCTTGTTATTTAGTGTTGGCTATTAGAGATGAATCTTATCGGCCTAAGTTTTCTTGGATACTTGGTACTCTAGTCACGTTTCTTGTGGTTATGGGCGTTGCTGATTTCTTTGGTGAGAATCCTTTCAAAAGTTTTTGGAGCAATTATGAAAGAATGGAAGGTTACAT
>ERZ1292629.1040-Hain-H43-01um-R1-1040-length-29158-cov-7_pt1 | contig 29158 bp, 20 predicted proteins | sample MGYA00564399_ERZ1292629 | MGnify/ENA primary metagenome ERZ1292629 (study PRJEB36523, sample SAMEA6512636) | groundwater metagenome | collected 2019-01-08 | study: AquaDiva: Metagenomics assemblies of 32 groundwater samples
TTCCTATTTTTTTGTTTTTTATTCCTAAAATATTTTTTTTGAGCTTTTCAACAAAACTTTTTCTTTGCCATTGATTGATTTTTTTAACTTCTTTTAACAAACTAAAATTATAATTGCTTTTTTCAGCAATATTAATAAAGGCACTTATGTCTTTGGGTAAACAGCTCCCTCCAAAACCTATGCCAGGATTCAAAAAAGCATTACCTATTCTTTTATCAAGGCCCATGGCAAATGCCACCTCTGTTATGTTGGCTCCATTTTTTTCACAAATATTGGCAATTGCGTTTATAAATGAAATTTTTGTGGCCAAAAATGCATTACAAGTATGTTTTATAATTTCAGCTGATTCAATATTTGTAAAGATAATCGGTGCCTTAATTGGATTATAAAGAGCTCTCATAATCCTCTCTGCTTTTTCGCTTTCTACTCCGATTACAATTCTGTCAGGTTCCAAAAAATCTTTAATAGCCGTTCCTTCTCTTAAAAACTCTGGGTTTGATACTACATCAAAACTAATATTTTTACAACAAAATTTACTGATTATTTCTTTTATTTTTTGTCCAGTTTTTACGGGCATTGTGCTTTTACTAACTATAATCTTATACTTATCCATTGCTTTTGCTACTTCTTTTGAAACATCTTCCACGTAACGAAGGTCGGTTTCTCCATTCTCTTTTGTCGGAGTATGAACTGCAATAAAAATAATATCTGAATTTTTAACGGCTTCCTTAATATCTGAGCTAAAAAATAATCTTCCTCTTTTTTTGTTCTTTATAATCAACTTATCTAAACCAGGTTCATAAATTGGCGATACGCCCCTTTGAAGCATTTCAATCTTTTTTTTATTGTTATCTACACAAACAACACTATGCCCAATTTCGGCAAAACAAGTGCCAGAAACCAATCCTACATAACCTGTCCCGACAATACAAATTTTAAATTTTTTTATTTTCATTTTTTTTATTGTAAAGCTCGGAATATTTATACGGCGAGGGCCCAAAAATTAACTTTCTGAACCAGAAAATCGTTGGCCATAACTTTTTTCTAAAAGGCAAAAAAGAATAAAAATAATTGGCAAAACAAATTAATATGGCTTTTTTGTATCCTGGATAATAATTCTTGTATTTATTTTTTAATTTGATATTTGTTGTCAACTTGCGCCGTATTTCATAATCGTGCGTAGTGCGGCCTGAATTCTGCTCTTGGTCTGAATAATAAATAAAAAATTCCTGGAAATTATAAAATTTGCCAAACTTTCCAAGTTTCAACCATAAATCCCAATCTGAAAAAAAACCGAATTCTTCATCATAATCGCCAGCCCGCTCCCAATTATCTTTTTTAAAAATGACCGCACTGTGCGCAAACACATTGCTTATTAAAATTGCTTTCCTGATATTTTCATCGGTTTCTGGCACCAAAAATCTTACAATTTCCCTGCCTTCTTTATCTATTTTTATCACTCCGCCGCCAATTAGCGCGTATTCTGGATTCTTTTCAAAAAATTCAACTTGTTTTTCTAATTTTTGGGAATCGCGCCAAAAATCGTCATCGTCTAAACGGGCAATATATTTGCCTTTTGCCGATGATATTCCCTTATTAAGAGTTTTTACAAAACCTAAATTAGTTTTATTTTTTATAGAAATTATTCCCGGATTCTTTTTGCTAAATTCGGAAATAATCTCATCTGTTCCATCTGCCGAGCCATCATCAATCACTATTATTTCTATATTTTTATAAGTTTGTTTTAAAACGCTGTCAATTGCTTTAACAACATATTTTTTCCTATTATAAGTGGGGATAATTACTGAAACTAATGGCTGATTGTTCATTTAATTGTTTTTAATTCCAATAATATTGTTTTTAGATGTTTTCTGTAAAAAAAAGATAAAGCGGAAAAATATGTCAATATTCCTAAAGCGGCGATAAAAAGAACATTAAAATCGCCAATGCCTTTATAGCTGATGACCGCAGCCATCAGGCCGCTGGCTACCGCGCTGTAAAAAAACAATTTCAAAAGCCCCGGAACCGAAAAGAAGGGAACCGCGCGAGCTGACTGCGCTATTACAGTTATTAGCGCTATAAAAGAGCTTAAAATCGCCGCGGCCGCCGCTCCGTAATAGCTGTACTTCGGGACAAGCAATATCGTCAAAACAGTATTTAATGTTACTCCAACAAGCATAATGTAAAAAAGTTTGTTTTGCCGATTTGAAATTGCCATCACCGTGGCGTAGGGATAATAAATAAAATCAACAACACAGATAAAAAGCAGTAATCGGAATATCGGTATGGAAGGCATGTAATCGGAACCGTAAAAAAATAGAATTATTTTGGGGGCAAGAATAAAGCCCCCTACCAAGATAGGAATCGCTATAATACCCATTGCTCCCATTTGGTACCCCCATATTTTCAAAAAATTTTCTTTTGGTTCTTTAAATAATTTGCTTAAAGCCGGATAAAAACTTTTTGATATTATGGCAGCAGAAATAACAATGGCTCCCAAAATTTTATAGGCAGCGTTATACCAGCCAATTTGAGCAAGCTGACCAAAATACCCCATTACCGCTGAATTAATATATATTAAAACCCAACCAAAAGTAAGCCCGAAAGCCAACGGCCAAGAATATTTTAGAAATTTTTTCCAAACCGCTTTGTCAAAACCAAATTTAATAGGATAAATGAAAAAATGAAATAAAACAACAATTAAACAAAGGGTTATCAGATTGGCAATTAAATAACCGGCGATTAAATTTAAAACAGATGGAAACCAAATTAAAACAAAAAATCCGATGGCTATTATTAAAACCATTTGAACGGCGATGGCTAACGCCTCATATTCCATTTTTTGGCGGGCGCGGAAAAAAGCGCAAATCAAACTAAAAAAACTGGTAATTGCGATAAAAAAAGAAAAGAGCCAAATGGCTTTGCGGACAATCGGGTCATTTGTGATAAAAAAAGAACCAACAAGCATTATAATTAATGCGGCGGCGCTAAGAAATATCTTTAAGGAAAATATGGAAGGATATTCTTTTTCAGCTTCTTTATGCTTAACAAATTCCCTGGTAACAATTTCGTAAAGCCCTAAATCGGCTAATACAATAAGTAGAGAAACAAAAGACAGAGCAAAAGTAAATCTTCCGTAGCCGGTGGCTCCAAGAATCCTTGCGGCGTAAATCAGTAGAACCACGCTTGAAAGGCGCCTGATTATTTCGGCTAATGTCAGCCAAAAAGTATTCTTTAAAATTGTCTGCTTAATTCCTATATTTTCTAAAAGAAAATTTCTTATATTTAATTTCATTTTTTATTTCCATTTGCTTTAGTTAATAGCCAGGAAGAGCTTTGAACCTTGTCTCCCCCCACTCCATTGATTATTTTAATTTTAAATTCTTTACAAACTTTTTTTTCGCTTTCTGGAATATTATCTGAATTTCTATCTCCTCCTTTGGCAAAATATAATGATTGCCCTGGATATTTTTGGGCAATCATCTTTAAGCTTTCAGCAACGGTTCTATCATTATCAACCGACAGAATAACCTCATCGGCATATCTTAGCGCCTTTATTATCTCAATTCGCTCTTGCTCTGGCATAAAAGGGACGCTTCCCTTGACTTTTACCTGCTTATCATTGTTCACGATAACAACCAAAAAATCACCAAGCTCTTTTGCTTCTCTGATTAGGTTTATATGGCCGATATGCGCCGGGTTAAAGTAGCCAGAAGTTATTACGATTTTCATAAAAACCTTGTGTTTTGTATATTTAATTCGTATCATAAAATAATATGAAAATCAATAATAAAATAACCTCTAAAAATAAATCGTATCTTGTTTATTTAATCGGCTTTTTTATAATTTTGGCTTTGCCTGTCTTAAATGCCCTGCCGTTCTTTGACTTACCCGCCTGGCTTTCTCCGCCCGACTGGGGCAAGGTTATTGTTTTCCGAGTTATTCTTTCTATAATTTTATTTCTTTTTATCCGGCAATTGCTCTCTGAAAAAAACGGCATTATCCTAAAACTCAAATCAATATCTTTATATTTTTGGCTTTTACTGGCACTTTTCACGACTTTTCTTTTATCTGCTATTTTTTCCCAAGATTCTCTTTATAGCTTTTTTGGAGACCCTCACAGGGCAGGAGGGTTTTTAACTTTTGGCTCTTATATTATTTTTTCTCTCTTGGCCTTTTTGATTCTGCAAAAAAAGGACTGGCAAAAAATGTGGGATTTCAGCATATTCATCGGCATTTTGGTCTCAATTTTTGCTGTTTTCCAGCAGTATAATATTCTTGGCAAAACCTTTATAGCCGAGGGTAGGCCGGGCTCAACTATCGGTAATTCTGTATTATTATCTGCTTATCTCCTGCTCTTGGTTTTTATAACCTTATCTTATTTTTTAAAAGAGGAAATATGGAAAAAAAGGATTTTTTATTTATTTTCTTTTTTACTGTTCCTTTTTGTTATTTTGCTTACTCAAAGTCGGGGAACCTTTTTGGGCTTATTGATTGGCTTTGTTTATTTTATTTTTGCTTGGCCTAAAAGTTCATTTTCCGCCAAATGGAAAAAAATTATTATAGCCCTGCGAATTTTGGCTGTTATTATTTTTTTAACAATAGCCGGCGGGGTCTATTACATAAATACTCATCCTAAGTTGCCTCAAGTTTTAGAAAATAACAATATGGCTCTGGGCGCTTGGTCTCGGTTTTCCATAAAATTGGCTTTAGCTGACCCCCGCTTCGCCAATTGGCTGATTTCTTTGGAAGCAATAAAAGAAAAACCGATTTTGGGCTGGGGTCCGGAAAATTTTTCAATTGCTTTTGACAAACATTACGATCCTTCTTTACCCTACATTGATAAAAGTTGGGGCAGTTGGTATGACAAAGCCCATAATTTTTTGCTTGATATCGGGGTTACGGCTGGCATCCCGGCTGTAATAATTTATATTTCAGTTCTTGGCGCCCTATTCTATGGCTTGCAAAAAATTAAAAAAAAGCAGCCGGAAAATTATTTATTTTGCCACGGCATGCAAGCCGCTTTTTTGGGCTATTTTGTCAACAATCTTTTTGTCTTTGATTCCTTTTCAAGTTATCTTATTCTATTTTTGCTAATCGCTTTCTCTTTATACCTGATTTCATCAAGTACCACTGAAAATTTCAGCGCCAATCAGCGTGACTTCAGTGGAGAAACAATCGCAAACCAAATTATTAAATATAAAACCCAAATAATCATTGCATTGTTTGTTTCGCTTGTATTGTTTATCTGGACATACAATATAAAACCTTTGCAAATTAACGCAGAAATAAACTCTGCTCCAAAACTTGGCAGTTGCCAAAAGGTCTTGCCGGCAATGGAAAAAATTATGGAAAGCCGCAGTTTTTTAGACCATTATCTGGGAATTAAATATGCCAACACCGTGAACGAATGTCTTAAAACAACTCCGACTTCTGAAAGCGTAAAAATGGTTAAAAAAGCCGTAACCGTCCTTGAAAAAAATACAGAGATAAGACCGACTTATACCAGAAATTGGCTCACTCTCGGCATTTATGCCAATTTTCTACTCCAAAATTCTAAAGACCAAAAAGAAAGAGACGAATTAAAAAATAAAGCGGACTACTATTTCCAAAAAGCCGGCCAACTTTCTCTCAAGAGGCAGGAGATATTTGTTGAGCGTATAAAAACATATTATTTAATCAAGGATTACAAACAAGCGGCGGAAATAGCCCAGCAATGCATTGATTTGTCCCCGACAATGGAAGAATGCTGGTGGCTCAAAGGGCTTTCCAATATCTATCTGAATAATACAGAAGAAACAAAAAAGGACTTTGCGCAAGCCCAATACTACCGCTATAATATTGATTCCTTTTCTTCTCTCTCTCAATTGATTAAAGTTTATCTTGAAACAAAAAAATACGAAGAACTCATTGAAATCCACCAAAAATTAATTGCCTCAGACCCAAAAAATATTCAATACTATGCGGCTTTGGCTTATAATTATAAAGTTATCGGCAATTATAAAATGGCAAGAGAAACAGCCCAAAAAATACTTGAAATCAACAACTCGGCAGAAACAAAAAAACTGGTAGATGAGTTTTTACAGACCCTCCGCTAAAGGTTTCTTATTTCTTCTTCAATCGCTTCTTTGCTATCCGGATATTTTTCTATTATCTCCTGATAGTATTTTATAGCGTTGGTTTTGTCGCCCGCGTCTTTGTAATATTGGGCTAAAGCAATTAATAAATCATAATTGCCTGGCAGTGTTTCCAGGCCTTTTTTATATAAATCAGGAATCTGGCTTTTCTTTTCCGGCATATACCAATACAATTCTCCGAGCGCTAAATAATGCCTTGATTGGTCGGGCCCGTTTTCAATAGTTTTTAAATACGCCTTTTCGGCATTAACATAATCCTGCAATTTCATATAAGTATTCCCAAGATTCCAAAAGGAATTATAGTTTTTGGGGCTGTTTTCTCCCACCTTGATATAAACGTCGCGGGCGTTTTCATAATCGCCTATTTGATAATAAACAAAAGCAAAAGTCATCAAAGCGCTAAAACTATTAGGAGCTTTTTCATATTTTTCTTTGGCTGTCTGATAATTCTGTTTTAATCTTTCTAATTGCTCTCCTGATATATTTTGAATTTCGGAAAAATCTATCGCATAAGGAAACCCCTCTGGTTTTGACTGCCAGGGTTTTGTTTTGACAAGCTCAAAAGCTCCTGCTCCAATTAAAACTGCGACAATAATAATTGCTAAAATAAGTTTTTTATTCCTCAAATTTATCATAAATTTTTTATTAACCTTGAGTTACGAAATGCCTTCCGAACTATTTTGTTTTAGTTTTCGGGCGAGACGAAGCAAAAATTTTGAGGCATATACAGAGTATTCTGCCGAAAGATTTTTGCGAAGTCGTAGCCAAAACCAAAATACAAAGAGTTGAAGGTCATTTCGTAATTCAAGGTTATTAATAATTATAAATAGATTTTAGCAAAAACTTTATAAAAAAACAACCCCGCTAAAAAGCGGGGGTGTTTTTGGCTGGGACTAATGCCTTTAGCGCATTATCCGGGCCTGAGTGTTTTTAAGTTCTCACTAAAACTTCAATCAGCTCTTAGTTTGACAGAGTAAGACCTTGTAATGGCAGCCAAGTAAAGAAGGTATTGTTGGCAACGGCATCAGTGTCAAGATCGCTCCAAGTAAAGTCAGAAGCGCTATTAGCAATGGTAGCACTTATGTAGTTGCTTACGGTTCCAGCTTCAAAGTCATTAAGGTCTGCTTCCATTTTAATAACTTTAGTTAATCCGGCTGGAATTGTAAGAGCGTTGTCGGTAAAGTCAAACTTCACCATATACGCAACTCCATCAGAACCAAAACTGGCAGTGCCAGCCACAAGTTGAGAAACATCTGTGGTTACTGTGTCTAAAGTCTCATTATCGGTAACATTCTTTAGAACAAAGTTCTCAGTTGTGCTGGTAGTGTCGTTATCAACTGCGGCGCCACCCATAGTAAAGCGGATGTAATTTGATTGGCCAGTAACAAACTCTATGTCGCCGGCTGAATCTGCTTTTACATTTATCCTAATGATTTCCTGGTCATTAGAAGCAACTAAGGTAGTGCTTGAAGGAGTAACAACGCTAAGAATTGGGACTGACCTGTACAAATACATATCTGGCTGGGTGTTAACCACGGCAGAAGCATTAATAGTTGTGCCGGATGCTTGGCCTGTGGCAACCAAATCGCCTGTGGCCGCCAAGTCAAACGCGTCTCTGTAAGCAGTGGTAGCGCCGTTCAATACGCCATTAAGGTCAGCTCTAACTGTCAAGTACCTGGTTCCTTTGACTGGAACAGTGAAGTTGGTTAAATCAAACTTCCAAACAGAACTGCCTGTATACGTACCAGTTGCCAGAAGAGTATTAGCATCGGAACCAGTATAGCTACCATAAACATAGACATTAGCAATGTCAGCTGGAACGCCCGTGCCGCCCGATGTTCTGGTTAAATTAACATAATCAACATCAACGGCTTCTGTCGGGGCGTAAAGTTTAATCTTGGTCATTGGTACAGCGGTTATGCCGTAGTCGCCAACTGCGATGTTAGCGGAATTTGGCTTGCCTGAATCCAAGGTAGTGGTCAATGTTCCTACGGATGCGTAGGTCATTGCCTGTCCAGTTCCTGATGTAGTTGAACCCTTCATCGCGGTTGTCAGAGTAGTTCCCGTGGTAGCGCCGATTGCCGTAATGTCAGTTACTGCGGCAACATAGAATGTATGCACTTCATTGGCGGCTGGTCCTGATGACTTGAAGTCACCGTAAACCTTTACCAGCGAAGAACCAGCTTTTGGAACAACCAAAGGCGTGCTCAAGGTAAAGGTAGTTGTATCATCAGTGTCAACAGTAGTGCTGTCCGGCTGCATAATAGGAGCCAAACGGCACATTGTTAATGTTGAATCCCATGCTCTGCCTGTTCCGGTACAATTCGCCTGAGTGATTGAACTGTCAAATAATCTCAAGTTTTGAATGTCGGCTCCTTGGGGATCGCCGGCGCCTGAGACATCATCGGTAACAACAATTGAGGTGATATTAATGTTTTCTCCAGCAGATGCCGCGCCAAGCGAAACGTTGGCAAAATGGATATTTTGCTGGCCTGGAACAATACTGGCCAGAACCGGAGTAGTCAGGTTGGTAACTGTCAATGCGGCTGCCTGGAAGGTTAATGCATTGCCCAAAACATCCGAGTCCTGTGGAGTGGCTGTAATGGTATCGTTGGAAACAGCTCCTTTGGCAGTAATAGCCACATAAGGGTCATTACCACTGGCATTCTCTTCAATGTTAGAATCGTCAAAGCCAATCTGGATTGTGCCTGATGTTATTGAGCTGGCAAGCTTACATTGAACAGTATATTTGTGAACTCCCAAAGGCACTGTGAAGGTGTCTGTAAAGCGGATGTAATCATCGTGAGTGGTATCAGCTGTGCCAACCGCAGTTGTATCTACCGGACCTGCGGCTACATTGCCGCTTTCATCAACTAACTTACAGGCAGTTATATTAGCGTATGTAGCGGTTCCCAAAATAACAGTGTTGCTGAATTCAGTAATAGTTACGCCTTCTCCCTTGGCTTCCAAGTTAAAGGTCGTAATCGGAACATTGCTTCCGCCTGGAGCCACAAAACCTGTAGCTGGGGTAGAAGCTGATTTAGTTACAACCAAGGAGCCGGCAGCTATTGTTTGTGAAGTAGCTGTGCCGTCCCAAGTAGAAGAGGCAAATCCTACACCGAATCCATAGGTCTTGCCTACGGCTGTAACAGTGTAAGCGCCTGAATCCTTGGCTTTAGCAGAAATTGTCTTGCCAGAGCCAGAAGCAATGTCTACCTTTACAGATAGATTTTTGCTTTCACCCTTTAAAATAAGCAAAGGAGAAGCCAAATCAAAAGTAGCTCTTCCTTCTGCGTCAAAGGTGGTAACTGAGCCTAAAGATGCTCCGTCAGTATCGTTATACAGCTCAACCTTACTGATATCAGTAGTGTTGACTGTTCCAACTTTTACCGCAATAACTTGCCTTACTTCAACGTTTTCAGTAGAACCTGTCTGCAAATTCATTTGCAATATTCTGACACCTGTGTTACCTACTTCTGGCGCCAGGTTGCTTGATGGACTATTGGGACCAGCGGCAATGGTTATTGAACCGATTGTGGTTCCTACCACGCTCATTAAATTTCCTACAGCTGTCCCAGTTGTTGTTGAAGCATCAGATACTACATCTGTTGCGGCAGCAACGTTAAAACCAAGGGTCGCTCCGCTGGTAGCTGTGGACTTAATGTCGGCTTTCACAGTCAAAACTGTAGTAGTATTTGCCGCTACTGTAATTGGGGTAGTAAGAGTAAATACTGCCTGATTATTGGAATTAAGTGAAGCGCCATTGCCTTTTTGGATGGTGCCAACAAATAATTTTACCAAATCAATATCAGTATTCGCGCTCAATCCGCTCCTAGTTATAGTAATTTTAGATATTTTAACATCCGTAGTGCCGGCTGTTAAATTGATATTTGTGATTGGCTGGTTAAATGCTCCTTTTGGCACATTTGCGGCAGCGGGAGTGCTTGCAGCTAAACCAATTGTTATTCCTCCGCCTGTTGGAACTATAATTGGAGGAATTGTTCCACCGGTTGTTCCAAGAGATGCGTTTAATGCCTGTCTTGTTAATGGACCTACCTGATTTGCAGGTGTCCATCCGTGCTCTGCCTGATAAATTTTAACAGCTGCTAAGGTTCTTGAACCAAAGTAAGTTGTTTCATTACCAGGTGAGCCTGCTCCTGTTGTTGAAACTTTTGTAGTCGCGCCGCTGTTCAGAATTTGCTGTAAGCATTTTACATCTGAACCAGTTGAGCCAACTGTCAAGTTTCTTGTAAATGTGACTCCGGCGCAGGCGCCTGTGCCAGCGCCAGTTGAACCGCCGCTTTGCAGGGCTACTAATTGAGCCTGTAATAGGGCAATTTGCGCCAATAGGTCATCAATTGTTGTACCTATAGCCACACCAGGAGCAACTACTGCAACCACGGCTAAAGCCACTATGGTTGTTATAATTGTTTTTCGTATACTCATTTTTGTGTGTTTTTTCTTTTAATTATACTTGCCCCGTTAAATTTGCATTAGCAAATATTTAACTGGGGTCGACTTATTTCTCGTCGGTCGACCATTTTTGGTTCGCGATTTTACGTACTAATCACGAACAACGACTCGTCCATTATTAAATTAATTGTTTATCAGCAATATTTCCTCTAATGCGTCCGAATACTTCTGCTGGCTGTATAAATCCTTTGCCTGTATTAATGCTTTTTGCTGGCTTTCTGCCAAAGTTGATTTTTCTAAGTCCTCAATCTGATTTTTAACCAATGAAGCTAAAGCATTATCATATTCTTTTGCCTCTTCTGTTTTACTAATATCTATACCTAAAGTTTCTAATTGTTTTTGATTATCCTGTATTTTTTTAACCTCGGCTGCAATTTCTTTTAGTGATTTTTTATTGGGGGTAACCTTTGGGTCCTGCGTCAAGCTCAAAACCAGATCCTTTGCCGCGCCAGATATGCTGGCTTTAAACTCGCCTACCGCAGGAGCTATATTCTGTGTTTTGTTCTCTTTTAAAATCTGAACTAACTCTTCTGACCTGTTATATGCAATCTGAAAAGGGTCCTGCGACTCTGTAATTTTTTTCACTGAAAACAGCAAGTCGCCAGGCACTGTATACTGGGCAAATCCAAACATACCCACGATTATAAAAACAAGGGTGGCAAAAGCGTATGCTAATCTCCTTTGCTCATTTATTTGCGGCAAATACGTCAAGATATTTCCAATACTCCATGTCTTGTTGGGTAAAATCTGAGATTTAACTAAAGAAACCCATTCTTGTCTGGGCTTGATTTCTTTGAGTTCTCTTATGGCCTCAATGAGTTGTTTTTCGTTCATTTTTGGCATAATTGCTGTATTATATTTATGACGCTAGAGCAGGCCTATTTGTTACAGATTTAGGCCTCTTTGATTAGAGCTTTCAAGTCCTTTAATCCTCTGTGCAGCATTACCCTGACAGTTCCTGCTGGCTTGCCTAATGTTTTAGCTATCTCGGCAATAGGCATATCGTCTAAATAGTGCCAAATTATTATATCCTGATATTCCTTTTTCAGGCCTTGTATGGCTGTCTTAATAACCGACACATCTGCGCTTAAAATAGCTTTGTCATGAGCACTTGTCTTAGGATCTGCTATTTGCAAAGCAAAATCAGCTGATATGGTCTTTGTCCTACCTTTTTCCCTATAATGGTCAACGACCGTGTTTCTGGCTATTTGGTATAGAAAGGAGCCAGGGTTTTTGATATTATCACCCTGATTTTGATAGGCCTCCCAGCCCTTCAAAAACACCTTAGAAGTAAGGTCTTCAGCTATTTCCTGGGAATTTACCTTTAAATAAACAAACCTATATATTTTCTCAATATATTGGTCGTAAATCTGGCTAAATTGTTCTTTTGGACTATTCATCTGCTAAGACTATACTTTAATACAAATATCGTAAAAAATCAAGTTTTTAGGCTTATTTAGGCTTATTTTCTCCTTAGCTTCGTCAAGGAGATTTGATAGGACAAAACATATTATTTAATAGGACAAACCCTTTGTCCTATCTAAACTATTGGTTTTTCCGCTATTTTATATACCACCTGATTCCATTCCCCTATCCTGGTTATTTTACCCATTTTTAATAACTCATCCAAATCTCTTCTTATTGTTCTCTTGGTAATATCTGGCAGAACCGTTTGCAGGTCCATAACTTGGGCTGTTTCTTTTTCTTCTAAAAATTTGAGTATTTTTGTTTGGCGGGTTGAAAGGTTTAAAACTTTTGGTTTTTGGGGTTCTGTAACTACATTATCTAATAATACTGACTCCATATTCGGTAATTTTTGAGTTATCTCTTTTGCGGGGTACCCGCTGACGGGTCTTATTTCTTTCTTGAGCTTTTCGTATTCGTTGGAGATTATAATATAATTGATTGGGCTAAGCCAGCCCTGTTTTTCCCCTATTTTCAAATAGCTTAAAAGTAAATCAATATCTTCTGAAAGCCAGTGTTTAGCGCTTTCTTTTTGCATAGACGCCCAGCCCTCGGTGCCAAAAACCAAAGACAAATTATCCATTATCACCAAGGTTTTGTCTTTTGCCCTGTTTTTTAATGGGTCTGCCTCTGGAAAAAATTCCAGCACCTTATAAACTGCATTTGTAAGCTTGACAAATCTATCTTCCATTCCTCTCAAACTATCAAAAAACAAACGAAAAGTCAAAGTACAAAAATACTTTCTCTTAAAATTAAGAATTTAATTATTGTACCACAGGTTCCTGCGAGTTTCACCTGTGGATAATTATACTGGGCGTTAAGGCGGAGTTGGGTCAAAAATATCCATTATCTCACTGTCTATAAAATAATTTCTCTCTGGATCTTCAGGGTCTGATGTGTGCAGGTTTGCCATAGGACATGTGTTTTTATAAATCCCGTAGACTTGACCTTGAAAATGCGAATTTTTTATTTCCGGAGCTCCGCCTTGTATTAAAACGGCGCTGGCATTTTCGCTCGGAATCCTATGCTCAAAAAATTTCACGTTATCAATGACTGAAGCCGAGCCAATCAGCCGGACTCCGTTGTTAGCGTTTTTCCACAATTTAGAGTTTTTCAAAAAAATAGACGACTGGTCAACTCTAATCGCAGCTCCAAAATCACTGCCGAAATATCCTCCAGCATAACTTATATCTACATTTTCCAGCTCCGAATTAACGCTGTTTTTAGTGAAATAAATGCCAAGCCAATTTCCGGGCGACACCCGGTCCTCTTCAAAGTATGGTTTAAAAATTATTGGGGAGTCTGGAGTTCCTACTGCTTTTAACGTTCCGTCTATAATTAAACCAGAATTAGAAAACTTAACAATAGTTCCCGGCTCAACGGTTAAAGTTGCACCTTGGGAAACAGTCACCATTATTTCTATAAAATATGGCAGAATATCTGGCTTTAGAGTCGTATCTTCTTCAACTGGACCTGAAAACACAATTGCGTTACGGTCATTATTTGTCCCGGAATTATTTGTTAAAGAGGGGTGAGAATAAGAACCGATCCATATAGGAGTGCTATTTTCCTCAAAAATATTATTTTCAATCACAGGAATGGCCGGCACCCTTATGTCTTTTTCTGAGTCATACCAATGAGTAATAAAAATACCGTATTTATTATCCTTAAAATAACTATTTCTAATTTCTGGATTTTCGCCTTCTATATAAATTGCTTTTGCTGCACTGGGCCATTCTGCAGTTTTATTCTCAAGGAACCGCACAGAGTCAACAATAGAATGAGAATCAATAAGCCGCAATCCATTGTTGCTGTTTTTTTCAATAACAGAATCTTTCAAAGAAAAATCTGACCGGTCGGCTTTAATGGCAGCGCCGAAATCATTACCAAAGTAACCTCCAGCATAACGGATGTTAACATTTTCTAATTCCGAGCCAGTGCTGTCTTTAGTAAGATAAATGCCAAACCAATTTCCGGGATTTGGCTGCGATATACCGGCATCGCCATCAGTATCGCCACAGGCCGGAGTTGTGCCGCAATCATCATCCATAAAAGAGGTAAAAATGATTTTTTGATCTGGAGTTCCTATTGCTTTTAAAGTGCCCCCTATGGTTAAACCGCCATTAGAAAACTTAATAATAGTTCCCGGCTCAATGGTTAGAGTATGATTCTTAAAAACCCACATCCAAGGCCCCCAAAACAAATATGGACTTAATTCTTTTCTAAGAATTGTGTCTTCTTCGAAACCTAAATAATAAGAAGTATAAATCTGATAAACGCTATTTTGGCGAGCTGGGGTTCCGTTAGCTATCCCGTTATTTATTCTCCAATTTTTATCATCCATTCCAAAAGAGTAAGGGCTTATCCTCTCTAATGTGTAATAATTATCTTCTATTATAAATCTATCGCTCGTCCAGCCGCCTTGGGGCGCATAAATCTGATCTATAAACCTGCTATTTTCATTTATCAAATTAAGACTACTGGTTCCCAAGGTCTCTGTAAAATTTGTGTCATTTCTCTCCAACAGGAAATACCCTTTAGCTAAAATTGTTCCTTCAAGCTCAATCGTCCCGCTGTCTGAAACAAGTTTCCAGCCAGTCAAATCCACATCCTTGTCGCTTTTGTTATAAAGTTCAACCCATTGGTCATCTCTTGAGGAATTTGTGCCAAATAGCGCCACCTCGTTTATAGACACCGGATTTACAAGCTCAACCTCTTTCTCTATCTCTGCCCAATCCCCTATATTTCCTTCCGTATCTTTTGCCCTTACTCTAAAACGATAAATATTGTCGTTAAATAAAGAATACGGGGTCTGGAGAGTTCCTTCTGTTGCAGTTGTATCCGCTAACCAATCCTTCCAGTCAACGTTGTTTAATTTGTACTGAATCTGATATGAAGATACCAGACTGGGGCTCCACCATTTAATTTTAAGATAACAATAAAGTGTTCCAGGCAAACTGCTGCCGCCGCAAGTTTCATAATTGGTGGCATCTTCTATAAATGTCTTTGGCGAACCTGCCCTAGGGGTAGGTTCATCTGAAATTTTAAAGTCCTGGCTATTATTGTCTGTATCCTGACTTGGTATTCTTCTTTCAATGCTTTTAGCTTCTGGCGGAGCTGGCGCTGGGCTGGTTTCGCTATAACAAGCTGAGCCAAACCCAACTTTATCTGCAATATCGGTATCTGCATCGCTCTCAATTTTGTCTTGATTTCTAACCAAATAAATTGTATTATCCGCGCTTAGTTGCAAATAAGACGATGTTATATCAGCTATATCTAATAATTCTTGATTGGCGCTATTTCTAACAATCAGAAAATAACTTTTGGCTGTAATTACAGCATCATCGGGAAAATTTATCTTTTTAAATGCCGCATCCAAAGAACAAGGGTCGTCTTTGCTATGTTTTTGCAAAGACCAGTCAGTTAAAGAAACATCTGCATTATTTGGATTATACAGCTCAACCCAATCGTTGTTTGTTCCTCCGGGGTCAACAATGCTGTCAGTTTGTATTTCGTTTATAACAATCTTTTTGGGAATTCTTATTTTTGTGAAAGCCGGAGTTTCGGGCAACCAATCTGATTCATTGCCAGCTATATCCCTGGCTTTTGCCTGAAAATAATATGTTTTTTCATCCTCGCCAGTAAAATCTCTCGCAATATCCATGGAGGACGGGCCTCTAACTTCTGCAGGCGCATCTTCCTGCCAGCTGCCTCCCTGCTCCTGCCAGCGAAAAACATATCTGTCTATTCCTGAGGGTGATACTGTGTCCAAAGGGTCTGTAATAGTAAAATCAATTGCAAAACTAAGGTCAGTTTGCACAGCATTTAAGTTGAATGCAATCTGCGGAGCTAATGTGTCTACAGGAAGTGGCGGTAGAGGCGGCGCAATAAGCGTGCTGTTTTTTACTTTTGGCGTCGGGCTCTGCAGTTCAAAATCCGCAGAATTATTATCAGTATCCTGCTCTGTGTCGTCAGTCAAAACTTTTCTGCCTATGCTTTGGCCAGCTCCCGGATTTGAAGCTGAAACTGATTCATAATCCTGCGCTTGGCCAAAACCTAATTTATCAGAGACCTCTCCATTGGGATTTTTCAATACAAAAGAATTGTCGTCTGTAATTGGAGCATCAACTAAAATATCTGCTATGCTTGAAAAATATCCTGTTCTAGCGATAACAAAATATCCCTTAGCTCCTATCTTTTTGCCGGAAAACAAAGTGTTTGGAGCAAAAGTTGAATAATCAGAACCAGCAGTTGTTTTTCTCTGCAAATACCAGCTGGTTAAATCAACCTCTGCGTCATTTGGATTATATAATTCAACAAACTCCTCTTTTGAATCTGTGATGCTTGCAGCCTGCGCCTCAGAAATCAATATTTTAGGAAAAACTATTGAACTGCCTCCGCCGCCTCCACTACTGCTATTGCCACTACCACTGCTATTGATGTTATTATTCGTATTCTGATTATTGCTCTGGCTATTCTGAGTGTCTGAATTTTGATTAGGATTTGGAGTTTGGCCGAGGTTTTGCCGCTGACGCTTATTCTGCAACTCTCGCACTTGCTGGGCTATAATATCTAACTGTTCTGCGATATCATCTAATAAATCCTGCCTTTCTTGGTCTGTTGTTAAAGCTGGACTGGGTCCGCCTGCGCCTGTGTAATCTGTTAAATTAACTATGTCTTGATTTACTTGATTATTACCCGCAGAATTATCATTTGCATTACTGTTTTCTGAATTTGACTCCTGTAAAGCAAAACCAGGCAAAATTGATGTTAAAAATGCCCTTATGCCAAGCCCGTCTAACAAATCATTAAACTTGCTTGTGATATCGTTTCCGAAGTTAGTTAATTTATGCCAAAAATCCTGCGCAGATGCCTTGCCTTCATTCAAAGTATCTGTAAAATGTGAAGCAAAATCGCTAGGTAAATTTTTCAGTCTGTCCCAAAAATCCTGAACAGATGCTTTGCCTTCGTTGTACATTAAAACAAATTGGCCATAAGGCGAGAAGTTTTTTAAATCTTCAATAGGATTAATTGTTTCTGATACCCTATTAATAGTAATTTCTCCTTTCTTTGCTTTTTCTGCCTGGTCTTGAAAATATCTAATCACTTCAACCCCAGCCAACACAGCTTTCGGCGCTAATCTATCCCAGTAGGCTTGATGAATATCTGAATATTTTAATGATGGACCCTCAATTTCTCCAAGATCTATGTTAATTTTCGCTCTAGCAAGAGGAGTATTATCTGATGAAAAATAAGTGCTGATTATATCTCCCGCCTCTCCATCTTTTTTGTCTATAACATAAGTTATTTTAGGCAAATTATACTCCTCATCCTTGATTGTATCGCTACTAAAAAAGGTTTCATTAGAATATTCAGCTAAAGTTCTTAAGCAATTATCCAAAGAATCGCATATTGGTTTATAATCCTTTTTTAGAGTTTCCGCTAAATCAATTGGATTATATCTTGTATAGCTTTCTGCCCATTTTTCATACGGTTCTCCTTTATCAAGTTTTATAGGCAATTGGTTTTGTATAATGTCTGGAATTTGCATATCAAAATGGCTGTCCTGTCTGGTATGAGCTGGCACTGCCATATCTTCAATATTATGCAAAACATAGCCCAAATTATAATATGCCTCGCTGTTTTTATTGTCTACATAAGACAAGGCAGCGCTTTCAAATGTTCTGTTGCCTTCAAACAAAGCATAGCTGTTTTGCTGCAGTTCCTGGTTATGAACCCAATCTAAAGTTGAAGATGGAATCTCGTTAAAAACCACTTTGATAAATCCTATTATATCTTCTGACGGCAAATCCCCTAAGCGCTTACCGAGCAAGCCGTCTCCAGTTGTGGGGTCGTAAAAATGGTTTATCCACCTTGGCATAGTATCTTCATCAACACTGCCCTCTATCATTTGCTTTATTTGTTCGTCAGTAAGTTTTGGAGTATAAATTGCGTTGTATAAATTAGCTATTTGTTTTGTTAAAAAAGGATGCGTACTGCCTGTTCCGTAAGCTTCTGTATTGTTGTTAAAAACAAAAAACAGCCCCGCTGATACTATCAGTAGAACTGTAAAAAAGATTATACTTTGTTTTTTGCTCATGTTTATAGCGAGCTTATTTTCCAGATATTTATGTTTTTGGTAAAAATTATATCCTGTTGAAGATATGTCCCTGGTTGAATTTCCCTTTCTTTTCCCAACAAAGAATCATAAATAATCATGGCTTTATCAATCGTTTTAGAGAACCGAACTTCTGCTTGACTTTCCCAGTCATTTTCTTGGTCTTTAACTTGGGTAAACTCTTCCCATTTGGGAAAAGCATTAGCGTATTTTTCCAATTCGCCTTTTTGTTTTTTATCATTAAACTCTTTTTTGTATCTTGCTCGCCTTTCTGCATCAAGAATAAAATACTTCACGGCTAATTCAACGTCTTGTTTTTTTAAGGCGTCAACGAATAAATTATATGTTTCTTCCGGGGTTTTGCCGCCGAAGGTGTCGTTTTTAAACATTTGAATAATTGCATTATTAAATGCGTCCACTTTTCTGAGGATTTTCCAGTTGTCCAAATAATGTTTTGCTTCCCAGCCAGCTATGTATCCTAAATAAAAAACTAAAAAACCTATCACAGCAACTCCTATGTATTTTGAAATTTCTTTAAACATAAGTTTTAAGTTTCTACTTAGCTAAGCTAAGTAGAAATCACCCTAAAAAGGGCTTAATATTTGCCAAAAATTTTGATTGTTTCTTGGATTTTTGTACGACACAAAGGTTATTGCAAGGTATCCCAGCGCAAAACCAATGAGAAAAATTGATATAAACACAAAAACCCAATTTTTTTTAGAAAGCTTTAGCATATAATTGCAGTAGTTAATATATTATACACCTTTTATTAAAAACTATGCAAATTAAGACAAAAAAGAGGGGGCTATTAAACGCCCTGAAGAAATAATGGACAGCGTTAGAACCTGTTTAATAAAATTATAACAAAGTTTTCTCTTTGAATTTTTCTATATCCTCCGGCAACAAAAGCCTTGATATATTTGCATATTTTTGCATTCCTAAAGATGGGGCATGGGCAAAACCAACATATTCAAGTTTTTTCTCTTTGTATTTAATATAACTAATAGCAGGAATTAAATCCGTATCAGAACTTATTAAAATAGCCACATCATACATATTATCAACAGCGCCAACTATTAAATCTACCGCAATTTTAACATCGGTGCCTTTTTCTTTGTATGTTCCGCCAGTGGGCATGATTCTACCACGTTTTATTTTGAATCCATCCTTTTCAAGATTTGTAAAGAATTTTTGCTGTCCATAAACTAATTTTTGACTTTTTTCGGTTCCATCTATGTTTCTAAAAACTCCGGTATAATATCTTTTTGAAACACATTTTCTCTCACCAATTAAAAAATCCACAAAAGTTTTGAAATCAAACTTAACACCATGTGGAAAATTTATTTCTTTATCTTTTAAGTAGCCGTAAAAATTGCTTCCATCTATATAAACAGCAACCTTTTCTTCGGTTTTAGAATTATTCATGTAAAATAATTATACTACTATCTAAAATAAAAAACTACCCTTGCCGAAGCAGGGGTAGTGTTCATATTAATTATATTATATACCCATATAAACCTGTGTCAAGCCATACGCAATTATACTTTTTATTTCTTGGCTTTTGCCAGCTTGGGCAGGTCTTTTGGATGAATGAGAATTTTAGGCAAATCAAAAACAATTTTTCCGAGGTTTTCATCAATTAAAATATTACTGCCTTCGGAAATTTCATTGGTAACTATTTTTATAGACAAAGGGTCTAAAATTAATCTCTGAATAACTCTCTTTAACGGGCGGGCCCCCAGGTTTGGGTCAAATCCTTCTTTTACCAATAATTCTTTTGCCTTTTCAGAAATCTGAATTCTAATTTCTTTAGCCTTTAATCTCTTTTCAACTTTTGACAATTCCAAATCCACAATCTTCTTTATTTCCGGCTTTGTCAGATAATTGAATATGACAACTTCGTCAAGACGGTTTAAAAACTCTGGCCTGAACGCTTCTTTTAAGGAGTCCATTATTTTTTCTCTCATTGATTCTCTTTCGGCAATTTCTTCTTTGGTATTAAATCCTATAGAAGACATTTTATTTATGTAGTCAGAGCCCAGGTTTGACGTCATTATAATAATGGTGTTTTTAAAAGACACGGCTCTGCCTTTGGAATCGGTCAAACGGCCGTCTTCAAAAATTTGAAGCAAAATATTAAACACTTCAGGGTGCGCTTTTTCAACTTCGTCCAATAAAATCACAGAGTAGGGCCTGCGTCTTACTTTTTCTGTTAATTGGCCTGCTTCTTCATAGCCTACATATCCCGGAGGAGAGCCGATTATTTTAGAAACCGTATGACGCTCCATATATTCAGACATATCAAGGCGAATCATTGCTTTTTCGTCGTCAAACAAAAACTCAGCTAATGCTCTGGCGGTTTCTGTTTTGCCAACGCCGGTGGGACCCAAAAACATAAAAGAACCAAGGGGTTTGTTTTCTTCAGATATGCCGGCCCTTGCTCTTCTTATAGCTCTTGATATGGCTGAAATTGCCTCTTCCTGACCAATTACTCTTCTATTCAAAGTAGTTTCCATTGTTTCAAGTTTCTTTGCTTCTTCTGTGATTAAACGGGTGACCGGAATTCCCGTCCAGAGTGAAACAACTCGAGCCACATCTTCTTCTGTAACTTCTTCTTTCAAAAAGTGATGCGTCTGCTGAAGTTTTATCAATTTTTGCTCTGTTTGCTTCTGCTCTTTTAATAATTCGGGAATTTTCCCATATTTTATTTCCGCCACTTTTTCTAAATCAGCTTCCCTCTGGGCAATTTCTGTCTGGTAAGAAAGATTGTCTATTTTTTCCCTGATATTTTTAATCTTGTCAATTAACTCTTTTTCTGCGTCCCATTTGGCTTTTAACCCTTTTGTTTTTTCTTTTAAGTCAGCCAGCTCCCTGGCAATGGCTTTTAATCTCCTTTCAGAGCCGCCTTCTTTTTTCAGGGCTTGCTTTTCAATTTCCAGCTTCGTAATCTCTTCGTTATACTTTTCAATTTCCTGCGGCTGAGATTCAATTTCCAACCTTAAAGCTGAAGCAGCTTCATCCATCAAATCAACCGCTTTATCCGGCAAAAATCTGTCTGAAATATAGCGGTTGGCTAACTCAACAGCGGCTTTAATGGCAGAATCTTTTATTCTTACGCCATGATGAACTTCGTATTTTTCTTTAATGCCGCGGAGAATGGCTGTGGCGTCATCAATATTTGGCTCTTGAACATAAATCGGCTGGAACCTTCTTTCTAATGCCGGGTCTTTTTCAATGTATTTTTGATATTCTTTTAAGGTGGTGGCTCCAATTGCCCTCAACTCTCCACGCGCCAAAGCCGGCTTTAATAAATTTGAAGCGTCAATCGCCCCTTCCGCCGCCCCTGCCCCCACCAAGGTATGCAGTTCGTCAATAAATAAAATGTATTTTCCAGCCGCTCTGACCACCTCTTTTAATAACGCCTTTATTCTTGTTTCAAACTCGCCTCTGTATTTAGTTCCCGCGATTATGGCTCCTAAATCCAAAGAAATTATTTCTTTGTTTTTTAAAAACTCCGGAACATTGCCCCTGGCAATCCTTTGGGCAAAACCCTCAACAATAGCTGTTTTTCCAACTCCGGCCTCGCCAATCAACACAGGGTTGTTTTTTGTTCTTCTTGAAATTATCTGCATTAATCTTCTTATCTCGTTATCTCTGCCGATAATCGGGTCAATTTTTCCCGATGCAGCCAAGTTTGTCAGATTTCTTGTGTATTTTTCAACTACTTGGTATTTTGATTCCGGCTCCGGGTCGGTAATTCTTTGGCCGCCTCTTATTTGAGAAAGTATTTTTAAAACCGCATCATAATCCAATTTTGACGTTTTCAAAGAATTCGCCTCCCCCGAAGTTAAAAATGATACTTTTTCTAAAACATCTTTGGCAGTTGATTTTGTATCAAGCAATGCTAAAAATAAATGCTCAACCGATATGAATTCGTCATTCATTTTTATTGCCTCTTGCCTGGCTCTGTCTAAAACCTTTGCCATATCCTGGGTTAAATAAAACTGGCCAAAAGCTGCCGGAGTTGAAATGGTTGGAATCTTTCCAATCTGTATCTCAACTTTTTTCTGTAAAGATTCAATGTCAACTCCCAATTTTTGCAAAATAGTTATGATAATACTGCTTTCCTGTGAAACCAAAGAAAACAGCAGGTGCAGGGCATCTATTTGCGCCTGTCCTTTTTCTTGAGCTATCTGCTGGGCCTGCATCAAAACGTCCTGGGCTTTGTTTGTGAAATTGGCTCCTCCATTCATGGTTTTATTTTAGTTTAAAATTAAACAAAAATCAAGAGGAAGAATGGACTAAAAAACTTGACAAAAATTATAATTAGGCATAAAATAAAGCAGAAAATACAGCGCGCTGTATTACAGTTCTTTTCAGCAGTTCCACTGAAAACAGAGGAGGTCGCTATGTGGTGGCTTGGTCCCCTAATCGCTGTAGTTGCGTTAGCGGTAATCACTGCCGGCCTCCTCGCTATCGCTAGCGCAGGCAATATCTATTGCCCAAAATGCGGAGGCGAGGAGCTTATACCGGCAAAGCGCGGAAAAGACGGCTACCTCATCTATATATGCAAAGACTGCAAAAACGAGTGGTGAGCAAAAGCCGCGTCACCGTCGCATGCATACTGTAGACAAATAGCACATAGAGCGGGTCTCAATTTGAGAGGTCCGCTATTTTTTTACAAAAAAAGCGGACTGGCGCACCAACCCGCAAAGACAAGACAAGCAAGCTTATCTTGCCGACAGAATTTCTGCCCTGATTTTTTCAGGAAGCGACAACAAGAGATCGTCTAATGGTATGTATGGCTCCATAATACCATTTTCCCCAGGCAAAACTTCAACAACTTCCAACTTGCCACTTCTCAAAACACCGAGAGCCACTCTTCTTTTTTTTCCTTCGGGCATAAAATGGCCCTCATTCCTCCTAATAATTTCTGCGGTTCTTTCAGCAGAACTATTTTCCCTTTCCACCATTGTGATGATCATTGCTCGCTCCTTTGAGCTGGGTTGGTAAAGAACTGAAACAAAAACCCCTTTCTTGGGAAAGGGGCTCGCTTTGATTATTAAAAATTTTAATTTTTTATTTTTGCTTTTTAATTTTGCCAAAACCAACCTCTTTCCTAAAGAAGCTAAAAAAGAAATAAAACCAATTCTTTTTTACAAGGCTGATTTGATTCATAGATATTTTAAGTTTATCAAAAACAAATAACCGTGTCAATAAGATATCTCCTTGGCGAAGCCAAGGAGATATGCACAGGTTCTCCCCAGTCCCTGCTTTTTTATATAAAAAACGACCTATTAGCTTCTCTCGCCTAAAGTAACATCTATATTTATTTCTTTTCCATCTCGTAAAATTTTCAAAACCACGCTGTCTCCTGGATTATAGTTTCTAATTATTTTTGCCATTGAATTATCTTGAGTAATTCTTTCAGAGTTAATTTCTAAAATCACGTCACCAGCTTTAATCCCGGCTTTATCTGCGCCAGATCCCGAAGTTACCGCAGCTTCTCCTTTGTCTCCCTTTAAAACCAATGCGCCGTAATCAACCGTTAATTTATATTTGTCTTTTATCTCGGCATTGACTAAAACATGTCTTACCCCCAAGAATGGGTAAACAATTTTATTAGTCTTTACAACCTGTTCAATATCTTTTTTTGCCATGTTAATAGGAATGGCAAAACCAATATTTTCAGCGCCTTGCGCCATTGCAGTATTAATCCCGATAACCTCGCCTTTAAGATTTAACAATGGCCCACCTGAATTTCCTGCGTTAATGGCGGCATCTGTCTGTATTATACCCTCTAAAGTTTCTGAAAAACTTCCTGTCTGGTTAGAAGCTGATACAGTTCTTCCAAGCCCAGAAATTATACCAACAGATACAGTGTTGCGGAATTCTCCCAAAGCGTTTCCAATAGCTATTGCTGTCTGGCCAAGCTGAATGCCAGAAGAATCTCCTAATTTTACTGGCTGGAAGTTCTTGTCTGACTGGATTTTTACCACCGCCAAATCCTGCACGGGGTCTATGGCTAAAACTTTCGCTGAATATTTTTGACCGTCATTTGTAAAAACAGTGTATTCTGCGGCTTTATCTGAAACAACGTGCTTGTTTGTTAAAACCAAGCCGTCTTCTGAAACTATAAAACCAGAGCCAGCACCAACTTCCTGCAGCTTGCTGCCTTTTTGCACATATTGGGGAATTTGAAAATCAAAAGGGCTGTTATCTCCAAAGGGATTTACCCACTGCTGTTCGTACACGGGCAGATTTTTTGAGATGACAATACTCGCAACCGAACTCGTCGCATTCTTAACTGCGTCTATTATTGCCTGCTCATAAGATACATCCGAGGTATATAAATTTTCGTGTAGCTGTGTATTTCTGACTTCAGGTATTTGAAATTGAGGTATATTAAAGTACTGCGAAAACTTCTCTGCTTGTTCTGGAAAATATTGAAAAGAGATTGCCACGGCAGAAACACCGATAACGCAACCTATAACAACTAAAGGGTAGAGCTTTAAAGCTTGAGCTTTTATTTTTGAAAAATCAAATTTTGGTAATTCGTATGGGCTGTTCATAGTTTTAATCTTTATAATGATTAAATTTGTAATTAAACATATTTGACCTTATAGGGCCTAAAAAAAGTATGTGAAGTTCAGCTAAAAAATATTTAACATATACATTTAGTCTCCCGTCTTTATCATACCGTCTCATTGAAGTGAAAAAAGTTTCTTTTATTAAACCATGTTTTGTGAGCTTTCTGGCAGCTTTAGCATAAGGATAGTCTTCTATAAACACAATCTTTTCATCAAATCCGCCGATAGCTTGGTGGACATCTTTTCTTACTAAAATTACTCCGTTCACATGGGGTGAAAATTTTTGAATTAACGCTGAATATTTATTGAAAAAAAGGTGGACAAACTTATCAATTCTTTTGCCATTTAGGGGCATGATAAGAAAGCTGGCAATGCCTAAATTTCTTTTATCAAAATCTTTGATAGCTTTGTCTAAAAAATCAGGAGGCAAAACTATATCAGCGTCTACAAACAAAAGGGTATCGCCTTTGGCTACCTTTGCACCATTATTTCTGCCTTTAGACAGCAAGCCGCCATCTATAACCTTGCATCCATATTTTTCTGCAACTTCAACGGTTTTGTCCTTTGAACCGCCGTCAGCAACAATTATTTCACAATTAAAAAAGTTCTGCTTTTTGATTGAGTCTAAAAGCAGGGGTAAATATTTTTCTTCGTTTAAGGTCGGAATAATAATAGACAGCATACAATCAGTCTAGCTTGTTTTTCTTTAATATGACCAAATATATTACTACTATTGAAACAATTGAAAAGGCGTTGCCTAAGAAGCTGTTAAATATGTTCGGATAAAAATAACCAACACCTAAAATATTAAAATAGTTGATGACGTACAAATCTTTTGTTTTTAAGACTAAAAACAAAAGCAGGACTGCATGCAATATAGCTGAAAAAAGCAATAAAATCAATAAAGCGTTCAGATATCTATTTTTTACAATCTTAATATTCATAAATAATTTTTAGTTAGTAAACAACTTTTTAGCTTCATTCCATATCTCTGGACGATTTTGTGTTTCCTTCATCCAATACCACCATTCTGCTCCCCAAAGATAAAAAGTATCAAGCCCTGTGTTTTTAGCATATTTAATATTCTTTTTGAACTGGCTTAAATTCATTGTTTTTTCTTGTTCTTCTACAAGAACATCATAAAATGGCCTTTGGGCCCATGGCTCTGTTTGTAACTCAACGGATATTACTTTTTTATTAAATATTTTGCTTATGAGTTGGGCCTTACGCCAGTAAAATACGGGGGGAATAGGATATGTGCCGTAAAAACCAAGGTTGTCTGTTATACTAACCCATGCTTTTCTATATATTGTGGTGCCTACAATATCACCAATCTTAGCTACGCTAAACCAAGATGACAGCTCACCGCTATCTGAAATAATTATTGGCCTGGTAACATCTAAAGACTTTACCAGCTCAACTTCCTTTTTTAGAAAAGACTTGTCATACCACGGACACTGGCCGAAAACAAGCAGGGGTTCGTTTTCAACCTGCCAGGCCGTTATAGCCTTACTGTTTTTATATCTTAAAATAACTTCCCTTATGTATTTTATAATCTCTGTCTGCTGCTCTTTTTTAGAAAGGCCCTGCGCCCAAGACGGTATGTGGCATTCGGGCCACCGTCCGGTTTTTATGCCCACTACATATATTAGCTTTGCCCCGTATTTTTCTGCCTCAGAAACCTGCCAGTCTATATCGTTGAAATAATAATCGTCTTTTTTGCCCTCAATCCAATCCCACTGTGTAAGCAGTTTTATATTTTTAACTCCCAATTCGTCAAAAAGAGCCAAATAAGTTTTTTGCCAATCAAGCCTTAGGGCTTCTGCTTGCATTTGAGAAAAATTAACGCCCCAAAGTATATTTTTTGCTTTTGGGGCTTTGCCGACAAAAAAATAAAAGAAAGCAACGAAAATTAATGTTATTATAACTATCGCGACTAAAAGAGATATTTTAATGAGCTTTTTCATTTACTCAGTTTTAACTAAATTATTAATAAAAGACTCTGCGGATGATTTCCAAGAAAACTCTAAAGCCTTTTTCCGGCAATTTTCTCTTGAAAGATTTAAACATAAAAGAGCTGCTTTTTTGAGGTCTTCATCAAGATATCCATCAACGCCATTTGTAATAATATCTTTGGGCCCCATAACATTGTGAGCCGCCACAGGAAGCTCGCAAGCAAGCGCCTCTATTATCACGAATCCAAAAGTGTCTGTTTTAGATGGAAAAACAAAAACATCACATAAAGAAAGCATATCCACAAGTTCTTTTCCTGTCTTCCAGCCTATGAATATGGCTTTTCCCTTGTATTTTTTTTCAAGTTTTTTTCTTGCAGGGCCATCTCCAATTACAAGTTTCGTGCCAGGCAAATTGCATTCTAAAAATTCTTCAATGTTTTTTTCTACAGCGACCCTGCCAAAATAAACAAAGACGGGAGGGACAAAGTTTTTATATTTCTGTATTGATAATTGTAAATTTCTCACAAATAAACCAGCGTCAACCCCAAAAGGGCAAACAGCCACATTAGTAAAACCCCTCCCTTCCAATTTTTGTTTTAGGCTTTTTGTGCTTACTATAGTTTTTGAAGCTGAATTATGAAACCAGCGGAAATAAGCATAAGCTAATTTTACAATAAAGCTAACCCTTATTTTAATGTAGTGCTCCATATAGTCTGGAATATTGCCGTGATATGCAGTTGTAAAATTAATTCCTTTTTGCAAACAAATTGCTCTTGCGGCTAATCCGATCATTCCTTCAGTGACAATATGGATATAATCCGGCTTTTCTTTCTCAATTATTTTTCTAACGATTTTTTTGGGAAAAAGCGGAATTCTTATATCGGGATAAAAGAAAAAGGGCATAGTAAAAAAAAGTTCCGGGTGGATTATCACAATTTTAAAATTATTCTTTTCAAGAAAAGGCAATACGCCCTCTATCGCCCTTACCACTCCGTTTACCTCCGGGCGCCACATATCAGTCGCTATAACTATCTTATTCATAAGTTCTTGCTGTTTATTATTTTTTCAATATTATATGTGCCCATCTTTTCTATTTCAACAAAACCCTGCATTGCTATTTCTGCAAAATCTCCGGCGTTTAATAAATCAAAAAACCACTGGTCTGTGTATTTTGGATTTTCCTGGGCAATTCCAGCTCCTATGTGCAAAAGCCACCTTTTATTAAAATCTTCTTGAGAGCCGATGGGCGGAGCTATAATTATAGGGATGCCAAGACCTGCATAAAAAGAAAGTTCAGACGGCTTTGTCCACAAAACATCGGTTTCCCGCAAAGCTTCGTTAAACTTTTTAAAATAATCACTAATAGTTTGAGCAGATAATATATGCACCGCATGGTCAAGCTTTAAATCTTTTATGTTTTCTGCAAAATATTTTTTAAGCTCTTGCCTTACTCCTACGGCGACAATAAACCTGAGTTTATTTTTTTTTATTTTCTCTTTTAAACTGTTTATTGCTTTTAGACAAACTTCTTTCTGCGCGCCAGCTCCTCCTATAGAAAACATTATAGTTAAAGGGTGGTCTGATTTTTGAGGAAGCTCTCCTAAATAATCCTGGATTAAGGGTTTGTATAATTTTCTATAATTTTGTTTAGGATCAAGGTTTGCCAGCCTGTATTTTAAGTCACTTTTTAAAATTACCATGTTTTCTCCGATGTTTTCTTTGGGCAAAGGGTATCCTGTAAAGAAAATGTTTTCCGGTTTCACGTTATAGAGCTTTAGCCTGTCTCTTGCCCATGTATTTGGCGCAAAATATTTTATCCTGCTATTTTCTGGTTTTAAAGAAACCCACGACCTGTTAACGTCAGCATCGCATATTGTGCAATATATCTCATTGGGATAATCAAACTCTTCTGCCATAAAAGCGGGCGTAAAAAAGGTTGTCAGCAGCGGAATGGAATTTTTTTTAAGTCTGCCAATTAAGTCTTTGCCCCATCCTTTTTTAATAAAATAAAAAACACTCTTAAGGTTAAAGTTAGGTTTAGACATATATCTTTTTGGGTAATAGACAATAATTTTTTGAAACCTGTCTAAGAAGAAAAAAATAACATCGCCCAACAACGGAATTCTTTTAAATCTTGAAATAAACTCATATAAAGACCTGCTTGTGTGCCAAACCTTTTTGTCTTTTTCTGGAATACCTTCGTAGTTGTTGGCGTTAATAATTTTAGAACCAAAAGCAATATCCCTGAACGGATATGCAGTTCTCTGGTGGCCGTAACCCATGTCAGCTGCCACAACCCATGCCCTTCGGCTCGGCTCAGGGTAAACCTTTTGTTTGCTATCATTTACCATATTCTTATTATACCTTAATTCTTAAAAAATTTTAATATTGGGAATATTTTTTATTAAGAAATCTAACATA
>ERZ1292629.1045-Hain-H43-01um-R1-1045-length-29107-cov-9_pt1 | contig 29107 bp, 21 predicted proteins | sample MGYA00564399_ERZ1292629 | MGnify/ENA primary metagenome ERZ1292629 (study PRJEB36523, sample SAMEA6512636) | groundwater metagenome | collected 2019-01-08 | study: AquaDiva: Metagenomics assemblies of 32 groundwater samples
CTTGAATCCCCAATTCCTTAAAATATTGCAGTTGAGCGCCGTCATTGCTGGCTATTTCCAATACTAAACATTGATGGCTAAGTTTTAATCTTTTGCTAAGATAATCAGCGGTTTTTTTACAATGTTCTAAAAATAAGGAAGAGGTTGAGGAAAAATAAATGTAATTTCTAAAAAGTTTTTCCGGCGGAACGGTATTTATAAGCTGGACTAAATAACATTTCGGGCAAAAGCCAACGCTTAAATCAAATTTTTCTTCATCGGGAATTTCTTCTTTTCTCAAAAAAGAATTAACCAAGGGCATCTCTCCTAAAGAAAAAAAATGAACTAATTGGGAATTACAAGCTCGACAATTCATATTTTATCGAAAAATATTTCGTTTAATTTAAATTGTTTCGTTGGGTTCGTGATTTTCTTTGGGTAAAGGATAAGAAATTTCATAAGGATAAGGTTCTTTTGTGGCATCTTTGGTGATGTGCGTATAGTATAAAGTTCCGCTAACCTCCATTTTTGCATATTCTTCCTTTCCTTCTGTCGGGGTGGGTACGGGGAAAAGTCTTGTCTTTGTGCCTTCCGGAAATGGTTTATATTTATTAATCATCCGAACAATGCGGATTAAATGAGGGGCATGAGCCACAAGAGCAATTTCTTTTCCTTTTTCAAATTTATCAGGCAACTTAAAAGTTGTTATTTGTTCAATTGTGTTTTTAATGTCTTTTTCAATTATGTCCACCTTTTCTTTCGGAATGATTGTTCCTTCCTGGGTTAGAGCTCTGGCGACCGCTTCGTTCTCTAAGGGGGCTCCATTATAAACTATGTAAGGACCGTAATTTAAAATTGCTTCCTTTGTTTTTCTTTTTGTAAGAACGATTTCGGATAAAGGAGCTTTAAAATCCTGACCGCTTACTTTTTCCGTAATTTTTCTTGCTAATTTTATTGCATGATTTAATCGCGTTCTATCCATCCAGTCTGCCCAGGGATAATTCTTGTACCTATCCTCTTTTTTGGGTTCAAAGTAAGTGCCCGAGCTGGAAAAAATCCAAATAGCGCCGATATTTTTAGCGATTTCATTGGGTAAATCAAACTTCCTTTTATCGCGTTCGGCAGTTTCTTCCAATAGGTCTATCTCTTTTACTGCTTCATTAATGAATGATTTAACTTCTGATTCGGGAATGTTTTTCAAAACTTCGTTCCTTTTCGTCGCATAATCATAAAAATCGTTAATCCGAACTTCTTCTTTTAATTTTTCCGGCTCGTTAGCGTTTTCTGTTATTGATTCTTTCTCCATAAATTTACTTTATAATATTTATGTTTTATCGAAAAATGATTTAATCTGTTCATTGGTGATTTTAACGATGTTTTCTCTATTATAAAATTTTTGATACCAAACAAAAGTCAGTTCTAAAGTTTTGGCAAGATTCAATTTCGGCCGCCAACCCAATAAATTTCTGGCTTTATTGCTGTCTAACCGTAAATATTTTGCCTCATGTTTTGTGTTATCTTTCTTAATGATATAAGAACCCTTTTTCAATTTTCCTATGGCCTCTTTGGTTAATTCCTTGACCGTCAGATAATTCTCGTCGCGAGGGCCAAAATTCCAGGCCCCGGAAAATCTTTTTTTGGACTCATAAAGTTTTTTAGCAATCAAGATATATCCGTATAATGGCTCGAGTACGTGCTGCCAAGGCCTAATTGAGTCTGGGTTTCTTATAATTATTCTTTTATTATTTTCAAAAATTGCTTTTATAATGTCCGGCACCAAACGGTCTTTTTGCCAGTCTCCTCCCCCTATCACGTTACCGGACCTTGCCGAAGCGACTAAGGTTTTGTGTTTTTTATTGTAATCTTTAGGATTAAAAAAAGATTTAATATAAGAGTCGATTACTATCTCGGCCGCGGCCTTGCTGGCGCTATAAGGGTCATAACCCCCCAGTTTGTCGTTTTCTTTAAATGGCCGTCCTGATTCTTTATTTTCATAAACTTTATCGGTGGTAATTATCACGGCCGCCCTTACTTTGCCTATTTCTTTAATGGCTTGGAGAATATTGGCGGTCCCGATGATATTCGTCTCAAAAGTATACAAAGGATTATCATAGCTGTCTCTGACTAAGGGTTGGGCGGCTAAATGAAAAACTATTTCAGGTTTTTCTTTTGCGAATATTTCTTTAATTTTTTTGAAATTTCTAATGTCAGCAAAGTAATTATTTATTCCGCTTTTTATATTAAGCGCATCAAATAAATTGGGACTGGTATTCGGCTTTAAAGCGATACCGCTAATTCGGGCATTCCAGTTTAATAATATTTGCGTAAGCCAACCTCCTTTAAAGCCGGTATGGCCGGTAATTAAAACCTTTTTATTCTTAAAGAATTTTTTTAAGTCATTCATAAGGATTTTTCCCAAACTGCCCAAGGTCTATCTTTCTCCCATAATTGATTTAATTGCTCTGCCTCAAGATAAGTATCCATTCCTTTCCAGAAACCCTCGTGAATGTATACCGAGAGCTGATTTTCTTTTATTAATCTCGGAAGGATATACTCCAAGGCTTGATTAGTAAAATAATCAAATGCCTTTCTATTAAAGACCATAAATCCTGCATTTATGTAATCATAGAGTGTTGGTTTCTGGTCTAAATCAACAATAAGATTTCTTTCCCTGTCAATTTTTATCAAACCGTATTTTGAATGGGGATGGGCGCCGGTAATGGTGCCTATTGTTTTTTGTTTGCGATGAAAATCAACTAATTTGTCTATATTAATATCGCTTACACCATCACCGTAAGTAACCATAAATTCTTCTCCTAGAATATATTTTTTTACTTTAAGCAAACGTTCGCCAGTAAGGCTCTCGGGCCCGGTATCGGCAAAGGTGATTTTAAAACCGTGAGTCCTATTTTCGTGAAATTTTATTTCATGGCTTGAAGTGTCAATTGTAAAATCATTTACAAAAGCTTTTTCATTCAAAAAGTAATCCTTAACCATATCGCCTTTATATCCCAACGCCAAAATAAACTCATTATACCCATAATGGGAATAAATCTTCATAATATGCCAAAGAATCGGCTTGCCACCTATTAATACCATTGGTTTAGGCTTAAATTCTGTCTCTTCTTTCATCCGAGTACCCTTACCTCCGCAAAGAATAACTACGGGTATATTTTTATTATTAATCATAGATATGTTTGATTTTAATTCCTTTTAAATTCAATTGTACAAAATTATTTCAATAAATACAACTCTTGTTATAGAAAAAGAGGGTTGAAGAAAAATCCTCAGCCCTCATTTCTCACTGCTATTTTTTTATAAACTGCGGCAATCCGGACATTCCCATGGAATGCTCGTAACGCTTGGCGTGCGAAGATCGGTTGAACGGAATGTTAAGTTTCTCTCTAACGTCCCTTTCAAGAAAATCTCGAAAATAAACGATTTCCTCTGGTTTTAAGAAATCGGTGTAAACGTACGACCTGTATCCCCCGTCAGGATCTCCTTTGTAATAATTGGGGGTGTCAAGATAATCAACTTCAATACTGTATAGATTTTCTTCATTGTTCCGATAGACCCAAACTCCGGGCTTATTTAAAAGAGGAGCCGCGTCGTCATAGTATCCGGTTCCGGGATACACCGTTATAATCGTCACGTCAAAATCGTCGGGTTTAACTTCCAAAAGCCAGTTATGAGTTTCCATAATGCTTTCTTCGGATTCTCCCGGATGGCCGATGGACATCAGAGCTTTCACTTTTAAACCGTTCTTTTTCGCAATCTCAATGCAAGCAGTATTGTTTGACACTGTCGCCCTTTTGTTCATATTCAGCAACATGCGGCTTGAGCCTGTTTCAAATCCAACCAAGAGCCATCTGAATCCCGCCCTGTGCATGGCTTTGGCCTGTTCGTCATTAAATAAGTTAGACCTTACAAAACCTCTCAGTCTAAACTCTACTCCAAGATTCTCCTGAAGACCACTGATGGCATTCATAAGCCGGACAAAAATCTTCGGGTTTACGTTCAGTTCATCATCGTAGAACATAAATCCTTTAACTCCGTAAGTTTCGTGCAAGAATTTTATTTCCTGGACTATATTGGAAACGGATCTGATTCTTATTTTGCGAAAAGTCGGCGATTTTCTGCCTCCGCAGAACCCGCATCCAAAAGGACATCCAAGCTGACCAATCAAGCTAACCGCTCTCTCTCCGTCAATCTGATAATGATAACTATCCATATCAACAAAATGCCTTGCTGGAAAAGGGTAATTATCAAGCCTTAAATTGTCCAGAAAAAGATTTGATTTGATGTCGTCTGCATCGACTATTTTCGGAGCATTCGTTTTCAAAGATTCAAAAATCGCTTCTTCGCCGTCTCCTGCCACAACTACATCAAACATCTCAATCAAATCCTGAAATGAATTAACTGCCCTGCCCATAACTCCTCTGGACTCCTCTCCTTTGCGCGCGGCATTAACAAGAGTTGCGTGCGGTCCTCCGAGAATAATCCTAGCTTCAGGCTTTAACCGCCTGATTGTTTTTATAATCTTTGCCACCGCCGGCATTTGCGGCGTGGTAGCGGTAATCCCAAAAATCAAAATATCGGAATAGGACAAATAATCCGCGATGGCTTCGTCGTAATTTCCTATACCAGATAAATCAAGCACTTCAACAGCGTAGGTCTTCTCTAAAACCGCTGCGACTTTTAAAATGCCCAGCGAAACAAACACCCTCTCATCAAGCAAAAACGCAGATGGAGGGATAATCAAACATACTGCCCTCTTTTTCCCTTCCATCTCTTACCTCCTTATATTAAAGATTTGTTTTAAATTGCTTTTAAAATTAAAGTACAAAACGGTTTAGAAATCAAGTTTTCGCCAATACCTCATTGGCTTTTTCAATATCGTTGGTTCCGAGGGGCTCTAATTTATATCCCAGAGCCAAAAGAAAATCGCAGCAATTTTTATGAATTTCGCTGTTGTGGGTAGAAAGAAAAATAATCGGGTGGTGCGTTTTCAATAAATTAACCGCTCCTTTTAAAACACTAAATTCAGCGCCTTCAACGTCTATCTTTAAAACATTAGGAATCGGCAATTTTTTATTACTTATCCAGTCATCAATCGCAATCGTTCTGACTTTTATTCCGCCATTATTCGCCAAATGCCCCGTAGAAGTGTTTTCTCCTTCCGAAAAAAAGGCGAAACCGTCTTTATCAGACACCGCGACATTAAAAGGCGTTATATTTCTATAATTATTTATTTCAATGTGTTTTTTGAGATATTCATAGTTAGTCGTTAAGGGTTCGAAAGAAAAAACTTTCCCGTCCTTCCCCGTTAATTCCGCAGATAAAAGATTATAAAACCCGACATGCGCTCCAATATCAAAAACTATATTTCCCTTTTTTAAAGTTTTTTCGAATAATGATACTTTTTCTGATTCATAACTGCCCAGCCAATATCCATTAACCCCCGAACCTTTTATCCATTTTTTCCATTTCAACTTCCCCTGAAGAATTAAAACCGTCGTTTTTCTAGGAATTATTTTTAACGCTCCGCGCAAAATTTTGCCGATTGTTTTTTTGTTTGAAATTTTTGAAAAATTAATCATTTTTCAAGACGCTCAAAATAGCCTCCATATCTTTATCAAAACTGTAATTTTTAATTATCTCCTTTGATTTGCCGCCAAAAACCGCTCTTTTTTGCGGGCTATTGATTAAAACGCCGAGGATTTCGGCAAGCCTATCTATATCTCCTGTCGGATAAACCAAACCATTTTGGTTTTCTTCGACTAAATCCGGAATGCATCCGACAGTATCCGAAGCCACTATCGGCAAACCAAAACACATTGCTTCATTGACAACCAGTCCCCAATATTCGTGAGAAGAAGGTATTACAAATATATCGGCTATTTTATAAAAAGCCGGCAATTCCGTCTGATTTTTAAAGCCGGCGAAGCGAACGGTTTCTATATTGTTTTTCCTGACGTATTTTTCTAATTCCGGCCTAAGGACTCCGTCGCCCACAAAAATAAGAACGGTCGGCTGTTGGCTGACATTTACCAATTGATGATAAGCCTTAAGCAGGTCGAACGGTCTTTTCCTTTCCACTAATTTTCCTGAAAACAAAATAACAACCTCGTCTTTTAAGCCGTTTTTTATCCTCAAGGATTGGCTGTCCAATAATTCCGATTGGGCGAAAAACCTTTTATTGTCAACCGCAAACGGCATAAAAATCAATTTATCATCAGCGACTTTATGATATTTATAGAAATCTCTGTCTTCTTTCCCTATATATAAAAAGAAGTTCACTCTTTTGAAAATTGTCGATAAAATAATTTTTTTAATTTTTCTTTTTAACGGCGGTTTTGTCAATTCGCGCGCAAAACAATTATCCCCGTGGATTGCAATCGGTATTTTAAACAGCCAAGCGGAAAAAATGGCTAAACAATTTGTCACCGAATTCCAACCGTGGATAAAAATGAGGTTGTAATTATTTTTTTTCAATTCTTTTATGATTCCCGGATTGATTTGTCCAAAAAACCTATCTGAAGGTCTTAATGAAAAATTATTTAAAAGTTTATATCTGTAACCGTCTAAAAGAGGTAAGTCCCATTTTATTTTTTTACCGAATTCCGCATCTAGGCTTTCTTTTTTTATCCCGAAATCCCAGCAGAAATAAACCGTCAAGTCAACTTCCGGCTGTTTAGCCAGCAACTGAAAAAGCGGCGCCTGGTATTGAATGGGATGCGAAGTCAAAATCGCTAATTTATGTTTTGCCATTGCTTTAATCGTCGTTGATTAATAATTTCACTGCCTTGAGAAAACCTTCCCCGGGTTCTGCCAATACGGTTCTGCAGCCGGCCGCTTCACCGGCTTGAATATCCGACTGGCTGTCGCCGACGAAAATCGTCCCGACCGGACTGAAAGAATGTTCTTTAGAGGCTCGCAAAATCAATCCCGGTTTGGGCTTTCGACATTCACAATTATCTTCAACATTATGAGCGCAATAATAAATTCCTTCTATATTTATTCCCCTTTTCCGCAATTCCGCCTCCATATTTGAATGAATTTCTTCCATGTTTTGTTTTGTCATTAAACCGCGCGCAACGCCCCGCTGGTTGGTTATCACAAAAATTTTATAGCCGTTGTCGGAAAGGAATTTGAGAGCTTCAATCGCTTGCGGAATAAATTCAAATTCTGCCCAGTTCTTGACGTAATCGCCATCGGGCATTTTTTTATTAATTACGCCGTCGCGGTCAAGAAAGATGATTTTCCCCTTCATATTGATGTTTTGATAATATAACGTTCTATTAATAGAATTGCTCTTTCTTTGATTAAAGGTAATTTTTGGCGATTATTTAAAAAATTCATCGCAAGCCCTTTTTACCTCTTCGACTGAAATCGCTTCAATGCTTTTCTTGATACAATTCTCATTATTATAATCGCAGTCAATAAACTTATGGTATAACATTTTATGGTTAGAGCCGTAAGGAAACCATCTCCCAAGAATATCTCTTACCGTAAACAATCCTATTACCGGCAAATTTACGGCGGCCGCCAAATGAACAGCGCCGGTGCTGTTGGAAATTAAAAAGGAGCAATGTTTTAACAATTCAACGGTTTCCAAAATTTCCACCTTACCGGCCGTAATTAAATAATTTTCTTTTTTAAAATTCTGGGTTAAAAAATTCGCTTGCGAAACATCTGCGCTTCCGCCAATAATTATAATTTTAGCGCCATATTTTCCATAAAGATATTCAATGACTTCTCTAAATCGTTCTTTAGGCCACCGATTCGTCTCGCGTTTTCCGCCGGCGCTGATTGCCACGATAATGTCATTTTTCTTCAAATCATCCCATTTTTTATTCAGAAGATTTTTGACTTTTTGCCTTTGGACATCGGAGATATTAAAGTCAAATTCAGCATTGGCGATGGCAATTCCGTTTTCCTTTAAAATATCCAATAAACTTTCAACCTCTGTTTTATTGGATAAATAATCAACTTGAGTTTTCTTAAATATCTGGACGGTTCTGATTTTAAACCCAAACGCCGATTTTGCTCCGATGACTTTGGCAAAAAAAATGTTTCTTAAAAGCGTCCGGAAGTTCGCCAAGTCGTCGGGAATCTGAATAAACAAATCATAACGATTTTTTCTTAAATTCTTGACGAAATTTTTCTTTCCCCGCCACGAATCAACATCTTCGGCATAATAAACCTTAATTCCATTAAGATACCGGGCGCCGACCAGAAGCTCGTTGGCTCCGAGCGCTCCCCTTTCACCCGGGGAACTGAGCAGGGCAATTTTAGCGTTTGAGTAGAATCGCCGAATGGCGATAAACGACGGCACGGCGCAGACAATATCGCCGATGTTGCCGATTTTGTAAATTAAAATATTTTGGGGATTTTTAATTTTCCGAAAAAACAAAACATTCCTAAAAATTTTCAACCATAAATTAAGCCATTTTGTCCATAATCCAACTGTAAAAAGCTGAATTTTAGCGAGCGACGGAATTCTGCCCATAAATCAAAATTTATTCAAGACTTTTTTTGCCCAAAATCTGGACCAGTGACTTCGGGCAAATCGCAAATCGTCAATGGCAAATCGCTTTAAATCCGATTCTGCAAACCATTTCTGAAACGGAAACGTGAAGCCCATTTTGGGACGGGTAAAAATTTCGGGAGGCAATAGGTTGTTGACCGCAGAAGCAAGTAAGGGCTTATTAATATTTTGGACATCCGATGTCCCAAATATTGATTTTAATTTCAGGACATCGGATGTCCCTAATTTAATTTCTGGCGGCAAACTACTTAAATATTCAACGAGTGGATGGTCCAAAAACGGCACTCTTACTTCAATAGAATGATGCATTGACATAAAATCCGTATCCTTAAGGAGCTGATTTTGGAGATAAAATTTGAGTTCTAAATAAGAAAGCAAATCAACTGGGTGTAACTTTTGGACATCCGATGTCCCCATATTGATTATAAAATCTTCCACTTCGTTTAAATTGACGCCTAAAATTTTTGCTGTTTCTTTTGGCGAAAATAGTCCCCTAATTCCCAAATAAAAACTCAAAATATCGTCGTTGACGAAATAGCTTAATTTAGAATAGCGGTCACCAAGTAAATTGCCTAATTTAAGCGGCGATTTTAAAAATCGCGGCAGATGCTGAATTTTTCTTAATAATTCTGCTTTGCTAAAATGCGGATAGCCCAGAAAAATTTCGTCGGCGCCCAGGCCGGACAAAACCGCTTTCAACCCCGCTTCTTTGGCGGCTTTGGCGACAAAAAAACTGTTCACTCCGTCTATAGTCGGTTGGTCCATCGCTTCAAAAATTTCGTCAAACGAATCGTGAAAATCTTTTTGCGTTATTTTTACCTCCTTGTGGTCGCTTTTTATTCTTTGCGCAACCAACCGCTGATATTTCTGTTCGGAAAATTCCGGCTCGTCAAAAATAATGGAAAGCGTGGTGACGGGTTTTTTGCGGTTTTTGGCGGCCAATGCCGCTATTGCCGACGAATCCAAGCCGCCGCTTAAAAACACCCCCAAAGGCGCGTCGCTTATAAGGTGAAATTTTATAGAATCTTCCAAAATATTGCGGATTTGCCGAACAATTTTCTGGACGTCCGACGTCCCAAAATTAAGGACGTCTGACGTCCTTATATTGAAAAACTTTAAAGGGTTATAATATTGAATTAATTTCTGACTGCCATCCGCTTCTCTTACTAAATAATGACCGGCCGGAACCGCGAAAACATTTTTTACGGTTGTCAACGGCAACGGCACAAAGCCGAATAACAGAAAACCGATGAAAGCGTTTGGGTTTTTTTGCGTCGGAATCACGCCGCTTTTTTCAAACGCTTTAACCGTTGAAGCAAAAACTAATTTTTCTTTATCGGAATAATAATAAAGCGGTTTTATTCCGTAGCGGTCTTTAACTAAAAATAATCTTTGTTTCTTGGCGTCCCAAAGCCCAAAAGCGAACATCCCGCGAAGCATTCCAAAAGATTTTTCGCCATATTCGGCGTAAAGCGCCAAAATCGCTTCGGTGTCGGTTTTGGTTCTGAATTTATAGCCATTTTTTTCTAAATCTTTTCTAAGCTCTAAAAAATTATAAATTTCACCATTGAAGGTGATAACGATTTGCTCTTTGCGATTGGCACTTTGCCACTCCATCGGCTGATGCCCCGCTTTTGACAAGTCCAGAATGGAAAGCCGGCGATGGCCCAAAGCCAGTCCGTTTCCTCCGTCAACAAAAACACCCTCGTCATCAGGGCCGCGGCGGGCTTGAACTTCGTTCATCAGCGAAACTGCCGTTTTAAGCTCTCCTAATTTTCCGTTTTTACAGTAGACGCCGGCAATGCCGCACATATAAGTTATAAACTTTGCAATATTTGCTTAACTCTCTCATCGTTGTATACCTCCATAATTCTTTCTCCAATCTTCCGCGCATTTTCCTTGTCGTCGCGAAAGCGATACATGTCAAAAAGATTATAGAGAAATATCTGCCGGTCGGGACTGTATTTCAAACCAAGGCGATAGAGTTCAACCCCTTTTTGGTAATACGTTTCTTCGCCCACCGCAAGCATTGCTTCCCTGTAGATATTCGCCATATTGAAAATAAGCCGACTGAAGATAAAACCGGCGCCTCGTTCAATAATAGGGGCTGTCCATTCTTCCGCTTTACCCACCAGATGGCGGATAAGCGCCTCATTGGGACTCTCGTTTCTTTTCTCCTGCGCAATAATTTCGGTGAGCATTTCAAGGTAATATGAAACGACTTCATCTTGACCTACGGGTGATTTGTACGAAAGCACGCCGTCGTAGAGTGTGTTGAACTGTTTAAGCGAGGTGATTGGCGTTTGGCGAGCTTCAATATATTTTTGCGATTTTCTAATTGGCAAAAATGAGCCGAAATACATAACATACGCCATAAAAACGGCGAGGATAACGGAGATTGCTTGTTTTAAAAATGGGGGCATGATTATATTTATAATTAAAATTTAAAATTCTGAAATTTGTACGTCGCAAATGCCAAGAATAAAAATAAATTAATGTATATCGGCAAAACATCAAAAAGCACCAACCCCTGGACCAAATAAGCGATGGGCAAAGCAGAGAGCAACGCTCTTTGCGCGACATTTGACATTTGACCGTTGACTGTTGACTGTTTTATACTTTTTTGCCCCTGTTGTTTGTTGTTGGTCGTCGATTGTCGGTGAAACTTGAATAATTGTCGATAATACACCGCGAAAATTCCGATAAAACTCAAAAGGCCAAAAGCGCCGGTCATCACCAGATAGTCAAAGAAAATATTGTGCGCCCGGTCAAACCAAACCGTGTGAACGGGATTATAGTATTTTTCAAAGGCGATACTGAAATTCTCCGGTCCCCAGCCCAAAATGGGCCGCTCCTTCCATGCTTCAATTGACTGTCCCCAGAGCGCGAAACGGGTGTTAATGGTCTCCCCTTCAAACGACACATCTAAAATGCGATTTCCTCCGCCTCCGCACCATGGGGCAAGATTAATATGCTGCCGATAGTAGATACCGAGAGCGCCGAACAAAATGAGCGCTATTATAGTTCCAAGCGCGGCATAACGCCACGGCCGCGACGGGAGCGTAAAGACAAGATACAAAAGCGCCGCAATAACACCTACTCCCAACCCTAAAAGTCCGCCGCGCGTCTGGGAAAGCAGGAGAAAGATAGAGAAATAAACCGCCAAAAAAATAAGAATAGGCAAATTCCGCCTCTGCCAATTTCTTCCGCGCCAATCACCAGAAGCCGCGAGATAGGCGATATAGAAAAGCATAAAAATTGAGAACGTTCCAATGTAGGCGGCATTTCCCAAGGAGCCGGCGAAGCGTTCGCAGAGCGCGGCGCCCACGAATCCGGAAACGCCCGTTACGGCGGCCACCCCATACAACATCACCAAAAAACCGGCCGCAACGGCGACGCGGAAAAGCCGTTTCCAATCCTCCGCAGTTTGAAACAAAAAAATGAGCAGGAGAAAATAAACATAAAAGTGTAAAAGCAGAAAACTTCCTTCCCCGCGTTCAAAATTTGACCAAAAAGAAGCTGAGGGATTAACGCCGGTAAAACCGGCGAGTAGGAAGACGGCGACGAAAAGGGTTACGGCGACAACCAAAGGTTGTTTCCATAATTTAAAATTTAAAATTTCAAATTTAAAATTGCGGTGGAAACCCCAACCTAAAATTGCGGAGACGAGCGCCAGCTCAACCGCCGCCTTAAAGAAGGTGTACTTGCCAACAATGAATGGAAAAAGCGTGGAGGGAGTAACAATTACCACTGCGAAAGGAGCGAGGTATAAGAAAAATTTTGATATTTTATAGAAACTAACCATTATAATTTATGCAGTATTTCCCATTTCTCTTTTCGCAGCAAATCTCTTATCGCTGCCATATCTTCAGACATCTCGGGGAAGTTTTTACCCAAATACTCGGTTATGGGAATAGCCCGCTCGGCGTTTTTGCTAATAATATAGTATCTTAACGCGTCTTCATAATCTCCGCGTCCGAAAACGTGACCAATTTTATTGGCGCTGGTTTTTAAAAGCGTCCGGTAGACCAATTCCGCGTATTTTTCAGCAAACCCCCAGGTCTTATAAAAAATAGCGATGTTGCTGATGTCCGTCCCCATAAACCGCTCAAAGTTGGGGGCGAGCTCTTCGGCTTTGGCAACGGCTTTTTGCGCCTCTTCATTTCTCCCTGCCAGCGCCAAAACAAGGCCGAGGTGATAGTGGGCGCGCGCGACTTGGGGCTGAAGATTAACAGCGGATTGAGCAACTTTCACCGCTTCATCATACTTTCCCTGCGCCGCCAAATTAAAAGCTAAATGATAATACACTTCTTGACGATAAGGAGCGCGCTTTAAAGCGTCGCGCATAAGTTTTTCGCCTTTTTCATAAATTTTAATCTCTTTAATTTCCCCGTCGCTCATTCCTTTAGAAAATCCGTTCAGCATTTCAGCCAGGCGAATATGGACGCGCACGTCGTACGGCTCGCGCTCCACCAGCTCGGCTATCATGTTTATCAAAGTATTCCCCAGGGGACGAAATTTGGGATTGCTCACATACTGAACCTTATCAAAATATTGGCCCATATAGATGGTGTCCAAACCCTGGGAACGAATGTTGTACTGGGCGAAATTGTAGGGATTAATCGCCTGTTTTATCGCTTTTTCAACCTCATAAGCGTTTTGGCTCACGCGGGGGGATTTTTTAAAAGCTATTCCTTGGTTATAGGGAATAAAATTATATGAGTAAATTGAATAAAGCGATAGTAAAATAATTATAATCGCCGCGAACTTCAGGGCGGAACGGGTTTTCGGACCCGAAAAATAATCGGCGGCGGGGGAATCGGCTGACGCGACTTTGGCAGGTTTTTGAAGATATAAAATATAACCGATAAGAACGAAAAAGGCCGCATAGGAAACAACTTGGTCAAAAAGAACGAGATTTTGAACAAAGTAAGCGATAAGAACGGCAATTAAAATGGCGTTTAAATAAAAATATTCTTTATTCCGCCCAATTAATTTAAAAAGCGCATATATTAAAGCCGAAAAAAGGCCCAGATAAGCAAGCGTTCCCAACGCGCCCTGCATAACTAAAAGGTCAAAAAGAGTGTTGTGCGCCCTGTCAAGCCATGTTTCGCCGTAAAGCGCATACTGCGGATCGTAGTGCTTCTCATACGCCACAATATAATTTTCCGGCCCCCAGCCGAAAATCGGCTTTTCTTTAAACGCATCCCAGCTCAATCGCCAAGTAATGAGACGAAATTGGGTGGAAGGGTCGTTAATATCAAGCGCCGCGGTTTTGGCGAGGCGGTCAAGCCCGGGGACGCTTTGCCAAAAATCATTGGCGCGGGTCGTTAAAAAAACTCCGGAAAAAACAACGATAAATGCTAAGGCGCCGAGAGAGGCGGCGCGAAACAGACGAGGGGTCTCTTTTCTGACGGCGAAGTAAATAAAAAGCGAAACCAGGCCCGCGCCGACTCCCAAGACGGCGCCGCGCGTCCCGGTCATAAAAATAGTCGCCAGCGCCAGAATCAGAATAGTCAGAGAAAAATATTTCCAGAAACAGTTGGCCAACGAATAAACGTTTCGAAGAGCCTCGTTTGATTTTTTGAAAACCACTGAGGCGAAAGCGGAAAGAAAAATAAGATGCGTCGCGAAAAACGCCGAGTTGCCGATTAACGACTCCGGGCGCGCCTTCTGGAACGGGGATAAAAATAAAAACTTTAAGCCGAAATATTCTAAATACGCAAACCCGATGAGCGCCGCTCCGACTGCCAAAGAAATTTTGAAAAACCGCTCCCAGTCCTTCTCTTTAAAGAAAATCAGAGCAAGAATAATAAAAATGTAAAAATGCAGAAAGCCGAAGAGGCCGACGCCGCGCTCCACGTCCCCCCAGAAAGCCCGATAAACATTTTCCGCCAAAACCGCGCTGAGCGCCAAAGACAAAAAAAACAGAGACAAAAAAACAATTACCGGATTTTTCATTGCCTCTTTTAATTTAGAATAAAATCCCGCCAATAATTCTTTAAGGTCCGCGCGCGGTAAGGTTAAAAAATACGCCAGCGCCAACACCACGGCCATCTCAATTAGAATCCTGTAAAAAACGATTTTAGGGAAAACAAAGGGATAGATAGTGATATTGGAAACAACAAGCGGCGTTAGAGCTGTTGCCATCAGAAGCCATTTTATCGCCTTAGCAAAAAAAGCTGTTTTTGGCATAATGTTTATATAATAGTTTTATTGGGCGGAAAATTCAACCAAAAAGAGCCCCGAAGGGCTCTTTTTGGTTTTTAGAGCGCTAATGTCTCAAACCATTAGTTGCTCAAGGTTACCGTGTTTGAAGGTATGCCGTTCAAAAGGTAGCCGTTTGCCCAGTCAGCAGTTGAGGTCGCTGTCGGGCCCTCGGTGTCAGTATGAGTTGAAACCGAGTAATCAGACCAGACAAAGGACGGAGCCGCGTCGGTAGTGGTACCGCTTGAAGCCCGCACTCCGGTTACTGTGCCGGTAAACTTGGAAGTTTCCGTGCGGTGCACCTGAGCAACGAGGGTAGAGGCTCCTACCGTGCTGGACATGCCGGTGAATGCCAAGCTAAGCTCGTATTCTCTCTCTTCGCCCGACGGAATAGTCCGTTCGGCGTTAAGCAAGAGCGATACATAGCCGGTTTGTCCGCCGGGACTGCCCAAAGCAACTTGTTCGCCGGTTGTGGTTGAAGTTGAGCTGAAGGCCGAGGCGATATTAAGCTGGGTGCTTCCGCCTCCGGTAATATCCTTCAAGCCAACGTTACCAACCGTCGTCCCCGGAGCCGTTTCAACAGCGCTCATTGAGGCCTGCGTGACAGTTACTTTGAACTGAATCTGTTTCCAGGCAACCTGGTCAGGACCGTCCGCTTTAATCTTAAACTTCATAACCTGAACGGTGCCTGCGGTAAGCCTGTCGGTGCCTTTCACGGCTGAAGTTAATTTCGGAGCGGTCTTGTAAATCAGCTTTTCATTGCCGGTTGCGGCAGTGATAGTGCTGTCTTTAGCGGTCGCGCCCTGCGCTTCAAATCCGGCCGCCATAATGCTTGCCCAGACAGAAGTGCCGAAGTCAGCGCCTGAGCCGCTCTGGCCGATAGTGGGAATAACGCCCTTTACTGTTAAGGTTTTGCTGCTATCCCGTGAAACTACCCAGCCGAGGCCGCTCACTTCCGCGATGGACGTGGAAGCGCCGGTTGAATTGACGTTGTAGCCGGATGCCGCTCCAATCTGGGTTGAACCGTAATAGAGCTTTATGGTCGGCACATCGTCCACCACCGTGCCGCCGTCGGAATTGGCTATCGCCGTGCTTGAGCTGGCAATCAAGATATGCAGTTTATTAACCGTCATATCTTCGTCCGTTGCCGTGAACCGGAACTTGGCGAGAACCCGCTCGCCGTTGGCAAGCATCACGCCTGCTTCGCTCTCGGTGTCATCGCCGGCTTTAACAACCGTAACGCTGCCGACGCTGGCAACGGTAATCGCGACCGTTCCGGCAGAGTTTGCCGTTGCTCCGGTAATAGTTGCGCTATTGCCGTCGTTATCAGTCGCAGTTATGTCGGTTGAGGTGCTGTTGATTTTTACGTGGAACACGTCACCGTTTGTGGCGTCGGTCGCGATATTGCCTTTGACTGTAATGGTCTTGGTGGTGTCCTTCGCGATTGAAACACTCAGGCTGTCAAAGGTTGCCGTCAAGTCAGAGGAATTCAAAGATTTTTCATCCGAAACCTTGGTGTCGCCGTCATAGAGAGCAAGATTAGTTACTTCTCCAGAGGTCAGCGTACCGCTGGTGTAAGATGCGGTAATCTTTACGCTTGAAACCTTGATAGTATCAGCAACGGCTTTAAAGCCAAAAGCAACCAGCGCCTTTTTTGTAGAGCCCTGCACGTAGGTTTGCGATGAGGGGCTGGAAGAAAGCTGGATGTCAAGAGACGGAGCTTTAACTGTCATGGTGTTGCCTGAAACAGTAGCGCTTGGCACTATTGCCGAGGTAGCCACAAACTGGTTGTTTTCCGTGTTCTTGATGTCGCTTGCCTGGAACGCTAAGAGCGATACCAACAAGGTGTCGTTATCAGCATTGTCAGGGTCAACGTCCACTGTGGCCTTAAAGACCTTGGACGCGCCCGCTGCCATTGTGTAGACATCGGCAAAGGTTTGGTCTGTTGAAGTCGTGATATCAAACGCGCTCGTAATAACGCTGTTTGAGGTTGTGTCCCAAACTTTGAAATCGTTGAAGCCCTTGCCTGAAGCCAAAACGCTAGTCGTTGCGTGAAATCTCCAGTTTCTGATTTCAATGGCGCTCTTGGTCGCAATGGTGAAGTTAAATACTTCAACATCCTGACCGCGGCGCGCAATGTCGCCGGAAATCGGGCCGTTAAAGGTAATGGTTACATCGCCTCCTTTTAGCTCAACGGTGTGAGCTTCGGAAACAGTATCCATTGCGGTGATGTCAACTTTCACATTGAAGCCGTAGGTCTTGCCTTTGGCCTGCACGTCAGCCGCAGAATCGAAGTACAGCTTGACTTGATCGCCTGATTTCGCTGAACCAGACATATCAGCATATACTTTAAAGGTTTTTTGCTGGCCTTTTTCAATCTTGAACGGCGAGCTTAAGGCAAAGGTTATCAAATCCTTGCTGCCGATAGCGGCGGCAGTTGCGATTGCCACATCATTCTGCTTCAAGACGAAGTTGGAAAGATTGGCGTTGGAAATGGAACCGCCCTGGGTCACAGCGATAGACATAACCTCTACGTCCTCCTCGCCCGACACATCAAGACGAAATTCGGAAACCTGAACGTTTTTGGCGCCTACTGTTGAACTTGAAAGCGAGCCCACCTTGGTGGTGGTCGCCACTCCAGCCGCTTGACCTCCAATCTCAAACGTATTGCCAATTAAGGAACCGCTGATAGAAGGAGTTCCGACCGAAGAAACGAGCTCAAAATAGTTCTTGTTTCCGGCAGTCGCGCTTGTTGAAACATCAACCGCCAGCCAGAGCGTTCTTGTGCTCGCGACCGCGAGAGCAAGATTGACAAAGCTCACTTCGTGGCTCGTTGAATTCAAGCTTCTGCCCGAAGTCAAACGAGTCGCGTCCTCGTAAAGATAGACGCCGGCCGAAGCAATGTCAGCGGTTGCGCCGACACCCTTTCGCTTGAAGGCCAACTCAGTCAAGGTGCCGCTTCCTGAAACTGTAAACTTTAAGACATTAACAGCGGAAGCGCCTTTGGGGATAGTCCGTCCAGCTGGATTGTCGCTGGCTAAAGCCAAAGCCAAGCCAGTGGCCGGAACGGTCGGACCCGTTGTCGGAGCCGCTGCTAATGAAGCGACATAAGCTCGGGTTTTTGGACCGAAATAGCCGGCGGTCGGCGAAATGCCGACTGAGGCCTGATATTTTGCCAAAGCTGCTTGGGTTAATGAACCAAAGTAGGTGGTCTCATTGCCCGCGGAACCAGCGCCGCTGGCTGCCACGGTGAAACCCTTGGAGTTCAAAAACTGCTGCAATGCCTTAACATCGTCGCCTTTTGAACCGAGAGTGAGGTCTCGGGTGAAGTTGTATGTTACGGCTGCTCCCTGAGCTCCTGCTAATTGCGCTTGCAAGGCCTGAATTTGCGCCAAAAGCGCGGAAATCTGCACCTGCAATTCTTCAATAGTGGCCGCTGAAGCAACCGGCATTATCATTGCCGCGCCTGAAAGCCAAACAGCGGTTGTAACTGAAAGTCCGATTGACGAGATTTTCTTTATTGTATTACTCATTTTTTGAATTTAATTTATTTTCGTTTTTTAATGATTTATCGACCTAATTTTATTTTAAGTCGTCGACCTTTTTGTTAATTTCTGGAACATTATTTTCCGTTTTCGACCGACCGCCAACCTAGTGAGGATCAGCCAACGGAAGAACTGGAAAATAATGGTTGATATCAATAAAAAAACTCGCTTTTGAGCGAGGCAGACCATAAATAATTAAAAGATTGCTAATTGAAAGATTAATTATTCAATCTTTCAATTTTTCAATCTTGCAATTACATTAATGCGGTTCAGCCTCACTCCTGAACCAAAAAATTTTTAATCGTCTTCTTCCATTTTAATGGATTATAAACTAATTATTCTCCAAAAAACGGGCGACGTCAAGTTGCTCTCTGTGGATAACTTCTATTGTATATTACAACGATATTATTTCATCTCTGTTTCTCCATTAAAAGAGTTAAAGGGTCCAGCGCGAAGCCGCGGAAATGATAATCGCTGCTGCTATTAAAATCGTAATATTCCTCAAAACCAGCCGCCGATTAAGCGAACCCTCAAGAAGGTGAACGCTAAAGTCGCCGAGAATAAAAACAAAAGGCAGAAGCAGCGCCGCTGAATTCAAAAATCCGATAGGTAAAAGAGCGACCGCCCAGAGCGCCTGAACGACAATAAAGGAAAAAACCGCGGAAAACAAGAGCCGGCGCCGCGAAGGTCCGGTTATGAAAAACTTCAAAAATTCTCCGGTCAGAAAATACGAAAGGATAAAAACCAGAATGTATTTCATCGTCGGGAAACGAAAATCAACCCTAAAGAACGAAAGAAAGATTAAAAAGAAAAATAAATTATTCAACAAAAAATAGAAAGCCGGCCGTTCGATAAAAAACAAATTCTTGATGCCCAGAATCAGAAAAAAAGCCGCGCTCAAACCCAAAATAATAACCGTTTCAAGCAGCCAAGAATTCAAGGGCCAATAAACGATAAAAACCAAGGAAAGAAAAAGAATGGTTAAAAAGGAAAAAAGAAGCTGGCGGGAATGAATCGCTGAACGGAAATAAAAATAGACCGCGGCTAAAATAAACAAAAGAATCGGAAAGAATCCGGTTGGAATAACGCCGAACTTAAATCCAGTTAAGAAAGCGGCGAAAACAATCGCCTTAAGTATTAATCGTAAGGGCAGAACCCTTAAAACCGAGTTTAATTTTCCTGACATTTTTCAGTTCGCCCTTAATTAATTTGTCAGCCAACTGGTCAAAAATCAGCCGCTGAATCGTTCTTTTTATGGAACGGGCGCCGAACTCCGGGTTAAAGCCGTTTTCCGCAATGTGTTTTTTCAACGAATTTTCAATGGCCGCTTCCATGCCCCGCTCCGCCAACTTCTGCCTGAATTGCGCCAGTTGGAGTTCCACAATTTTTTCAATTTCCCGGCGGCCCAAAGGATTGAAGATGATGATTTCATCCAGACGATTGAGAAATTCCGGCCTGAAGGTCTGGCGCAGGGATTCCTGAACCCGTTCCTTAAACGTCTCGGTTCGTTCTTTATCTATTTCCTCCGACGCTACGGTCGGAGCCCCGACTCCTTTAGGGCGTCGGGATTTATCAACATCAACATCCGTTGACATTTCAAACCCAATCCGCGAAATCTTTTTGAAATACTCGCTGCCCACATTGGAAGTCAGAATAATGATGGCGTTCCGGAAATTAACGAGCTTGCCTTTGCCGTCGGTCAAGCGGCCGTTGTCCAAAATCTGGAGCAGAATATTGAAAACTTCGGGATGGGCTTTCTCAATTTCGTCAAAAAGCACCAAACTGTAAGGCCGGTGCCTGACTACTTCTGTTAATTGCCCGCCTTCTTCGTAGCCGACGTATCCCGGCGGCGAACCGATTAAACGCGCTGTTGAGTGCCGTTCCATATACTCGCTCATATCTATCCGAATCAACGCTTTCTCATCGTTAAACATAAATTCCGCCAAGGTCTTAGCCAGTTCGGTTTTGCCGACGCCGGTCGGTCCCAAAAACATAAAACTGCCAAGCGGCCGGTTTTCATCGGCCAGTCCGGCCCGGGCCCGGCGCAAAGCATTGGCAACCGCCTTAATCGCTTCTTCCTGACCAACCACCCGTTGCGACAAAATTTCTTCAAGCCGCGACAATTTTTCCGCTTCTGATTCAAGCATTCGCGCCACCGGAATTCCGGTCCAACGGGAAACAACCGCGGCAATGTCTTCCTCTTCAACCGCCTCTTTGATAAATCCTTCCTCTAACTTTTGACTTTTGACTTTTGACTTTTGACTTCTTTCAATGTATTTCTTCTCAAACGCCTTAAGTTCCTTTTCCGCCTGCGGCAATTCTCCGTAAGTGATTCTCGCCACTTTTTCCAGATTGCCTTCACGCTCGGCCAATTCCGCTTCCCGACGCAATTCGTCAATTTTCTTTTTCAGGTTATGAAAATGCTCAAAACTGATTTTCTCCGCATGCCAGCGCGCCGAAAGTTCGTCGTTTTTTTCTTTAAGTTTCGCCAGTTCCTTTTCTATTTCTTTAAGCCGTCTGCCTTTTTCTTTTTCTTTTGAGAGCGCGGATTTTTCAACCTCCAGTCGGGTAATTTCTTTTCTTAATTTTTCAATTTCCTGAGGCAAGCTTTCGGTTTCCAAACGCAGGCCGGCCGCCGCCTCGTCAATCAGGTCAATGGCTTTGTCCGGCAGAAATCTGTCGGTGATATAGCGGGCCGAAAGATTGACCGCGGCGACAATAGCTTCGTCGGAAATCCGCACGCCGTGATGAACCTCGTATTTTTCTTTAAGACCGCGCAAAATAGCCACGCTGTCCTCTATGGAAGGCTCTTCCACCATCACTGGCGCGAATCTCCGCTCCAAAGCCGCGTCCTTTTCAATATAGCGCTGATATTCGCGGAGCGTGGTGGCGCCGATGGCGTGAAGCTCGCCTCTGGCGAGAGCCGGCTTCAACAGATTAGAAGCGTCAACCGCGCCTTCGGCCGCTCCGGCGCCGACAATCATGTGAATTTCGTCTATAAAAAGAATGTATTTGCCGGCTGCCTGTTGAATTTCTTTAATGAACGTTTTGAGCCGGTCTTCAAACTCGCCGCGAAATTTTGTGCCGGCAATCAGCAAGCCCAAATCAAGCATCACGATTTCTCTGTTTTTAAGCGGTTCGGGAATGTCGCCGGAAACAATCCTCTGCGCCAAGCCATCAACAATCGCGGTTTTGCCTACTCCGGGCTCGCCGATTAAAACCGGATTGTTTTTGGTGCGCCGGCTTAAAACCTGAATCACCCGGCGGATTTCTTCTTCCCGGCCGATAACCGGGTCAAGTTTTCCTTCCCGCGCCTGTTGAGTCAGATTAATCGCGTATTTTTCCAAAACCTGAAATTTAGATTCCGGCATTTCGTCAGTGATTCTCATTGAACCACGCAAGCCGGCTAAAATTCTTAACGCGGTTTCCCGACGCAGACCGAATCTTTCCAAAATTCCGCCGGCTATTGACGAAATTTCCAAAATCGCCAAAAGCAAATGTTCGCAGGAAATAAATTCGTCTTTCTGATTCTGGGCGATTTTGGCGGCCCGGTCCAGAATCTGCATCAGTTCCTGGGAGAGATAAAGCTGGCCAACCGCTCCGCCGCCGAAAATTTTCGGCTGTCTTTTTAATTCTTCGTTAAGCGCCTGACTCAACGCCTCCAAATTGACTCCGGCCCGAACCAAAAGCGGCCGCACCAAAGACGACTCGTCGGAAATCAGGGCGATTAAAAGATGAATGATTTTTAACTCACCGTGATTTTCCTTGGCAGCCAAATCCTGCGCGTTCTGCAGCGCCTCCTGGGCTTTAATTGTGAAACGGTGGAAATGGTTCATGGTCTTTCCTCTAATTTTACCTTAATTTCCATTTCTTTTCCTTTTCTTAAAATTTTCAAAGCAATTTCGTCTCCGACATTGCTCCCCCTATCAAACCGCCAATAAAAGCAATGGCAATTATCAAAATAAAAAACTTTTTATCCATTTTAAGAAAATATATTATAGCACCGGATTTTCAGATTTTCAACTTATAAAAACACTATAGTTAATCTGAGCGCCTATGCTATAGCATAGGCGCTCTACTGGTATTAAAACCCCTCAAAAGGTTTATTTGGGGGTTAAGATTAAAACAAAAGAGTTAAAACAATCTCTGATGTAAAAGTTGTTCCTGTAAATTGAAAGGCACTTTTATTGGTTCAGCCGCGCCTTTTTTGGGTACGAGCAGATGTCCTTGTTTTTTGGCGAGTTCGTATAAGTCCTTGGTGATTTTTACGTCGTTCAGGCAATAATTTTTCAGTTCCTCAATTCTGCCGTCGCGGTATAAGCCGGCGGCTTCCAAGCTGGTGCCGTTTTTGCCGACGCCGAGATTAATTTTCGCCAATAAATCCAAACCAATCCGCCGGCCCAACGCCAGTTCAATTTCGTCCAGAATATCAACTCGCGGAATGGAAAAAATGTCAAATTCGCCTTCAGCCGGAAAATGTTTTCTTAGCACCGGCAAATCAAAATTGCTGATGGAAAAACCTATCAACAGTCCGGCGCTTTTAAGTAATTCGCTGACTTTTTCAATTTCGTCTTCTCCAAAACTAAAAAACTTGTTCTGATTATAGGAATAAACGCCGACCAGCGAAACCTCCAAGGCGTCAAAATTATCCTTCCCAACGTCGGCGAAAGTGTTTTTGGTTTCAATGTCTAAGACAATTTTGTCAAACATGTCTGTCCGCCACTTTTGACGCGGCGTAGCTTTCGGGTTTGGTGCGGGCTTCAAAATTGTAAGCCCGAATCATTCCGACGACTTCCTGAATCATTGATTTGGTCTCGCCGTTCTCGCCGATATCAGCGTGAATTTCAAAATCAAACGCCGGCGCCTCAAGAGTTTTAAGATGAACTAAAACTTCTTTGGCAACATCAATGGAAAACAAAACTTCTTGGATAATCCGGTCGCGGAGGGTATGAATTTTCGCCATTCCAATGCGGCGCCAGAAATAACGGCCGCCGTTTCCGACCCGGTGAACAACCACCGCTGTCACAAAATCCGCCATTCCGCCGTCGTATTTTTCCGAATCCGTTCCGATGACGATTTTATACCGGCGCTGTTCGTCGGCTCTCATAAATCGGATGAGTTCTTTCACCACCGCTTCCGCCGAAAGTTTCAAGCCGAAAGAACTATTAAATAAAATATCATTACTCATTTGTCGTTGGTTAATTTATATCGCTATTTATTAGTTTTGTCAATTGTTTTCTTTGTCTTATTAGAATTCTCTTGCTGTCAGATTCAATGCTTAAGCGGATAAGCGGCTCGGTGTTTGAAGGCCGCAAATTAAACCACCAGTTGTCAAATTCCATTGTCAGACCGTCAAGACGGGAAACGCGAGCTTTTAGCTTATAGTTTTTAGCTTTTAGTGATTTTTCTATTTTTTTAAATAATTCCTGACATCTAACACCTGATATCTGATGTCTGATATTTATTTCTCCGTTTCTATAATACCGCGGCAGCAAATCAACAAAATCCGCCAAGCTGTAAGGCAGTTTTGAAACCGCGTTTATGATATGAATGGCGGCTAAAATTGCGGCGTCAGCGTAAAAAAAATCTTTAAAGTAGTAGTGCCCGCTCCGCTCAACTCCGAAATCGGCTTTTTTTTGACGCATCAGTTTTTTAATAAAATAATGGCCCACTTTACTTATACGAATTTTGAATTTTGCCTGCCCCGTAGGAAGCCGAAGGCTTTCCTTCGGGGATTTTTGATTTTTGATTTTTTTTACGAGCCAGCCGGTTCGGACATCAATAATCACTTTTTTCGGTTTTAATTGCCAAATCAAAAGTCGCGCAATCGCGTCCGGGTCAACGAATCTGCCGCGATTGTCAATGAAAAACACGCGGTCAGCGTCGGCGTCAAAAATCACTCCCAAATCCGCCTTGCGTTTAAGAACGGCTGAGCGCAAATCGTAAATCGCCAATCGCTTTAACGGGTCGGGCCCATGCGCCGGAAAATTGCCGTCGGGGATTTCATTGATAATTTTTAATTTTAAATTTTTAATTTTTAATTTTTGGATAGTTGGCCCGGCGGTTCCGTTAGAACAATCAAAAACGACTTTCAACGGCCGTTCTATTCGGATAGAGCGCGAAAGAAAATCCGCGTATAATTTTATAAATTTCGCGTTTTTCATTTTTCTTTAACCTTTAACCTTAAACCTATTATACTATAAATATGCTGATAGATTCCCACACCCATCTCCAATTTCCTCAATTTGATAAAGACCGCGACGAAGTTATCAAGCGCGCCTTGGATAACGCTATTTGGCTCGTCAATGTCGGCGCGGACAAAGAAAGCTCAATTAAAGCCGTGGAATTGGCGAACAAATATAAAGAGGGGGTATATGCGACTGTGGGTGTTCATCCGCACGAAGCGGACAAAAACTGGGACTATGAATTTTTCAAAAAACTCGCCCATGAGCCGAAGGTAGTGGCGATTGGAGAATGCGGATTAGAAAATTCAAAACTTAAAAATCAAAATTCAAAATTACAACTCAAAAATCAAAAAGAATTATTTGTAAAACAAATTGAGTTGGCGAAAGAAATAAACAAACCCTTAATGATTCACTGTAGAGACGCCTTTCCGGATTTAATAAGAATTCCCATCACTCATAACTCATTACTCAATACTTCCCCCGGCATTGTTCACTTCTTCACCGGCTCTCTTGAAGACACCAAAAAACTTTTGGCAATGGGATTTTATTTCACTTTCGGCGGATTGATTACTTTTAACAGAAGCTTTGATGAGATTATTAAATTTATTCCAATGGAAAAAATTCTTTTGGAAACCGACGCGCCGTACGTTTCTCCCGCGCCTTATCGCGGCAAAAGAAACGAACCGCTCTATATCATAGAAACCGCCAAAAGAATGGCGAAGATAAAAGGCGTTTCTTTTGAAGAAATCTGCCGCCAAACCACGGAAAACGCGGGGAGGATTTTCGGGCTTGACTATAATATAATTTTCCGCTAAACTGTCAATACTGAAAGTCCGCTCCGAGCGGACTTTCTTATAATCACATTGTATGGATTTAAAAAACATCAACCGGGCGATTGAACAAATCGCTGACGAAAAAGGCATCAAACCTGAGGAGGTTTTGGAAGTTATTGAATCCGCAATCGCCGCGGCTTATAAAAAAGAATACGGTAAAAAAGGAGAACTGGTTAAAGTGAAAATGGATTTGAAAACCGGCGATTTGAAGTTCTGGCAGGTGAAAACCGTTGTTGACGAAACCGCGGTAAGAATAAAAGAGAAAGGCGAAGAGGAGGAAGAAGAACCCCGACGCTCCGCGACCGCGGAGGTCGGGGCACCGACCGAAGCGTCGGTGCTGCCGCTTTACAATCCCGACCGGCACATTTTGATTGAAGAAGCTAAAAAAATTAAACCCGATGTTTCTGTCGGCGAGGATTTGGAATTTCCTTTGGAAGAACATGAGGATTTCGGCAGAATCGCCACCCAGACCGCCAAGCAGGTATTACTTCAACGCATCCGCGAAGTGGAACGGGAATCAATCAAAAAAGAATTTTTGGGCAAAGAAGGAGAACTCATCAGCGGCGCGGTTCAAAGGATAGAGCGCGGCAATGTTTACATTGACCTTGGCCGGGCAACGGGCATTATGTTTTACAACGAAACAATTCCGGGCGAGCATTTTCGCATCGGCGAACGGCTGAGGTTTTATATTATGGCGGTTCAGGAGGAAACGAGAATTCCGGGTATCATTCTTTCACGTTCTCATCCGAAATTCGTTTCCAAGCTTTTTGAACTGGAAGTGCCGGAAATCCACGAGGGCTTGGTGGAAGTCAAAGCCATTGCTCGGGAAGCCGGCAGCCGGACAAAAATCGCCGCGACTTCCAAAGCCGAAGGCGTGGACCCGGTCGGCTCGCTGGTTGGTCAGCGCGGCACGCGGGTAATGGCGGTGACTAATGAACTCGGCAACGAAAAAATTGACATTATTGAATGGTCGGAAGACCCGGAAAAATTCATCGCCTCTTCTCTTTCGCCGGCAAAAGCCAGGGAAGTGGAAATTTTGCCTCGGCGCGAAGCCAAAGTTATGGTGCCTGAAGACCAGTTGAGTTTGGCAATCGGCAAAGGCGGACAAAACGTCCGGTTAGCCGCCAAACTGACCGGCTGGAAAATAGATGTCCGTTCGCAATCGCGGCCCGATGTGGTGCAATTTGAGACGGAAAAATTAGAAGAAAAAGCCCCGACGCTCCGACCGGAAGCGTCGGAGGCCGGGGTCCCGACCGAGAAGCGCGTCGGGAAAGAAGCACCGAAGAAAACCGTCTCCGAAAAATAAATGTCCAATCAATTGGACAGCGGTTCAATTAATAAAACCATAATGTCTATTTATTATTTCGCTATCCTTCCTTCTCTCATCGCAATTTTGTACAGCGCTTACATTATTTTTTGGCTGAAAAAACAGCCGGATGGCGACGAGAAAATGAAAGAAATATCCGCGGCTATTCGGGCCGGGGCTTCGGCGTTTTTGAACCGGCAGTACCGGACCATAGGGATTGTCGCTTTGGTTTTATCAATCGTTCTTTATTTCGCTTTTGACTGGCTTTCGGTTGTTGGATTTCTGCTCGGCGCCATTGCCTCGGCTTCAGCCGGCTACATCGGAATGAACATCGCAGTGCGCTCCAATTCCAAAACCGCCGAAGCCGCGAAAAAGGGCTTAGCGCCGGCTCTATCTCTGGCTTTTAAAGCCGGCTCGGTTACCGGATTTCTGGTGGTGGCTTTGGCTTTACTCTCTGTCAGCGTATTTTATTTTTTGACTAACGACGTAAAAGTTTTAATAAGTTTAAGTTTCGGCGCGAGTTTAATTTCGGTTTTCGCCCGGCTCGGCGGCGGCATTTACACCAAAGCCGCTGATGTCGGAGCGGATTTGGTCGGCAAAGTGGAAGCCGGCATTCCGGAAGACGACCCGAGAAACCCGGCGGTCATTGCCGATAACGTCGGCGATAATGTCGGCGATTGCGCCGGAATGGCAGCTGACCTTTTTGAAACCTACGCCGTCACTTTAACAGCCGCCATTTTATTGGGCGCTTTGATTGTCGGCTCTGCCGGAATCAATCTTCCTTTGGTTTTGGCTGGGCTTGCTATTTTGGCTTCGGTTGTCGGCAGTTTGTTTGTGCGGCTGGGAAACCCTTCGGCAGGCTCAGGACAAAATATAATGAACGCTCTTTATAGAGGGCTTTTTGCCTCGGTAATAATTTCCGCGATTCTTTTTTATCCAGCGGTGAAATTTTATTTTGTCCAAAATTATTTACAAATTTATTTTTGCGCCTTGATTGGTTTATTGGTGATGGCGGCAATGGTTATTATTACTGATTACTACACCGCAAAAAAATTCCGACCGGTGCGTTCCATTGCCGAGGCCTCCCGCTCCGGACATGCCACTAATATAATCATCGGCTTGTCAATCGGAATGGAGGCGACTTTTCTGCCAATTATTTTCATCAGCGCCGGCATCTTGCTGAGTTTTTATTTAGCCGGACTTTACGGCATTGCTATTGCGGCTTTAAGCATGCTTTCGGCCGCCGGAATGATTGTGGCGATTGATTCTTTCGGGCCGATTACCGACAACGCCGGCGGCATTGCCGAGATGAGCGACCAGCCGCAGGAAGTGAGAAAAATCACTGATGCTTTGGACGCGGTCGGCAACACCACTAAAGCCGTAACCAAGGGCTATGCCATTACTTCAGCCGGCTTGGCCGCTCTGGTTTTATTCGCCAGCTACACCGAAGAACTGTCAAGGTTTATCAAAAATATAACTTTTGAACTTCAAAATCCTTACATTATCATCGGTCTGTTTTTGGGTGCGGCGGTTCCGTATTTATTCGGTTCAATGGCAATGAAATCAGTGGGCAAAGCAGCCGGCAAAGTAGTTGAAGAAGCGCGAAGGCAATTTCGGGAAATTCCGGGAATAATGGAAGGAGAGGCAAAACCTGATTATGCCCGATGCGTTGATATTGTTACCAAAGCGGCTCTCAAACAAATGATTATCCCGTCGCTCATTCCGATTGTTTCGGTTTTGGCAGTCGGGTTTTTACTCGGAGCCGAAGCATTAGGCGGATTTCTAATCGGCGCGATTATTTCCGGACTCTTTGTGGCGATTTCAATGACCTCGGGCGGCGCGGCTTGGGACAACGCCAAGAAATTCATTGAAGACGGAAATTTCGGCGGCAAAGGAAGCGAGGCGCACAAAGCCGCGGTCACCGGCGACACCGTCGGCGACCCTTATAAAGACACTGCCGGCCCGGCGATTAATCCATTAATTAAAGTCATCAACATCGTGGCTTTACTTATTGTAAAGTTTTTGAAATAAAGTTATAATTTATGCAATGGAATACTTTGAGCCGTTTGACCAGTATCTAATACCGACCGTTATAGAAAAATCCCAGTTTGGGGAACGGGCTTATGATATTTATTCGCGCTTGCTGAAAGAGCGGATAATTTTTCTCAGCGGTATAATTACCGACGGCCTGGCAAATTCTATCGTCGCCCAGATGCTTTTTCTGGAGCACGAGGACCCGAAAAAAGACATCAAGTTTTACATCAATTCTCCGGGCGGCGTGGTGACCGCCGGAATGGCGATTTATGACGTAATGCAGTATGTTAAACCGGATGTTTCAACGGTCTGCGTGGGCTCGGCCGGCTCAATGGCGGCCGTGCTTCTGGCAGCCGGCAAAAAAGGAAAGAGAATCACTCTGCCGAACAGCGAAATTCTGCTTCACCAGGTCATGGGTGAAGCCGGAGGGCAAGCGATTGAAATTGAAATCACCGCCCGCCAGATTA
>ERZ1292629.1046-Hain-H43-01um-R1-1046-length-29036-cov-29_pt1 | contig 29036 bp, 38 predicted proteins | sample MGYA00564399_ERZ1292629 | MGnify/ENA primary metagenome ERZ1292629 (study PRJEB36523, sample SAMEA6512636) | groundwater metagenome | collected 2019-01-08 | study: AquaDiva: Metagenomics assemblies of 32 groundwater samples
AGCATCAACACCCGCTAGTTGTGGAAACTTTACAGCTACACTAGGCCAGCAGGTATCAGCGTGCTTCTTGTGGTTCTGGTTGATGGCTCTCCCACACTGAGGGATCTTTGGAGGATTATAATGAAATCCCATAGCTACGATCTGATCTACAGGCAACTCCTTAGCGCCGCCCCTGATAAGTAGCAGCTCAAACGGATTATTGGCTGTATAGCCTGTGGTCATATCAAATGTACCGTACTGCTGAAGAAATGCCCAGCCTTGCTCAAGATAACCAAGCTTTTCCATTGGAGAGGTAACAGATACTGTTATCCAACCATTAGGCTGTCTATAGTAACCGTGAATAGGCTTAGTCTTTGAAATGGGAATATCAGCGGGTGCATCATCTAGTACTTCAGTTGTCATTAGTTTCTAATAATCTCCAGTTCTTCATGGCTATCAGGAGTCTCAACTAGTATTGTATTACGTATGAATACTGCTGAGATCTCGTACTCCCACTTATCGGTCTCATCAAGGAGAGGAACAATAGAAGCAAAGTCCTCTCCCGTATCACGTAGAGGATCACCCGCTAGAACTCTAGGGAGATCCCTCCTAGCCACAATGCTACGTCCTATAGCCTTAATGTCAGATACAGGAGTTGTAGCATAGGGTCCTCTGAGTCTAAAACCCCTCTCACTCGGAGCTAGCCTATTAGGATCATATTCCCAGCCCTGCTTAGCCATATCAGACACGAAGCGCTCTGCCATCTTGTACTTCTCACTCTCTACCCACGTGGGTAGGGGATATGCAGGCATAGCAAAACGGCACTTAAGCCTGTATGCACGCTTTCCAAGGTCTGGTCTAATGAGTAGTTCTGGCAATCTCATCTAGTGTCCTCTCTATCTCACGCAGACGTGCCAGGTACTCTCGCTTAGTTATACGGCCATCATCTAGAGCTATAGTATTGCAAGTCTTTCGGGCTTCTAACATGGCTTCACTGGTACGTCTTTGTGCAGCAAGGATAACAGAATTAGTAGTCATAGCTACTTCAGACTTTGAAGTCTCACTCCCCAGAGTCTACCAACGGTAGTAGCGGCAGCAGCTTCATCAGCTTCTTGTCTCTCAAACACACCATAGATTTGGTCTGTAGCTACAATCCAAGCCTTGGCAAGAGGAGAGAACCACGCATCCTGCTTTGGTTGCTTCTTCATAATATAGAAGAAGTGATCTCCAGCCCATAGATGGCCACTAGAGTTAGGAGCTGTACCAACAGTTAGATTAGATACATAGAAGGTTGACTGATATAGCTTGCCAATCTGAGCATCGTGGACAGCCTTACCCTTGGTATCACCATTGTAGAGCTGCTGGGTAAACTTCTCAACCTTAAGGAATCCACCCCAACATGCAGGAGAGACTACACCCTTATAGGGAGCCTCACCACCATTACCCTGAAGAGTCTCCCAGCATGTAATAAGATTGTCATCAGTCATCTCGGCTGTAAGAGCACCAACAGTGTTAGTAGTATTATCGTCAAATAACGCTGCTGCTGATACATCTCTAGCTCTACCAAGCGCATATGCAGCCGCTGAGGTATACTCACTCCGTATGTCATACATTGACATAACTTGAGCGAAGTCCTCAATCTCTTGAGCGGTAATCTGATGGGTAGATGGAGTAAAGGTTTGTTCTGTCTCAGTAATAGCCTCAGGCGTGGCATCACTAGATGCAGACTTAGTATTAGCTGTTAGATTATGACGTGCAGGCAGGTGGAAGAGTTGACCTCCACCCTTGTCTGCAGCCCTCTTGGTATAGTCTGCGAATAGATTGAATATGACTAGCTTGAACTCAATAGCCCTATTCAACTCATTAGACCAGACCTCATTGATAAACTCGGCAGCAGTTACATTGGTCACATTAGGCATTAATTAGTCACCTATTTACGTATTTAGCTGTTATGCGATCTACCTCTTCACTAGAGGGCATATCACCACCTCCACGAAGGGTCTTCTGGTAGCCCTCAATACTGGTATCTCTGCGTGTACCACGTACACCTGTAGCACTAGTATCTGGCCCAGGCTTAGTTAGCTCAGGATTGGCTTGAGGTTCAGGTGGAGGTTTGACAGATAGCTTCTGATTGAGAATAGTATCATTGATCTCTCGCTGGAGCTTCATTAGCCCCTTTGTCCAAGGAATCTGATGGCCATCCTCATCACGGTCATATTTGCCAGTACCTACACTCTGAACAAACTCCTTAGCCTTATCTTCGGATAGCCCATAGTCTAATGCAGATGCCATAATTTCGTTAAATTCATGCACCTGCCAACGCAGATCAATTCGGGCTCTTTCTACATCTGGATCTCTATGGACTATATCTGCGTACTCTTTAGCAAACGTAGGATCACTAGCGAACTTATCATCAATTTCCTTGTCCTCCATAGCGAGAATCTCACGTCTACGGAGTTCTCGCTTAGTGGACTCAAGGTTAGCATTGAGTTCCTCTATCTGAGGCTGATACTTACGCTTAGCCTTATTACCTACTATGCTGTTGAGCACATTTGCAAACTCCGGATCTTCTCTCTCTAGACGGGTAATCTCCTGAGCTAGGGATTTACGATCTAGTTTGAGATAGTCCTTGTCCTCATCCAGAGTGTCAGGTTCAGCTATAGGTTGGCTCTCAGGCTTAGGTACTACCTCTGCATCTGGAGCCAGCTCTATTTGAATCTCTGGTTCTTGGTTAGGATCTTGAGTGTCCACAGTTCCTTCCTTAGTAATTGTAATTGAATAGGATAACTAGATGTCAATCCCCATTAATAATAGCATAATATATATACAATCATTTATGATACCTACCTCCTAATAGCACTAGAGACTGTTACTCGCCTTGGCTTGTAGTTCTTATAATCACTCCAACGTATGTTCTCATCAAACCATAGCAGCTCCTTCCCATACTTGCGCTTCAATGCTAGGTATGCCTTACTCTTAGCATTATCTCTACCTGCTCTAATCACGTCCTGAATCTGTGTACGGCTTAGACCCTTAGCATATAGTACCTTGTTAGCAGCGGCACCAAATGTGCCCGCATCTAGTTTAGGATTACTCTTACGGGCTGCTGATACCACATCACGGTACTTATCTATATCATCATCACTCAGGCCTGAACGCATACGCTGGTACTTAGGTGTATTGAAGAATCCAGCCTTATCTAAAGTTTGGAGATCCTTAATGTATTGTTTATCTACTTCTGTCTGACCAGCTTGTGTATAGCGTCTAACAAAGTCTAAGGCCTGCTCACCATTAGCATTAGCCCACTCAGCAACCAACGGATCTAGTTTCTTGGAGTCCACCTTATCAGGATTAATATCATCCTTAGCCTGATCATAGAGCTTGAAGTAGCTAGACAACCACTTCTGCTGTTGTGTCTTAGGATTGTCCTTAAACTTACCAACAGCCTCTTCTCGACGAATACGTTGGCTGGTATTAATATCACTACGGTTCTCACGGAACTCTACTAGAGTTTGAGTATCATCAAGGGCCCTATCATTGTTAGTCTTTTCACGCTCTTGGGTTTCCTTGGTTATCTTCTCTGCTTTCTTACCCTTCTCAGTTGTGGCACTAGGAACAATCTCAGGGTGGGTGGAGATATATTCACGCCTCTTAATATCATACTCAGGATCGTCTTTGCTAATACCAGCATCTTCTAGAGCTTGATCTACCTTCTCAGTGCGGGATAGAGGACTAGACTTAACACCAGCAAACCCTAAAGCTGTAGATACTAGAGGCTCCTTAGCTCCTAGAGGCCCCTCAATACCAGGTATACCTACCTCACGTGTAGAGAATGGGAGTAGGCTACGTATGAAGTTCTCAGGATCTCTAGTATCTTGACCTAGAAAGTCCTTACCAGAGATCAGATCCCAACCCTTGCTAACAATGGGGCTGGACTTGGATCGCAACATATAGTTAGGGTCGCCTTGAGCAGCATTTACAATACCCCGTACTAAAGAATCCCAAGGGCCAAAGAGAGATACATCAGCTCCACCAATGTTACGTATACGCATGAAGTTAGAGCTAGTAATGTCCAAGTCTGTAGCACTCGCCCAGTCCATAGGGTCAATACTACCAGTCTTGATAGCGTTGGCAGCAAAGGTTATTCCCACTCCCCAACCTATTAGACGAATTAGTTGCTGCCTTGCTATCTGTCCTTCTAGCCCACCACCCCTAACTCTAGCAGCCTTAACTAAAATCTCTAGCTGGGACTGAAGGAATTTAGGAGCAAACAGCATAATCTTACCAACATCACCACCGAAGGCTGTTTCACTATAGCCAGTAGCACGATTAGCAGCACTGGATATCTCTCTAAGGTAGTTCTTCGCCTCTCCGGGCTTATGACCGACTAGTAGACCCTTACCTGTAGAGTTAATGGTATCATAGTAGAGATCAAAGGCCGAACCTCTATAGAAGTCTCCCATATCTGAGTAGAGCCTATTAGTCTGTTTAATAATAGGAAGCCTTGAGATCTTCCCTAACAGACCTTCAGTCTCAGGGCGTATATCTAGCCCTTCGCCCTTAGCACCAGCAAAGTGAAGTCCATTAGCACCGGCGTCCTCCCATGTAGGCTTACCAAGGCTCTCCATAAGACGATCATGCTTAGTTATAAACTCAGCCTTGAATGATGGATCTACCATGGATCGGAAGGACAATGCTAAGGCCTTGCCAGCACGTGCAGGAGCTGTAGCCATTAGCAACAAACCTTGAATGCCCGCAAAGGAACCGTCAGCACTAGCCCAGACACTCTTACCTGTTTGGTTTACAGCATTAACAATATGGTAGAACTCTGAGTCATGAGTCTGCTTAGCCCCAAACTCACGATTGAGGGTATCGGCCCATGCAGGAGGAAGATCCGTAATTGCTTCTCCACTTATATCTACACGACCACCAGTAGGTATGCCTTGTTCTTCAGCATACTCAGCAAGACCCTTGATGTAAGGCTTAGCATACTCCTGCTCTACACGACTGGCTAGAGCCTTACCATAAGCATCCATGGCGTTAGAGAAGCTGGGATATTGTTCTCCAGCAGCCTTACCCTGAGCCATAGTCTTGTATTCACGAGACTTCTCAAACCCAGCCTCACCCATAGCCTTAGAGTACTTAGGTAGTAGCTCAGGAGAGGGAGCATCACCAATAGTACCATAACGTGATAGCCAAAAGCCTCTAGGACTCTTAGGTTTGATTAGATCCTCTTCCTTAAGAACACCACTACGTAAGCCTAGCTCAGTAAGCCGTTCCTGCTTATCTCTAATAATACTAAGTAATGTGCGCTCCTGAGGAGTTAGTAGCTTCTCATACTTGTCAAAGTCATCAGCAAGGTCTTGAACCGTTACACCAAAGCGTGTTAGTCCAGTCTTGGGGTCTACCTTAAGTTCATGCTCAACGCCAGAGGATATTGTAGATAGCTGTCTAGTAGTGTTTAGAATATTGTTCTTGAGAGACTTACTCTCTCGACGTATAGGGGTAGCCTCTCTAGACTCAGTGACTCCAGTCTTTGCCATAAACTTAAGTCCACGATTAACAACATCACTGGCACGCTCAGTTGGAGTTAGCTTAGTCTCAGGAGTACGAAATTGAATGGGGGACTTTAGCTCGGCAGCACCACCTATAGAGGGTATATTGTCTAGATCCTCTTCCCCAATTATACCAGCCCTAGCCCCTGCTAGAGCCCCAGCACCACCAAACGCCTTCTGTGCTCCGCGCACACCAGCCACACCACCTGCTAGCCCACCACCTATCTTAGCGACTGTCTGTATAGGGGCAGGCATATCCTCAGTAGCCTTACCTCCCAGATAGCTACCTGCTAGAGCCGCAGCGCCTACACCTGTCTCAGCAGCTAAACGTGTGCCAAATGTCTTACCAGCTACAGGAGCTACCATTCTACCTAATACATTACCACCACCGGCTAATGCTCCTGCACCACCAGCTGTGGCTAGGGTGAGAGGAGACGTGGCTATATCTGCAACAGCAGCAGCAGGCTTACCAACCTTTGGTATGCGCTCTATACCACCACGAATAGCAGAGCCAAGGCCCGGTACTGTATAGTTAGCAGCCTTCTCACCAGAGGTCAACATACCTAGTATATCACTACCCTGCTTAATAACAGGCTTAATACTACGCTGGCGTACTACATCTGACAGGACACCTAGAGGCTCAGTGAATGGTTTAGTAGGTAATTGGGCTACACCACGAGCAGCACTACCCAAACGGCTTAATGTACTAGGCTTCCTGCTAGGAGAGCTATCTATAGCAGACTGTACACTCTTATATGTAGACTCTAGACGATCACTAACCTCACCTAGGACAAACTTCGATTTACGCTTCTCTAGATCATGGCGTGATATGAAACGCCTGTCACGATCCATTCCATAAATGTAAGTCACGTTAGTATACTACTCAATGAAACAGCATTACCACGAGGAGCACGATTTAGAGTACGCATAAACTCGCCAGACATATCACGGTTAGCGCTACGGAAGATAGAGGACAGCATCTGCATAGCTACAGGGTCTTGGGCAATTTCATATATCTGGCGAGCATTATAAGCACCAGCTTCAGGGATCTGACTACCAAACGCACCCGGTACACTAGCTGTTGATAGTGTATTGAACATAGAGCCCTTACGCTGATCCTTCAGGTATTGAAGGACAGGTAGATTAGCTAGGACTTCATCAGGATAGGTAGATAGGTTGGGGTTGTTAACAGCACCACTAAGTACATTGGTGGGAGGCTGGACTAGAGGAGTAGCTGTTGGTGCTCCTTGTACAGTAGTAGTTTGTGATGTAGGTGTACCAGCTACAGGACTACCAACTACACTACTCAAAGCTTCGGGTTTAGTACTAACAGGCGGTACATAGCCTGGCTGTCCCGGCAGAGCGTACGTGTTCTGCGGATTGATCTCAGTTACAGCACTAGACAATGCCGGACTACCATCTAGAGGCTGTGTAGCAAAGTCCCTATCAGCCACAGTAGCCTCATTAGTAGGCTGGGCTACAGTAGTTGATAGAGGGGGCTGAGTAGCAATAGGTTGAGGAGCAGCTACGGACTGTGTTACTACAGGTTGAGCTACAGCTGGCTGAGTAGTTTGTACAGGAGTTGCGGGAGTAGTAACCGCATAGGGATCTTCCCTTGTGCCTCCAAGATCTTGATTAGTAGGAGGCACTACAGGCAGCTCTGGGACAGTTGTATCTACCCAGTTCCCATCTCTGTCAAGGTAGCCTGTACCTTCGGCCCTATGAGGCATACGCTTAGCCATCATGCGCCCCATATCACTAAGCTTATTCATAGGTATAACAGTCATATCCTTACCCATAACTAGCTCGGGATTAGGCTTACCTGGAGTCTGTGGATCACCTACTACAGCACTACTAAGACCTTTGCTGATCATACCATGTGCAGCAGCTTTAGGGGCATCCCAACCTGATGTGGCTGGATTATAAGTCATACCTTTGGACGCATACCAAGCATTTATTGTATCGGGGTCTAGAGCACCCTCAATACCACCTGGCTGGGCTGCAATAGCAGGACGTTGGTATACAGGTATATCATTAACAGTCTTAGGGCTTAGATCAGGAGCAGGAACCTGAGAGCCTCCTACAGCACTAGATAGAGGAGGGCTAGATGGTGCAGAACTAGAGACTGTCCCTCTATCACCCCCACCAGGTACTTCTCCCGCTCCTGGAGCACCACCTGTTCCACCACCTAATTGTCCACCACCTCCAGCATAGAACGAGTCTAGCAGAGCCTGGAGTTTGGCATCATCAAACATAGAAGGCGCAGCCCCAGGCTGATAACCCAAGAGTCTGCTCAGCGCCTCAGACAGTCTTGGATCATCTTCATACGTGGGGCCAGCATAGCCAGGAGGAGGAGCTAGCGCACGCTTCTCATACTCTTGACGTACCCAGTCCCCAGGCTCTGCAAGGTTCTGAATAATATTAGACACACGAGAATCTTTGATCTGCTGGAGAATACCAGCAAGGCTACCACCAGACTGGAGAGCTCCTAGACGGCTAGCTTCCTGAGTACCATAGATATTACCTTTGGTACCAAAGATACTAGAGAGGAGTCCACCTTGAGTACCATAACGACTGGCACCCGCTCCTACATCAGCAGCATACTTAGTGGCACCAGCATGGATGTTAGCGGCACCTAAAGTAGCGGCAGATTGAGCAGCATCACTAGCAGCTTGGGAAGCTATGCGTGCCTGGCCTAGCTGGGCTTCTAACTGTTGGCCATAGGCTAGACGAGCCTCTTGCTTCTCAGCTAGACCAAAGTTACGATCAGCATTGGCCTGAGCTACGCGATTAGTTATAGCATCCATGCTCTCAATATATTCATTGGGATTGGGGGCTACATATGGAGACAACTGATCTATATAAGAATCCGCACCTGGCTGATAAGCATCAACATATTTGCCAAGTGCCATTAGTGTAGATGGGCTGGTATAAACATCACCAGATGTAGGGTCCATACCATCTGAAGCATCTGGCTCCCCATAGAGAGCACTATTCCAAGAACTGCCCAACCATGTAGAACGCTGTTCTGGCGTAGATGATGCCCACTTGTAGGCTAGAAGATCAACCAGAGATGACTTCCAGTTAGTATTAGTGTTGAAGCCAGCAGCAGGATTGAGCTTATACCCCGGCTTGTAGGTTGAGCTAGTTAGTGGATCTGTAATTGGCACAGCTATGACTCCTTAAGATTAGGCCTCTTCATTTCTCTTAACCTAAAATCAATAACCTGTCTAAGATATTTATCAGCATCAGATAGAGTCACTCCTTGAGTACTAATAGGAAATGTTAATGCCATCTCTAGTTGTAACCTCTTAACCCTAATAAAAGGCTTAATTAGTACTAAAACCTCTTGAGCCCTCTTTCCAGTCACTATCCATCTATAAAGCCTTCTATCACCCGCCCTTCCTACTTGTGAATATAGCTTTCCACCAAACATAGAATAGGCCAAATTAATTGCCTCTTGATCTGTCATGTTAATAACTACTTGCAAGGTTGAGCTTTTACATTTGCTAGTAGAATAAACTCCTATTGAACCCTCGCCATCTATTACTCCCGCAATATAAGCTAGATCCTCAACTCTTGCCATATCAGAATCCTATATCTCCAGCAAGCTGGCTAAAGTAGTCTAGTCGTTCTTCGTCAGACATACCGGGCTGTCCTAGAGGTATCTTGAGTTGTCCTGAGTCTGTAGTAGGAAACTGATAGGGCTCCATAGCCTTCTGATCTATAGGACGAAAACGCGGTGTCTCACGAGGAAGGCTACTAGCAATACTAGCTACATGAGGACGGAAGTCAGTCATAGACTTAGGCATTCTAGGAGTGGTACGTCCATACACAGAGGGTATTTCTCCTGCTTGGATATTGGCGAAGGTCTCATCACGGTCTTTGATGCCACTACGGTAGATGCTGCTAAGGGTATTCGCACGGCCTACAGCAGCAGTCTCTAGGCTAGACATATCTCCAAGGCGACTTGCATAGTCCTCATAGGCACGACGGGCTTCTCCAGACTTCTCCTTCTCAGACCCTAGATAGGCTTTAGCAGCATCCTCACCAGACTGAATACCCCCAATCTCACGCGCTTTTGTTAGCCGTGAAAGAGTACTCTCAGCACTAAGGGCTTTGCGGAGAAGCTTGGTAGCCTTATCATCCAGCTTGATTGGGGGTATGGGTTCTCCTGTGTCATCATCTGCTTGCCAAGGTTGCCCCTTTGAGTCTAAAGGCCATCCTCCTGGATCATATTCAGACTTCTCACTGTAACCGGCAGGCTCCTCTGCGTAACCTACTATATGTCTCTTGAGATCTCGTTCCATTAGATAAGGACTAGACGACTCATATTCATCTAGCTCTGACCACGCATTATCAATTTCCTCTAGTAGCTTCTGTACATTCTCCTCATAGCTACCAGCCATACGACTCTTTCTACCTACAAGAGTATCATATGTATAGGGCTTAGTATATGAACCTGTCTGTCCCTCCTCAGTTGTACCAAAACCCTTATATTCGGCAGGCCCCCCAGCAGGAACAGGGGAAACGTCTCCAGGAAATGGGTTGTTACCTAAAGCACCAAATGGCTTACCCTCATAGGTTGAACCCTCACCCCATGCTGAGAAGTTTCCACCAGCCATCCCTAGTTGTTCAGCTGCATACTTAATATTGTACTCAGGATCTAGCAACTCCTCTTTAGAGGGACGATTAGCAAAGCGAGTATTATCTTGTACTTGGAGAAGGCCTATAGCTACACCATTATCGCCTACAGCCTCCTCATTACCACCAGACTCACCTTGGATAGTCCATAGTACCTTATCTACAAGATTTGATGGAACATACTTAGCTACTAGAGAACGCCAACGCTCAACTTGTGGAGAGAAAGTTAAGTCCTGACGAGATGCTGTAGCTGGTGGAGTTCCTGTTCTGGAGCTATACTTAGCAGCACTAGCCTTCTGAGTTGAAAGGTTCTCTTGATAGAGACGTTCCCTCTCAGCCTTAAGTCTACGGTTCTCTCCTACCTGAGCACCTTGGTAAGCACGGGAGAGTACATTAGTACCACCTCTGACAGCAGCCGATAACCCACTAGCAGTAGCTCTAGTAGCAGTATCAACAGGAGCGTACAGGTGGGCACGTTTCTCTTCAGCCGTTGTGCGAACGTAGACACGCTTGCCATCCTCACTGGTATAGTACTTACGACCACTAGTAGTATACTGGTACTTACGCTTCTTAGGAGTATATGGCTGAGTCACCTTGCTCTCCCATCTTCTTCTCCATATCATAACTCCACTCAATAGTAAAGTTAATGGCTATATCATAGGGATGGATACTGGCAATGTCCTCCTCAGCTATACCATCCTCTATTAGCTGGGTAATGAGATCACGGGCCTTGGAATCTATATATTTGACAAAGGCTTCGGGATTACCATGCAGCTTCATGTACTCTTCCATTTGAATCTCAGGAGACATAGCTACAGCACCAAAGGGACGGCCATCCTTAGTCAGTTGCTCTACGGAGTCCAGGATAACATCTACACCCCAGTCAGAGACTTTATCTACTAGAGCTTCCATGTCCTCTATAAAGGTACTCATCTCATCCCTTGTGCACCAGCTATCATCTCACCAACACGGGCTTCAGGCTGGCTATCACCACTAAGCATCCCACCACCACGCATATTGAGGTTGTTCATCTTCTCCTGGACTTGACGTAGAAGGTCGGGGTTAACACCGCCAGCACCAGCAGCCTGACCTTGTGCTACCTGTTGGATAGCCTGAGTTAGTGCTGGGTCTACACCGGCTACAGCTTCCGGTGTTGGTTGTGGCACACCCTTCTTAGCAAGCTTAAGACCAATAGCCTGACCTATCTTCTGAGCTAGAACACCTGACTCCATGAGTTTGTTCTGCTGAGCCTGGATGTGAATGAGGCGCTTATCAATATTAGGAGCATCACGACCTAGAAGCTCCTGGAGTAGTACCAGGTCAGGTAGTAATGGCCCCTTACCCTGACGCTCATCAGATGCCTCTCTAGCAGCACGTAGAGCAGCCATGAAGTCAATAGGCTTAGGCTTACGGACACGAGCGTCTATACGCGGTAAGGGATAGAGGTTCTTAGGATCTATAGGAATGTACTTACCTATCTTACGACCCTTAGGATCATTAGCATCTACCTCAGAGTAGTGTGTCCATACCTTCTCACCAAGCTTACGTATGTAGAGCATAATAATGGTAAAGCGCTGGATAGCACCCTGACGCAGATGCTCCTCTATCTTCTCATCAATGTGTTCGGCCTGGGAAATCTGTTGTGCATGTTGATAGCCAGTATCAACACCGGGCTGACGCTCGCCTGTTAGTACACTACTACCACCTAACTTGGAAAGTTGTCTCTCCAATAGGCTCATTGTCCACATAACTTCAGGATCTTCCTCTGGTCTGAATATGGGTTCCAAGTCCTCATCAGCCCACATAGGTATGTTTTCGCCTGGTTGGACTTCAGGTGCCTCCGGGGGCTTGCCTAGAGGATTCATGGGCCGGTGCTCAGGACTAACCTTCCACTTCAGGTTTGGCCACTTCCTGTTGTTAATACCAGTTAGTACCTGACTACCTAGCTCATCAGCAGCCTGGGATATTTCTAGAATACCCTTACCTACAGACTCTATATGATTGTGCTGGGTTTTCCAGCCGCCATAACGGCCACCTATACAGTTATAGATAGAACGGCCTAGACCGTGTTCATAACCGTAGAGATAGACTAGCTCACTAGCTACAGACATAGACTCAGGCTTTAGCTTGGTAACATTAGATCCTGTATTATAGGTAACATTACTTGAGGTAGTAGTGAAGTAACAGTAGTAGTTATCATTACAATAGTGAAAGATAGGAATAACGGTAGACAGACCCCCATAGGAATCTTCGGGAAAGCCTGCCAGTACATCCTTATCAAATAGAGGGTTGTCAAGACAGGCTTTTAGTGATCTACCCTCTACCTCAAAGGACTCATCGAGGTTACTACCATCATAGATTGGAAGGAAGTACTCTAGTGGTACATATAGGGTACGGAATGGAGCGCCATACTCCTTCTTATAACCTTCGCGCATCTCATCTTGAAACGGATGCTTATAAGCCTTGTCAGCCAACGCTCTACTATCATGGAGGCTGAGTTCTTTCCAAAAAGCTGCTGGAGCCATCTGGATTTTCTCTACACCCTCATCAATAAGAATAGCATCAAGGGTAGCACGGCTCCAAACGTCACCATCCCCCTTGCGTTCTATCTCATAGGCCAGAATATTAAGCCCTTGCTCTAGCTCTGTACTGATCTCTACTAGCTCATAGTCAGTAGGATCATCAATAATGACCTGAGCTGTAGGCATATTCTGGAATCGGGCTGTTTTCTCATTCAGCATAGCCGCTATAAGGTACAAATGGATAGCCTTAGCCTTATATTGGGCGGAAATAGGTATCTGGATAGCGTTCAGACCCTCTAAAGCATCCCGCATTTGGGTAATGTACTGATTACGGGGCCGCCAGTAGTCCACAGCCCATTGTAGACGCCTGGTTAGCACAGAAGGCTCTGGTATGGACTCATAAATCTCACGCTGTTCAGCATTAAGAGCCATTTACACTACCCTAGCTAGTTGATTTGCAAACAATTGGGCCGGATCACCCTTAGCCCCAAAGTCTATACCCTCTATGTCATAGCGGATTGCGGTAATTAGATCATCATTGACACTAAGAGGCTTCTCAGCTGCCACCTTTTCATCATTTTTGTATTCAGGGTACTTGTAACGCTCAAAGGCTTCGGGTACTTGGTGACATTCAGGAAGGTAATAGAGGCCGGGCCTGCTGTTCCAATTAGGCTGGAGACGCCGTTGTACTAATCCTATACCCTCTTGGATACTATCACGACCACCTTTGGATGGAGATATATGTATTCCTTCTTGCCAAGCTAGCTGAATACCCCACATCTGGGTTTTGTCAGCTCTCCACATAACTCTATTGGTAGTACCCATGAACTTTCTGCTTAGTTTACCTAATCTAAGCTCGGATTCTTGCATCCATTCCATCTGACGGATACCTACATAAGGGCCAGACTGTTCAAACACCTTGATAATTATTAGGATATCATCTTTGGTGCGACCAATTATACAACCAGCAGACTTATGAGCACCTATACTATCGCCACCAAAGTCTAATCCACCATAATAGGAGACAAACTCAGGTACAGCGGCTGTCCATTTGTTGAGTTCACGGTCAAAGGTGGGATAGACTAGATTCTGTGATGCTCCAAAGTCAGCATATATTTCCTGTTGAACTAGCTGTGGAGGTGTATCAGCCACAATAGTATTAATTCTCTCTAAGCTTAAGTAAGGATTATCAAAGGTAGTAAACTTAAATGCAGCCCAATCCTTACGCTGCGCCCTAATGAATAACCGATATAGCCAGTTCTTACCACGAGGAGTGCCTATGAAAAGCGCCCAACCGCCCCTGTCTAATAGAGATATATTGAGAACAGCATCCCACAGGTACTCTTTAAGCTGTGCAGCCTCATCCAACACCACGCCATCAAGTGCACCACCACGAAGGCTGTCCTCATTCTCAGCAGACTTGATCCATATCTCAGAACCATTAGGAAGAGTAACATAACGATCGGCTTCCCGAACAATACTACCTGGGATTTGGTTAGCCAATTCCTTTAGTATAGGCCAAGCGCGAGAGGCTTGAATCTCTGGATAGTTAGGGCCAACCCACCAGTAAATCCCGTTAGAACTCTCTAATGCCCCTTTGATGCATTTCCACACACCAAGAACAGTCTTGCCAAAACGCCTACCACATATACATACTATAAAGCGAGCTGGACAGTCAGCTATTAACTGCTGTCCAGACTTACCATCTCTACCCGTATGGAGTGGTGGCAGACTCGCTATGGTGATAGGCACTAGACTACCATTTCAAAGCTCTGGCAATGGCAACGATAGCACAGTTCCTTATCACCAAGTATGAATGCATACTTGATGGTATCACCACAGTTAGCACAACTAGTGTACTTCCTGCGGATCAGGGAGGGAAATTCGTCTAAACTCTTCGTTACCATTAGATTCTCCTATACTATATGGAACTTCGACTCCTTCTAAGGTTTGCATGTTACCACCCCAGGTTAGGTGGATGACAACATTCTCACGGTGCTTCTCTGGCTCTAGTGCTTTCTCCAAGGCCAGGAAGTCGGCAGGTGTATAGTGACCCCTAACCTTCATTAGATAGTCATATTCACGTTTGCTAAGGGTGGACATACCTTCCTCAGTTAGTGATCTACGTATAATGCTAGCATCCTTGGCTATAAATAGTGCAGCATTACGTGTAAACCCTAACCGGATAAGGTCTACAGATAGAGAGTTCTGGAGAGTGATTATGTGCTTAGCTTCCCACTCCAGGAACTCAGGATCTGTATTAGCCCAATAGTTGATATATTCCTCACTAAGACCTAGAATGTCAAGGCTTTCCCTAACTGATAGCCCGAGACTACGGAAGGCCAGGTATGATGCTTTCTCACTAATACCAAATAAGCCTGGTATACGTGAGGCAATAGTCTGGAATCCATTATCGTCTGCATGAATGAACTCATCCAGGAGGTCGGCTACCAGAGGATTTTCCATGACATTCATTAACTATAGGGTAGGAGATAGTAGGGGAAACATGTCAATGTATCATCAACGTGCATTAATACACCTCCAGGTGGTAAGGTGTTGAGGTGTGTGATGTAGAACGATTGTTCTTGTATCATCAACGGGTGTTAATACACCCATAGGTGGAATGTGTTATATGGTGTGATATTTGATTCGTAGGATGCGTGATCTACCCGAACGATTGTTCTAGACGACATAATAACCCGAGAATCATAAACGTTAGTTGACACCACGGTTAATGCGGTGTATCGTGTGTGTTAACACATACACACCCATGGTGTATTAACACACGATATTGATATTGGAGGCATAATGTTTTTTGGAGTACTGATTCTTAACAGGTCTAGAAAGCTCAAGGAAGGAGCCAGTCCTCGGCTATGTGACAGGAAGAATTGCAGAGAGCCCATACTACCAGAGCATGACTACTATAACTTGGTGGCCAAGCACAGTAAGGGAATGTTTACTAAGAGGCTGCACCCTGAGTGCCTTGTAGAGTATACATTTGGCGCCAGAATTAGACGGCTTGAGGTACAGGAGGAGAAAAGGTCTAAGGGCTTAACTAGCAAGGGTGGTAGGCCAAGGTTAGATATGGATGAAGAGATTAAGAAGCAGAGACGTAGACTACAAATCTATTGCTATAAGAGCCAAGAGAGGCTCACTATGATCTTACAGACTAACGAAGTTAAGCATATTAGTAGTGAGGCAACAATCCTTGCTCAATACCTACATAGACTGGCAGCGTTTGAAGGCGTTGCTAGTATTCATATTAAGCTAAGACCTGACCTCGTAGAGACTATTATAGATAAGCTAGGCAGAGGTAAGTGCCAAGATAATGGGTGGATCAATAAGTACAGGAAGGATAAAATGGGAGTATGGCAAGACGTGGAGGAGAAGTACTGGTATCCTAGAAATCCAGAGCTTATAGCTGTGCTACTAGAGAGGGACTTTTGTAGTGTTAGTAAGAGTGAATAAAGAGTATATAGTTAACATAGACCATATAAAGTATATTAAGAGAATTGACGAGGCTGACGGGACTCATTGGTATGTACTGGAGGATGTAAAGGGGAAGGAATACATAAGCAACTCGGGAGAGTATGATGGGCTAGAAAGTTATATTCAGGAGCACACCTACAGTGGGTAATCAGAACTGGGGAACACCCTGGGGTTTATTCTATAAGCTGGATAGGCACTTCCACTTTACACTAGACGGGGCGGCTGATACTACTAACTTCAAGGTTGCTAACTACTATGGCCTTGACAATGGACGGGATGCATTTACTCAAAGCCCCTACAAGGAAGTGATCTTCTGTAACCCGCCCTATAATAACATGATGCCTTGGGCAGAACTGTTCGTTAGATGGGCAGTAGATAATGTAGTGGTAGCACTAACCCAGGATAAGACAGACACTGCATGGTTTAAGTACTTGTGGGAACATTCTATGCAGGTTCAGTTCTTACATAAGAGAATAGCATTCATAGGCACTAAGACCAGCAATATGCATGGGGCCACTATATTTCTGCCTGTAAACATTAGATTTAGAGGGCTAGTTGTGGGTATTTGGGACTGGCAGAATGAGGAATGGTAACATGGAATGGATCTTTCTAGTTTGGATTGTTGCACTCTATGTAAAGATCGTTTCCAAGTGTAATAGTTGTGTGAGAGTCCTATGGCTAGAATAAAGCCTCTTGCGTGTAAGTGTGCTATATGTAGTAAGAGCTGTTCGAGTGTTGAGACTACTAAGAGGATTACTTATAATCACGTTGCCCTTAAGGAGCTTTACAAGGACGGTCCCATCTTGTGTCAGGACTGCTATCCGGGTAAAGATTGGTTTAGAAAGAGATAGTTGTGTGGGAATCCCTACACGCTCATACTGTACCCTGAATCCCCGGGCCTCGTCGCCATCGGGGATCCGCTTAGGACTCATCGCTCGGAATCCAGCCGAGGAGGTCGTCCGCCTGGCGTCGAGATGGCTGGCACGGTAGCTGTGGTACTATGATTTTGATAGTGCCGGGCCTATGATTGGGATAGCTCCTACCTACGCGCGCGCGGGCCTGTAAGAGATAGAACCCGTCGATAGTTCGCCGGCTTAGTATCGAAATGTTCAATGTACTATTTGCCCGGATGTGACATAAATAGCTTGCACACCACCGGAAGGGGTGTATCGTGTAATTAGGAGGTTTGAAATTGTATACTCTAGTTAGCAATTGGCGAGTCATCGACTGCCCATTCAACCGCCGGTGGTATCCTGGTATCATCGGGGCAATCTTCAGCACACCACCATCCTACGCCATTGTTGAGCTCCTGCAGGACTATAACGCACTCGCCATCCAACACGAGCGCGATCACGGCCCTGACTGCCCATGCTTCTAATGTTCGCCTGACGAGTCCTGACCGGACGAAACCCTGAGAAGGGTCGCGGACACAGTGCCCCACTCACTACAGTGGATAGTAAGAAGGAGATTAAGTTTGTCTGAAATCACTGTTCCCAGCAAACCCGCCACCATAAAACGCGACACTGTTAAGGTGCTCCACTCGGACCATGATGACTGTGACGTATGTGGGCATTGGAACCTGCCCATCACAGCCATCACAATTACTCACGCCACCGTCACACACACCACTCGGCTATGCGAAGATTGTGTGATCCTCATCGGTAGCGTCTAACACTACTATAGGTAAGAAAGGAGTTTATAGTTGTCTGAAATCACTGTTCCCAGCAAGGTCGAGGTTGAAACCCTCACAAATGCGTTTATGGACGCGGAGATGGCGTTGACCAAGGCAATCGACGCCATAGCTAGCGCCGCCAAAAAGGGCGACATGGCCGCAATCGAAGCTGCCGTGTTCGCCAAGAAGGATGCGGATTCCGCGTTGGTACGGGCAAAGAACGCTCTCGCATGCGCTACGGATCTAGTGGCCAATGCAGGGCGGATGCGAGTCAACGTGGCTGCACGCGACGCCATCAAGGCATGGCTGGCGGAATCGGCAGAGATGCTGGAGTCCGTTAGTCAGGGCACTACGGGGTTTCGTGTCACTGCCACCAAGGGCGACAATGGCAACGTGAGCTATCAGGTCAACGTGATCCCGGAGGTTGGAGCTATCACCCGTGCTCCCCGTGAGGGCGGCACCGGTGGCGGACGTGGCACATCCCTCGATCATCATGTTGTCGGGCACGGTACGGATACGCATGTTGGCTCAGCTAACCTGCTCCTCCAATTCGGGGGGGCGAAGGGTGCTGAAGCCGTCCAGAAGGCCAAGGATGGCATCATCACCAAGGCCGGCAACAAGGTGCCCTACGGGTACCAGCCGGACGTGAAGCGCACCATTGCGGAGCTGCAAAAGGCTGGTTACACCGTCACCACCACTGGCGGCAAGAGCGGCTAAGGGTTAGGGGAACTGAGAACGGCGGTTCCCCCAACTATCCTAAGCGAATGATGACGGATTGAAATCAAGGAGGAAAGCATGTCATGGTTTTGTTGGCGCTATAGGTGTCGAGTGCGACAACGGCTGAACCAGCTGAAGCGGAAGTAACTAGCGGGGCAATTGGGGAGTCAGCAATGGCTTCCCTTTTTGTTGCCCGGAATTTGCCCGGCTAGGTGATCCCCAAACGCGTGTATGGGTTATGGTGGCGAGTTCTAGGTGTGGGACGTAGAATGCATCATCCCCGCCAATCCGAGCCCGTGGCGGGCATCCTACGCGGTCATTACAATCGGACATATGGCCATGACAGGATAGCATGACGTGACATAACCCTATTGAACCCGTGCCTACGCGTATGGTAGCCTAGGGGCAATAATTGATTATCATTGCGGTCAGCGTGTTGTGCAAATCACAGACAATCGCCACTACTTTAGGATACTTTGTCGAGCTTGTGGAAGGACATTCAAGCAACATAAGAGGAAAACTAGAAATGATAATTAAACAGTACTGTAAAGATTGCAAGATGGAAACCTGGCATTGTGGCTTGGGTGTTTGCTTAGCTTGTCAGAGACATATGAATTGTAAGGATCATAAAGTATCTCAAAATCACAACTTAGGGAGGTTCTCAGTTAGCTGAGTTTGATAGATTGCTCTGATCAGGTAAGCACTCTGCACAAAGTTTGGAGAACACCGATGTCAGCTAGTGTCCGGTACTTCCACCCGTGGGATCATCCTAAAGTCAGGTTTGTTAAGGCCCAATGCATTATGTGCGGCAGGAGGATACTCTGGCCACAGGACTGCCTTGGGGTCATTAAGATTTGTGAGAACTGTAGTGAAAACTAAAACGAACCTGTCCGTAACTGTTTATGCTTTGGATGTGATAGGTATAGCAATGTCATCATGGACAGTTGACTTCGGAGAGTATGAGTTTGAGGACTCTAGCCAGCGAGAAGCTGTTAGAAATGCTGTACATGCTCTTTATTGCTCTCTTTGGGATGAGGCAACTGTTATCCTGTTCTCTGATGAGTGTCAGGACTCCGCGATCCGTAGAGATTCATACCTGCCCCCGTTCTCATTCTTCCACGGAGCTTGATAGGAGTGCCTATTGAATAAGCGCGGTACTAAGGTTCGGGAATATACCAACAAGCTCTCTATCTATGAAACACTAGGTAGGGAGCAACCTTATGCTATTTGGCAGAACGGTAGTGTGTTGAGGTTTGAACATAGCCTTAAGACTGCCGTTAAGTATTGTATATCTCATAATGGAACAGAGGAGAAGTTAGTTGCCCAAGATTTATGATCCAGATCACGAGTGTGAGATCGTTAGTGAGTGCTGCGGTAAGCCACTAGTAGACGATACCAACGTATGTAGTATGTGTGGTGAGTTTACAGGCGGTGAATGTACTGATCCTGAATGTGACGAAACGGAGGAGTAAAGTTGGCTAACAAGTATGACGATGCAACGACCTTAGAAAAGGCTGAGATGCATATCATAGATGCCCGAGGTAATGCAGGTAACGCAGGCCAGACTATAACATCTGCTGTTGGGGACATTCAGACTGCTCATGGACTTAGCAGTAACAATCTGGGACATAGGCTGAAGAGTGAGGACTTAATAGCTATTGCTCAGGTTAAGGCTACAATGGCACTAGTACAAGCTACACTAGCAGTGGCACATAGTAATATTGGCACTTACCTTTATGGCAAAGGTAACTCTTCGTGGAATGCTGAGTCCTGGCGTGACTACAACGCGCCTGACATTCTAGATAGTATCAAGGCTGGTAATGATGGGAATTCGGGATCAGAAGAAGTTCCTGAAGCAACGTCCGAAGCCTCCGAGTAGTAGTGACGACCCTGACCTAATACTAGCAGAAGGTAGTGAGGTTGAAATTGAGCAGCTTAAGAGGCGGATTACCAGAGAGTCTACCAATCAGGGCCAGAGTCATAGATCGTAAGTATGGGTATACCAAAGTTGAGACTGAGGATGGTGTAATTCACTGGCTCAGAGGTATTAATGGTACTGATGCTTCTGTAGGTGCTATCGGAACTGTACAGTATCGTAACAGTGCTACGTTCGGTATGTGGTTCTTTGAGGAGGACACAGATGAGAACTGAAATTCAAATGTTAAGTAATAAGGATAGACTGACACATGTAAGGATAATGCTTGTACGCAACAGTGCATCTACCCCTTTTGATGTTATCTATTTTGAATCAGAGAGTGGTTGTCTTAGTGCTTATCTCCCTTTGGAATGGCATAATATGATGCTGGAGGCTATTAGGAAAGCCTACCCAAGCCCTATTTGTCCTGCTTGCTACTCTATCCATATACCAGGCACTGCTTGTGAAACTCATGAGAGCTATACACATACTACTGATCCTCGCCTAGAGTCACCTGTCTCTTAGGTGGAGCCTCAAGAACTCCGTGAGTTCCTCCAGTGGGAACCAAACTTTCCTGATGCTGTTCTTGACAAAGGACTGTTGTATGCAGGTACCAAGGCCATACTCTATGGGCAGTACAAGGCTGGTAAGAGTCCATTAGTACAGAGGTTAGCATTACACCTAGCTAGAGGCCAACCGTGGTTAGGGTTCAAGGTACCATCTGAAGGCATATCAGTGTTCTATCTACAGCTAGAGATACCAGCACCACTATTCCAGAAGCGTGTTAAGAGTATGACTGATGGTAGGTGGTTGACTAAGAAGCCATTGACGTTGTGGACAGAACACTATCTCAAGCTGGACTTAGATCAGGGTTTATCTAAACTAGAACGCTACCTTGATAGATGGCAACCACAGGTACTAATCGTTGACCCTATATATAAGGTGCTGAGTGCTGATGTAACTAAACCTTATGCGGTGACACCATTCCTTGATAACATGGACAAGCTACTCGATAGATATGATGGTATGGCAATTGTGCTTACCCATCATGGCCGTAAGCCATCAATAGACGAGAAGGAGGGCAAATGGGGATCTGATGACATGTTGGGAGCAGGTCTGTTCTCAGCGTGGGCAGACAGCATAATCAAGGTAGAGAGAAAGGATAGAGAACTGAAGCTAAGGTTTGAGGTTATTAGACACGCAGAGGAAGATATAAAGCCAGTCACAGTTACGTTAGAGCAATTGTTTTCACACGAATATGAACTGTTGGAGGTTCCCTAATGCCAGAGAAGAAATGTCCTAAATGTGGTAAGCCCATGATGCCTGGACATAAGTGCAAGTAGAGGAGTAACTAAATTGCCTGAAGCCTTCGTCCCCAACGCGAACCCACCTACTGATAGTCGTACACCACTGATTAGGTTCAAGGGTGTACTTAAGCAGTATCAGGGTGAGGTTAGACACGACGATGCTCGTAACCGCGACTTCCAGATGGTAGTGTTTGACTTTACCGATGTAGAAGTCTTGGAAACCAGCGAACCTTATCCTTTCCTAATTGCTAAGATTGAGATCTCATATAGTGACAGAGCTGATACACGTTGGGCTGCATTCACAAAGTCATTTAGGAATGTGTGTGCTACTCAAGGTGGTAGCCTTGATCCTCTAGTTGGGAAGAAGCAGGAGTGGCATCAAGGCCCATGTCTACTCCGCCAACCTGTAGTTGATGAGGAGGGCAATCCTGTAGAAGAGAAGGGTAGGCCCAAGTGGGCTAACCAACCCTCAACAGCATGGCAAGTTGTTAGTGTAGAAGGCTTTGCCAATGCAGCTAACAACGGTAAGTTTAACGATGCACTACTGGATCTCATCAACGGTAAGACTGAGGAGGAGTTCACACAAGCACTATTTAACCAGTCAGAACAGTCAGAACTCAAGTCCTACGATGTTGATGAGTTCAATAAAACGGTGAATAAGCAGATCAAGCGAGAGCTACTTCCTATGTTGGAAGATGCCAAACTGATCAAGAAGAACATTGAGGGAGTGTGGAGTAAGGTATAATGTCTAGTTTGTCTACAACAAAAGAAACACCTTTTCTTATTCATAATATCAATTATTTGAGAGAGGGTATAGATGCTAACTATAAACTGACTATTGCTCTCCGTGATCGGCTCCGATGTGTATTATCAATAGAACAAGATAAAAACCCTACACCAGAAGTACGCGCACGAGTAGAGTCTAATAGTGGCAACTTGGCATCTATAGTAGGCGAGCTTCTGTCTGAGATACAGAGGAACAATAGCACCCTGTCACACATTCTTGATGGGTTGGAGGTATAACTTGAAGAACATCCAGTTTGAGATACAGAAAGACAAGCTCACCATTGAGGTAGACCTGACTAAGGACTTCGGTCCTTCTGTATCAGGTAAGACTATTATCGTAGCCAGCACAGAGGGCTTTGTTGGCCTTGACATTGACAAGCCCATTAGCTTTGCTGTCAATGTAGTAATGAAGAAGAACTAGGAGTTAGAAGGGGGATGTGACTGCGGCGGCGTGGTGGGAGAAACACGCTTAGGGGAACAGGGCGTTGGGCCTACCGGAAGCAGTTCCCTGAACCAAGCCCAACCAAGCCGGTTCGAATCCGGCCCGCAGTCTACCTCTTTCTTATATAATGATCACTGATACTATAGCCTTACTGGTAACATTAGGTATAGCAGTAGTTCTTATGGAAAGGATAGTAATATGAGATCCTTTGGTCCCAAGTCTACAGATCATCCAACTATTGGAAAAGATTGTCCAGCTTGTAAAAAGCCTTTTGTTGAGGGTGACTATACTACACTAGTTTCCCTTGGCCCAGGAGATGATCCTGAAGAGCAACGAAAGGCAGCCAGTGGTTAAGCCTATGATGCTGTTGCTATAGAGTGTCATTGGAAGTGTATAACAGGAAGGGGTGCGGACAGATGAAAACTTTGGTTAGAGTTAGTGACTGTCACAACGGGTTCTGCAAGCCCGAACTAGATCAGGTTGAGTACGAGATGGTTGCCAGTGATGACTTGGATTGTACGTGCTCTGAGATCAACTTCGAGGGCAAGCATGTTATTGAACTAAGTGATAGTGGGAAATTGCTTGGTGAATGGTGCCTGTGGCACGGTACACAACTTAGGCTGGACTAATGTGAATAATGGTAAGCACAGAGAGCTACTTCAAGAGGCAGTGATAAGTGGCTACCTGTTTATCTTGTGACAACTTTATAAATTGGAGAAGGCCTGTTGTCTATCTTGGTTATGATCGCTTTATTCATCTGGATGAGTTTGTAGACTACATACAGGAACACCCACTGTTAGAGTGGGAGCTAACTAGAGAGAGGAAGAAACTAATTGACTGAGAAACAAGAGCTTGGTAACTGGCTGGTGGAGCACCTTATGGAGTGGGACAAATGTGACTGCTTGATGTGGGTAGAACCCCAAAGTGGCGTCCACAGAGATGCTGACTGGCTCACCACCACTGGTGATGGAATGCTGGAGGTACTGAGAAAGATGCACGACCGGGGATTTGATTGCCTCGTGCAAACCTACTATGGGACAGAGGAATATCGAGCAGAGTTCTACCTGGAATCCCCCCAAGAGAGTTTTCTAGCGTCCACTCTGCCCCTTGCCGTAGCTCATGCTGCGAAGACAGCACTAGAGGCCAAAGCTTGAACTATCATCGCAATGAACGCCTAGAAGATCAGCTCTTAGATGAGCTTATGGCTGAGATAGATGATCCAGAGCGTAAGAACCAACATCCCTCAGTCACGGATCTTATCTACTGCCTGACCAAGAGCTACCTGGATATGAAACAGGATAAGATAGTTCATACTAGACAAACCAAGCTGTTCTTTACCATTGGCTTAGGACTAGAGAAGGCTCTGCTAGTGGCACGTAGAGATGCCCCTACCAACGGGCAGTTTGAGGGCATCTGGTATCATATGGATAGTCTCGACCACAGCAATCTCATTGAATTTAAGTCCACTAGGGTAAAGGCCGGAACCGAACCTGAAAAATTGCCAGAAGGCTGGATGAAACAGATCAAATCCTATCTCAAGACACAAGGGCAGACTAAGTGTAGTCTAGTAGTCCTTCACATCATACAGCCTGAGATCATATGCTGGGATATAGAGTTTAGTCAAGAGGAGATAGATGAGCAATGGGCATGGTTACAAAATAGAAAGGCTGAATGGGAAGTGTACGTAGGAAAGGATGAGGTACCTACGCCATTTCAGTTCAACATGCCATTTGAGTGTAACTACTGCAAGTACAAGTTCTTTTGTGACGCTACAGCGGATAGAAGCTAATGGAACACCCTAATGTAGAAGCAGCTGCTAAACTACTACGCAGGTATGGAGTGTCAGCATATGCACAAGAACAAGATATAGTTCTCTATGTAGTAGACAACTCTTCATGGGTGGAGGTATGGAGGTTTAATACTGTAGAGCTTCCTAGAGATGTTGATGCTTTTGAGAGTCCATCTGAGATAGCAGTTGTTGTAGTTAGGTGGGTTAGCCAGAACCTAATAGACATACATATGAGGAGGATTAAACATTGAAGCCTAGAGGATCAGTAGAAGAGAGGCTTTGGCGTTATATTACTATAGGAGGACATATGGTGTTGCTCTCAATCGAAGCTGACGAAAAGTGTGGAAAAACCACTATGGCACTAACTGCCCCTCTACCCATAGTATGTTTCTCTTTTGATCTTGGCACAGATAGAGCTATCAATGGTACTAAGTATGATGAGTGGTTCAAAGGCCTGAAGATAGAGCATGTACCATATGGGGCTGGAACTTCGTGGAGTGGTAACGATATTACTATCTACGATCTACCTTGGCCTCTCCAGCTAAACCAAGATCTACTGTCAGGCTTTACTGATTTGTGGTCATACTTCATGCAACTATTTGTTCGGGCTGCTATGGATCAAACCATTAGTACTATAGTTGTCGATACCATGACACTGTGTAGACGGGTTAGAGCTGAGGCCCACTTGCAAACACTACAAGAAGATAGTATAGCTGAGAAGAAGCGTCCTAGAAAACAATTACTTCAGATAGAATATGGGCCTGTTAATAACAGTATCAGAAGCCTATATGATGCTGCTAAGACTATGGATAAGAACCTAATAGCAGTTCACCATCTAACAGATGAGTACAAGCCACAACTAAAGAGTGATGGTACAGTAGAGTCTATGGCTACAGGAGCCAGGATACTAGAGGGACTGACAGGTACGTATAGAGCTATTGGTACGGCGGTAAGGAGTGAAAAGGTAGGTACCAAGTTCTTCTCTAAGATTGTAGTTTGTGGCGATAATCCTGTATTGGAAGGTATGTCTATAGTTGACTGTAGTTGGGATACACTAGTGGGTATGATTAGTAGTAGTCTAGGTGGAAGGATACAGATACAGAGACGGGGGCAAGAGGTAGCAGCCAAGTGATTGTTTGTGATATCCATGAACCTACTCAAGCTCAGTCTCTAATAGGACAGTCAGTACCGTGTACAGTGGAGGATCTTAATGGATCAGGTTGGGCAGACTACAGATGGAAAGACTATGGAGGAGCTTATGTCCATGCTGAAAGAAAGACTTGGGGAGAGCTTCTCGCTAGCGTTGACCGTGTGGAAGATCAACTTAGAAAGCACCTTACCAATCAACCAGCGGTTGAGCTTCGACTCATACTCGAGGGAGTTGTTATTCCGGTTGCTTCAGGTACAGCAATCCTTAGACCAACTAACCGAGATGCCATATATATCAAGGGACACTACTCCAGTATCAGACTGAGCTTGGTGTATGCATGGTTGTACCAGATAGGGAAGTATGTAGAGATATATACAACTCCTAACTATGAGGCTACATGTATAGCACTAGTAGCTTTCTTCAAGGGTGATCAAAAGGAAGAGCACAGTACACTACACCGGTATATCAAGAAGGTAGACTTCCACCCAAATCCACAGGTAACACAGCTTATGGGACTGCTGCCTAATGTTGGGGCTAAGAGAGCCGAAGCACTGATTGATAGGTTTACTACTACGTGGAACGTAGTTAGTGCTAGTCCTGAAGAGTTATCTACTGTGAATGGCATTGGGAAGGTATTGAGTAAGCAGATACTAAGACAAGTAGGCAGGACAGATGTATAACTACATTGGCTATGGCATAGGGGTAGTTGTAGGTAGTATTCTGATAGCTGAAGGGCCAACCAATGCACCACGTAGACCAAACGAAACCCGTGAACGCGTTTATCACCACTGGAGGATAGCATGGTAAAGGGAACACTAAACAAGGAGATAAAAGCTAAGTGTACTCAGTGCAAGAAGATCTATAGAAAAGCAAAAGAGTATCAGAGATTTTGCAGCTCTGCGTGTAGGATGGCTTGGCACAGTGAGAATGTTATCTGTATACATTGTGGGAAGAATGCTAGAGGAAACTAATGGAAGATATAATCTTAGGAATAATGGTAGGCCACTCATTTGCTACATCCATTTTTGTATGGGCTGTATTTATTAATAGAGGCCACTGGTGGGAATAGCATTTGCACCCGACTACAAACGAGATGAGCATGGATGGATCTTATTTCCTCGAGACTTAACAGATCGTAGGAAGCTAGTACCTAGCTCTATACAGAAGGACGTATCACTCCATCCTGCTAAGATGAATCTGTATCTCTGCCAAGAGATTATCAAAGCTTTTACTAAGCCTGATGATACAATCTTAGATCCCTTTGCTGGCGTAGGTACTACTATGGTAGCTGCACGTATGGATCGTAATGTAATACTGCTAGAGCTTGAGCAACACTATTGTGATCTAATCAGAGCTACTTGGCGATATTGGCTAAACAACGAGGACAATCTAGGGTACAAGCTAGGATTGGTTACTCTCGTACAAGGTGACAACAGGCAGATACTCCCATTACCTTGTGATCACATTATAACCAGTCCCCCCTATGGCTCCGATCTAGCTAAGAGTGAGAAGGGTAGTGGAGCCTTAACATCAAAGGAGCAAACTAAGATTGATAGATACACAGGTAGTAGTCTAAACATAGGTCATCTAAATCCTTTCCTCTACAATCAGACCATGATCAAAGTCTATAAGCTAATGATCACAGGTCTTAGATCTGGTGGTACTATTACCATTACACACAGAGACAGACTACGAGGAACTGAACGTATCCTCTATGCAAGAGATATTATGAAAACTATGTCTGGTCTTGGTTGTGATCTAACCTCTTGGGAGAAGTGGAAAGCTCCTGGTAGCATCCAATCTAGGGTTAATGAGAAGAAGGGTGTTGAGTCTATCCTTGATGAAGATATACTCAGCTTTCAAAAGCAGTGAAGTTCCTATCAGACATTCCCAAACCTGAAGGCTACGTCTACCTAGCCTCACCGTATACTAGTGAGAATGTAGGTGTAAAGCTTATTCGTCATCTATGTGCTGAGAGTGCTACAGCCTATATTATAGAGGCGGGGTTCTCAGTCTACTCCCCTATAGTACATATGCACTTCATGGCTGTTAACTATAACCTCACAGATAGAATACCCTGGCACCATATCAATCGGCCACTACTAGAATCATGCAGTGAGCTATGGATACTTATGATTGATGGTTGGCAGGAATCAGTAGGGCTAACAGGTGAGATTCTATTGGCTAGAGAGTTAGGTAAGCCTGAGAGATATATATACTCTAGTGAGAATGCTATACTAGTTATGGAGGATCACTAATTGAGTATCCGTTGCTACTATAGAGGCCCGGCACAGTCTAATGATGAGCTAGTAGACAGGCTCCTTCACATACCTTATCAGTCAGGTATGATAGCAGTAGACACGGAGACTATATCTATCAAGGACATAACCTGTATAGGTATTGGCCTACAGATAGCTCCTGATGAGTCCCTGTACATTGAAGTATGGCCAGAGCCTTCAGATCTACTACCATTGGTAACCAGTCTCATTGCTGATCCTAACATTACTAAGATCTATTTCAATGCTAACTTTGATTTCCGTGTATTGGAGTTCTTACATGAGACTGATAACACTCCTCTACCTGACTATACTAATATTGCCGATTCCAGTGTGGCTGCTCAAGTCCAAGGACAGGTGGATCACTCTCTGGATGATCTCAGTCTTAATCTTCTCCACTATAGCAATGATCTATCTATTGCTGGCTTACTAGAAGAGGCACGTATAGAGTGTGGACGGAAGTCTGTCACCATGCTCGACGTACCATTTGAACAGGTAGCTGCTAAGTGTCTCAATGACGTGTGGGCCACATGGCACCTATGGGGAAAGCTCCAACATACATGGCCTAATGCACAAAACAAAGAGTGCTATGACATTGACATTGCCCTTATATCTGTACTTAAATCCATGGAACGCAAGGGGCTACTACTAGACAAGGAGGTAGTAGAGTCAGAGTATGTTAGACTACGAAATGAAGTTATGGGGTATGTCGATGTTTGCATTGACATGGGCTTTAATCCAGGTAGTGGACAACAGGTGGGCTATATACTTGCCAGTAGAGGAAATATCCTGC
>ERZ1292629.640-Hain-H43-01um-R1-640-length-38613-cov-13_pt2 | contig 28992 bp, 64 predicted proteins | sample MGYA00564399_ERZ1292629 | MGnify/ENA primary metagenome ERZ1292629 (study PRJEB36523, sample SAMEA6512636) | groundwater metagenome | collected 2019-01-08 | study: AquaDiva: Metagenomics assemblies of 32 groundwater samples
GAAACAAAGGAGCACAATGACGTACAATGACATTGTGAACTGGGCTGAAGAGAAGTTCGGTGAGATGGTGCTGGTTGAAGAGAATGAATACGGTGAGCTAGTCATCAGTACTGGTCTTCGGCGAGATGAAGATGATCCCGACCACCATCTTCCTCTTGAAGAAATCGAAGATCGAGCTGACTTCGTTTAGAGTGTTCTGTAAGAAAGAAACAAAGGAGCACAATCACATGAAAATCGAATACCCTGACAGGAAGCAGCCGAAGCTCGTCAAGTTCAGTGACCTGAGGAACGGGGCGACGTTTGAATATGAAGGCAAGGTGTTCATGAAAGTGTTCGAGTACGATGCAGCGGAAGCTGATGCTGTTGTACGGCTTGACACTGCTTGTGTAGAACATTTAGATTACGATGCGCCAGTAAAGCGAGTGAACGTTGTCTTGAGTGTGACTGAGTACTGAGTATGAAGAGGAGGACACAGAAGCAGTGCCTCACAATAGTGCTAATGAAGGAACCTACTGCAAGTGTGACTGCCGGGCCTGCGACGAGAACATAGCGGCGGTGATGAGCACGCGTGAAAACTGCCATTCTCGATAGTGAGAATGTGGAATGCACCGTTTCAAAATGAAACATTGTATACGAGAGTAAGGCTCGAGATGCAGTCACGCGCTCTCGCAGCTGAAAGTGAATCAAATCATCAGCTGGCACTGCCATCTGCGTGCTGCGCCGCGGCGCAGCCCTCTCTGCTTCATGTCCATACAGCAACTTTCTCTCTAAATCTACCTATAGCACGAGAAAGGAAGACAAGATATGAAGATTTTTGCGTTTATCTTTTCTTGTGTGTTGTGTACTATCTCGTACAACAGTGCTATAGTCATTTCGTGACATCGATAAACTGTGCATACAACAATCAGGATGCATGCTCAAACATACTCGAATGCATATACGAGTACTACAGATACTGGTGTCTTCGTGAGACAGACTAAGAGGAATAAAAATACCTTGAAACATGTCTTCTCTGTGGTGTAAAGTGTCTTTACTTCACTGAGGAATAAAGGAAGAGAGCTAAGAACTCATAGAAACAAGCACACACTAAGATTTAGAATCTGAGACTCAATGCTGAGCGAAGAAAGGGGTGCATACACACAATGACGTTCAACGAGCTGCTTGATTGGGTGGCTGAAAGACTGCCTGATGCTCTCATCAACGAAGGAGCTGACGGAGAGCTTATCATTGAGACTGGCTTGAAGTATGCCAGCCCGGTGGGCGATGACAATGCTGAGCTTGTAGCTATTCCGGATGAGATGTCTGATTCTCTGATGAGGGAGGAGTAGCGCGCCGTGTCTCTTGCTTCTGAGTTTCCGGCCGGTTTCTTCTCGTTTGAGAATGACCACCCGGACACGTTTCAAGACGTGCCTGTAGAAACTATCAAACGCTTCATTCAACGTGTTGAAGAGAAACTTGATGCTGGTGAACAGTTCTATACTGATGGAACTGGAAATACTGTAGTGATTGGAATGAGAGATAATGATTGTAAGAGCGGGAAGCGTATCTTCGTGTGCAGAAATGGGTATCTTGAGTCGAGTGACTCGACTTAGCTGCCTAGAAACTGAGAAACTCTACTATGTCATGCGTTCCTGATTGGACGAGCAGGTGTGTCTCTGCTAAACACCAGAGTGGGAGGTTTTTCAAGCGAACTGATGGGAGCGTGCATCTGTGTTGGGTCATCACAAGCAATGACGGAAGCTACAGATGCAGAAGCTGTGGGCTGGCACCCGACTTGTGCAGCTGCGTGCTGCATGCATTGACATGTGGGTGTGATGTCTCTGGAAATGCTTGCCGACTGCACATCTAGCTGGCTAGCGAGCGAGAGAAGCGTATGCAAAAGACACGTGACCAGCTGGGCAGAAATACTTATACGTGCGTTCGTCCAAGCGACGAGCGCTGGAAACGTCGCAATTGCTGGCGTTCTAGTCAAGATGGCAGTTACTTTAGCTGAAGAGCGTGGGCTAACACTCACATCTCACATCACGTCTTATCCTGTGGTGGCAACTAGCGACGATTGCTTGAGTTGGGAAGCTGAGCTCAAGTCGAAGCTGCTCGCTATCACCTAGTGTGAAACAAGTCTTTGCTGGGTTTTATAATGCAACTCAACGAAACGATTTTGTGGAGGTGAGTGCAGTGCGCTAACAAGAGAAAACAAAAATTGAAAGAGAGAAACAAGCGTTAACGATGTTGTAAGTTTCTGTTGTTGAGAGTGAGTGAGATTGAGAGATAGAAAACAAACGAGGAGAGTGAAAGAAACTATGTCTAAGCCTGCTAACACTGAGAGTGCTTCTGCTCCTGCTGGGTTCGTGCGGCGTACGCACACTGCTGGTTCGCTGACTGTGCGCGAAGCGCAGATTGCGAGCTATCTGATTGCGAAGCTGTACAAGTCGCCCGTCCCGGAGGGTGCGCACATCGATCGCAAGTCTGTCGGGACTGCATTCGGTGTGGTCGGCCAGTTCGTGACTGCAATCTTCGAAGAGGCTTCGAAGCGGCGGACCGGTCTGCAAGCGCGCGCCAAGAAGGGCGATGATGCTGCTGTGAAGGAGCTGAAGCAGATCGATGCTGCTCTGGCTGAGATGGAGAAGCAGAAGAAGAACGGTGACTGGGACCGCATCCAGGACCTCGCAAAGGCTGCTGTTGTGAAGGAGCGCGCTCCTCGCAAGAGCACGACGAAGCCTGCTGCGGCTGCGGCTGCTGCTTCGACGAAGCCCGCCACGAAGAAGCCGGCCACGAAGAAGGCTGCTGCTGGTGGTCGGCCGGAGGGTGATGGCAAGGGTGCTTCTGCTCGCAAGCCGTCGAAGGCCGAGCGCAAGGTGGCTCGAGCGCAGGCTGCTCAGGCGGCGGCGGCGACGGTGTGCAATGCGAGCGCCCCCGCTGCTGACCCGCCGGCAGGTCCTGCGGCTGCGTAAGCTTTAGCTGGAGGCTTCAGCTTAGAGAGTGAGAACAAAGCGGCGGGTGCAATCGGGCACCCGCCGCTTGCGGGCTGTCGTCAGAGATGATGACACTTTGTGTCAGTGGTGAAAACCTAAAGCTTAGAGAAAAGTTTGCTGACGATGGCACACTGCAGCTGGTGCATTAGATTGAAACATATCTAACAAACGTTGTAAGATGTTGTCAGAAGCAGACATCTGGGCCGTTAGCTCAACTGGTAGAGCAGCGGACTCTTAATCCGAAGGTTCAGAGTTCAAGTCTCTGACGGCCCACCATCACTTTGTGTCTGTGAAAGGGTTGAAATGAACACTACATATTCTGGTGATAACTTGCCGGCAGTCGGGACACGTGTAGAAGCGAGTACGAGTAAGACAGGCTGCATATACACAGGCACAGTTGTTGGATTTCATGTCGAAAAATATTTTGTCGGCCCAAGACACTGCAAAAACTGTTCTTGTTCTGACGCAGAGCGTGGGCTATTTGATTGGAATGGCAACACTCTTGAAGAAATTGACCCAAGACCGTGGGTCAAGGTTGAAGTTGATGAATACATAACATTTGCACCTGATGTCAAGCAACCCGAGCCAGGTAAAAACAGTGGCACGATCGTGATGTTTCCGCCAGAGTGCCTTACTAGTCTATAGCCAAGACTGAAGAGCTCATTGAGTGTTAGAGTGGGTCTAATCGAAGCTAAATAGTAGTTGCCGGTGTAACTCAGCTGGAAGAGTAGCTGTCTTGTAAACAGCAAGTCTCGTGTTCGAATCACGGCTCCGGCACTAACATTTTTAGTTAGAGCAAAGTTTGGGAACGATGAGCTCTACACTAATACATAATATGTGCAATGTGAAGCCTGCAACAGACAGTTCGAAACAGCAAGTGCTCTAGCATCACATTTTAGACAAGCACATACTAAAAAACGAAATCTCTCAGGTAGAAATAATCCACATTACGGCCATCCAGGCAGAAATCAATGGTCTGACTTTGATTGGAGTAATGTTCCATTCGATATGGTGGGCCCTCACAAGAAGAAAGAACTTCTAAAAACTGAAGCTAATAATGCTTGCACAAAGTGTGGATACGCTAAGCAACGCGATGATGGGTTCTCTATACTTGAGATGAATCATATAGACGGAGACCACAAAAATAATAAACGTGAGAACTTAGAAATACTTTGTCCAAACTGTCACGCCCTAACCCCAAACTACAAGAACTATGGGAGAACAAACAAGAGAACGTCAACACGCCTTTATCGACATAAAGAAGTAAGTGCGTTTGTAAGAGAGCAAGAAAACAAATACAAAGAACAGTTTATAGAAACAGTAACAAGAACACACGAAACAGGTGAGATAGACTATAGAAAATTTGGTTGGGTGCAAAAACTAGCAAACAAACTAAACGATATACCACAGAAAATTGGAAATCGAGTCAAAAGATGGATGCCAGACTTTTATATGAACGAGTGCTTTGCAGGAAAGAAGCGTGTATACATAAAGAAAACTACTTCATAGTCTTGTTTGTAAGCTTTACTGCATCACGTTGTGACGCACATTATATGCCCGTGTAGTTCAGCCCGGACAGAACGCATGACTTCTAATCATGATGTCGCATGTTCAAATCATGCCACGGGTACTCCTCATATCTCTAATGTGAAAGGACTAAAGTAACGTGGGTAGAGCGGGCAACAGAAAGAGCACGAAGTTCGCTAGGTTCGCTGAAACAAGCGTTTCTTTGATGATAAAATAAAGACATGGAAAGGAAACAAAAGTGAATCACTACTTTATTTTGGCTGTTGGACCATTCAAGGACAAGCAAGAAGCAGCTGACAAGCTCAATGAGTTCTTGTCAAGCCCTGATAAGTGTGTGCTCGACCAGTTCGGCAACGGCGGAGCGACGGGCGTGATGTCAGAAGATGAGCTGTTCGCTTCACCTCTTGATGAAACAGTTGTTGAACAAGTGTGACGTGCAAACGTCAAGCGCTGTGCTTGAGCGAATGCTTGCAATCTGTGTAAGCTTGCTGGCTGAGATTGATGATAGAACTCGACGAGCAATGATTGATGAGCTTGGAGATAAAGATGCCTAACGAGCCGATTCGTATTGTGACTAACCCACAAGACGAAGCTTGGTTTGCAATCGTTGACTGGTTTGCTGACAACCCGGGTACTCTGCTCATCATGGTTTTGTGTGTCGCAGTGGCAAGTTTCGGTGCGCTTGCTTGGCAGAGTCGAAACAAGCACAGGTTGTAGTAGATAATAGAGTTGTAAATGAACGGACTAATCAACTCTGAGCAGAAAAGAGAAAACAGAAATGAAGAATAATCTTCAGGCTCTCGCAAACATTCTTGGTCTTGAAGCAGTTCCAGCTAATCAGCTTGATATGAGCTTCTGGATTGGGCCGCCAGGAGAAGACGACGACTGTCGACTGCGTCGAGCTGCATTCAAGACATTCTTCATCAGTCGAGATAATGATTTTATTGATGCTGTTGTCGGCAACGCAATGCCAGCTACTTCTAGGCCAGAGTTTGTCGTCATCGGTTTCAACACTCATCTCGATGACGAGTTTCTCGTGACATATGCAGACGGACTCGGATTTGAATACAGTTTAGAGAACATTGATTGGGATGGAGTAATCAACAAGGCTGCTCACCTCGAGAAGCCAAGTGACTACTACGACGAAGTTGTGTTCTTTCAGGCTTGACGACGAAAGCAACAATCAAAATGACTGACGACCCAGAGCATGCTGCTGCTAAGCCTCAGGATGTGCACACAATCGTTTGGTTGACTCTATGCAACAGTGCAACTGTACAAGCACCGGGTGGAACGCGCGTATTTAGGTTCATGCTTGAGATTGAAGATGAAAACTTCGACAAGTCCTCATTTAGAATCAGAACAACACAAACAGTTATTGACAATCTCTTTCAAGACTTGAAGAGATTTATAAGCGAAGACACACTCAGGAAGTAACTGAGTAACGAGAACTAAAGAGAGACACGACACATGGGTCTGCATATCTGCGTTTGTGCGGAATGTAGCTGTGTTCAAATGTCTGAACCAGATAAGGCTTACTGTGTAGATTGTACAAATGATGTGCACATTGTTGGGCAAGCTCAGCAAGTCTCACAAGAAGCAGCTAACATCGTGTCAGCTGTGACGAGTAGTCCGCATCACTCGCTTGCTGTCATCAGCTCTCTTGACATTGTTGCAGCGGGAATGACAAAATCTCAAGCTCTTCGCTTGTCATTCAAGACAGTTGATGATAAGGGTGTTGAGTCGTTGTGTGACGTGCAAACGTCAAGCGCTGTGCTTGAGCGAATGCTTGCAATCTGTGTAAGCTTGCTGGCTGAGATTGATGACAGGAAGGTAGTGAACTCTACGAGAAAGAGCAGGCAATAAATGTGTCTACACTGTGTTGGTGACTTCGAAGACTTGTTTGAAGTGCTTCCGGGTTATTGGATTTCACGTGCAAAGAGTACTAGTCCCGAGGACAAAATTGAAGCAGGCAATCTTGCACTATGGAAGAACGGTGGCAACGACCCGCTCTATCTATTCTCAGCTGTTGAGCCATTTGAACAGCCGTTCGCTTCGCTTACAGAAGCAGAGATTGTTTGTGCGAGCACAGAGCTTGAGTGTCGTGAAGATGATTGGCTCGCTGCAGTACAAAACTTTCAAATCAATTTTAGGATTGAACCAGTAGATGGATATAGACTTGTCGAAACTGCACTGCAGGCGGGATACGACGCAGATAAACACCCTGGCCCTGGGTTTGCATTCTGGTTTTTCAACCGCATCGGCAAGATGCTAAACTAGGAGGAGCAAAATCGTGGGACTCACAGTCGAAGAAGTTGAGCATCGAGATATAATGCAGTTTTGTATCATCTCGATTGGTGAAGTGTTTAGAGTTGTAAGTTGGTATGACGCCGCTGCCCTTGAGAGCGGCCCACTATTTATGAAACTTCATCATCCCGTATATGATGAGCGAGGCGGCGGTACTTGCAATGCAGTCTGTCTCACTAACGAGACTGATGTCAGGGGGCAGCTGTGTCACATCATTGACACACTTGATTGTGTAGTCTACGACAAAGCATACATTAGAGTCAAGAAAATCTGAACAGAAACAAGTAACTTATAGAATATAGAATAATGCTATGAAGAACGAACGACATAGCAGAGCTTCGAATAAGCACGTGACAATTCGTCGTTCATTTATGGCACGTGACCTCATCATCCACAATCGCAGCAGGACTTTCATCGATAGAAAGCACGAAGCAGACAGGCGTGCTTGTAAGCAGTTCGATGTAAATGACGAACAAGAAGAGGGAGATTAGATAAGATGATTGTCTATGTCTTGCTCTATCAGGGTCCTGACAACACGTTCTGTCGCGGTGTCTTTGAACACCATGCTGTAGCACAAGCAAAGCTCGAAGACATTGTGCACGTTGAGTTCTCGAATGCAGGTGGTCTCACAGTCAATCCGCACGTTGACGAGTGGGAAGACCACGAACAGTCAATCTGGATTGAAGAATGTGAGATTATCTAAAGTGCCCGATAAAATCACAATCAAGATTGTAAACGACGAAGCTTGCCCACATTGCGGAGCGTTCTGGGGAAATCCTGACAAGACACTGGATTTTCCAAATCGTTCGAAAGTTGCTGACGATGATGGCGTTTGGTGGTGGAGATGCTACAATCCTGCGTGTGATGTCGGATATTACGAACCAGAAACTGGTTGTGTTGAGCTGCGGAGATAGCACATTGTTCCAGCATATGACGATCGTGACTCGCCGTGATGTGACTGCTCCGCGCTGGAAGTTCCCAGTCGGGACAGTCGCAGAAATCAAGTGCATTGGAAACTTTGGCTCACTCGGTTTTTCACTCGAAGGTGAAGCACTTGGCGTGAGTGAAACAGACATCACTGTGCTACCGTTCTTGATGGTTGTTCGTGACATGAAGTCTGTCGAAGACTTTGAGATTGTTAGCTTCTAAGCTCAACGACTAAGGATTAGAAATGGACATCAAGACAAAGTTCAGCGTCGGTGACACTGTCTGGAAGGCATCAGCTCTGGCTGTACAGCCAACTTGTAGTAAGTGTCATGGGTACGACGAGACAGGCATCGTGACATACGAACCGCGCGTCGAAAGTTTTGTGATTGATGAAATCTATATATTTGTAGATAGCCCTGGTGCTGCTGAAGTTTCGTATATAAACAATCACTTTCGTTTTCATGAACCCGAAGGTACGCTGTTTGCTTCTGAAGCTGAAGCGAGAGAAGCTGCAGAACTTGAAGTTAGACTTATTTACGAAAGTGACAAGAACAATGCGTGAATGGCTCGTGTTCTGGACATTTTCTGGAAACTATGCAGACAGCGTGAAGCGTGTGAAAGCAGATAGCTTCTATGACGCGATTATGAATACGTATGGGCACGTCTTCAATGGCAAGACACGATACATTGTGTTCGAAGTTGGACGTGGCTTAGCGTTCGATGGCACGGCAGCTGACGCAGCTGCTATTGTTGCAAGTGAGGTGTAGTTATCATGGGACTTAGTGATGAGGAACGTTTCTTGAAGATTGCATTCGCTTGTCGTAGTCTCTACAAGACTGCAGATGAGCTCGCTAATTGTGATGACTATGACAAGTTTGCAACACTACACAAGTTGTGCAAGGACGTGTGGTTTGCATTCATAGGAAACACCAGCAATTCAGCTCATTGGCTGCTTGGTTCTTCAGCTGGAAACATTATCACAAAGCCTGATGGTTTGTGGCCAGCTGCAATTATTGAAGCCTTGCATAGAGCTCGACCGTCTGATGACCCCGAGTTTGATGAAACTCTTCAGGAAGAGTTTGACAAGTTTGATGCACTTGATGTGCTTGACGTAACGTCTCTGCTCAGACAAGAGCACTATAAGGGCACTGAGCTGGCTGCTACGTTTGAGATTTTTGCTTGGACTGAGCAGCTCACCTACGCTCTCCGCCGTTATGATGATAAGTTTCTTGCAGGGCTTGAACGTTTGAGCAAGCAGATTGCAGAAATCCAGGGTGTCTGCTTCGAAATCTTCACGAGCTTTGACGAGCAGTTTGCTCGAGCTTATCTTGTGCGAGAGATTTGTGAGAAGCTGTATGCTAACAAGAAGTTTCGTGAGATTGCTGAGAAGCAGAGTTGGTGTCATCATCTCAGTAAGCCAATGAGAGAACGAACAGAGCTTAGTAAGCTGCTCAAGCATCATCGTGACATTCTGCAGAATAAGACGAAGCTCAAGCGGAATGAGCTGCTCTTGTTTATTGACATCGCTTTTGCAATGATGGGTACTCGTTATCACTACGAGCACGATTTTAGAGCTCTTGAGACATATCTTGTGGGATTGAATGTTGATAATAAGTTCATTGCACAGCTCAGAAAGATTTTTGACACGACTGTAGCTCTTCACAATGAGTGTGAGAAGTCTTCACACAATGAGTATAGCGACGAACAACGTCGTGACGAGCTGTGCTGGGTGCATGGAGTTTACTAAAGCTTGAGGGTTAGACGAGAATGTCTGTAATCTCTATGATAGTTGCTGCTGTTATTGCAGTCGTGACGATAGCAGCATGTGAATACTTGAACAGAAGCTGAAGGGAACGTGATGCATCTTGACAATAGAATGATTGCTAATCTCAAGCGAGACCCGAACAAGTTTGGTGAAATGTTGCGAGCAATCGTATTTGATTGCAAAGAAGATGAGTTCGGGGCGTACAGCACGTTCAAATTGATTGCTGGCTTCAATGCGAGCATCAATCAAAATGATATGCAAGATGCGTTCAAAGCACTTCACGGACGAGAATATAATCCGACAGTAAACACTGAGACTGAGAATTGCGTGTGCGTGCATACATGCCGTCGTGATAGACTTGCCGTTGACTGCTATTGTGTTTGCACTTGTGGTTTTTATAACCACGAATATGACACAGACGATTTGAAAGCTTCGCGCTTTTTTAGCAACAGTGAAGTTTTTGTAGCTTGGTACTGTGATGGTGATACGACACTTTACTTCAAGCTCTTGAGCGAAGGAATTGCAATCGTGAATAGAGATGCAAAGAAACCGCACGACTGGAGGTTTGTTGACGACAAGTACTTTGGAAGTCTTATCTAAACTCTAAGCAAAAAGACGACGAGCACTAAAGAATGCTGGCTGGCATCACACTCATTTGCTGTGCTGTAGCTATCGAGTGTCTCGCATTCTGGCTTGATACAAGAAGCAACGCTCGCTGAAACTTGATAAAATCATAATTTATTATTATGAAGCATGGAGGTGAATAGCACAATGTGTTTCGCTTTTAATGTCTAACGAACAGCGAGCGAAGTGTCTTGAGAATGCAGTCATCGGTGAAAAGATGATTGAAATTGAGGGCATGCTTGTCAAGTGTAAGATACTCAGATATAAGCAGCGTGCAGGAGTAAATCAAATCAACACACAGATGAGATATAACTCAAAGACAGAACATAGCAATCGCTGTCGTGCCAAGTCTGGATAGTGTAAACAGAGAAAGAAGAAAGAGAATATAAAATGCCGTGCTATAAGTCTAACTGTTGTTGTGGTGATGATGCTTCTGCTGCTGAGGTGGGAGTGAAGCCAGTCACCCGCGCTCGCACCACTACGCCGCTACGGCGGGCGCAGCGAGAGCGTGATATGATCGTACGTCAAGCTGTCTGTAACCGTCTTATTGAGTATGGAGTTACTGATTGGGAAGGCACTGACTCGATTGCTGAGCTGCGCGCAAAGCTGCACAAGAAGCTTGGTCGGTTCAGTTTTCCCGCGGGTGAAGAGCGCAAGTATTCGCGCACGTATTACTTTACGTTTGAATGGGAGTATGCACTGCACAAGTTCACTGATGTGACAATTGCTGCTCGTTATTGCTTCGAGAACGGAGACTGGGAATATGGGATTGCTTGGCGTAATCCGCTTGATAAGCAGAATGCACCAAAGCTTGCGCAGAAGATTGCACGAGAAAAGATGTTGAATGCTAATGATACATACAATTGTGTGAATAGTACTAATACTAATCCTGACTGGTATAGTTTTATAGCACAAGATATATTCTTTAATTCTCACATCCCAAGGTGGGCTGGCAATGAAGCTCAGCGTCTTGAGAACCTTGCGGCTCTTTGGCGAGAGGTTCATTCACCAGATGAAGAGTGATGCTAAGCAACAAGTTACGCGTAAAGATTTAGTCAAAGCTCTTGACAGATTTCTACGTGTGCTTGATGAACGTCTTGAAGAAGACTCAGGGGTTTTGAATGATGATAATTGCGCGACAGTTCATATTCTCATTGATCTTTTTCAAGATATTGAAGACGCAACAATTGACTTGAAAGAGAGCTACTGACACAATGAACTTGAAGAACTATGAGAAGCTTGTAATCAAGTTTTTGTATGACTTTGACTTTGTTGCAGCAGAGTGGAGAGATGATGAACTTTTTTGCTACACTGGCAGCTATGAAGAGCTTGAGCTAAGTGAGTTCATTCCCGAAAGCAAGACACACGCTTGTTGGGCTAAACTTGAAGATACACTGAGACAGCGAAACGTTGCCCCGTTTGCTCTTGACACACCGAGAAGTGAGATGAACACGTGAACTATAAGCAGCTAGTCACATCTTTTTTGCGTAAGTATAACAAGTTTACAAGTGCTGAGTGGGATGGTTGTGAATTGCTTACGTGCTTCACTAATTCCGGTGAACCGTTTGGGCCGACAGAGTACTATGGTTTTATTTGTGGTGTAAACGTAGGTCCAGTTACTAACTGGCTTGAGCTTCAAGATATGCTGAGACTTGCAAGATGTAAACAATTTACTGTGGACATTGATGTCTATGACTACGAAGATGGTAATGATTGGAGGAATGAAGACAATGTTTAATATTATCTGCTTCTGCTTCATCGGGGGGATGCTCATCGGCTTTGGTAGCTGGGACAATGCTAACAAGTGGCGTATTATTCCTGTCCTTATTGGGACTGTGATAGTTATTGCTTGCTGGTATAGTCACGGCGTTGCAAGCGTAGTCTGCGGCGGCTAAAATGACTACACTCATTTTTCCGTTGTCTATCTCGTCATAAATCTTGCCTGTTTCGCTGTAATTCTAGTTCTTTTTCTCAAAAAGAACTAAGTTCTTCTTACACTTCGTCTATCTTCTAGATACTTAGAAAGGTGATAACACAAAATGAAGCATATCATTCTTCTTGCTGTATTGCTGTTTCAGACGAGCGCGCTTGCTGACTCGCAGCAGGGTGAATGTGCAGATGGACTGTGTGGCACACCAAAGCAAGCAGGCGGCGGTGATGCAAACTCTTCTGTTCTGATTGCTGGCTCTGACATTGGACAGACGCAGCAGTTTGGTGATGACTTCGACGAAGATGGCATCGAAGATGCTGCAATCGGCGAAGATGGTGTAGCTCGTCAGCTTGATAACTGCCCGTTTGTTTATAATCCGCTGCAGCTTGATGCAGACAGTGATGATTTCGGTGATGCTTGTGATGTCTGCCCACACATCCCGTCGTGGCTCGTGCTCGACACAGATGATGATGGGGCAGGCGATGAATGTGATAATGATGTAGATGGTGACGGGGTAGCAAATGAAACTGATGTCTGCCAGCGAATTGCAGATGCAGCCCAGCTTGATACAGATAGTGACAAGCTCGGTAATGCTTGTGATGCAGACGACGACAATGACGGGTTTGCTGACATTGTCGATTTCTGCCCGCTTGTCGGCTCTGCTGAAAACAATCATAACGATTTGCTGCTTTCTGTTCGAGACTGTGACACTGACATTGACCAAGACGGCACGCTCGACACGTTTGACACGTGCATTACTGTAACAAATGATGACCAGACAGATAGTGATAATGATGGGCTTGGTGATGCTTGCGATGGAGACATTGATAACGATACAGTCCCAAACTCAATCGACAACTGTGACAGTGACTGGGACATCAGCCAGTCAGACATTGACGGTGATGGTGTAGGAGATGTCTGTGATGATGTTACGTGCTATGTTCTTGACAAGCGCTTTCCAGAAGACTGTCTAAATGAGAATGCTCCGCTTACAGTCTATGCGGGAGATGTCGAACGAGTTAGAACTGGTGATGCAATCACATTGCATATCCGCGCTAACCACGGCACAGAGCTTGATTATGTTTGGAATGTCATCAAGTCTCCAGATAGCTCTGTTGCAGTTCCGACAAGCCAGACTGGAACAGTTACGCACGTAACCAAAGCTTGGTTTGCATACAAGCGAAATGCTATTGTGACATTCACACCAGATAACGCAGGTGACTATCTCATCGGACTAACTGTGAAGAATAGAGCTGACGATAGTGTTGCTTATGACGTGCTCTTCATCGAGGCATTCGATGTTGATGCTTATGGGTGTAGCACGCTCGGCTTCTAAAGCCTCACTTAGAAACAAGCAGAAAATCTGATATAAAATTGTTTTATATTGAGAGAGTGTGAGTGAGAGACTGCAAACATTGTGTGAGAAGGAGCTGTGAAAGAAATGCTCAAGACTGAGAACGCTGTTGTGCGCGAGAATGGAAATTGGTTTGTAAAGAAGAACGGGCGCTATGACATTGGCATCGGGCTCTACACTCCTGATAGCAAGAAGGGCGGAGACGAAGAGCCGAAGACATTCGTGTCGATGCGGCTCTGGACAGTCGATCGTGAAGGCAAGCATCTGCCAACTCGAGAAGGATTTGTCTTCGACAAGGAAACGCTGCCTGACATCATCAGCGCTCTAACTGAGCTTCACACTGAGCTGAAGTGAGAGATGAGCAAGAAGTCTGAAAGGTTGGTGCTTCAGAGATGTATCGGCCTGGTTCGTGGTTGCTTCGACTTTGGGGGTGGGTATAGAGGAGAAAACTACGAGATTTACAGTACTGACCCAGAAATTGACGACGAAGGTCCTGAGCGCTGGTGAAACGCAGCACAGAAATTGGGGTCACAACAAATGAAAAAGGAGCTTAGAGAAATGCTACCAACTGATATGCCGACTGGTAGTATGTGGGAAGCACAGCCGGCAATTCCCATCCCGTTCGCTATTGGTGAGACTGTCTGGGTCGCAAACAGTGAACCGAGCTATAAGACTGTCGCTTGTTCCGAGTGTGTTGGTCAGAAGTTTGTGACAATCATCAAGGGCAATGGTGAGAAGCTTACACTCGACTGTCCTGTCTGTGAAGACTTCAACTATTCTTCACGCGGTGTAATTCAAGAGACTGTCTATGATTTCAAGCCAAGGCAGTTCGTTTGTCGATGCATCACAGACATTGATATGCACAGCGGCGAAGCTCACTACACAGAAAGCAATGAAGACGCGACGACATATAGTACAGCTTCTTCAAACAGGCTCTTTAGAGATTATGGTGAATGTCTCGCTCATTGTAAAATACTCGAAGCAGAATACAAGGCTGATGAGGAACGTCGTGTACTTGCTAACATTAGCTCGAAGCGAAAGCATCTCACTTTTAGCGCGACCTATTGGAGCCGAGAAGTCAAGAAGCTTGAACGAGAACTTGAAGCAGCCCGTGCACGCTTGAACGTTAGCAAAGAGCTTGGCAAGCAGAAGAAGAGTCCTGTTGCTGAGCACGCGTAACGCGGCTGCCAGAGTGCTTTGGGCAGCATAGCAACAAGCTACTGCAATGTGGGCAAAGCCCGAAAGTACAGCTGCAGCATTATAGACTGATTGGAGAGAAGTGATGGCAAACTACTTTGAGTACTCAGTACGTGATGTGACTGACACAGAAGCTGTTGGCGTCGGAACAGGTCAGGCACCAGACGGCTCAGTACGGATTTGTGTTGCACTGGATGGCGTGAAAGTCAATGCCAATTTAGCACCGATGTATTCAGAAATCAATTGGTCTGCTCTGACAGCAGATGCTGCTAAACAACTATATGAACTTCTGACTATTGTTCGCCATTTGTGGGAGGTCAAGAAAGTATCATGACAACAACACGACATCTAAGAGATAAAGATAAGCAGTAGGTGCAGGAATGTGCTGATAAGTCTGAACGAAACGAGTATACGTTCAGTGAGAATAATGATAAGGGTATTGCTCTTGTTCAGAAGTTCTTGTGGATGAATGGGTTTCAACGAGCGCACTGGGAAGTGTTTCATCTTGGCCCTCACGACACCGGTGATTTGACGTGCTATCGTGCAGATAGCACTGAACCATTCGGGTATTCTGAGTTTGGGTCACCATTGTTTGATGAGTGGAAAGCACTTGAGGAGACACTGTTCGAGCTTGGTTGCAATAACTTCAAGTGCTCTATCTAAGAAACAAGTTGTCTGTAAGCAATACAATAAATTGAAAGGATTTGTATGAAACATCTTTTTACAGAGCACGACAGATATAGTGATGACGCTATGCGCTTGAGCAACGAAGCTCGTCGTGCTGTACAAGGCTTGTTTAGAGCGTCAGTCACTGCTGGCCACTCTGCACGTGAGATTGCAGCTGTTATGAAAGAAACTATCAACGAGTTGATGCTTGAAGAAATTATTGACCCGAACTCTAAAACAAACACAAGGAGCTGATGATTAAGATGATTGAGACCAACGAAACGAGAGTGATGACTGCTTATGCAGACTGCTGGATGAGTGATGAGCGAGACGGAATGAAGCTTCGTAAGCTAAGCTACGTTAGCAGTGACTTCATCTCGCTCTATGAGTGGGAGAGTTTGATGAGGGCAGCTTGCCCACTCGGCTATAATGATTTCTCAGCGACTAAAGTAGCTGACGCAATTAGAGAAATTGCTGGTGATGCTGTTGATTCTCTGAAGTTTAGAGCTGCACGTGAAGGCAGTGTAGCTTGCTACGTATCGGGTGATTTATCACTGCTTGATAAGCTGTGCAAGCTATCACGTGCGCTCTATGCAGATGAAGCGCACATTGATAGTAGCTCAGAAGAGCTCCGTCTCTGGTGGGACTAAAGGTCTAAAGGAAGGTATAGTCAGCCTGTTTGGTTTGAGGCAAAGCCTGGATGTAAATGTGTAGGAGTTTTAGAACATTCTCGCGCTAGAGTCGAGTACTACCAGTGGAAGGTACTTGATGTTAGTTGTACTAACAATGCAGCAAACAGCTGCGGACGATTGCTTTATCGCGATGAAGATTAGCACTAGGCCACATAGCCAGAACGACTGTTGCACGAGTATCGAAGAGGAGGAGTTATGATAGTCAGCTGTGAGTGTGGGTACGAGTTTGACGAACTCTCTGGCCCGAGGTCATGCTGTCCAGCGTGCGGTAGGTGGGAAGGGACAAATAAGCGCAGAGCTGTCAGTGGCCGTGAGCAGCATTTTCACCAACGAGATTGTACTTGTGCAGTCTGTGCAGCGAATACAGCACCACCAACGTTCTCGTACTTCGAACAAGCGCAAGAGGACCGTGACGCTGAAGCTAAGTTAGCTGACCAGTTAGCAGCAGCATTACGAAGATATGGTCTTCACGAGTGCGTTATGACGGACAGCAATGATACAGCACGGGTGAAACCGTGCACGTGTGGGCTTGATGCAATTCTAGATGCTTACAGTAGGAGAAGACGCGATTAAAACTGAGAGCATAGAGCAAAATTACCAATAGTTATCCACAGTTAGCTCAGTTGGCAGAGCGTCCCGCTCATAACGGGATGGTCGGAAGTTCAAATCTTCCACTGTGGACTTGACATAGATTTCATCTACAAGAAAGGAAATAAAATGAATCCAACAAAACACGTTACATCAGTTGTATTAAGACACAATGAGAAAACTGAATTGACAATTGAGCTTAAAGAAGTTTCTGACACTGGGCTGGAACTTTGACATCTGAGATTGCATCTTGATTGTGCAGACGCTGACAATGAAAGTACGCTAACGTTCTTCAGCTGTTCGAGAGAGCAGTTGAGAGAGCTGTCAAACGAACTGACAAGCCTTGTAGCAAAGCACGTGCTGTAAGTTCGTTCAATTTTATATTTCGTTTGAAACAATTTTTCTATATGTAATAAGATTTTTCTATTCACACCACCACACCATCGTCCTCGCCTTACCGCCGGACCAGGTAGTGGTGTCTTATCCGGTTATGGCGCAAATGGTTGAGACGCACCTCGCTCAAGACGAGGATGGGGCAACCCATGTCCCAGTTCGAATCTGGGTAGCCGGAACTAATCGCTGAAAGCCATAGATATGGAATACAAGCTTGACTGGAACACTGGACATGCGTTCCTTCGCATCATTCCGGACGGTGATGTAGCAAAAATTGAAATCTATAGCTACAACAAAGGTGCACAGGGCACATTACAAGTTAAATCAATCAACTGGAGTGCTCTCTCTCTCAGAGATTTAGCGCTCGGCTGTCTAAAAATTGCTCGCTATATCAATCCTTCTGAAGCTGATACGAAGAGACTTGAAGACGAAGCGAAGGCAGACATTGAAGCTATGTTGAACTCTATTACGTCTGATAAAAGTGTGTAGAGCGAGAAGCATATATAATGTCTCGTCGTCTAAATGGCAGGACTTCAGGCTCTGAACCTGACTATCCACGTTCGAATCGTGGTGAGACAACTAAATGAAATTGGGATGTCGCCTAACTGACAAGGCCTCGCACTGTTAATGCGATGACTCCAGGTTTGAATCCTGGCATCCCAGCTTTTTTGTAGTCTGGTGCTGTAAGAGTATAAATAGAATAATGAGACAACATAATAGAAATGCAAGAACGAAAAGACAATAACAGCGATAGCATCTTTGAAATCGGAAACGTAATCAAGAATACAGAGCTTGGTAAGCTGCGCACTGTCATTTCAGCAGAAGAAGCCGACGCTATCGGGTTTGTAAATGTTTCGCTTTCAACTAAATCAATTGATGATATGCACGATGTTCTTTGTTTCGTAAAACCCGAAGAATCAAAATATGCACGCTTTGTTACGAAAGACAGGTCGTGGTTCTTTGAGCTCATTGAGAGAGCTTCTCAAGTGAAAGAGCGAGAGAATAGTGCGAAAGAACGTGCACTGCCTGAAAGGTGTGATGGAGCGTATGATAAAATCCAGTCTGCAGAAAATCACTTCATACAGAATGGTCAGAAACTTCCTATATCAGCACTCGCCGGTTATGCCATAGTTGGGCTAAAGCTAGACTGTGGGCACTATGCAAGCCAGCTTGGTGATGTCTATTCAGCGAGACACGGATTGCAGACGGGCTGCCTTGAGTGTGACTGGTTTGATACTGACATTGATTGAATTGACTGTGAAACAAGAGCTCAATAGATAGTAAATTACAGTTATACAACGAAAGGCAAAATAGAAAATGACTAACGCTAACGTAACACTCTCAACACTTCCTGATTCTGTAGATAAAGAGCTTGTAAAGAAAGTCTTTGATGTCTTCGTCTGAAGATGGGAAGAAGCTTATCAATAACATTGATGCACTAAAGTCACATCTTGTAAATCAGCTTGTTGCACAGCATTCAGCATAGTCGAAAGATAGAGATAGAAAGTGAGCAGCATTATGCCATCGGTTTTTGGACTCTTCACGACTCGCCTCGGATATCTTGGGCGTTTACTTTCGGCTTCGAAGTCACGTTATAGTTCAAACCACCCACATAGCGTTGTGTTCTTCAATGCTAACGTGTTTGATGAGCGAGGAGTAAAAGTCTGGTTTGGGGATGTTGACACGACTCTTGAAATGCAGACGCTGCAATCAATTGCTGACGAAATTGACGAAGCATTTTATGTCACACGCGAACAACCGTGGCGGTGGGAAACTGACGAAGTAGAGCTGGTCAAGAAACTTGAGATGGCAGTCACTGCAGGCGTTGTTGATGTTGGCTACGCTAGTGTAATCAAGATTGTGCCGAGCAAGCAGCAGCAGTAATAATTACGATGATAATACGGTGACTGTAGCCCAATTGGCAGGGCGCTCGCCTGTGGAGCGAGAAAGTGTGCGTTCAAACCGCATCAGTCACACATATATCACAAGTTTGTGAAACATAAAAAGGGAATGTATGGCAACGGGCACTGAGCTTATTCTCGGTTTTGAACATAGCTTCTCAGCTGTTCTGACTGAGCAAGCATTTCTCGGTGTTGCAATTACTGGGCGGTGCTTTCCAACTTTTGCTGACTGGAGAAACGAGAACGGAAAACTATATCCGATTGTATACAACACTGATTTGAATAACACAATGCATATTGCAAAGACGCGAATTGTAGAAGTGTTACCCTGCTTTGAGAAAGCTGTTTGGTGTGTGAAAGAAAAGTTCTATTAGAAAGACTAAAATGAAATTTGAACTCTGTAATTGTAGTGCAAATGGCTACAGCTACAGTCTCAGACATACAGTCAAGCATTATGAACTAAAAGTGTTTGACTGGACACTCAGTATCTATCAGCCAAACGAGCAGAAAAGTAGTTGGAAGCTAGAAATAATCGGCGAAGATTTTTTGACGGTACGAGTGTACTCGTCATATGACGAAGCACACGAGGGTGCATTGAAGTTTATCAGAGATAATGTTGATAAACTTGAAGAAACTCTCTCTGCTCTAAAAGAGCTGCTTCAAACGTGAAAAAGATTTTTGCAATCTGCTGCTTGTTTGCAGCTCTTGCTTTTGTGGCGTGTGAAAGTAAGACTTCGCTTCGTGAAGAAGCACTCAACGTTTTAAAGAACAACACAGTATATGTGCTTGATGAGAGCACTGGACTGTGCTATGCATTCTATACGATTGACAAAGGCAGCGGCGCATTTGCAAAGGGAATGACAGAAGTTCCGTGTGATGCTGCACTAAAATCAGCAGCGTCTCATTGTTATAATACGTGTTATAACGCTTGTGCAGAACTGACAAGTAAAGAACAGGAGACAGACCCGTGACAAATAATAAGAGACCACGTGTAAAGCTGATTGGAGCAGATGGGAATGCATTTGCAATTATGGGAGCTTGTAAGCAAGCTGCTCGTAAAGCTGGCTGGACACGAGAGCAGATTGATGCTCTCATCAAGGAAATGATGAGTGGTGACTATAATCACCTGTTGGGTGTAGCTATGGAAAAGTTTGAGGTGAGCTAGTGCATATTCTTGCACTCGTTACTGGTAGCGAATTACGTAATGCACGTGCAATGGACGAGCTGCATCTGTTTGTAGAAAACTCACCTGCTGAGCTGTGGTCAGCTCTATGGCAAGCGCTTAACATCAATTTCTACGTCAAGCGTGGAAGAGACAGAAGAGAGAAACTTAGACAACTATTTATGACTGATGTTGTGGGTGGGCTTGAAAAGACTCGTGATGAGTTTGAGAGCCCAGATTTTTCAATCATTGATTTTGTGTATGAAGAAGTTGTGCAACAGCACGTTTGCTGTGACTGAAGCAAAACTGCTGAAACAAGTTAACTGAATGCAGTATAATGTTTTTATCATAAAATAGAAATGAGGTGCTCTCCTATGAGCCGTGTATTACCAGGCTGAGCAGCGAGCTATGAGTAATGGAGCAGAAATGTTTCATCTTGCTGCTATTCTTTGGCGCGGTAAATCCCCAATTCGTGTTGGGACAAACCACGCAAAGACACACCCGAAGTTCGGTCGCAAGTATAAGGACGGGACTTATAAGCATCATCTTCACGCAGAAATGGATGTGTTGCGATTTGCGAGACCCGGTGATAGACTTGAAGTGATGCGCTGGAGAGCTGATGGGCAACTAACAATGAGCAAGCCCTGTCAGTGGTGTATGTTCCACATCCAGCGTTGCGGCATTTCTGAAGTTAGATACACGGATTGGGATGGTAACTGGCAGAAGCTTAGGGGTTTGAGACCCACATAATCACAATAGGGGTTACAACACAATGACTAACGTTGCGCCTAGTATGCGAGATGATTGCTATGGCGCTGTTGCTTTCTATCTGCGAGGTGCACAGAATGCCTGTATGTATGCTGCATATGCAGATGCAGCGGCATTACTTATGTGTGCACTCGAGCCAGTTAACGCATTTAGTGCTTCTCTCACTGTAGAAGAAAGAGCATTTATCAGGAAGTTTATTCACGACTGTATCGATGAAATGTCAAAGCTCGTAACAGCAGAAATTGATGCAGTCACTGACGAAATCGAGCCTGTACTTGATACAATCAGACAAGCAATTAGAGATGGTGCTACTGTTCAAACTGCTATTGCTAGCAGTGGCAGACGTGCACAGATGTCGAAGCATCTAAACTAAAGAAGAGACACAGCACTTATGTATAACGACGTATGCGTGAAGCTTGCCGAGCTGCACGCTCAACAGCAAGTCGAGTACTTGCGTGCATTAGTAAATTTCTTGTGTTATAATACGCAAGTTACTTGTTGGAACTACTCAATCTCTAATGGCACTTACGTTTGTAACTATTGTCGAATCACACATCAAGCTATACAGATAGTCAATAATAACGTGCTAAGTCTCGCACATAATCCGAGTTGTCTGTTCGGCGAGCTTAAGCACTTGGCTGATAATTCAGCGACAGAGTTTTCTGTTATCAACAAGCAAGGCTTCACTACAGCTCTAACTCACGTTGTGTTTGATGTGAATGACTTACAGAGAAATCAAGCGATGACAAAAGAAGAAAGAAACGTAGCGATTGCTGAGCTTGTAAATAAGTTCACCGCCTCTCTATTCAGGAGCACATAAAGACAATTATAATCGAGCTCTACACAAACTGACCAGAGTGTGGCTTGAAAAGTTCAACGAAACATATGACGACGGAGTTGCTGTACAATTAGATTACTTCTTTGATATCAATGCACCAGTATTTATCTGGCTGAGTGGGCACGGACGTCGTGACTATAAACAATCTATCATTGTAAACCCACATCTTGTTGACTACAAGTTTCAGTCGCTTGTTGACCCGTTCACTGCATGGCAAGAGATTTCTATGTTCGTCGGCGGTGTTCTAAACAGACCAGAGAATAAAATGGTATCGGTCTCTGATGAAATTCGCAGAGACAAGAAAGGATTCGATGACCGTTCGTTCAAAAATATGCCTGGACGTGATTGACATCAATAAGCTAACGACGTAAGCAGAAGAAAGTAAAAAAATTGCACGGAACAATTGACAAGCACGGAAACGTAACGATTTCTTTCAACATTTGTGATGGAAGCGGGAAGCTTAGAGCGCCGGGTGATAGGCAGCAGTGGTTGCCGTGTGAATGTTGTGGGTTTGTTGATGCAGTCGATATCAATGTCGTATCACATATATGTGACGCGTGTTACAACTTGCACAACGAAGATTTTGCAGAAGACAATGTGACATATGCAGCAGGCTATGCATATGCTTCGGGTTATCACGACTGACACTGACGTGAGAGAAATCAAGCTCATCGACGTCTCTAATCTCTATTCAGAGCGCCCGCTTCCAATTAACGAAGAAACATTCGAGTTAGCACTGGCAATCAGACAAAACAAGCATCTTATAGATGCATTACCGCCGATTACTGTCGTTCAGAAATTGACAGGAATGTTTCAAATCAAGGATGGAAGGCATCGATTTCTTGCGTTTAGATTGAATGGTATAAAGAAAATCAAAGCTCGTGTTTCAAAAGAGAGAGCCTACATCTCTAACTCAAGTTGAAACATTTGCAAAAATGGTGGTAAATTATAACTATCGAAGGCCAACGATTTTGAGAAACTGAGAGTTGAGTGACACATTGAGTAACACAAAAGAAAGGAATATGAGAGATGTCTGAGAATATGGTCGTTCGCAGGACAAACACTGCAAGTTCGCTGACTACACGTGAGAGTGGTATCCTTCTAAACCTGCTGGCAAAGCTTCATTCTTCTCCGCCTCCGGAAGGGCTGAAGCTCGACAGGGCAGCTACGTCTCGTGCTTTCGGTGTAGTTGTCTCTTTCGTTGATGCTTCGCTGTCTGAAGCTCGTGAAGGTCTGAAGTCTGTGCGTAAAGCAGCTGCAGCGAAGGATGCAGATGAAGCAGTTGTGAAGTCTGCTTCGAAGGCAGAAGCTTCGCTAAAGCGAATGGAAGACTTCTACAAGCGAGCCAATCTCGCTGAAATCCGTTCGCTCGTAGATAAAGCATCTGCTGACGCGAAGCGAGCTGCTGCTCGGAAAGCAGAGCGAGCTGCAAAAACAGCTGCAAAGCCTGCAAAAGCAGCGAAGAGGGAGTCTAAGAATGTTGTGACTACAGACGTATCGGCGCCTGTAGTTGCAGCAGAAGCCAGTTCAGCTGCTCCACCAGCGGCTTAGTTACTGGCAAGAAAGCTCAGCCAGAAACTGGCAAACTGACTGAGCAGTGGTGAGGGGTGGGCGATTGGGTGCCAGGACGGGCTGATAACTCGTTGAAGGTGCGCGACAAATGCACAAAACAGCGTACCACACTTCAGGATAAAGGTAGAATGATGAACATGCTACTGTTCTATTTTTGTATAGGCTACTCCGTTCGGAGTATACTGTGCAGATTTGTGCCGTGGCGAATTGCACAAGAGCATTATGCAGAACAAGCACTCGCAGCTACTATCTGGCCGATTGCTATACCGGTAGCTATGTGGTTTGCATACATTGACAAAGAAGCATTCAACAAACTTTAAGCTCTAACTTTTGAGAGGTTGCACACAATGTCTGCAACTCGTCTGCGTCAGAACGCCTGGAACCACGCAAAGTGGTTGCTAACGTTCTTTCTTTATGAAACAAAGTGCCACTTCTGCAAGCGACCTTTATTGACTGATACGCTTTTCACAAGTGATTGGTGGAAGCTCGGGAAACTAATCACGCTCCACCATAAGAACCACGACCACGAAGATAATAGAGCTGGCAACAGAGCGCCAGCACACGTGACTTGTCATCGCTCTTATCATATGAAACTTCAACAGAAACTGAAGCGGGAAACAAACAGCGAAAGGGACACAAAAAATGAATAACGCGGATGATATGCTAAATGATGCTATAGCGCTTGTTAAACTTGCTGACAAGCACACGTATATACTAAGTGATACGGACGATAATGAACGCCTCGTTAATTGTGAATATAAAACTGTTATGGCGGCAGCGAAAGTAGCTGCTCTATATCTTGAAATCGCCAAGTTCTTAGATGATAAACGAAGGTGATAAGCAGTGGGGCAAAGTCAAGTATATTTCAGAAAGAAATTGGGCAGATGAACTCTAACAAGCCACTAATGAAGTGCGGACACGCAGCCAATGCAGTCAATACAGAAACGAACACACCAGTTTGTGTAATCTGTATCGGACTGACGCAGGGCGCAGACGAGATTGATGAAGCTCCCCCGGACTTGACAGGACGACGAGCAAGCTGCGCTTATTGCAAGCGTGAAGCGCCGTCAAGCACAAATCTACCATTCTTCAGCGTGAAACTACATGCTGCAACTGATGATTATTACGACGGATGTTTCGGGTGGGACTGAGGGTGAAAAGAGAATTAGATGTACATGGATTTGGTTGGTCAGTGTGTCCTACAAAACATTGTCGCTATAATACGTGGTACGCATTAGTTCTAAGTACTAAGGGGCTCGCTAAAGATGCTTGAATACCCAACTATCGACAAGATTGTTAGACGTGAGCAATGCTATGTCTTCGACAAAATTGATGGCTCGAACATTAGAGCAGAATGGAATAGAGAAAAAGGTTTCTGGAAGTTTGGACGCAGACACGGTTTGCTTGATGCAAGCACTCCAATTCTGCTAAGAGCACCGCAACTCATTGAATGGAAATACAAACTAGCAGTTGCAAGAGCGCTGAAGAGCGCAAGAGTTCATAAGGCAGTCTTGTTTTTTGAATTCTATGGTGAGCATTCATTTGCTGGAAATCATGACGTGACAGACATACATGACGTTATCTTGATTGACGCGAGTTTTGACATGAAAACATTAGTTGAACCACGAGAATTCTGCAAAGTGTTCAGCGAAGTGCAACATGTAACATTGCTTGCACATCAACAATTCTCAGCTGAACTTGAGAGTGCAATTCGTAGTAATTTCGGATGGGGAGACATAAGTCTCCATGAAGGAGTTGTATGCAAAACTAATAGCGGGTTGCGTTTCAAAGTAAAAACAGACGCGTGGCTTGAAAAGCTGCACACCTTCTGTGCAGGAAACGATAAACTATTCAAGGAGCTTGAGTAAACAAATGATGAAAATCACCTTTGATTTTGACGACAAAGCATTTGGCCCTGTATTTATTGAAGACGGGCTTGACAATGTTCCAGTCTCAGAACTTCACGATGCTGAGCTGATTGAACTATTCAAGTCAAATAATGATGCACTGAGCTTTATGAAACTTCTTGCTATCAAGACTGACAATGGTAGAAAGATTATCGTGAAATGATTTGGGATGACATATCTGCAACCAAGGTAATGGTCGGTGATACAATCATCAGGAATGTGCTTCACACACGTGAGTTTGAAGACGACTCGCCGTACGGAGCATTTTTTGTAGATGCAATAAGCTATGATGGCGAGCGACTATCATTCACAGTAGTCGCAACTTCTGCGTTGAAGAACACACGTGACATTCAAGTCAGAAAAGTCATTTCGCATAAACTGAATGACATTGTGACTGTCGTTGAAAGTGTGGCCCCGCGATGAAACTGACAGGCGCATTTGGTGTGTGGGTACTATTCTCTATTGTTATAAATGTGATTGTTCTCTGGGTTGTCTTGTCACTTGTTGTTTCGGGAGTCCGTGCAGTCAATCACAGCTGTGATGTCAGATGGGCAATCGATAGGGTGACTATTTCACATCTTTTCTGTCCGGAGAATGACACTGACGATGCTACAAAAAACGGAGACGCCGTCCAGCAGTAACGTAATAGATTGTCCTGCTTGTGACGGCACAGGAAAACCGTATGCAATCTTGAAAAGCGGGAAGCGGGTTGAATGCGGTATCGTGTGGTGTGAAGCGAATACAAAATGCCCATTATGTTTCGGAAACAAGAAAATCTCAATTGATAGAATTATGAAGAAGGACTGAAGATGCTGAACATCATTGATGCTTTGTACAAGAGCTATTCTATCAACTTGTCGTCAAAAGCGCAGCTTGCTGGCCTCTTCTTTGTGTTTGGCAAGCTGCTCAGTATTCCAAGCTTTATTCTTATCTTCGTCAATAAAACAGCAGCACTCGTATCAATCACCCTATATTCAGCAGCAATCATAGCATCGTTTGTTACTTCGATTTTTGCAATGCTTGAAGATAAGGAGCAACTTAGAAATGCTTAGTTTTGTACTCGGTGTAGTAAGTTTCTGCACAACTGCATTCGTTTCTATGAAACTCTGGGCCTGGCTCGTTGTGCCAATCTTTGGCGTCAGTGCACTGAGTTTTGCACAAATCGTTGCACTTAAAAGTGTTATCTACTATTTCTTTCCCAGTAGTCAGTTTGCTTTCAACGAAACGCAGCTTGCAGATAGCAAACCTTATCAAAAACTAAGTGACAACGAGAAGTTGTTTGCGAAAACATGTGGGTGGCTGCTGATTTCTGCAGCAGCATTGCTTGTCAGCTGGGTTTTGACATACTTTATCTAAGTAAAATTAGGAGCAAGAAAAGATGGATAACAACAAGAAAATGAAACTATGGTCAGTCACTATCAGCGTTGAAGTGCCAGTTCTGGCAGAAACTGAGGGTGATGCAGAACTGTTTGCCGAAGAAGCCCTGACGAATTGCGATATAAGCTCGAGTGATTTTAGTTCGGCTGCAGTTATGTTGTTGCACCGTCGATTTGAGAATGCTATTCCGTTCGGACCTCTTGAAGACAATCCAGAAGATTTGACTGTAAAGGAACTTAGAGAAACACTCCTCAAGCAAGAATGGAAATAAGAGAAAATGTACAAGCTCATTATTCTCGTGTTTGTGTTGTTTGCAGCCTGTGCTGTTCAGAGTACACGTGGTAAAATTGGTGACAAAGAATGTATGTGTTCGTATAATGCGTCTTGTGGGGCAGCAGGATGGCAGCAGTGTCAGTGTGAAGGAGCTTACAGCGTCGGTGGGTGAAATAGAATGCTAAAACTTCTGTCTGATTTTAGCAGTGTGCATAAGCTTGTTGAGCTTTCAGGAAAAGGAAACATCAAGTGCTTTGTTAGCGAAGCTGAAACTGACGAGCCTGTCAATCCAGACAAATGTTCGTGGGTAGTTTGTGCAGTCGTTGGTGATAAATTCGTTCCAATCAGAGACCCGGTTGACCAGCGACGTTGGGTTAGTTCTGCTAACTGGGCTCATTATTGCAGTAACTCATTTACATCTGAACGTAGCATCCATCAACTTGACGGAACAGTGAAATCAGAGCAAGAAGTTTTGTTCTATGATAGAGATATGAGTGTGCATCCGTTCCCAAGAATTGATGTATAAAGTATCTAAATCTGTAAACAAGATAAAAACTCGTAAATCGAAGGAGGAGAACGATGATGGACGAAGCGTGTAGACACGGGATCCCTGGCGGAGTCGAGTGCGTCATCTGCACACTGGACGCCGAGGTCGCCCGCCTGACGGCGGAGCGCGCCGCCGCCCGCGCGGAGGTGACCGATCTGCTGCCGCGCATGGACGCCGACGCGTTCATGATCGCGCAGGCTGGCCGTGATCTCGACGCCGCCCGCCTCGCGACGGCCGGGTGGGCGGCCGTGGCGGAGAAGCGCGGGGAGGCGCTGGAAGGCTTTGTGTGCGCGGTGGAACCGCTGGTTCAGGTGGCACCACACATGGCTTGCGGTGACTGCGGAACGCTGACACACGGCACGCGTCCGTGTCACACCGTGGGTGTGTCCGGCGCGGTCGTGAAGGCCGCCCGCGCGGCCCTCGCCCTCGCCTTCGCCTTCGCCCTGGCCCTGGCCCTCGGGGGGTGCCCCGACCACTGCCAACCAGTGGAGACGCCGGTGTGTCCCGCAGGCATGGAGGCGGTAGGTGCCGCATTCGAGCGGGGGTTTGGGTGTTGGAACTGGACCCTTGTGTGCGCACGCGAGGGCGCACCCGCGAAACTGCGTGAACTGCAACGGTGAGTGCGACTGTCACACCCGGCGGAGAAGGCGACGGCGAGCCCGTGGACTGGCGCTCGCGCTGCCTGGAGGCGGAGGCCCGGCTTGCTGCGCCCGCCACGGACGAAGGGCGATGCCAGCGGGCCGCGCCCGTAGTCGATGCGTGGCTCGCGACGCTGACCGGCTACCCGTCGCCAGAACGCATGTTCGCTCTCGTGCACGCAATGTTCGCCTTCGCCTCCTCCGAGGTCGCCGCCGTCGAGGCAGAGCGGGACGAGCTACTCGAAGACGTGCGGCGCATGAAGGGCTACGTCGCAGAGTTGAAGGACGCTGCCGAAGCTCGCGAGACGGAAGGATGGGACGTTGTGGCCGATCTCGCCTCCGCCCGCTCCGACGCCCTGGCCTGGGCGATCGAGGCGGGGAGGATGCGTAGTGGACTGGAGAGGTACGGAGAGCACGCCGACGATTGCGAGCTGATCACGTTCGCAACAGGGACCGTGTTCGGTAGCGAGCATACTTGCACCTGCGGCTTCGACGCCGCCCTCGCTCCCGCCGCGCCGGGGGAGGAGCGGGACGCCGCGCTCGTGAAGCGGGCGATCGAGGCGTGCGCCAACCTGCCGGCGATCGCCTGCCATTCGGGACAGGAACGATTCGCCCTGCAAGCCCTCGCCTCAGATTCCGAGGCCGTGCGGAAAATCGTGGAGGGAAAGCCATGAGCGGCTACGACGGAATCCCGGACTGCGGCTGTCGGAATACTGCCCACGATCCGACCTGTCCGCTTGGCGGCAGCGTGATAATGATCTGCACCTTATGTGGAGCACATAACAGCCACACCGCCGGCTGTTCGGCACTGAGCCAGCTTCCGCCTCCGGCGGTACGCGGCGAGTCACGCATCGACATGATCTTCATCCTCCCCGAGGAGAACGCAGAGATCGAGCGCCTGCGGGCCGCACTCGCCACCGAGCGTCAGGCACACCGCCTCGCCCTGGAGCGGGCCTACCGCGCAGGGTGGGAGCGATACCGCGAGCAGATTGCGGGCGGCCCGTCCCATTGGGGGGACGCCGAGGAAGGGGCCGCCGCTGCCTGGGCGGATGTGTGGATGACCGCGCCGG
>ERZ1292629.1050-Hain-H43-01um-R1-1050-length-28986-cov-8_pt1 | contig 28986 bp, 28 predicted proteins | sample MGYA00564399_ERZ1292629 | MGnify/ENA primary metagenome ERZ1292629 (study PRJEB36523, sample SAMEA6512636) | groundwater metagenome | collected 2019-01-08 | study: AquaDiva: Metagenomics assemblies of 32 groundwater samples
AACCCCGGGTTGGTTAACCTGAGGACTGAGGAGCTTAGAAATGTGTATGTGCCGGGCGGGGGAAATGGCGGGGGTGGCACCGGAACTGGTTTCGGCACCGGAAGCAGCACTTTCCAGGGAGGGGGTGGTGAGTCTGGCGGCGCCGGAGCAAGTGGGAGTTTCGGGGAAGGATTGACTGACGCGCAAGTAAGACAAGCTTTTGGGCAAAATGTTCAGATTAAAGAAGGGGTTGGGGCGGCTAGGGTTGATGGACTGCGGCAGTCAATCGTAAACACCGTGGTTGGTTTACAGGGAAGCTGCGGCTGCAACGTCACGGTGACCGAAGGCACGGGCGGAATTCATTTGACAAACGGAACATATACTCATGCTAATGGATATAAGGTTGATATACGCTTGGATTCCACATTAAACAATTACATTACGAACAATTTTAGTTATATCGGAATCAGAAGCGACGGCGCGCCGATGTATCTCGCCCCTAATGGCGCCGTATATGCCAAGGAATCTAATCATTGGGACGTTGTATCAAGGTCATGATTATGATTAATAGAAATGAATCCCGTTAGAGACAACCAAACTTTGAAACATATGTCTGCCGAGAAATCGTTTAAGGTCGCAAGAGTAAATTTATCCGCGATGTCACGGATGCGCTTTTTAGGCGCATCCTGTCTCTAACGTGATGAAAAAACTTTTTTATATAATTTTAGTCATTGTTGTAATAAGCGGCGGAATTTACGCATGGTTTTACTTTTCAAAAAACGGCCCTAAAGCAGGTCCTGCGGCAGTGTCGTTGTCATCGTCACAGTCATTGTCACCACTTCCGTCTTCATACACAATAACCGACACTTTCCCTAAAACGCCGACTATAAGTATTGGCACAAGCGAAGGCATTGTTGAAACTAAAAATTTTTACAAGATTGCCGTCGATACGGAAGAGGGCTCGGTTATTATGAAAGAGACGGATAGTTACACAATCAGTTATAACAGGGAAACCGGCAAATTTTTGATTGATATTTTCGGCGGTTCTTCGGCGGCAATCAGAAGCCAGGCCGAAAACGACCTTCTTGATATTCTCGGAATCAGCCAGAGTGATGCCTGCAAACTCGACGTCAAAGTTTTTGCGGCTGGACAGGAAAGTGCGGGAAACTTAAGTTTTTGCGCAAAATAATATAATATAAGAATAAATCAAATGTCCGCTTTTATTTCAGGAATAATACTTAAAATTCTTGGTGTCGGGATAGCGCTGGCGCAAACTGGCGGCACAGGGGGAACCGGGGGAACCAGTTACACTGGCGGCACCGGCGGGGGGTCAATTACTCTCCTCAATCCGTTTGGAGAAAAAACTTTAGCCGATATTGTGCAGGCCATACTCGCGGCCCTTTTTACGCTTTCCATACCCATTGTTTCCATAATGGTCATGGTCGGCGGCTATCAAATTCTTACCGCCGCCGGCAATGAAGAAAGATTGATAACGGGCCGCCGCACGATTACTTACGCAGTCATCGGTTTCGCGGTAATATTGCTTGCCAACGGAGTTGTTTATCTCATAAGAGACCTTCTCGGCGTTTAAGCGCGTACGTGAATCGTTAGAAACAGCCCACCCTAAAGGCCCTTCGCCCGCGCTAGCGCGGGCGAAGTTTTTAACGGGGTGAATATCCACAATTGCACAAATTGTCCGTTATGGTATATTTTTGACAACGGTCTCAAAGGTCGCTTCAAAAGAAAAAAGATAATGAATAAAAGAATTTCGAACGCGGTTGGCCTGGTTTTGGGGGTTGTAACGCTTGTTTCTTTGGTTATACCTCTGGCGAGTTTGGCCCAATTCACGGGACCTCCGGCTCAACTTCCTCCGACGACACAGGTAACATTCTCTACAGTCAGCAACGCGCTCTGTACTTTGGTGGCCTGGATTTTCACCATATTGATAATCCTCACTGTAATCTTCATCCTGTGGGCCGCTTACCTTTACCTGACGGCTGACGGAGAGGAGGAAAAGATAAAGAGGGCGAATCACCAGTTGCTTTACGCCGCGATATGTCTGGTTGTCGCGATTCTATCAAGGGGCATTCCGTATTTCGTCGCGACTTTTCTCAACGCCAGCACGTTCCAAGGTTGTTAAGGTTGCCCAATTGCCCGACGAAAGTTTTTCAAAAACCTCCGTTTACACGGAGGTTTTTGTTTTTATTATCTTATGCCAATACCTCGCACTTTGTTTTGTGAGGTTATTTTATATGGAATAACTCTGCCTGTCCCGAGGTTTCTCTAGGGGTCTGTCCCGCTTGCCCTGAGTTATATCGAAGGGAATCGGATTGAGGGAAGTGAGCGTAGCGAGTCGAATGGATAAAATGGAAAATAAAAACCCGCTGCTGCTTGCCTTGTGGGCTCGCAGAGCGGGTCGATTTCTTGCAATCTTTTTCGGGATTTTTTCTTTTTATGTCACCTTTGTGCGCGGTCCCGTGCTTGGCGTCGCCGGTACCGCAGGCGACATCGGCGGTGCTGGCGGCGTAGGCACCGATTTTGTTTCTGTTGGCGCTTTCCGGACGACCGTTACTGTCACCCGTGCCATCTTCTCCCCTTTCTTCGCGGTGAGATAGATGACGCTGCCTGGAATAACATCCCCGACAGTCGCAACGGGCGTCAGCCTGCCGTCTGTCTCAATCTTGAAGATAGAGCCATCGGGCCACCGTTCAAACCGCCATCCATCGTTAAGCCGTATAATTACCGGCTTGTCGATGTCGAGGTCCCACCAGGACCTCGGAGGCAAACGTACTGCCACCTCGTCGACTTCGCCAACGACTATTTGCTGGTATGCGCCCGTCGGTACAGATGCTGTTCCACCTGACCCCCCGGCGCGAGAGGCGAAATTAATCGCCCCGATTACGAGGAGAGCAACAAACGCTACCCCCGTCGCCACCCATAGAACAGTCCATTTATTCTTGACCAGTGCTGCCCTTGCCGGTACATCTATGTGCGCCATTGTTTTCTCCTTTCGTTATTTCTTGAGTAATCCGAGAACACCACCGAGAACACCCGCTTGTCCTTCAACCGAGACTACTACTTTGTTCTTGGCGATATCCGGCGTGAGCGAAACATCAGCGGCGTTGAGGGCTTCTTGAGGACTGGCGCCGAGGGCTTTGGCTTTTGCGGCCATCTCCATCTTTCTGCCGAAAGCTTCCGCTCTTGCATCTGCCTGTTTCTGAGCTTCGAGCGATGCTTTCATTTCTTTGGAGAAATCGACGTTTGACAACGCGAACACTTCTACCTCAATGCCATACCGCCGTTCCACTGATGATGGACTTTCTTTTTGTTCTTGTTCTCTGTCGTGTTGTTCTTTTAGGACCTTCCAGTGGACATTGTAAAAAGCGATGAGGTCTTTTGCATCAATTCGCGGTTCACCTTTGTGAACACATCCGTGCACTTCGCAATTCACGTCGTGCCGAAAGTGGTAGGGTATTCCAAACTGGAGAATGTTGTTTATCAGGTCGCCCAATGCTTGGCGATTCTTAATAAAGTCATCCGAATTGTATACGCCTCCCAGTCCTCCGAGCATGTCCCTCAGCATATCCTCAATGCCGTTTTTGATTACAGCTTCTGACATTGAGATAAAGAGGTTCCTTCCGTCCTTGTCGACTCCCTTTGGGTCGGGGCGATACTGAAGCGACCCGGTGATTCCCAACTGAAGCTTGTCGGCCGATGTGAACGCGACCTCTATTGGAATAGGGGTCAACGCCATAGAGACCGGTATGACTTTATCGATGAAGGGCAACTTAAAACCTATCCCTTCATAGTAAATCGTACCGGTACGTTTTCTGAACCGTTCCAGCACGCCGTAGTGATATGCGGGCACTAAAACGATCGAATCCACAACCAGCACTGTCATTACTCCTATCAGGAGCGACCACAACACAACACCAAGAATGAAATCCATAACGTCTCCTTCGCCCGTATGGGCGTCAAAAAAATCAATCGAAAAATCCCTTATTGCTATTGCGTATTTCAAGTTGCTTCGAACCGGTTTTTGAGGCCAGCCCGATTGCCTTAAGTTAAGCATAAAATTGTCGATTTGTCAAATCAAACCGATATTATAAAACCAACCGATTTTTGTCGACATTTCAACATATCCCTGCCCGCTATGATGCATCATAGCGAGTAAAATTCTTTGCCATGGCCATCGCCACACATCGTCATATGTCGTATATCGTTGTATGTCGTATATTGTCATATATCATTATATTTTGAATGGTTTAGGCGATTGAATGGTTTCGGTAATGGTTTCAACATCTGTAGCCACTATGATGCATCATAGTGGCTAAAAATCTCCGTTATAGATCATATCGGTGGCATGCCTACCGCTAAAAATCAAATTAGATCAACATCTTTTTAAGCGCTATGATGCATCATAGCGCCATGCTACAATCATTTCATGGATAAGATGGGTAAGACGGACAAGAATAAGATGGGTAAAAAGAAGGTCGCTCTTCCGTCCCTAAAAAATTATTCTTCCCGAACAGAATGGGAAGCGGCCTGCTGGCAAGAAGTAGTAAGGTCAGAAGAGCTGCTACAGACGCTGACCACGAATTACGAACGCCACCATTTGGTATTGCGAGCTGCGGCCTTGGAAGGACTTGCTTTGGGGAAAAATTATAAGCAAATCGGCGAAGAGTTATTTATTTCCCCTCAAACTATAAGCACTATTAAAAAATCTCTCACTGAAAAAAGTTACCGCAGTTATCTGGAACGTAGCAAGAAAGAACGCAGAAAGAGAAATTACAGCGCAAACTCTTTTTTTAAACCGAAGCGCCGCGGCAGACCGGTTCGCACGAAATATGGAACGATTCGCATACCAAATTGAATACTATGATGCATCATAGTGCGTTTTTTACGGGCTGCTGCAATGACGAGTAATTAAATTAAAAAAATCCCGCTTCTTTCGGCCTTTTTGGGCTTACTTGAAGCGGGGGTTTCGCCTTGCTGCTTAAGGGCTTATATTTCGAGCCTTTTTTTTCGATAATTACCTTTATCATGACTTTTCCCCGGCCGGCCATTTTGAATTTCTTGTGATTGTAGACCTTGACGGAAAAAAGCTCCATTTTCTCTTCGACCTTTCGGTCGGAATTAGCAGAAAAAGAAATAACCGTCCCGTCCGGAAACAGGCAATTTACCACGCCTCCTCCGACATAACCCATTTGGTAAGAATCGGCGTTTGTCGGAATAATAACCCAGCCAGTCCAACAGTCCGGCCTGAGTTTGAATTCAGCAACTGTTTTTGTCATTGTTAAATCGGCTCCGGCTGCTGTTTCCTTGCAAATCTTTGTTGTATCTCCGTTGTCGGCTCCGTTATCGGCGGCGATTGCCCGTGGTTGGAGCTGAAGCGACAACAAAAAAGCGAAAAAGAGTGCTGCGGTTCTCATGGTTGCCTCCGCTATATTGGGTTTTTCAAGGCCTGTTCGCAAAAACACAAACTGGCGCTAATTTAAATAAACAACAAAATGCCACAAAAATCAATCGGCGTATAATAAATTTTGCGCCGTGTTAAACTTGAAAAAGTCGGGTTAAAATATATAAGTTGAGTAGAATGTAAGCGCCTCCGTGGCGGAACCTGGTATACGCGCAGCGCTTAGAACGCTGTCCCGCAAGGGTTAGGGGTTCAAATCCTCTCGGAGGCACAGGGGTCCCTACCTGCCCACAAAATCCGATATAATAAATCCATGATGAACAAAAAAGGATTCGTTGAAATTCCTGTCGCGATAGGACTGATTATCGGCCTGCTCGCAATAAGCATAATGGCGTATTACCTGATGGGCGGAGTTCCATATCCGCAAACTTTCTTGCAGGAACTGAATTCTCTCGGCCCATCACAACAATCGCCGGGCGAAACGTTCGGCATGAGGCAATACGCGGATTACGATTTCGGATTTTCTTTCTGGTATCCGGCTTCATGGCAGGTAAAAGAAGTTTCTTCGACAACTAATATGTTCCCCGGAAGCAATGTGCTTAAAACAATCCTGGTGGGCAAGGAAGACGATATCTATGTCTACGAGGTTTATTCCCCGAAAGGGATTATAACGGACAACCCAAACCCGGCTCCTTTCCCGCCGGTGAATTATTTCTGGAACGAAACTTCAAAATCGTGGATGACTTCATGGCCGGAAAGAACTCCGCTTGGCGTGCGCGGAGCCACCACAACCGCTTCCCTTAAAAATAAAACTATGAGCGGCCTGTTTATTTTCGGCGGCATGTCCAGATTCGACACCAGCATAATTCCGTTAAGTCCGAATAAATTCGTCGTTGTCAGAGATGGCGGGGGCGCCAACGCCGATTATCTGGCGAAAACAGTGACTGAAATAGGAGGTTTGGTCGATTCGCGCGCGCTTCAGCAGGAAGCCAACGCTTACGCGGGACAAAATTAGTTTTCCAGAAAAAAATACCCGCAAACGCGGACATTTTTATTTTTTTGCCTACCGTCCGTTGATTATCGCGTCGAAACGGTTCATGGCCTGCGTCGCCTGGCCGTTAAAATTGTTTATGGCGGTAACCTCGAAATTTATCTGGTTGATTATCGATTCCACATTGTGGTCGCCAGCCTGACCGGCAGGCAGGCCGCGCTGGCCGATAAATTTCATCTGAAGCGCCTGCAAAAGCTGATTGAGGTAATCGCTGTAGTTGATAAGGCGGCTGATTAGAGCCAGCCGGCTGGCGATTGCCTCAAGCGCCGCCTGCCGCGCCTCAAAAGAGCTTATGCCGGAAAGAGCCGTTGTCATTTTGGAAACCTGGTTCGAAAGCTCCACCGCCTTACTCCTGATTTCCCTGCTTTCGTCTATCGCTTTTATGGCAACGTTCGTCGCCTCTACGAAATTTCCCTGATTGTCCAATTGGTTGATTTTTTCCAGGTCGTTCACCGACTGGGTCGAAAGATTGACGATGTTTTGCGAAATTATGGCCCCCTGGATTCTCGCGTCTATGAATTCCTGCGGCACCCCGTCCTTAGTGGATAAAAGATTTGAGCCCAGGGCTCCGACGGTGCCGACGGCGAGAACTCCGAGAAAAATTTTTGTCTGCCGCGAAAAGTGAAACATATTTTATGACGGTTTTGCCTGGCTATTTATTGGATTATTTCTACACGATTTTCAGGATTTTGGCAAATCCTTAATGCCAAAAATTGAGTATTAATCTTGAGTTTGCTTGCAGTGAGTTTACCGAATCTGTCGAATGGGTTGAGTAAAAAAAACGGGCGGGATACAATGAAAAACGAAAACAAAAGCGGGATTCGTATAGTGGCAGTACGACTATCTTCTCCCGAAACGATTTGAGCGAAGCGAAACTATCGTTTCGAGGATCCCGCGCAAGAAATCCATATGCGAGTGTAGCACAGTGGCAGTGCGCCTGCCTTCCAAGCAGGATACGAGGGTTCGATTCCCTTCACTCGCTCAAATCTAACGGGATTGCGCAAAATTTCCGAATCCCCCCCGCCTGCGCAGAGGCTTCGGCGGGCAGGAAAGATTCAGATTTTGCGGGACAAGCTCAAGGCGCCAGTTCTCCCGATTTTGTTTCCGCAAAGCGGAAATACAAAATCGAGGATCCATGATATTTTAATCAAATCTAAAGATTTGAAAAATATCGGGAGATTCTGGTATCCCGCTCAAGTCATCACAAATACAGGTTCTCCGCCAAAGGCGGATCCGCCTCGGGCAGAGATTCCCCTTACCCGCTCAATTAGAAAATCTTAACGAAGAATAAGTTTAGATTTTCAATTGTCCCGAGCGAGTCCCGACGAAGGAGGGACGACGAGGGACTACTTTATTTTAATCCTGAAGAACTTTTTCTTTCCGATTCTAATGGAATCTCCATCTCTTACATAAACTAGTTTTGTGGGATCTGAACATTTTTCTCCGTTTATACTAAAACCTCCCTGAATGATAATCCTTCTAGCCTCGCCCTTACTTTTTATAGCACCGCTGGCCGTTATAAGTTTTACGGGGAAAATTTCTCCGATTTGAGAACTAGGATCTCCTTTTCGTATTATTGTTGCTTTATTTAAACGAAGCGGTTGTAGTTCATTATCGGATAAATCTTTTTTAGAAAACAATTTATCCCATCTTTCCTCCGCTTTTTTCGCCGCGGATTCTCCGTAAATCTTTTTCACTATCTCGAAAGCGACCAGCATTTTGGCCTCCTTCGGCCCTTTCCTTAAAATCGTTTTAACTTCGGGCAGTGGTACGCGCGTGCAATTTACAAAAAACACTTTGGTCATTTCGTCCGGCTGGGCCATCACCGCTCCGTACATTTCGTTCGGCGGAAAAGAAAGAAATACTCCTGTTCCCTTGCTTTTGGACATGAGCTCGCCGGTCTTAGGGTTCTCCATAAGATTGACGACAATTACGAATTTATCTTTGTTTTTTAACCTCTTAACCAGCGTCCTACCGGTAAGAGCATTGAAGGTTTGGTCTGTTCCGCAAAGCTCGGCGTCGACATCCATCGCCACGCTGTCGTAGCCCTGCATAAGCGGGTAAAGAAATTCGTGGAGATGAATCGGCAGCTGGTCTTTCAGGCGCTTCTGGAACATATCTCTTTCGAGTATTTGTTGAACCGTGAAATTGGAGGCCAGGGAAATAATTTCCTTCAAAGATAGTTTTGAAAGCCATTTGCCGTTATACAAAACTTTCGGCGGATTTTTTCTGTCGCTGAAATTCAAAAGTGGTTTTATCTGCTTCAGCCAGTTCTTAACATTTTCTTTTACTTCTTTTTCGGTAAGCTGCTTTCTGGCTTCGGTTCTGTCGCCGGGGTCTCCGATTCTCGCCGTAAAATCACCGAATAAAACAATCACTTCGTGCCCAAGCTGGCGAAGCTCTTCAAGGAACATATAATTTTTGGCGTGGCTAAGGTGCAAAGCCGAAGAGGTCGGGTCGGCGCCCATGTAAATTCTCAACCTATCGCCTTTGATTAATCTTTCAAACAGGGCTTCTTTCGACGGCAATATCTGAACAACGACTCCCCTGCCGAAAATTTTCTTCAAGCGTTTCTTGTCGGTGATTGTTTTCATTATTGGATAAATTCTATCACAAAAGCCGCTATCGAGCGGCAAAGCAACTGAGAGATGTTCTGTTTTTGAGAAGCTATCGGAAGCCGCGGAGGCGGCTGAGATGCAGGTAAATTTTCAGCAGAAAATTATACTGGTTCTCAAAAACAGAACATCGAATATCCTACTTGTGCTTCTTTATAATCTCATCAATCAGGCCGTATTCTTTGGCTTCTTCCGGCGTCATGTAAAAGTCGCGGTCGGTGTCTTTCTCGATTTTAGCGAGCGGCTGGCCGGTGTGCTTGGAAAGAATGTGGTTTATTTTGTCCTTGATTTTTAATATCTGCCTCGCGGTGATTTCTATTTCTGTCGCTTGCCCTTCGGCTCCTCCCATAACCTGGTGCAAAAGAATCTCGGAATTCGGCAGGGCAAAACGTTTGCCGTCGGCTCCGGCAGCAAGGAGAACCGCGCCCATTGAGGCGGCCATGCCTACGCACATTGTTGAAACGTCCGGCTTTACGTATTGCATGGTGTCATAAACAGCCATTCCTGCCGTAACCGAACCGCCGGGCGTGTTCAAATACAACTTAATGTCTTTTTTGGGGTCCTCGTGCTCGAGGAAAAGGAGTTGGGCGATGACCGAATTCGCCACGCCGTCGTTGATCGGGCCGCCGAGAAAAATTATTCTTTCCTTAAGAAGTCGTGAATAGATGTCGTAAGCGCGTTCGCCGTATTGCGTTTTCTCGATTACTGTCGGAATCAGATATTGGTTTATAGGATAGATTTTTTTCATTTCCTTTATTTTATAGAAAATAAATTTATAAGTAAACGTATCCTTGTTTCGTTAATCGGATTCGTCGGCGGCATCCATTTTTTCCAGCTCGCCGCTCGAAGCCACTCCGCCCTCTTGAGATTCCTCCGGCCGCGCCTGCGAACGGACGTCTATTTTCCATCCGGTAAGCTTGGCCGCCAATCTCACGTTCTGCCCGCTGCGGCCGATAGCCAAACTAAGCTGGTCTTCGGGAACATAAACTCTGGCTTCTCGTCTCGGCAGCGCTTCCACTGAAGCGACTTTGGCCGGAGAAAGCGAATTGGCTATGAGTTTTTCCGGGTCGTCCGACCATTCGGCAATATCTATTTTCTCGTTGCCAAGTTCGTTGTTGACCGCCATGACGCGCGTTCCGCGCTGGCCAACCAAAGCACCAACCGGGTCAACGCCTTCGACATTCGAAGCTACGGCTAATTTCGTCCGGCTGCCGGGTTCCCTCGCGATTGCTTTTATTTCGACGGCTCCTTCAGCAACCTCCGGCACTTCAAGCTCAAAAAGTTTGCTGACGAATTTCGGATGTGAACGCGAAAGTATGATGCCCGGCAACCGTGTGTCTTCCTGAACCGCCAAAACGAGAAAGCGGAGCCGTTCGCCGATGCGGTAATGTTCTCCCGGTATCGATTCATTGGCGAACATCACTCCGAAAGCGCGTCCGAGGTCCACGTAAACGTGCCCGCGCTCGAAGCGCTGAACAAGCCCGCTGACAACTTGCCCTTCTTTATCGTGCCATTCCTTAAGTATGGATTCCCTTTCCGATTCGCGGAGTTTCTGGAAAATGGATTGCTTGGCCGCCTGCGCCGCTATACGGCCAAAATCTTCGTGCCCTTCCAGGGTGAAAGAAATTTCCTCGCCGACCGTGGCGTCCTTCTTTGCTTTTTTGGCTTCTTCCAGAGTTATATGTCGTTCCGGATTATATCTTGGCAACAAGCCTTCTTCCTCCCGCCCAGTTTCAGCTGGGCGAGGCTCGCCCCCCTCAGGGGCGGCTCCTTCATCGACGAAACGGACCGTGCTTTCGTCAACGACGGCTTTTATCTGCCAGAATTCAAGCTCCCCGGTTTTTGTGTCGAGTTTTGCTTTGATGATTTCTCCGCGCTTTCCGTACTCGCGCTTGTAAGCGGCGGCGATGGCCGACTCGACCACTTCAAGAACTTTTTTCGGGTCGAGCGCCTTTTCTTCGGCAACCTGTTTTATGGCTTTCGATAAATCTTTTAGGTTGAACATGCCAATGTTGTAGCTAAATTTTCAAGCTCGTTTGTAGCTTGGAGAAATCCTTCAAAAAAATCCACCATTGAGGGCGGATTCATTAAGCACATTATATAGGGGGTTTTTGTAAAAGTCAACTCCTTACTATTAGATAATAATTTATTATATTTGTCAATGGCGTTCAAATGTTTTCATAATGGCGGATGTCGCAATTTTTTAGAGCCGGATTTTCCGCGCCGGCCTGCCCGCGCGGGCAGACCGGAATTTTTATGGCAACCAGATCTATTTGCCATCCCCTGTCCTCGTTAACCAAATCCGGATTTTCAGCAACGAACTCGCGGCAGGTTCGTTGCAATTTTTTAAGCTTTGAAGAAGTCAGGTGGTCCTCCGGCAAAAGCCCGCCAGCTGAATTTTCCTTGAGCGCTTTGACCTCGACAAAAACCAAAATATTGGTTACTGGCCTGGCAATAATATCTATTTCGCCCCATGGCTTCCGATAATTCCTTTTAAGTATCCTATACCCCCTACCAACAAGATATTCACAAGCCAGGTCTTCGCCGAGTTTACCTGTTTCCGATTTTAACGTTTTCGCGCGGAACATTTATGGTATGATTTTAATGTTATTCAGCAAACAATGCAAACATGATTCAGGACAAAAAACTATCTTACGAATTTATAAGGGGTTTCATCGAAAGCAAAGGAACATTTACTTTTTCATCGAATAACAAAATACATCGTAAGGTTCCTGCGTTTGCAATAAAAACGAACATTAGGAATAAGGAACTGATAGAGAAGATAAGGGACTCAATGGGCTTAGAAAATAAAGTATATGAGTATAACCATCAAAAAAATGATGGATATAAAAGAGAACCACAAGCAATGCTTATTGTGAGGGAATTTGGGCAACTAAAAAATATAATCGTCCCATTTTTCTATAAGCGGCTTAAAGGAAACAAAGGAAAGCAGTTTGAACAATGGCTTGAAAATATTGGGAATGATCCTGCCGTACCGGAAACGTTCAAATTTATCTACAAAATACATAAGGCTGGTTTTTATGATAAAAATCCCAAATTTGTAGATTAAGCATTTGTAAATAATGTTTGTTGATTTACAAACAAAACATCAAAAATCAAAAAAATGTAGGTTTTTCAAGCTTATCGGGTTTTTTGATTTATTGAGATGTTTGTCAGGAACTGATTTTTTCTGATATTTCATCGGCAATTTTAATCGGCAACGGCAATTTATCGGCAATTTTTTAATCGGAAGTCAATCGGCAAAACATTTCATTAGGGGCGCTTTTCTAAGGAAGATTAAACGGTTATTTAAACCTTAACATCGCTTGCCATGGACCAGGACAAACATAAAATTAACCTATTGACAAAATATAATTTATATTGCGTGATTTATTATTTGCCGGATACACGGGCAAAACAAAAAATATCGAAGCTTGCTTCCATTAAAATGATTTGACGATGTGCGGTCATTTAAGTAACCTTACAATCGGGAGCGAGGCAAGTGTAAGAGCGGGAACTGCTTTTATTTTCGCCGAGTGATCCGATTGATAAAACAAAGTTTTATTAAACAATGACTAAAGAAAAAAGAGCTACTTACGAAAAAAGGCTTAAAGAAGAAAAAATCAAGCTGACGGCAGAAGTGGGAAAATACTCGGAGGCAGAAGATTTCGGCAGCGATATCGACCACATGGAAGAAGAATCTGACGAGTCGCAGTCTTACGCGAACAGAATGTCCATAGCCTCCAGCCTCAAAGCCAGGGTTAACGAAATAGACATGGCCTTGAACAAAATTATTATGGGCACCTACGGAGTTTGCGGAAAATGCGGGGGAGAAATATCCGAAAAAGTCCTGGACATGGCGCCGGAATCCGAATTGTGCGTCGATTGCAAAAAAGGAGAAAGATGAGATGCAAAAAAGCGTCGCCAAGATCTACTCGGCCGAGCTGGAAGGCATTAACGCGAAACTTATTGAAGTGGAGGTTGACCTGAACGTCGGCCTTCATTCTTTCAACATAGTCGGTTTGGCCGACAAGGCGCTGAACGAAGCGCGCGAACGCGTTAATTCCGCCCTGAAAAATTCCGGGGCAAAACCGCCAAATCGCGAGAACAGAAAGATAACCGTAAACCTGGCGCCAGCTGACGTCAAAAAAACCGGCTCTCAATACGACTTAGCTATCGCCCTTGGCTATCTGTTGGCTACGAAACAAATCGGTGAATTCGAAACGAACGATAAAATTTTTATCGGAGAACTCGGCTTGGATGGCCGTCTGCGCCCGATAAACGGTTCTCTCAATATCGCGGAGATGGGCGGGGGACGCGGCATCAAATATCTTTTTTTGCCGAAAGAAAACGCATCCGAAGCCGCTGCCGTAAAAAACATAAGCGTCATTCCCGTGCAATCGCTCGAAGAAATAATTGAAATTTTGGAAAAGAAAAAACCAGCCATAGTCCAGGTCTTTGATGGTTTTTCCGGGCAGGATACCGGTGAAATTTCCGTTTTGGATTTTTCAGAGATAAAAGGCCAGGAAAACGCCAAACGCGCCTTGACTATTGCCGCGAGCGGCGGGCATAACCTTCTTATGGTCGGGCCGCCCGGAGTCGGTAAAAGCTTGCTTGCTCAAGCCATGATTGGCATACTGCCGGCTCTGCATCTTCCTGAAGCCATTGAAATAACAAAAATTTACAGCGCCGCCGGCGTCAACAAATCAGGATTAATCAAGCAGCGCCCTTTCCGTTCGCCGCATCAAACCGCCTCCATCGCGGCCGTCATTGGCGGAGGTTCGCAACCCAAGCCGGGCGAAATAAGCCTTTCGCATCTCGGCGTTCTTTTTCTCGACGAACTGCCGGAATTCCAGAAAAACATACTCGAAGCGTTGCGCCAACCGCTTGAAAACGGCAAGGTGCACATAGCGAGAGCCAGGGATTCTCTTGTTTTTCCCGCGCGATTCACCCTGGTCGCGGCTATGAATCCGTGCCCGTGCGGATTTTACGGCGACCCCGAAAAGGAATGCAGATGCTCGGCTTACGACGTCATAAGATACCAGAAAAAAATTTCCGGACCCCTTCTGGACCGCATTGACATTCAAATAAAAGTGCCGCGCGTTAAAGTTCAGGAACTTCGAGGAAAAAAATCGGAAGAACCGGCCAATGCCCGGATAAAAAGGGAAGTGGAAGAGGCAAGAAAAGTGCAAACAGAAAGATTCAAGAACCTGAAAATAAGAACGAATACCGAGATGAGTTCCAAGCAGGTTGAGCAATTCGTGGATTTCGATTCTTCCGGAGAAAAATTCCTGGCGACTTTGGACAAAATACGGCTTTCGCCGCGGGGCTATTATCGTCTTTTAAAAACCGCGAGAACCATAGCCGACCTGGATAAAAGCGAAAAAACTTCTGCCAATCATCTGGCCGAGGCATTCAGCTACCGGCTAAGAGAAGAAATTTAAAAAATGTCGCGGTGCGTAACATTTTTTCATTTGGTTCCCTGCCGGCCGAAGCCTCGGCGCAGGCGGGGCTCGCCGCAAAGAAAATTAAGTTTTCCTTGCAGTTATGTCCTGAGCCTGTCGAAGGGCGGACTCGCCCCGTTAGAAATCAGAGATAATATAACTTTTGTATATAATGATGCTATTCAGAAAAATATCATCTGAGGAAATACAGTGTCTGTCTGATTTCGTACGGGGCTCGCTGCCAAGTTTAATTGGAAACGAAGGGATTAACCGCGCCTAAAACTTCGAAATGGAGATGGCATCCGGTGGAATTCCCCGTCATTCCCATTGATCCTATGGAATCTCCTTTTTTAACGTACTGGCCGACAGAAACAGAAATTTTATTCATATGAGCATAGCGGGTTTTTGTGCCGTTGGGGTGCGAAATTATGACATAATGGCCATAGCCGCCGCCCCATAAATCCGTGGATGCTTCGTTAACCAAGCCTCCGGCGGCCGCCCTGATATCCGTGCCGCAGGCATTGGCTATATCAACCGCGTTATTTGAATGAAGCTTTCCCCAATTAAAACCCTCTGTGGGCATAGTAAAATATCCTTTCAAATCGGGCCCGGTTTCCGGCAACGGGGAAGTTGACCGTTGCGACGCCTCCCGTTGGTTATTAACTGGTTCGCTGCCTGAAAATAAACCTTTTTCTAAAAGATTATCTTCCTGAGCGCCCGAAACTGGCGATATAACATTATCTTTGGAGTAAAGCGGCATGGATTCCAGCATTCCCGGATTATCTACCGAATAATCAGGTTCGGCGGCGCTAACCGTAGGACCTCCCCAAATACCTACCTGTTTCTGGTGTATAGAGGGGCCGAAAGCCATAAAACTGGAAATAGTAAGGATTATTGGCAAAAAAATAGCCATCCCCAGCGTCTTTTTGGCCTTATTTATTTGTCGTAATATGGTATTAATGGTTATATGAAACTTCGTTTCATCAATCGGTTGCCTACTCCGCCGAAGCAGCCGCTTCGGCTGCGAAGGCCGGGCGCTCGGCGAAAATAAAAGCGATTTTCGCTTTTACGCTCGCCTCGCTACCGATTGTAAAGTTAGCAGAAAGGGATAGATTGGGCGAGGGGGTCGTGTGGAAAACCACCAGTATTGTGCGACAGAAATAATGAATCCCCCACATAACTAAGGATAATTTCCTTATATAAATAATTACTTTAAAAACATGAAGGAGGCTAAATCAAGGTCAAAATACAATTGTAAGGTTGCAGCCATAAGCAATCCTTGTTATGTGGGGGATGAAATTTAACCTTAACCCGCAGCAAAAATTGGCCGTTCAGGCCGCGGATAAACCCCTTTTGATAGTAGCCGGAGCGGGGACAGGCAAAACCAGGACCCTTACCGGCCGGCTGGCCTATCTCATGGAAAATGGGGTGTCGCCAAACCGCATCGTCGCCATGACTTTTACCAATAAAGCCGCCAAAGAGATGGCTGGAAGGGTACATAATGCGAAAATAGCGAATACTTTATGCGAATGCCGCGAAAATTTTTCGCATAATTCGCGTCCGGTTTCGCATCATTCGCATTATGCTTTTCCATTTATCGGCACGTTTCATTCTTTCGGCGCCAGGATATTAAGGGCGGAAGCCGAGCTTCTCGGCCGGAACGGGAATTTTGTCATTTTCGACAACTCCGATTCTTTGCAAATAGTGAAGAAATTATTCAAATCCGAATCGTTCAGGAACAAAGATTCCGATTATTCCGGAGCGGCGGAAATCTGCCGGAAAATTTCAAGAATAAAAAACGGCATTGTCTCGCTTGGGTCGATGAAAAATTCTTCTCCTGAAGACATTTTGGCGCTGAAAATTTTTCGGCGTTACGAGAAAGAACTGCAAAAAAACAACGCTTTCGATTTCGATGACCTTATAGAAAAAGTTGTTAAGATTTTCAGGGAAAATTCCAAAGTTCTCGAAAAATACCGCGGGCGGTTCCATCACATTCTCATAGACGAATATCAGGACCTGAACAACAAACAGTACGAGCTGGTGAAACTGCTTGTCGGCGCATCGTCGCGAATATCCGTAGTCGGCGACGACCAGCAGATGATTTACAGTTTCCGCGGTTCCAATTTTCAGATATTCCTTGATTTTGAAAAAGACTGGCCGGACGCCAATGTCGTTCTTCTGGAAGAAAATTACCGTTCCGCGGCAAAAATAGTAAAAGCCGCGTCGGCGTTGATTGCCAACAACGAGAACCAGAAACCGAAAACCCTCTGGACGAAAAAAGAAGATGGCGCGCCCGTCAAAATAGTTGAGACCTCGGATGAGGAAAGTGAAGCGGATTGGATAGCCGAGCAAATACAGATAATGACGAATGACAATAACGATGACAATAAAACTTCTGTCATTGGTCATGGTCGCCATCATGGTGCGAATGTCGCCGTTCTTTACCGCACAAACGCGCAATCCCGCGCAATTGAACAAACGTTGATTGAAAGGGGAATACCGTACCAGATTTTCGGCGGCTTGCGGTTTTATGAACGGAAAGAAATAAAAGATGTCGTCGCGGCGCTTCGCTACGCTCAAAATCCCAACGACGAAATCAGCCGCGAGCGCCTGGAAAAAAATATAGCCAAGGGCCGCTTCTCAAGGTTCCGGGAATCCCTTGATGGCGATAATTTTTCTTCGCCGACAGAATTGATACGTGATTTTCTGGATTCAACCGACTACCTTGAACTTGTCGGAAGGAACTTCCTGAACGCCGATGAACGCCGGGAAAACATAGCGGAATTGCTCCATTTTGCCTCGGAATTCAAGGATTTGCCGTCGTTTTTGGAACAAATAACGCTTCTTCAGCCGACAGATTCACCCTCCCAGGTTTTTCGGAAGAAAAATTTGGGAGGGCAAGCCGTCAGCCTGATGACGATTCATCTTGCCAAAGGCCTTGAATTTGATTCAGTTTTTCTGGCCGGCTGCAACGAAGGACTTTTGCCGCACAACCGCTCGCTCGGAAACGGAACGGAAACCGAAGAAGAAAGACGTCTGATGTACGTCGCGATGACAAGGGCGAAGGAAGAACTTTTTATCAGTTTTTACGACATACCGTCGCGGTTCCTAGGGGAACTTCCGCAAGAGCTTGTCGAATTCGAAAGCCTTGTGTCCGGCGGCAAAGATTTTTCCGACCTTGACAGCGAAGAGCGTTACATCACGCTTGACTGAAGGAGCATAATGCAAAATACGCTAATCCACTATGCGAATATTGCGAAATTTCGCATGATTAGCATAAAATAATTTGTAGTTTCGCATTATAAAAATTCATAATCATGACAAAGCTCGGCCAACATTTCTTAACGGATAAACGAGCGCTCAAAAAAATCGCCGAACTGCTCGATTTGAAAAAAAGCGACTTAGTTTTGGAAATAGGGCCGGGGCACGGAGAATTGACGGAACAAATCGCCAGCTACGGTTGCGAGATAAACGCAATAGAAAAAGACGGACAACTGGCGGAATTTCTGAATAAAAAATTTTCTGGAAATGAAAAAATAAAAATAATGAACGGAGACGCTCTTAAAGTTTTGCCTTCGTTAATTGAAAATTGTAAACTGAAAATTGAAAATTATAAATTAATCGGCAACATCCCTTACTACATCACCGGGAAACTGCTCCGGACAATAGGCGAGTTGCCCTACAAGCCGCGCCTCTCGGTTCTGACAATCCAGAAAGAGGTCGCTGAACGGCTGGCGTCGAAACCTCCTCGCATGAACCGCCTTGCCGCGAGCGTCCAATTCTGGGCAAAACCAGAGATTGCCTTTATTTTGCCAAAAGATTTTTTCAGGCCGAGGCCGGAGGTGGACTCGGCAACCATCGTTTTGAGGCCCGCGGTTAACGGGGGCGCGGACGAAAAGGCCTATTACAAAATGGTGCGGGTAATTTTTCGTCAGCCGAGGAAAACCGTCCTGAACAATCTGGCCGCCGCGTTGGAAATTCCGAAAGATGAAATTGAAACGGGCCTTAAAAAAGCCGGCATCGAACCAAATTCGAGGCCGCAAAACCTTTCGCTGGAAGATATTTTCAAGCTGGCTTCGAATTTTTAATGAATGGCAATAAGATTTTAGGGCGGCTTGCCACGAGTGAGCCCCGCTTTTGGCGGGGCGAGTCGAGTAGCTCCTCGTCGTCCTTCCTTCGTCAGGACTCGCTCGGGACACTTGAAAATCTAATCCCGCCTTTGGGGCGGGAAAGATTTTCTAAGTGGGGATAAAAAATTTAGGATTGGTGGCGGCGATAAACTATAATTAAGGAGTAATGGATGCACCGGATCTCAAAAAACTGATTGCGGGATTTTTGGTGTTTTCGGCGCTTACCAGCGCCATAACTTTAATTTCTCTGAACTTAATCGGGACGCCGAAACCCGCCCAAGAAGTTCTTCAAATCGAAGGGAAAAACCCTCTATCGACAATAAGCGATAACGCTCTCGTCGAGAAACTTCCCGACAACGGAGGGCAAACAAACATCTCGGCTTCCGGACAAACGGACGGCGGTCTTTCCGACCCGTCCAATCTGACGAATAATTTGGCCAATGTTTTTGCCGAACAGATGATTGCCAACAACCGGAACGGGCCGCAGTACGACCAGAACGGCGAGCCGACCGTGCTCAAACTGCCCGGCGAGGACAAAGCGGCGGAGATGATAAAACAGGCGCTGTCCAAAACCTCGTTTGATTTCGACGACAAAGTATCGGTTCCAGTGTATAAAATCGCCAACTCTTTCGGTCCGAAAGATGTTTCCGGTTATTTGGAACAGGTTTACGCGATTCTTGGGCAGGTTTCGTCCAGCACCAAATCGTCGCTTGCCGATATCCAAAATCCAACGGCCGACGACATGGCTATCCCGGGGCTTGCCATTGAAGCGGCTCTCGCGAAACTTTCTTCCCTGTCGGTGCCGAAGCCCTTCGTGGAACTTCACACGACTCTTCTGAGATTTTTCTCGAACCAAAAAAATGTTTTTAACGCGGTCGCCGATTACCAGTCGGACCCAATGAAAACGATTGTCGCTCTTCAGAATGAAGAAGAAATAATAAATCGAGACCTGACGCGAGTTAAAAACGCGGCGATGAAAGTGGACAAGGAAACTCTTTCTTTAAACAACGACCCCGCGTGGGAAAAATTGTATTCCGAAATCTTCGGCGTTAAAAAAGCTTACGCTCTTTTTGGTATAGGAGATATTGTTTTCGACCCGTCGGTTTTTGCCCAAGCCGTGGCTACAGTAAGCGCCCTCATAAGCAACAATCTGGCCCGCATCAGCGAATGGCTTTACACAACGGCTCTACGCATCGCCGTCAACATTCTGATAAACGAATTCCAGAACCAGGTTGTCAACTGGATATCCGGCAACGGCAATCCGAAGTTCATCACCGATTGGAGAGGATTTTTAAGAGATGTTGCCAACAAAACCGCCGGCCAGGTTATTTACAATATATCTCCCGGGCTTTGCAGCGGTTTCGGGTCGTTAATCAGGATTTCGCTCCTACCGGTGCCGTACGCGAATACGGGTGTACGCTGTACGCTGAATCAGGTGGTTAGTAATGTTCAAAATTTTTTCAACCGATTCCAGACGGGCGGGTGGTACGCCTACAGTTACGCTATGCAGCCCAATAATAACTACTTCGGCGCGCTTATAACGGCCTATGACAGGCAGTTGACGGAGGTTATGGCCGCCAGGGATGCCGCCAGCAACCAAGCCGTTGCAAGTAAGGGATTCCTCTCCATTAAAAAATGTGTGCAGACATCCGAAGATGAATTGGGTAACGTAACCTGCGTAAAAGAAATCGATACCACTCCGGGCTCGGTTGTAGGCGAAACGCTTACAACTTCGCTCGGCTGGAAAGGAAACCAGATTGTAAACGCCCAGAGATTCGAAGATTTGGTGGCGGCAATCGTAAACGCTTCGATAAACAGAATAATCAGAGAAGGGTTAAGTTCTCTCACTGAAGCCATGAATCCGGCGACACCGTCATTCACGGGCGCCACGCCGACCGGAGTAACCAATCCGGGGAGTTTGGGCGCCACTGCGACCAACGTCAATAATCTCATTAATTCCCTGAGTCAAACCGGGGTTTTTGAGCAAAACCAAATTATCATCGATGCCGACACTCAATGGCTGTCGCTCGAATCCCAGGCAACGACTTCGGCCATAGCCCTGCTCAATCAGCTTTCGGCTTCCTGTACGGATATTTCGGCGCAGATATCCCAAAAAATCAGCGAGTTAAATTCGCTCACGGCCACCACGCAAACCGAATTAAACAACGCCAATGCCATTAACAATTTTAGGAGCGCCGCCCAAACCGCCACCTCCACGCAGGAAATCGCCAATCTGCTTAATGCGCTTCAATCCATCGACATAAATCGGATAGAGAGCGCGGCGACCGCCGCACAGGACCGCCTGGCCGCTCTTCTGCACTTTATTTCGGTTGTTCAATCGAGTTTGCTTAACGGCAATTGCAACATAACTCTGCCGTCGCTCACTTCTCCGCCGCAAACTAACGGCAACACTGGCGATTAAGAAATAATGACGCGAATTTTAAAAAACTTTACCGGACAGAAAACCAAATGGGTTGTTTGGCTTTTCTGTCTGGCGGTCCTGGCAATGCCTTTATTCGCCGGCGCCCAACCGGAACCGACTGGAAATGAACCTTATGATACCGCCCCGAGCGAAAGCGTCGCCGGCAAGGTAGCCAGTTGGGTTTTTGGAAGTATTGGCGGTGTACTCGGGGCGGTAATCGGCTGGATTGCTTTTGTCATCAATTATGTCATAGCTTCGATTTTCGGCGTTGCCATTTCTATAATTTCCTATTTCATAAGCATAGTCATACAACTGAATACAAACATAGTGCGTTCCAAAATGGTCACTTCAGGTTTTCAGGTAACTTTGGCCATTGCCAATCTTGGGTTCGTTCTGGCCATCATCGTCATCGCCATAATGACGATTTTGAGGTACGAGACCTACGCTCTCAAGCAAACTCTCTGGAAACTTGTGGCCGCCGCGATTCTTGTCAATTTCAGTTTGGTCATCGCCGCCGCCATCCTCAATTTCGCCGACACGCTGACGCTTTATTTTTTGAACAGCTTTAACCCGGGCGGAAGCGGCAGCAGTTTTGACGCATTCGCCACATCAATAGCAAACGCTTTCGCGCCGCAAAGGCTTTTCCTTAACTTGAATTTTCAGGGTCAGGCGGTTACTCCGAATTTAGACGCGTTGCAGGGAGCGGGTAAGAATTTCGGCGCCACATTGGTTGCCTTAATGAATCTCGTTTTCCCGACAATTTTCCTCATACTCACCGTGATAGCTCTCGGCGGGCTGTTTATAATGCTCCTTATAAGGTACATCTATCTCGGCATTCTTATAATCCTGATGCCAATGGCCTGGCTCCTCTGGATTTTCCCGCTCACCTCCGGCCAGTGGAAAAAATGGTGGAGTAAATTCATAGAATGGACAATGTTCGCTCCGATAGTCGTATTTTTCATCTACCTTGCCATTCTGACGATGGGCGGAACCTCGGCAAACCAAACCGGCAACCCAAATTCGTTTTTAAGCGGGCTTGGCGTGGTTGAAGACCCGACCAGCCCAATTGTCGGTTCCGTTTCAAATTCCCTCGGCGGCTTCACCGGCGATTTCGCCAAAACTGTTCTCGGAAGCATGCTTCAGATGGCGATGATGGCGGCAATGCTTTTCGCCGGTTTGTTTATGGCCAAAGCGATGGGCATAACGTTCGCTGCAGCCACAGTCGCCGGGGCAACGGCGGTAACTTCAGGATTCGGCGGGTTCGTCAAAAGGAGGGCGCAAATAGCCGGTGGAGCAACCATGCGAAAGTTAGGGATGCAAAAGGCAGCCACGAAACTTCAAGAATTTGGAGCTAAAAGAGGTGTTGTTGGCCGAACTCTTGCTTATCCGGTTCGCATAGCCGGACGCGGCTTGGAGTCCACCATGGTTGCCACAAGGGAAGATTTGGTCAAGGACGCAGAAAAAAGATTGTCCGGCGAGACAAACGACCAGCTTATCCGCGGCAAGTCTACTTTCACGACGCCGGAAAAAATAGCGGCGACCAAGGAGTTATTCAGCCGCGGCGCGATAGAAAACCTGGATGACAGCGATGTTAAAGAAGCTGATTTTAAAAACTATGGACAAGAGAATTTCCGTAAAAAATTCGACAATCAAGGGAGATTATCCAATGACGAAATGCTCGACGCTTTGCCGGACGCGATGACGGGCAACTTCGACAAATTAGACAAAGCGGTAGAGAAGTTTATAGCCACCCTCACTAAGTCCGATATTTCCCAAAACAAGCAACTAAACGATATTTTTGGCGGCGGGAAATTCATGGGGCGAGACGCCACTCAAATGAAGTTTGTGAATGAAACAATTATAAAGCAAATGGCGCTTGATAGACCCGAATTGATTTCTTCAATTATACCTAAACTAAAGGGTTCCGCGCTTGAAAACTTCAAGAAAATGTTCACGCTTGCCAAAGGGAATATGACTGCAGAACAGAAGGAAAAAGTGGATAAACAATTCGAGAAAATGATAGAAAATAATATTTTCTACTACGGCGGCGACTCGGGAACTCCAGGGGGGACAATTCCTCCTCCGTCATCGCCGCCCCCGGGCGCTAAATGATAACTAAACTATGTCAACCCAAATTCCAAGCAAACAATTATTCACCCGCTGGGACGCCCTGCCCGACTCTCTTAAAGAGGCGATTGCTTCAGAAACTAATTCGAATGTTGTCTGGAAAGCCGCGGAAGACGAACACTTGCCGAAGGAAAAAATCGTCATGGTGTCGAGGCTTGCCGGCTATGTCCTTATGGGTTTCATTCACCCCGAAGACCTTACCGGCGAGATAAAAGATTCGCTTGGAATTGACGCTCGTATCGCCTCGAGCGTCGCCAATTCCATCAACACGAAAATTTTCCAGCCGCTGCGCGACGAACTCGAAAAAATTTACGCGCCTGCGCTGAGCGAAGTCGAAGCGTCTGCCGCGGAAGAAAAAGAGCGGGGCGGATATCAAAAACCGGTCATGGTCGAAGAGATAGCAAAACCAATGCCGCGACCGGAAAAACCGATACCTGCCCCGATTGCGCCGTCAAAAATTCCCGCGGTTCCGCGGCCATCGGCTCCTTTTATGCTTCATCGTGAATCCGAATCGCAACCCGGAATGCGGCCTCAGCCCAATTTCAAGGTCATCATGCCGGGAGAACAATTCGGCAAGATGGACCAGAAGTGGACGGCGCCGCCAAAACCGGCTCAGATTGAAACCGGTTTTGTTCCAAAAGCCGCGCCTAGAATACCCGAAAAGGATTCGCTGGTAGTCCATTACAGCGAAATGAGAACTCCTCTGGCGCCGGCTGAAAAAAATCGCGTTGTCTCTGCGGTTCCGCCTGCGCTGAGCGGAGTCGAAGCGCCAGCACCGCAATCAACAATTCAAAACGCGGGCATCAAACCAATTACTCCGCAGCCGCCGAAACCGGCGACAACGACAAAAAACGTTGTGCCGGAGAATCTCCAGAGGCCGGAACTTCCCGCAGGAGATAAAAAATAAAAATGTCTAATTTCTAATCAATGACCAATGACAAAATGTTCAATTCCCAAACTTTTAGAAACTTATTAATTGGGATTTGATTAGGTCAATTAGGAATTAGTCATTAGAAATTTATCGTATGCAATTCCAAGTACCACAATTCATAGACGTGGAAGACAAGATAGTCGGGCCGCTGACGCTCAAGCAATTCCTTTATATAGCCTCCGGAGCCGGCCTGAGCTTGCTCCTCTTTTTTATCGTCCAGGCGTGGCTCTGGTTTATCCTGTCAATTTTCATAATATCCGGCGCCGTGACTTTGTCTATGGTTAAAATAAACGGCCAGCCGCTCATGAAAACGGTCGTTTCGGCAATCGGGTTTTATTGGCGTCCGCAAACATACGTCTGGCAGCCGGAAAACAAAAAAATCGAAAAAACAGAGTCGTCACTTGAAAAATTCGGCGAAGGATTTTCATTGGAAAATGTCATTTCCGGCATGTCTTTAAAGAAGTCATGGCAAAATCTCCAGACGGGGAGCAAAGTCGCCGCCGAAGAAGGGAAATGGCTGGCCAGAAGAGCGCACGAGCGTTACGAAATAGTCCGAAAAATCGCGGGAGACAGACAAGCGGTAAGAAGAGTGGACTACAGGTAAAAATTCAAATATCAAAATGCAAAATGAAAAAATGTTAAAATGGGGTCGTCGAGATTTTTGATTTTTTCTTTTTAATTTTTTATTTTTCAACAATGGCCAAAAATTTTGGAAATACGCAGGACTTGGTTGAGGTGGAGTCCATAAAGAACGACGCATTAATCCTTAAAGACGGCAGCCTCCGCCAAATAGTAATGATAGGCGGAATAAATTTTTCCCTGAAATCGGAAGAGGAACAGGATACGATAACTTACGCGTACCAAAATTTTTTGAACAGCATTGATTTCCCGATTCAGACAATCATTCATTCCAGGAAAATAAACATAGAGGACTACCTGGCGTTTCTCGATGGCAGAGCTAGGGAAGAATCGTCCGAGCTTCTCAAAAATCAAATAGGGGAATACATAGAATTCATACGCTCTTTCGTCGGCGATAATCCGATTATGGCCAAAACTTTTCTCGTGGTGGTTCCTTTCTTCGCCGTCCAGCTTCCGGACAAACGAACAATAAAAAAAATAGTCCCGTTTTTCGGCAAAAGCGAAAGCGAGGAAGAAAAGAAAGAAGCTGGCAGGGAAAAAAACGCCGATTTCGAAAAAAACCTGGAGCAGCTGCGGCAGCGCACCAATCAGGTAATCGAAGGACTGCGGGCAATAGATTTGGAAGTGAAAACTTTGAATAACGAAGAATTGGTGGAGCTTTTCTATAATTTTTACAACCCAAGCACCATTGAAAAGGAAAAAGTATCCGCCGGCGGCGACGCCCAAAATAAAGAAGAGTAAAAAAAATAATTATGCCTGGAGACCAATTTCCAAATCTTAAAAAAATCATAGCGCCCGCCGGCGTCGGGGTGCAATCGAATTACGTGAAGCTGGGCGATAAATTCGTCAAGACGTTTTTCGCTTTTTCCTACCCGCGCTATCTGTCGAGCGGCTGGTTCGACCAGATGATAAATTTACCGAACCTTTTTGACATATCGATTTTCGTGTCGCCGGTCGACACCGGCTTGGCGCTTAAAAACCTCCGGAAAAAAGCCGCGCAGATAGAATCCGAAATAAGCGACCAGCAGGATAAAGGCATGGTCCGCGACCCGATGTTGGAAACGGCGCTCCGGGACGTTGAAATGCTCCGCGATTCCCTGCAACAGGCGCAGGAAAAAATGTTCAATGTCGGACTTTATATCGCCATCTATGCCGACACAATGGAAGAACTGTCCCGGCTCGAAAGCCAGGTGACTTCCATGATGGAAGCCAAGCTTGTCTACATAAAGCCGGCGCTTTTCCAGCAAATCGAAGGCTTGCTCTCCGTGATGCCGCTTGGCGAAGACAGGCTTTCCGTAACGCAGCCGATGGACTCCGGCCCGATTTCGTCTTTTTTCCCGTTCGTTTCCGAAGACCTGACTTCCGACGACGGAATACTTTACGGCGTCAACCGGCATAATAACAGTCTGGTCATCTTCGACAGATTTTCCATGGAAAACGCCAACCAGGTGGTTTTCGCCAAGGCCGGCGCCGGAAAAAGCTACGCCACCAAGCTGGAAATAATAAGGTCTTTGATGATGGGGGTAGACGTGATAGTCATCGACCCGGAAAACGAATATCAGCGGTTGGCGGAAAGTTTCGGCGGAAGTTTTTTCAATATTTCGCTTTCTTCGCACGAGCACATAAACCCGTTCGACATTCCGAGCGTGCCGGAAAACGAATCTCCATCCGACGTTCTCCGGTCGCACATTGTCAATCTGGCTGGTCTGATAAAACTGATGCTCGGCAAAATAACTCCGGAGGAGGATTCCGTGCTCGACCGGGCCATAACGGAAACTTACGCTTCGCGCGAAATAGTTCCTGGTGAAGATTTTTCCAAGACGCAGGCGCCTTTACTCGAAGACCTGGAAACGGTCCTAAGAGACCTTGAAGGCGGGCGTGGAATAGCCGAACGGCTTTACAAATTTACAAAGGGCAGTTTTGCCGGATTCCTCAACCAGCAAACAAACGTGGACGTCAATAACCGGCTGATAGTTTTTTCCATCCGCGACTTGGAAGACGAACTCCGGCCGCTCGCGATGTATGTCATTTTGAATTTCATCTGGAACATAATACGCGCCAACATGAAAAAGAGAATAATGATAGTCGACGAGGCCTGGTGGATGATGAAATACGAAGAAAGCGCCGCTTTTCTCTTCGGCCTCGCCAAACGCTGCCGTAAATATTATCTCGGCCTGACCACGGTAACCCAAGACGTCGAGGATTTTCTTCGCTCGCCGTACGGACGCCCAATTATTACCAATTCTTCAATACAGCTTCTTCTCCGTCAGGCGCCGGCCACGATTGATATTGTCGCCAAGGCCTTCGGCCTGACCAACGCGGAAAAAAACTATCTTTTGTCATCGGAAGTAGGAACGGGGCTCTTTTTCGCCGGCCGGCGGCATATTGCCATCCAGATAATCGCGTCTTACTTCGAAGATAGAATAATAACGACTGACCCGAAACAACTTCTCGAAAACAAAGAGTGATATAATAAGGTTGGCCCATTGAAATGAATGAGGAAGGAAAACTTGGATATTTAGACCCCATCGCGATAACCGCTTTTGTGGCGGCTTTTATGGGCGACCTTGCTTTTATTTTCGCTTGGGGGGCGATCATTCCCGTAATTGGCTTGGTGATTCTGGCCGCCGTTTTGGCCATGCATTATCTAACCGGCCTGATAATGGGCGCTTTGGTTATTCCCAATCTGAATGGTTTTATCCCGAAGCTCGTAGTCGTGGCGGGAATAATAATTCCTTTGCCGACCCTTGTTCTTTTTTTGTTCATCGGCATGTTGCTTCAAATCAAACTTGTCCAAACCGTCGCCATTACGGCCGTCGGCATAGTCACCGGCGGAGCGGGAGCGGTTGCAATAAAGGGAGCTTCGATGGCGGCTGAAGCGGCCGAAGGAGGGATGGCGGCCGGCGAAGCCGGCGCGGCGACTGAATCCGCGGCGGCCAGGGCAGCAGGAAAAGAAACTTCAACGGGAGAAAAATATGCGGGGAGTAAACCGGGCGGCGTAGCCGCGAAAGAAGAAATTCCGCCGGAAGCCCTTGGTGAAGAAGAATCTCCTTTTGAAAAACTTCAGGACCTGACCCAGAATGTACAAATGGGAGAACCTCAAGGTGAAAAAGAAGAAGGTGAAACGGAAGACGTTCGGTTGGATGATGAAAATAACGAAGTCGATTTGCGGAAAATAAAATGAGTCTTGTTAGAAACAACAATTCCATGATTTACACAAATATGTTTAATATTTCAGATAAAAAAAGTCGTTTTCTGTTAAAACAGATTATTTTACGGTCGCCCCGGGCGACTTGTTTCTAATAGGATGAGAAAAATTTTCTTTTTATTTATTTTAATAATGCTGGTGGGCGCGTTGCCTCGTTCGTTCGGCCAAAGCGCATCCGTGACCGGACCGAGGATTCTTTTAACCTGGAAATCAAATACTTATGTTCCGGAAGGATTCTCCGGGAAGATTATGCCGACATCCAATTCTCCGATAACGGCTTCCGTAGAGTTGATAGACGGCGGCAAGATTATCGACCTTTCCAGAAAAAATATTTATTGGTACCAAGATAATAATTTTCTGGCCGGGGGCATAGGCATGCAGCGCGTAACTTTCCGCGCGCCCGATTTGGCCGGCGGAACAATGGACCTGAGGGCCGAAGTGCCGAATTATTCAAAAGGAAATCAGCTGAAAACGGTTCAAATACCCATATCCAAACCGGAAGCGGTTATAGAAGCGCCGTTTCCTTACGGAAACTTTTCGTCGTCGCCGATAAAACTTGTCGGCCAGCCCTATTTTTTTAACGCCGACAGCGTTTCGCAATTTAATTTCGCCTGGAGCATAAACGGACAAAAGCCGTCTGGCGCCGAGAATCCACAAACCCTTAATATAAAATTCAGCCCCACCATGCCCCAGGGTTCGACCCTGTCGGTTTCTTTATCGATACAAAATACGACGAATCAATATGAGTCCGGAGTTGAAAACATAAACCTAATATACGCGCCATGAATCCCCCGCATAACAAGGATAATTAATTTTTGCTTAAAGATTTTTTAAATAATTATGGAAAAATATATATCAAGGCCAAAATATAATTACAAGAACTGTAGCCATAAGCAATCCTTGTTATGCGGGGGATTAATTTTCGCTTTTTTGTTTTCCGCGACGCAATCCGCAATGGCGATAGACGCCGTCGCCCCCGACCTGACCATACCTCAAGGCGCGGCTGGGTCTGACGCTCTGGTGA